>Ga0210377_10000137_pt1 | contig 67577 bp, 66 predicted proteins | sample PLM4_65_b1redo_FD_155480 | JGI IMG/M metagenome (GOLD analysis project Ga0210377, IMG submission 155480) | Groundwater sediment microbial communities from an aquifer in East River, Colorado, USA - PLM4_65_b1 redo | ecosystem: Environmental > Terrestrial > Soil > Riparian zone | place: USA: East...
CTGGATGTTCCAAGCCAGCGCATGAAAACGATCCATAGTGACCATCGCCTTGTTGGTCTGGTCGATGACGACGCAGGCCGTGAAATCGGTGTAGCGGGCAAAGTCGATGCCCATCACGTAGCGGTGGCCGGGTTCCGGGCTGATGACAACCGGCGCGATGGCCGCCCGATTCAGGCTGCGGAACACTTCGCCGCCGTCTTCCAGAAACGAGGCTTCGTATTCCTGCTGGAAGATGTGGGCGGGCAGGGTGCGGCGGGCTTCGGCGATTTCCTCCGGCTTGATGCGCGGATTGGAAATCGTGGGGAATGACCACGACTGCCAATCGGTGTTGAGATTGTCCATGCCGCGCTGGTGGGCGTGGTAAAACCAGTTGCGCCCACGCGGGGTCGAGAGAAACAGGGCCTTGCCATCGCGGTCTGACAGGGCCGGACGCAGGCTGGATGTCCAGACCTCTTCATCGATAAAGGCGGCTTCATCCACGACCAGAAAATCGAGGCCAACGCCGCGCAAGCCATCGGGATAGTCGGCGGTTTTGACGGTGATCGAGCCGCCAGACTTGAGATCGATGTGGCGATCTGATTCAATTTTTTGTTCGCACATAGCGGCAAGTCGCCGTTTGAAGTCACGCCAAGGGTGGAAGGCCAGACCGTACGTAGGCGCGACCCACCACACACGAGCGCCATCGAGGGCGTAATCGATAGCCATTGTCAACCCGAGCGTCGTCTTTCCCCAGCGCCTGCCACAAGCCACGACCTTAAAACGGGCCGAATGCCGAGCGATCTCGCGCTGGATACGCCTCAGACGAGGCAGCACATCACTGTGCCGGGTTGCCTCTAACGTGTTTATGAAAACCCTCCTTCCGCCAGCATCACGCCCCCGACAGCGATGGACAGCCAGAACGGGCGCGCAAGACCAGCGGGCAGCGAAGCGACTATCTCCGGACGCGGGCGCAGGCGAGCGATGGACAGCCACAACCTGTAGGCCGCCCTGCAAAACCGGGGCGAGCCGCGACGCTGCGATGAGATATGAAGTTGAACAGCCCCTTATCAGGGGTATAGGCGGATAGGCGAATCGAGGTTCGCTCGGACGGGGACGCGAAGAGCATCCCGTAGAAGGCGGTTTTGAAACACCGAAAACCATCGGTGTCCCGCGGAAAACCGGAACTGCGGAAGTCGCGGAGAGTCTCGGCGCGCCCAACTCATAGCCGGTTGGACCAGCAAGGCCATTAATCCGAGAGCCAGTTTGCCCATTTTTCAAAACACTGTCATAGAACTTATGTGCGTATTATAGATCGGGATTTGGATTTGTCAATAGCATTTTGTAGTACGTTTGGTCTACATATTTCAGAGGCAACAAATATAAATGGCTATCGAGATTGGAGGTATTCCCTGAGAAATTCATCCTTGTGTAGAATTGTCACACCACTATTTTCAACAGCCCGCACTTTGAGGATAAGTTTGTCGTCTACAGTAATGAGGGCATCTGCATTAGCGGTGAAATACGTCTGAAACAGATATTTATCTTTTCTATGAACAGCGTCAACTTCCAGTGCATCAGCAAGGGGTTGAGGAAGTGGCGCTACTTGTTCTAGGCGGATTTTGACAGTGATATTTGAATCTTGCAGGATTACATTTCGTAGAAATATGCTCGCTTCACGTTGTAGGGGCTGGCTTTTTTTCATCAGGTCATTGGTTTTTTTGGCCCATGAACTTCCATCCATAAATGCGAGTTGATCGCCGCGTTCCTTAACTGTTCTTAGAAGCCTTTTTGCCTGTTCTTGCGCTTGCTCACCATGCTCACCGCTGAGATCGTGGATAAGCCAATCATTAAACACAAAGAGGGGCATTGGGTTCAGCCTGTCATTTCGCCTGAACGCCAAGAAACGCGGCAATGTCCTCCAACTCCCCAGCCATGAAACTCGACAATCCTCCTGAGATTTGACCATCCTTGGTAACTTGCTGAGGTTCAAAATGCGTTTCGCGGCCAGTCTTGGTAGTCAAATAGCATGAAAGTTCGGAAGGCGCCAACTCCTGCCGAGCGACGAGGCCTAACAGCGCCAGTAAGAATGTCTCGCTGTGTGTGGAGATGATAAATCTTTTGCCTTCAGCGTGAGTAATGTTTGCTAATGAAAGAGCAAGATTGCGTATGGCAGTTGGATGAAGATGCACTTCTGGCTCTTCGATGCAAACCCACTTATTATCTGCCTTCAAACACTTCGCGAGCAAAAATACAATCTGATTCACTCCAAACCCGTCGTTAACCAGTTCACAGGAAGTTCCCGTGTTTCTATCAATTGTATCAAGGGAGAACACAGGCGAACCAGGTGATGAGTTGTACTGAAAATCCCTATCCAGAATCTGTTGAACATAGTGGTTGACTTTACCACGAAGATATTTATCCTTCGCAAGGTCATTAGCAATTTCATCTTCCGATTCTGGCTGGGGAGACGGCACAAGGCCAAAGGTTGGCTTCGTAAAACCTCTTTTCAAAGGCACAACACCAATCCCCCGGATTGTCTCAACTACCTCATTGAGCGTTTTAGCCAAGCGATTTGATTCTTCGAGAAGGGCATCGTTTGGGGTTTCAGGTTTCACAAGAGCCAAGAATCCATTCCAGCTTATTACAAAGGCCCCATCTTGACGCACTGTATGCTCAGTTTGTTGATTAGCTGGATAAGGAAATGTTACTGGAAGCAGAAGAGAGAAGCTATGGCTCGCCTTATCGTGAAAATTATAAGACAGTCCGAGAAGTCCAGAATCTACTCCGAGATTGAGCTTATATGATACCCACTCGTCCTTATTTTTTGAATGTGGGATTTCTATAGTAACTTCTATTTCTTCTTGCATCCGATGATCAAATACTACTCCTGCGAAATCTCCCAGATTGGCAAACCCATAATTGAAAAAAGTGACCATCTCCCTATTAGGATTAATGATCATGTTTCGCAAGGTAAGCAACGCATAAATAAGACTAGACTTGCCAGCACCATTTGGCCCATAGAGCACCGTGATAGGCGCGAGATCCAAGTCAGCCTGTTTGATTGACCTGAAATTCCGAATACCCAGCTTCATAATTGGGTGATCCTTTTTAATTCAAAACCTTATTCGACTAAATTGCATTAACAAAATAATGTTGATATGCGATTGTATACTAAATCAACTTTCATCGAAACACAAAGGGTGAGAACTATTTCACCTCTACAGCCTGTGGCTGACCGTTGATTGCTGCCGTTCGCTAAAGATACGGAATCCGTAGTAGCATCACATCCAGCGCCAAGATGCCTCACCCCCGCAACGGCGCGAACGCCAAACAATGGGTTGCCGCGCCGCCCGCATTGTGCTATCACAACAGATAATGCAGGCACAGCGCCCAAAAGGAGGCGATGATGGCCGGAAAAAAGCAGCCTAAAGTGAACATCGTGTTCGTGCTGGATATGACCGGCTCGATGATGTCGGTCAAACAGCAGGCGATAGACGGCTACAACGAGTATGTGACCGGGATGCAGCAAGAGCCGGGCGCGGAGATCGCGCTGACCACCTTCAACAGCCACGAGATCAAGGTCTACCCGGCCACACCGGTTGGAAGCGCGATGCTGCTCAATAACGACAATTACTCGCCGACAGCCAACACGCCGCTGTATGACGCCATCGGCCAGACCGTCCACGCGACCGAAAAGCGGGTCAAAAAGGGCGACAGAGTCGCCTTCGTGATCCTGACCGATGGGCTGGAGAACGCCTCACGGGAATACACCAAAGCGGGCATCTTCGCCAAGCTGAAAGAAAAGGAAGCGGCGGGTTGGGGCATCATCTATCTGGGAGCGAATCAGGACGCTTATCAGGAAGCAATGGGCATGGGTATCAACCCATCGAATGTGACCGGCTATTCAATGGGAAACACCTCACAGGCGATGGCCAAGGTTGCGCTGACTTCAAGCCTGAGCCACATTCGCACAGGGCGCACCGACAATCTGATGGCTGACGTGGACAAAGACGCGCTGGTAGGCGACCCGTTCAGGCCAGAACCGCCGAAGAAGAAACCGAAAGTCAAACGCGCAAAATCTTGAGCGAGGAAGAGACTAATAGGCTTGCAGAGAGGGGCGAGATGTATCTCGCCCCTACAGGTAGGGCATCCGCAGCAGCATCACGTCCAGCGCCAGGCGGGCGTTGGCGTTGGTGTGGTCAAGCAGGTCGGCGGTCTGGTGGGCGGCCTTGAGGGCCTTGCGCGCCCCTTCCCTGCCCGCCCGGTAAGCCACATCGCGCAGGGCGTCGATGAGGTCGGCGTTGACAATCTCCACCGGGCTGCCTTCAGCCAGCAGCAGCACATCGCGCCACAGGCTGCGCCACTGGTCAATCAGTTCGGGGAGCGCATCGGATTTGGCGGCGACAGACTCGCTGTAGGCGAAGCGCCCGGATCGGTTGGCTCGCAGAGCGTCCAACATCGCCGCGAGGCGCTCACCGCGCAGGGCCAAAATCTCAGGATGGTTGGCGGCATTGATCGCCCAGCCGGGCCGCCCGCCGGACAGCCTCGCCAGCAGCGCGGCCTGATCCACCGGGACGCCGTAGCGGGCAATTAATTCGGCTTCAAGCTGGGCGATGGGGACGGGGCGCAGGGCCATCACCTGACAGCGCGAGGCGATGGTCTGGGGCAATCCATCGGCGACATCCGCCGCGAGGATCAGGCGGGAAGTGTCGGGCGGCTCTTCGAGGGTCTTGAGCAGGGCGTCGGCGGACTGCGCGGTCATTTTGTCGGCGTTAAGGATAATCGCCACCCGGTAGCGGGCCTCGTTGGGGCGGAGGGTCAGGCCGTTTTGCAGATCGCGGATCTGCTCGATCTTGATGGTCGCGCCATCCGGCTCCAGCGTGATCAGGTCGGGGTGCTGGTTTCGCTCGATATGCTCGCAGGGGCGGCACACGCCGCACGGCGGCGAATCGCCGACGCAGTTCATGGCCTGCGCCAAGCGGCGGGCCAGCAGCGACTTGCCCAGCCCGCGCGCCCCGGTGATGAGGTGGGCATGGCTGACCCGCCCGGCAGCGACGCGGCCCGCCAGCAGGCTCACCGCCCATTCATGGCCGATCAGGTTCCAGTTGGAGGTCGAGTTCATGGCGGGTATTGTAGCGGAAAATCGGCGGGGGCGCAGAATAAAAAGGGGGCGGATCATGTCGCGCATAACCCCACTCCGCCGCGCCCCGCGCGGCTCCCCCTCCCCTTGCAAGCCCCTTGCAGGGGTCTGGGAGGGCAACACCATTACGGCGTATAGAGACGGTTGCGGGTGGGGTTTTTCAACACCGTCTCAGTCCCACCCTAACGGGACGCCGGTTAGCCGCGAACGCCGGACAGTTCGGTAAAGAGGGCGCGCTCTTTGGCAGTGAGTTCTTTGGGGATTTCCACATTGATCCGCACGTAGAGATCGCCAAATTGGCCGGGGTGGCGCAGGACGGGCATGCCCTTGCCGCGCACCCGGATCAGCTGGCCGGGCTGCGTGCCCGGATTGATCTTCAGGGTGACTTTGCCGGAGATGGTCGAGATTTGGGCTTCGCCGCCCAGCACGGCGGTGTAAAGGTTGATCAGCACGTCTTCGTAAAGATCGTTGTCTTTGCGCTCAAAGCGATTGTCCGGCCTGACGGTCACGCGCAAATAGAGATGGCCTCCTTCTTCCGCGCCTTCCCCTGCGATGCGCACTTTGAGGCCGGTTCTGGCCCCCGGCGGGATTTTCACCTGAAGGCGGCGGCCATCTTTGGAGAGCATCCGGGTCGCGCCGTGATAAGCCTCGTCCAGCGTGATTTCAACCTCAGCATCGATGTCGCGGCTACGCATACGCCCCCCTGATCGGCGGCCCGCGCCGCGCAGCATGTCTTCAAAATCGCCCGTCTGCCGATACGACCCGCCAAAGATGGTCTGGAAGAACTCGGAGAACAGATCGCCAGAGCCGCCCTGCGGTTGACGCCCGGCCTGCGCGCTGTTCATCCACTGCGACCAGTCAAAGCCCGTAGACTGGCCGCCCGTGCGCTGCCACTGCTGGTAAGTCGAGCCAAGCTGATCATATTTGGCGCGCTTGTCGGAATCGCTGAGAACTTCGTTGGCCTCATTGATTTCTTTGAAGCGCGTCTCGGCCTGCGGATCATTCTGGTTCATGTCCGGGTGAAACTGGCGGGCCAGCTTGCGATACGCCTTTTTGATAGCGGCGGGGTCGGCGTTCTTCGGCACGCCAAGCACTTTATAGTAATCTTTGTAATCCATAGTCGCGTCCATTCTGAGTTTCGCTATTGATTTTAGAGCGGCGTTTCAGGGTGTCAACAGGAGCGCGGCGATTCTTATGAACTGCTTATGAGATGCCGGGCTAAAAGATCGACGACTCGGCGGGCGCGCTGAGGCTGATTTAGATTCAGGTTTAATAGGAGAGCGCGCCAATTTTGACAGCCCTACGGGATGAGGTACAATCCGGGCGCGTTTCCGCCCCCATCGTCTAGTGGACCAGGACGCGGCCCTTTCAAGGCCAAAACAGGAGTTCGAATCTCCTTGGGGGCATAGCCTTACCCGCCCTAGAAAATGCTGCGCAAGCACGGCCTGCGCAGCGTTATGATTCCCAGCCTCTGCCCTCAAAACCACTGTCTGGTTTCGCGTCATCTATCTGATGTTTTTTCAGTCACAATCTCAATCGAATCAAGGCGAAATGACTCGCCGCCTGCGATTTCAACATTTTTGCTGTGGCAGACTGCGCATTCGTAATCATGACTGTGAGGCTGATTAGAGTCAGGCCGATAGTCATAGCGTTGGCCGCAAGCGTGACAGTAGAGCGTGGTCGGGATCAGCTCAAACTGAAGCTGCGCGCCCTCGGCTATGGTTCCTCGACTCACATTCCCCCAGTGAAAGTCCAGCGCTTCCACTGAGGCTAGATCGCCAATGATTAAGTAGAGGCCAGTCACCCGCGCTGCGTCATTGTCTTTGGCGTAACGCAGTGCGACACTCAGCATATTCTCGGCAATTGAAAGCTCGTGCATGGCATCTGTCCTCAGTTAGCATTGTCACTATACAAGCGTGACCTTAGCGTACAAGAAGCGCCCTACAATGATCTAGTGGGATTGCTAACTACTCCACCCTGATCAATGGCTAATTTTCGCACTATCCAGCGCGCTCATGCCGCCGAACGGCGCCACTTTCACGTGGATGGCGTCGTTCAGGGTGTCGGGTTTCGGCCCTTCATATATCGACTGGCGGCGCGTTTTGACCTGAGCGGCTGGGTGTTGAACTCATCCGCCGGGGTTGATATTGAAGCGCAGGGCCGCCACGACTCGCTGGAGGCTTTTGCGCAAGCCATCATCGCCGAGACGCCGCCATTGGGACGTGTCGATCAGGTGGCTGGCATTTCCGTTCCCCTGCAAACCGAAGAAACGACGTTTGTCATTCGCCAAAGTGAGGCAACAGACGGCGTCTCATTGATTTCGCCTGATGTGGCTACCTGCCCCGATTGCTTGAGAGAAATCTTTGATCCGGCCAACCGGCGTTACCGCTATCCGTTCACCAACTGCACCAACTGCGGGCCGCGCTACACCATTATCAGGGCGATGCCGTATGATCGCGCCATGACCACCATGCAGGGCTTCAGCCTATGCCCCGCCTGCCAGAAAGAATACGACGATCCGCTCAACCGCCGCTTTCATGCTCAACCCAACGCCTGCCCCGACTGCGGCCCGCAGGTGGAGCTTATTGCCGACGAACGATTATTGGCTCGCCTGCCCGCCTTGCCCGACGATGTGGCGCGCGCCGCGACGCTGTTAAGAGAAGGGAAAATTGTCGCCATCAAGGGACTGGGCGGATTTCATTTAGCCTGCGACGCGACCAACCCGCACGCGGTAGCGCGCCTGCGTGACCGCAAAGCGCGCCCGGACAAGCCGTTGGCCGTGATGATCGCGATCCTTGACGAGGCACGGAAGAACTGTGAAATCTCGCCGGAGGAGGCTGAATTGCTGTCCGCCGCCGCCGCGCCCATAGCTCTGCTTTACCGCCGCGCTGGCTCGGAAATCGCGCGCGAAGTTGCCCCCGACAACCCGATGCTGGGCGTGATGCTCCCCTACACCCCCCTCCACCATATCTTGATGCGCGACGCCGGGCGTCCGCTGGTGATGACCAGCGGGAATCTGTCCGACCTGCCGGTCATCATCGACAACCACGAGGCGCAGGCAAAGCTGGGCGGCATTGCTGACGCGTTCCTGATCCACAACCGCCCGATTCAGACGCGCTGCGATGACGCGATATGGTGGGTGGATCGTCTGGCGGGCAGCGAGGAGGTCGCCGCGCAGCCTCTCCGCCGTTCGCGCGGCGACGCCCCCTACCCGATCCGGCTGGCTTGGCATACCGACCGGGCTATTCTGGCAGCCGGCGCTGAGATGAAAAATGCCTTCTGTGTTGTGCGCGAGAGTGACGCGCTGTTCAGCCAGCATATCGGCGAGGTCAGTTCGCTTGAATCCGTCGAGTATTTCCACGCGACACTAGAGCATCTGTGCCGCCTGTTCAAAGTCGCTCCGCAGGTCGTGGCTCACGACCTGCATCCCGGCTACCTCACCACGCGGCTGGCCCGCGACCTTGCCCGCCAGCGCGATTTGTCGCTGGTAGCCGTCCAGCACCACCATGCCCATATCGCTTCCTGTCTCGCCGAGCACGGGCGTGACGACAGCGTGATCGGCATCGCCCTCGATGGCGCGGGCTACGGCTCCGATGGAGCGATCTGGGGAGGGGAGGCGTTGATCGCCGATCTGCGCGGCTTCGAGCGCGTGGCTCATCTGGAATATTTGCCACTCCCCGGCGGCGATGCTGCGATTCACAGGCCGTACCGCATCGCGTGGGGCTATTGTTTAGCTACCCAGGGCGATATTCCCGACATTCCAACGCTGACTTCCTTCCCGATCAACGAGCGCCAGATCGTCGCCCGGCAGGTCGAGCGCCAGATCAATGCCCCGCTGACCTCTAGCTGCGGGCGGCTGTTCGACGCGGTGGCGGCCCTAACCGGGGTTTGCCCGGTGGCGACATTTGAGGCTCAAGCGGCCATCTCGCTTGAGCTGGCGGCTCGCCGCGCCAGCATGGAGACAGCATCCGTCTATCCGTATACGCTTGACGAAAAAGGCGTGATTCACGTCGGGGCTATGCTATCTGCCATCATCGATGAAATCCGTGACGGGCGCAGCGCTGATGAGATCGCGGCATCGTTCCATCGCACATTGGCGGCGATGTTTGTCGAGGCGGCAATGAGAGCCAGACAACAGACGGGGATCAAGACCGTCGCGTTGTCGGGTGGCTCTTTCCAAAATAGGCTGCTGCTCCGGCTGATGCGCGACTCGCTCCGGGCGCGCGGGTTTGAAGTTCTGACGCATCGTCAGGTTCCGGCCAATGACGGCGGCCTCGCGCTGGGGCAGGCGGCAATCGCGCTTTTTGACGAAGCGCGGCCCCGATGATGACATTCAGCGCTGGTCGCGCGCAGGGCTTCTCGCGTAGACTGTGGATATAGCGTTCGCGTTGCTGTTCATGGGGGCAATCATGTGTCTTGGCATCCCTGGCAGAGTGATCGACATCTATGAGCGTGATGGGCTTCTGATGGGCCGGGTTGATTTTGGCGGCGTGATCAAGGAAGCCTGTCTGGCGTATGTGCCAGAGATCAAGATCGGCGAACACGTGTTGATCCATGTCGGGTTCGCCATCAGCCAGATTGACGAAATAGAGGCTCAGAAGACGCTGGACATGCTGGGCGAGATGGAAATGCTGGCCGACGAACTGCCCAACAGACAGGGCGCGCCGTGAAATTCCTCGACGAGCGCCGCGACGGCGCGCTGGCCCGGCGGCTGCTTGACGCGATTGCGCGAACCGTCACCCGCCGCTGGCGTCTGATGGAGATCTGCGGCGGGCAGACTCATTCGATCCTTAAAAGCGGGCTGGATCAGCTGCTTCCGGCGCAGATCGAATTGATTCACGGGCCGGGCTGCCCGGTGTGCGTCACAGCGCTGGAACTGGTTGACAAAGCCGTCGGGCTGGCAGCGCGCCCCGATGTCATCTTCACGTCCTACGGGGACATGCTGCGTGTGCCGGGTTCGCGCGGCGACCTGTTCAGCGTCAAGGCCAGCGGCGGCGACGTGCGGATTGTGTATTCCCCGCTAGACGCCCTTAAAATCGCCAGAGCCAACCCGGACAAGAGTGTCGTGTTTTTCGGCATCGGCTTTGAGACGACCGCCCCGGCCAACGCGATGGCTGTCCTGCAAGCGAAGGATCAGGGCGTCGCTAACTTCGCCATGCTGGTCTCGCATGTGACCGTGCCCCCGGCGATAGCAGCCCTGCTCGGCGCGCCGGAGGTCAGGGTCGATGGCCTGTTGGCGGCGGGCCACGTTTGCGCGGTGATGGGCTATTGGGAGTACGCGCTCCTTGCCGAGAACTATCATATTCCTGTGGTGGTGACTGGCTTCGAGCCGGTGGACATCGCGCGAGGCGTCTTGATGTGCGTCAGGCAGCTTGAAGAGGGCCGGGCTGAAGTCGAAAATGCTTACGAGCAAGTGGTGACGCGGGCAGGCAATCGCCCAGCGCAGGCTGTGATCAACCGGGTGTTCGAGCCGTGCGACCGCGCGTGGCGTGGGATAGGCGTCATTCCCCACAGCGGCTACCGGCTGCGTGAAGCTTTCGCGGCGTGGGACGCTGAACGACGTTTCCCCGAAACGCAGGCCGTCACGACGCAGGAATCAGGTTTGTGCATGAGCGGACTCGTGCTTCAAGGCGTGAAAAAGCCGATGGAGTGCCCGGCCTTTGGCAAAGAGTGCTCACCTCAATCGCCGCTGGGGGCGACGATGGTCTCGTCAGAAGGAGCGTGCGCGGCCTACTGGCATTATGGCCGTCAGGCGGCCAGCGCGCCGGAACGCGAGGCAACGAGATGAGCAATCTTGCGCTCAACGGATGGGCCTGCCCTGCTCCCCTGCAAAATTACCCCACCATCGTTATGGGGCATGGCAGCGGGGGCAAGATGATGGCCGACCTGATCGCGCATCTTTTTGCGCCTCAATTTCACAATGAGGTTTTGTCCCGGCTCGGCGATTCCGCCATCATTGATCTGCCGGCTGAAACCGGCTCGCTCAAGTTGGCCTTCACGACCGACTCGTTTGTGATCAGCCCGCTGTTTTTCCCCGGCGGCGACATCGGCGAGTTGGCCGTCAACGGCACGGTCAACGATCTGGCGATGAGCGGCGCGCGCTCGATTTGCCTGAGCGCCGGGTTTATTCTGGAAGAGGGCCTGCCGATGGAAACGCTGGGCCTCATCGCCCAGTCGATGGCGGCGGCCTGCCGGGCCGCCGGGGTGACGCTGGCCGCCGGGGACACCAAAGTCGTTGATCACGGTCATGGCGACGGCCTGTATATCAATACCGCCGGGTTAGGGATTGTCCCCGATGGGATCGCCATCGCGCCGCAAAACGCCCGGCCCGGCGACTCGGTGATCGTCAGCGGGACGCTCGGCGATCATGGGATCGCGATCCTTTCAGTCCGTGAGGGATTGGCGTTCGAGTCTGAGATTGCAAGCGACACCGCCCCGTTGAACGGCCTCGTCAGCGCGATGCTGGCAGCCGCGCCCGGCATCCACTGCCTGCGTGACGCGACGCGGGGCGGGTTGGCGGCGGTCCTCAACGAACTGGCGGCGGCTTCTGGCGTGGGGATAGACTTTAACGAAGAGAAAGTCCCGGTGCGGCCCGCGACGCAGGCCGCCTGCGAGATGCTCGGTCTCGACCCGTTCTACGTCGCCAATGAGGGCAAGCTGGTGGCGATAGCGCCTGAAATCGCCACCGAGACCGTGCTGGACGCGATGCGCCGCCACCCCTATGGGCGCGACGCCGCGCTGATCGGGCATGTCGTGGCGGAGCATCCGGCTCTGGTTGTGAATCACACACGCATCGGCGGGACGCGCATTGTCGATCTCCCGCTGGGGGAGCTTCTGCCGCGCATTTGTTGAGGGCAACATAAACAACACGACCCGCAGAAAATCACGGGCCGTGTTGTCCCAGAGGCAGGAGGCTCATCCGGCATGTTCCATCATGCTGACAAACTGGACACGCAGGTTGGTCAGGCGCTCGCCAATGATCTGCGCCAACCGCTTCATGATCAGGTATCCCGCCTGCGGGTTCTGCTCCATGATCGCCAGCAGGCTGTCAGCGTCTAACCGGATAACCCGGGCGTGGGTCTCGGCCAGCGCGCCAAAACGATAGATATGCGGCTCGACCAGCGCCGACCAGCCCATCACATCGCCGTCGATCAGGCGCGGCAGCGGGGTGAAATGCGCTTCGTCGGCGTTCAGGCCAATGATCGGCTCCAACGCGCCGCTGATAATCAGGTACAGCGAGTCGGCCTCGGCGTTTTGATAAAACAGCCGCTCGCCTTTTTTGACCTCAATTTCGTCGCCAGCAAGCGCAATTTCCTTCAGTAGAGCGTGGTCAAGCCCGGCGAATAACGGAAAGCGTCTGAGCAATTCGGGTGAAACCATGTCAACCTCCTTCGTCAAGTGAGCGTGTGGGCGGCTTGCTCCGATTGAGGAACGCCCAGCAGATCGATCACAAGCTCCGCCGCCCCGTGCGCTGCCGCCCGGACGCGCGGCGAGGGGCTTTCTCCAAACGTCAATACATCGTGGGCGGTGACGCCGACGATCTGGATGGCCTGATCTTCCGGCAAGGCCGCTCCCAGCGAACGCCCCAAGCGCAGGGCGGTCGGCAGATCGGCGTCATGGCTGCTGGCCGTGTTCAGCGTTGAAGCCAGATCGCCCGCATCGAAAACCCGCACGCGCCCGGTTTCGTTCTCTGCCGCGTACAGCGCGTCGATCAGGATAACGCGCTCATAGCCAACCATCGACTCCATCAGCGCCAGCCCGCCGACGGCCAGTTCAATCACATCAATGCCGGAACTCTCTGGCAGGGTTTCGGCGACGGCGCGGGCCACATGCACGCCAATCCCGTCATCCGTCAGTATCGGATTACCCAGCCCGATCACCAGCGTTCGCGGCGCTCCGGTCATCATGTAACGCGACTAATGCCTACAACGCGCAATGCTGGGAGCGGCGGTCAATCACTTCGCCTGCCGCATTGTGGACGACCACCTCCAACGGCATCTGGCCCGGCAGGGAATGGGTGGCGCAGCTAAAGCACGGGTCATAGCTTCGGAACGCCATCTCGACCCTATTCAGGATGCCTTCATTCACGATGCCATCGTGGATCAACGCGGCGGCGGCTTTCTTGATCGACAACGTGATCGGCGCGTTGTTGTTGGTCGTGCCGACGATCAAATTCACTTTGGTCAGAATGCCGCGCTCATCCGTTTCGTAGTGGTGAGTCAGCGTGCCGCGCGGGGCCTCAACCGTCCCGATGCCGACGGTGGGCGTCTCGGTCGGGATCGTCCGCACATTCGGCGACGTGATCTCCGGGTCAGTCGCCAGTTCCAACATGCGCTCGGCGGCGTACAGCAGTTCGACCAGCCGCGCCCAGTGCGTCGCCAGCGTGTGATGGACAGGCTTGCCGCCCAGCGTCGCAAGGTATTTCTCGTAGGCTTCCTGCGCTTTGGGGGTCGCCATGCCATCGGCCACGTTCAGGCGGCTCATGGGGGTGCAGGCGTACATCCCGGAGTCTTTGCCATCCACGATGCCTTTCCAGCCGACCTTTTTGAGATAGGGATATTTCAGGTAGCTATACGGCTCAACATGCTCGGCGATATTTTCCAGATAGTCCTGAGGGGCATATTTAGCGAACTCGTTGCCCTCAGGGTCAACCACCCGCACCATGCCATCATAAAAGTTGACATGATTGTTCTCGTCAACCAGCCCCATATAATAGGTGCGCTGGGTGTAAATATCACCCACGATCAGGTCAACGTAGACGCTGTTCTTGAGCACGATCTGATCAAAGATTTCCAGCGACCACTGGGCGAATTCAACATTGTCACGCGCCACCTTCTCGATAAACTGGCGCTCTTCTTCATTGATAGCCTTGCTCATCCCGCCCGGCAACCCGGCCACCGGGTGAACGGCCCGCCCGCCAATGATCTTGATCACCTCATGGTTCGCCTTGCGGGTGTTGATCACTTTCAACCCCGCTTCCACGCCGACCTTTCCCACTACGCCCAAAATGTTGCGCTGGCTGGCCGGGGCGTCCGGCCCGACCACAAAATCCGGGCCGCCCAGTGCGTAGAAATGGGTTGTGTGATCCGTGCAGTAGAAGGCGCTGTAGAACAATTCGCGTAGTTTCTTGCCCGCCGGAGGCGGCTCGACATGGAACAGCATATCCAGCGCCTTGCTGGCGGCCATGTGATGCGCTTCCGGGCACACCCCGCAGATGCGGTTGGTGATACGCGGCATTTCTTCGGCGGGCCGCCCCAGACAGAAGACTTCAAACCCGCGCAGTTCCGGTATCTGAAAGTAGGTGTTGGCGACCTCGCCCCGTTCGTCAAGGAACACTTCGATCTTGCCGTGACCTTCAAGGCGGGTGATCGGGTCAATCGTGATGCGTTGTTTCATGATCTGCCTCCTACTCGGCCAGATGGGGGTCAAGGCGGGTCGAATCGGTGACAAGGACGGCGGCGCGGTGGCCGTTGTCACGGGCCAGCCGCGCGCGGCGCATCAGCGAACCCGGCAGCGAGAAGCGGTAGAAGTAGCCTGCCGGATCGGGCAGCGTGTCGAGGATCGCGTCGATGGCTTCCGGCGTGTCTGCGTCCAGCACGGAGGCAATCGCGGAGATTAACCGCGCGCCGCCATCGACCACGCCTTCATTCGGGCCATAGCAGCCCCGACAGCCCATATTCACCTGCGGGCACAGCGCCCCGCAGCCGGCCCGGGTGGCAATCCCGGCGCAGAACAATCCCTGTTCCAGCAAACAAACTTCCGGGTCGGGGATGATCTCGTAGGGGCGATAAAAATGCTTGATCGACTTTTCGGAGCGCTTGCGCTGGCACTCGTCGCACACGGTCACGTCCATGCCGATCACCGAACCGGGCGCCGGCAGCTTGCCGCCGAGAATCGCTTCGACGGCGGCGATTGTCCATTTGGCCTCTGGCGGGCAGCCCGGCAGATAGTAATCGACAGGCACGACCTGATCGAGCGTCTGGACGGTCGTCCAGAACTCCGGCAGGGTCAACTCGCCTTCATCGACCAGCGTCAGGGTTTGCGGCTCAACCCCTGCCGGGTTGACCGTGCTGGGCGAGTCGTGGTAGACAAACTGCGTCACCTGCTGGCGATCCGTGAAGTTCGCCAGGCCGGGGATGCCGCCTTCCACAGCGCAGCTTCCATAGGCGACCAGCGTCTTGCTCTTGCGGCGCAGCAGATGCGCCCATTCTTCGTTGTCGGCGTTGCGGATCGCGCCGTTGAACAGGCACACATCGATCTCGCCATCAGCCAGCGCTTCGATGTCGCGCTTCTTGAAGTCCATCACGCACGGCCACAGGACGAGGTCGAATGCCGCCGCCACATCCAGAATTTTCTCCTGAATGGCTAACACGGCGATGTCACAGCCGCCGCACGACGAGGCCCAGTAGAGCGCCAGTTTGGGTTTGACAGTGGGTTGGTCTTGGACTTTAGCCATGACTGGCCTCCTCGACGAGCGTCTCAGCCGAGGGCATGGCCGGGGCGCGTGGAACAAGTTCATCAATGGTGTCATGCCATTCCAGCGGGCCAAGCCGCGCGATGGCGTTGGTCATTTTGAAAACCGTCTCGGTGAACAGCGTCCCCTGCGCCGCCGACGCCCACGCTAACTGAATCCGGTCGGGGTGAACGCCAAACTGGGCGAGCGTCCGGCGCAACAGAGCCATACGGCGCATCGCCTTGTAGTTTCCGGCGTCGTAGTGGCACTGGCCGGGGTGGCATCCCATCACCAGCGCGCCATCCGCCCCTTCGCGCAGGGCTTTGATCACAAAGGTTGGGTCAAGCCGCCCGGTGCACATGATCCGAATGTCTCGCAGGGTTGAGGGGTATCCCATCCGGCTGATCCCGGCGAGGTCAGCGGCGCGGTAGGAACACCAATTGCACAGAAAGCCCACAATCACAGGCCGCCGGGTTCCCCACGCGGGGTTATCCAGACTGTAGTCACGTTTTGGCATGGTCGTCGCTCCCTAGGCAGGCTCAAGCGGCAGTTGTTCGACGGTGTGAGATTGGCCGTTGCCAGCCCGCACGTCGAACAGGACGCCTTCAATCTGCGCCATGATCGATTCAAAGGTGAAGTGCTGCCCGGTGATAATCTGGCTGGGGCAGGCCGCCACGCACGTCCCGCAGCCTTTGCACAGCGCGGGGTTGACCCGGCTGACGCCCGGCTCTTCGATGAAGTCAATCGCGCCATACGGGCACAGGTTGTTGCAGATACGGCAGCCTGAGCAGCGCGCCTCATCAATGTTGGCTCGCACCGGCTCGATTTCTACTCTGCCCTGCCCGATCAAGGTTAGCACACGCGCGGCGGCTGCCGCGCCCTGCCCAACACTATCCGGGATGTCCTTTGGTCCCTGGCAGGCCCCAGCGATGAAAACCCCGTCGGTCATGGTCGCCACCGGGTCCAGTTTCGGATGTTTCTCGGTAAAGAACCCGGCTTCCGAACAACCAATCCCAAACCGATGCGCGGTGTCAACGGCGTCCCGGCGCGGCTCCATCGCGCCCATCAGGATGACCATGTCAACCGGAATGCGTCGCTGTTTGCCGAGCAGGGTGTCTTCCACCTGCACCACCAGCTTGCCTTCCTCGCCGGGCTGGCGAGCAGCGTCGGTGATCTCGGCCACGCGCCCGCGCACGAAGTTCATGCCTTCGTCCAGCAAGCGGTGATAGAATTCCTCATAGTTCTTGGCGCTGGTGCGGATGTCGATGTAGAAGCTGTATACCTCCGCGCCTGTTCGCTCTTTGACCAGATGACCGAACTTGAGCGCGGCCATGCAGCAGGTCGCCGAGCAGTACACATTATGGTTTTTGTCCCGGCTGCCGACGCAGTGAACAATCGCCACGCTTTTGGGCTGAGTCTCGCCATCGCGCAGGATAACTTTGCCACCGGTTGGGCCGGAGGCATTGAGCATGCGCTCAAATTCCAGACTGGTGAACACGTTGGCAAGGCGGCCATACCCATAGGGCGAAATGCGACGAGGGTCAAACAATTCGTAGCCTGTAGCCAGCACAATATTGCCAACGTTCAGCTCTAATACCTTATCTTCCTGCTCAAAATCAATGGCCCCTGTCGGGCAGAATTTCTCGCAGGCTTTGCATGTCCCCTTTTGATAGTAAATACAACTCTCCATGTCGATCACCGGGTATTTCGGCACAGCCTGCGGAAACGGGCGGTAGATCGCCGTCCGGTAGCCCAGACCGGCTTCATACACCTGATCAACCACTTTGGCCGGGCATTTTTCCCAGCAGTCGCCGCAGCCCGTGCACAGGTCAGTGTTGATCTTGCGGGCTTTCTGGCGGACACGCACCTTGAAGTTGCCGACGTAGCCATCCACCTGCTCCACTTCGCTGTAGGTCATCAACGTGATGTTCGGATGGTTGCCAACATCAAACATCTTGGGCGTCAAGATGCAGGCCGCGCAGTCTAAGGTGGGGAAGGTCTTGTCGAACTGCGCCATGTGCCCGCCGATGCTCGGCTCGCGTTCCAGCAGATACACCGCGTGGCCCGCGTTGGCAATCTCCAGCGCGGCATTGATCCCGGCGATCCCGCCGCCGACCACCAGCGTCGTGGGGTTGATATCGACCATAAAAGGCTCAAGCGGCTTGAGTTCCTTGACGCGCCGCACCGCCCCACTAACCAGCGATTTAGCCTTATCTGTAGCGGACTCGATGCTGTGCTGATGCACCCAACTGGCGTGCTCGCGGATGTTCGCCATCTCGAATAGATAGCGGTTCAGCCCCGCGCGCTCGCAGGCGCGGCGGAAGGTTGGCTCGTGCATATGCGGGGAGCAGGCCGCCACCACAACGCGAGTCAGGCCAAGCTCCTTGATGTCCTTTTCGACCAGTTCTTGCCCCAGACTGGAGCACATGAATCTGTAATCACGGGCGACGGCGACATCAGGGAGTGTGGATGCCCACTTGGAGAGCCCCTCCACATCGACTGTGCCCGCGATATTATGCCCACAATGGCAGACGTAGACACCGATTTTTTCGTCCATTGATTCTCTCTCCCTTACGTTAATCAGGGGATTGGCATGGGTAGGGCCTTTTTGTCGCGGCGCTTCGGGGCAACCTGTTCAGGCGACTCCTGCCCTATCTTGCCGAGCGCAGCCAGAGCAGGGATGATTTCGCTGCCGATCTCCGCTTCGTCAAACGTCAGGCCAAATGCCAGCCCCATGAGCTGCGTAAAGAAAAGGATGGGGATATTGAAGCGCGTCCCGAACATCGCGTTGACCTGTGGCTGGTAGGCGTCCAGATTCAATTGGCACATTGGGCACAGAGTGACTATGGCGTCAGCGCCGTAGTCTGCCGCGTTATGCAGAATGCGGCGGATCAGCTCGAAAGCAGTTTCCTCGCTGATCTGTGTCATATGCCCGCCGCAACAGTGCGTCTTTAGCGGGAAATCGACTACCCCGGCCCCCAGCGTTTGCATCAGTTTGTCGAGGTGCGTGGGATACTCTGTGTCATAGCCATCCACACTGGGCCGCACGATCAGGCATCCATAATACGGGGCGACTTTCATGCCCTTCAGTGGTTGCTTGACCAGCGCGGCAACGGCATCAAATCCCACATCCTCAACGATAACGTCCAGCAGGTGCCGGACACGAAGCGCGCCGGGCGTGTAGCTGATCCCGCCAGCAGCCAGCGCCTGATTGACCTGATCATTGAGGTCAGGATACTTTTTCATGTTGTCATTGGTCTTGCGCAAGTTCAGGTAACATGCGCTGCATGGAGAGACCAAATCGGTGGCGTTTTGCGTGGCGGCCAGCGAGAGATTCCGAGCGACCAAACTATAAGCCTGAAGCGCGCTAATGCTCATGTATTCGGTAGCCCCGCAACAATTCCAATCCTCAATCTCTTGCAGGCTCAAATCGAGCATTTCAGACACACGCCGCGCTGTTCGGTCGTAGGCATGCGCAGTCGCCCGCATCGAGCAGCCGGGATAGTAAGCATACTGCCTAGACTGGCTCATCTTGCGCCTCCTCGTGGGACTCAATCCGGCGGGCTTCAGCCAGTATGGCGGTCAGTTGGGGCATATCTTTTATAGGGTCAGGGGTGGCGTTTAACCGGCCCTTCTGCATCATTTGAAACCCCAGACCTGCCTTGCCGACCATTCTGAATGGATGGTGGGTCAGGTTGTAGCGTGTTGCCAGCCCAAACTCAAAGCTCCGGCCATAGCGCTCCACGTAGTCGATGAAGCTCTCGGAAAATCCAACATGAGCTTCTTTGTTATATTGCCCTCGCTCAATTGCTATATGCTTGAGGGTGTACATTAGATCGGTGATAGGGATTTGCTGAGGACAGCGAACCGCGCAGTAGTAGCAAGAAACGCAATACCAGGGTGTATTGCTGCTTAGGACTTCATCATCCATGCCTGCTCTAAGCATCGCAATCAATTTGCGAGGCGTAGCGTCCATATCCTGACCAGACGGGCACGACCCCCCACACGTGCCGCATTGCAGGCATTCCATCAACGCCTGACCGCCCGGGGTGCTTGCTATCGCTCGTTGAAGAAGATCGTGATTGCCAATCGAGTCAGCCATAAGGAATGGCCTCCTGTGTGGACGAGGAACCAGCGAGGCAGGAGGAGGGAGAGTGAGCCGGGAAGGGGAAAGCCTCTGAATGTCAGAATAGGCGAAATTTGACAAACGCGATAGTGACAAATATCACAATCGAAGGGCGTTATTTGACGCAGGCAGACCGATCAACCGTTGCGGGCGCCGGGCTGGTGAGGGCTACAGCAGCCAACTTGATTAACGTTTTCAGCATCTTCACGCTGTCGAATTTCGCGAAGATTGAATATATTCTCCCTGTCACCTTTGCAGGCGACAATTTATCTGGAGCTAGCAAGTATTTGATGCGCTCTGGCATTTGAGATGCCGACATCGCCTGTATGACGAAGGGCACGCTCGACCATCACCCATTTATGGGGCGGGCGCAGCCGCCGTCTGCATCATCGTCGATTCTTTGAGTAGGGACATAAGCGCGCAACCCGCTGCCATCAACCCGGCCAGCGCCAGAATCGAAGGCGTGAACGAGCCAAACTGAGTGTCGATCCAGCCCATAGCGGTGATCATCACCACCGAAAGCTGCCCCGCCAGCCCGAACAGACCGTTAGAAGTGCCTTCCGGCGCGGGATAAGTGATCTCTGCGCCATACTGGTAGGCTACTGGGCCGATCCCGGTCGTGAATAGGCCAACCAGGAAGAACGAGGCAAGCAGCACAGCATAGTCAGCGCTAAAGGCCACGCCGAACATGCCGGGTATCGCCAGGGCGAATCCGACCAGCAAGATGATTTTTCGCTTACGAAACCGATCCGAAAGCGCCGGGATAGCGACTGCGCCCACAATCCCACCTATCAACATGATCCCGCCCAGCAGCCCCGCGTCGGTGATCGACACGCCTTTGGGCCTGACAATGCTTTCCACCCATGTCGCCAGTCCGTTAAATACGCCTCCCCCGACAAACATGCCAAAGGCTAGATAGTAGAAATTCCGCTGTCGCAGGATTTGCTTCAAGCCATCCAGCATCAGCGCCCGCTCTTCGCTCCCGGAAGGGCTGGCCGGGGTTGGCGGATGCTCGCGGGCCAGGACGAGGAACACGACGGTGGCGAAAGCCGTCGCTATGCCGTAGATCAGTTGCATAGCGCCGAAGTTAAACTGCAGCACCAGGTAAGGCGTCAACACCTGCCCAATGACAATGCCCAGGAAAGTAGCCATCGCCGCCAGACCCACAGCGGTGGCGCGCTCTCTCATCGGGAACCACAACGCTGCCAACTTGGTCCACGAGTTCAGCAGGAAAGGCTGCCCGGCGGCGATCCCGATGGTGAATAGAAGTGTCACCGTGTAATTGGTGGTGTAGAGGCCTCGCAAGACGGCAAACACCCCCATCAGGATTGCGCCAAAGCCTACCGCTTTTCTGAAGCCATAAGTGTCTATCGCCCACGAGGCTGGCAGCGCCAACGGGATATACACGAGCATGAAACTGATCGCCAGCAGGCCGATTTCGAAATCGGTCACATGATAATAGCTTGCGGCAGGTCCAGTGACAGGCGCGAAGCAGATCCACAACATCTGCATGGCGACGTTGACCAGCATGAAAGCGCCCAGCATGACCCAGCGATAACCATAGACCTTAACGCCCGGAGAATCCATGACTGCCCTCCAGATGAAAAAGATAATGGATCGATTATAGTCCCCGTGGTTGCGAAAAGAGCAATAACGTCTGACCACAATCAGATGCGATATCCGGGGTGGCGCCGATCTGATTGATAGTTGGATACGAAAATGCATTCAGAAGTCAGGGCGCTATACAAACTACTCCTCAACAAGAAACGGGAGCTATTGAAGCGACAGGACGGCAATGTTGTTGGGGCCAGGCTGCTTGGGGCATAAAACAAAAGAGATTCGAACTCGCCGATGTTATGCGCATTGGCGAGTTTTTGTCTTTGCCACGATTTGAGCGCAACGCGCTTTTCGCACTGATTGACCATAGACAAAGAACCCAGTCTATTTCTTAGCGTTACATGACTTTCTATCTCACTCATTCTGAACCCGCGCATCATCGCCGATGTTTGTTCTTCATTGGATAGTCTCCGTTTTCTTGGCGCACTGTTTTAACTGACTCTCCACTGGAAAGGCGCCATCTCAAGCAGTTTATTGCTCTTCAGCGACTTTGAGGATGTGTCAGGTTGGAGGATCGAGATTGGATCTTTCGGGCAATAGCCTGCAAACAATCGCCAGGCCACTAACTGGTTTCATCCCAGCGCTGTAAACGGGCATATCTTCTAAGATACAGGACTTACGCGGTTTCTCACACAGGCAAGGGGCTTGAAGCCCCTTGTCTCTCACGATCCGGCGTAATTTTGCGTAAGTCCTGAGATAATCAACCGCCGAGAGAGCTACTGCGGTTTTCATATCGCCCGATATCCAAAACCGCGTTCGTTAAAAATGTAACGCGGGTGTTCCGGATCAGTCTCTATCTTCTGGCGCAAGTGCCATATGTAACGCCGAACATTTCCGACCTCGTCTGTGTATGGGGGCCCCCATACCTCTCGCACCAATTGCTCAGGCGAGACAACTTCACCGCTGTGATGGATCAACAGATTAAATTCTGTTGGCGTTAGCTTGATGATTTCTGCGCCGCGTGCGACTGTTTTGGTCGCCAGGTTTATCTCTAGATCGCCTAGATGGAGATAGTGTTCGTCGCTGTCGCCTCTCGAAGCGCGGTGTAGCACTGCCTGGATTCGGGCCGCAAGCTGCGCAAATGAAAAAGGTTTGGTCACATAATCATCGGCCCCCAGCGAAAATCCCCGTAGCACATCGGGCTCTTCGTCGCGGGCAGTCAGCATCACAACCGGAAGAGCGGTCATTTCGCGAATACGATGCAGCGTGTCCCACCCATCCTGACGCGGCATTGTCACATCTAACAATACCAGGTCGGGCGGCCTGGCGAACAACTCACGCAGTCCCTGACCGCCATCGTGAGCCAGCCGAACGGTGTAGCCCAAGTTGGCGAGATACTCTGCCAGCAGCTCGCAAAGAGCCGTGTCGTCATCAATCAGCAAGATGTTTGGCATGGCTCACCTCGCCTTCAGCATCCAGCGGCAAAATGAATGTGAAGGCTGAGCCCGGCGCGTTATGATCAGACCACGCTGGCGAGCGTAGCATGAGTTGTCCCCCTGAGCTTCAACTAGTCGCCGAGCCAGATACAGGCCCAAGCCCCAGCCAGAGTGATCCTGAACTTCGCTTTTGCCCGTGCCGCGATAGAGCCGATCAAAAATCCGTTTCTGGATCGCGGGCCGGATGCCCGGCCCATGATCCCAAATAGATAATTCGAGTTTGCCCGCCTGCTGTGTCACTTGAATGTGGATCGGCAACTAAGGAGGCGAGTATTTGTGGGCATTGCTCAAGACCGCGCGCACTGCCTCCTCCAGGTGAATCTCATCAGCGATGGGCAGAGGGTGATCCAAGGGCAAATCCCATTCAATAGGACGCTTGTCCTGAGTGATGATCTGAATTGAGCGTTCGAGCATCGGTCGTAACGCCACCGGCCCCACGACGATGGCTAGCCGTCCGGCGTCCAATCGTGAGAGATCAAGAATATCCTGAACGAAGGTGGTCAAACGCTCGCTCTCGGCGCGCATGATTTCCAGAATGCGCCGCGCTTCGGGCGGCATGTGGTCGGGGCGCTGCAAGGCCAGTTCCAGCCCGCCGTGCAGGGTTGTTAGAGGCGCGCGAAGCTCGTGGCTCACCAATGCCACAAACTCGCTCTTCATCTCGTCAAGCTGCTGGAGTTCAGCATTACGAGCCTCCAGCTCGGCCGTGCGCTCCACCACTTTCTGTTGTAGCCCCCGATTACTGATAGGAACATGAATTACTAAACATTTGGGGCCAAAAAGGGTAAACTGGCCGTATGGAAAAACCAAATAAGCCCAGATCAGGCGATTGGCGAGAAAAGCGGCGCTTGCGAGCCTGGGAGTTGAAAAGCAAGGGCTGGAAACAAAAGGACATTGCCGAAGCGCTTGGGGTTAGCCAAGGCGCGGTGAGCCAATGGGCAAGCACTGCGAAGGTCGGCGGGGTAGAGACTCTGCACACCCAACCACGGAAAAGGCGTGAAACGCGGTTAAGCGCAGCACAGATGGCACGGCTGCCAGAACTACTTGAACGCGGGGCGGAGCGCTTCGGATTTCGGGGGGAAGTGTGGACGCGCAAGCGTATTGGGACAGTGATCAAGCGGGAGTTTGGTGTGTCGTACACGCCGGTGCATGTGGGTCGGATACTGAAAGGGATGCGATGGAGCAGCCAAAAGCCAGTGGAGCGAGCCAGCCAGCGCAACGAAGCCGCTATTGAGCAGTGGCGGGCTGAGACTTGGCCGTTACTGCAAAAAAAGCCATCCAAGAAGGGCGCACCATAGTGTTTGTGGATGAGGCAGGCTTCTATCTGTTGGCGGCAGTGGCACGCGCCTATGCGCCGGTCGGACAAACACCCTTGTTGCGAGTGCCGTTGACGTGGGATCATCTCTCGGTCATCAGCGCCATTACTCCGCAGGGAGCGTTGTACGCGCATATTCAAAAAGAAGCCTTTGCTTGCATCCATTCGGACAATGGCATCGGCGTGGTCAAGTTCTTGAAGCATTTGCTGGCTCACATTCCTGGCAAACTTCTGATTATCTGGGATGGCTTGCCTGCCCATCATGGCCCGGCAGTTCGAGAGTTCTTGGCCCAAGGTGGCGCGCGGCGCATTCTCCTAGAGCGTTTGCCCGGTTATGCTCCTGACCTGAACCCGGATGAGGGCATCTGGCGCTATCTCAAACATGTCGAACTCAAGAACCTCTGTTGTCACGGCTTGCAGGAACTTCATGTTCACCTGCGTAGAGCTATTGCCCGCTTGCGTCACAAGACGGATGTGATCCACGCCTGCTTTCGTTTTGTCTTTGCCAATAACTTTAGTTTTTCATGTTCTGATCAGTAATTTTATCTTCAAAACGACCTTATTCACGTTATTGCGCGTAAGTCCTGATTTAGAAAGAGCGCGCTTCGAGTTAGCCGACATGAAGGCGCTAAACATCGCTCAGATATGGCGCGCGCCGGGACAAACTATTTTGCCAGACGATAAACACACGATCATGGAGTCCTATGCAGCCCATCATTGAGGTCAAGAATCTGATCAAGCGCTATCGCAAGGCCGAGCGGAATGCGGTGGACGACATTTCGTTCGAGGTCCAGCCGGGCGAACTGTTCGCGCTGCTGGGGCCGAATGGCGCAGGCAAGACGACGACTATCTCGATCCTGACCACCACGCTGTCGGCGACTTCCGGGCGGGTGAAAATCGCGGGCTACGACCTTGAAAGGGAGTCTGGCGCCGTGCGCCAGAACATAGGGATCATCTTCCAAAACCCCAGCCTCGACATGAACTTGACCGCCGAAGAGAATATCCGCTTTCATGCCATCCTGTATGGGCAATACCCGTTCCGGCCCGCCTTCTCGATGATGCCCAAAATTTACAAAGATCACGTCCACGAGCTAGCCAGCGTTCTCGGCCTGGATGACGATATTTTCAAGCCCGTGCGGACTTTCTCCGGCGGGATGAAGCGCAAGCTGGAGATTATTCGCAGTTTGATGCATCGACCCAGGCTGCTGTTTTTGGACGAGCCAACCGCCGGGTTAGACCCCCAAAGCCGGATCGCGCTATGGGAATATCTGAAGCAGGCCCGCAAGGAAAGCGGCACGACGATCTGCCTAACGACGCACTATCTGGAGGAAGCCGAAGAAGTTGACCGCGTGTGCATTATCAACCGGGGCAAGATCGTGTCGTATGGAACGCCACAAGAAGTCATGGCGAATCTGATCGACGAATATTTGCTGATCGACGCCGACGACCGGAAACGGCTACAGGCGGAGCTAACCGGGTTAGGCATCACCTTCAGCGAGACGCCGCTATTCAAAATCGGGCTGAACGGCCAGAGCGCGCACCAAATCCTGAAATCGATTGAAACGCCGCTGACGGTGGTTCGCCTGCACCTGCCCACCCTCGAAGACGCCTATCTGGCAATCATGGGACAGGAAGAGCATGCATAATTTGAACGCCATTGCGGCGCTGGCCTACCGAGACCTGCTGAAGTTCCTGCGAGATCGGCCACGCCTGATATCGACCTTCATATTTCCTTTCATCTTTATTGTGGCGATGGGCGGCAGCTTGCAGGCCAACCTTGGGCGCAATATAGGCTATGACTTTCTAACCTTCATTTTCACGGGAGTGTTCGCCCAGACCCTGTTCCAATCGGCGACGCTGGGCATTATCTCGATTATCGACGACCGGGAGAACGATTTCAGCCAGGAGATTTTCGTCTCGCCGATTTCGCGCTACGCGATTGTGTTTGGCAAGATCGCCGGGGAGTCGCTGGTGGCGCTGGCTCAGGGCGTGGCAATCGTGATTCTGGGCGTGATCATTGGTGTGCCGATTTCGCTGCCACAGATGGCGATGCTGGGGGTGGCCGGGGTGGCAATCTGCTTGTTCGCCGGGGCGTTCGGGCTGGTGATTGTGGCGAACATGAAAAACCGACGGTCAGCGGATCAAATCTTCAACTTCGTGATGCTGCCCCAGTTCTTTCTGGCGGGCGTGTTCGCGCCGATCAAAGTGCTGCCTATTTATCTGGAAGTCCTGTCACGCATTTCGCCGATGCGCTACGCGGTTGACCTGACACGATCTTGTTTCTATGCCGGTCTGAGCGAATATCCGAGCGTTGTCCTCGCCGGGCCGGAATACAACCTCGTTGTGATGGGGATTGGGTTTAGCGCGTTTCTGGTGGCAGGCACATTTCTGTTCGTAAGAAACGAGTTGAATCGGTGAAATTGGGGGCATAGCAGCGCCCACCGCTTCAAGCAGTGGGCATTCTGTTTTCCCAGCCTCTGGCTTGTCGAAATGGCAAGGCTGGCTATGTTTCTGAAGCGGGCAGCCAGACGGTGAAAGTTGTCCCTTTGCCTGAGACGCCGTCGCTGTCGACCTCGATACGGCCATGATGCCTTTCCACAATCTCTTTGGCAATCGCCAAGCCCAACCCGGTTCCGGGGGCGCCCGACGCTCGTCCCACCGAGCCTCGAAAGAAGCGCGCGAATAATTGAGGAATCTCGGCGGGCTGAATGCCCTGCCCGGTGTCGGTGACGCTCAACCCTGCCCACATTCTGCCCTGCGTTTCGCGCTGGCGCGTGCCTATGGCCACCCGCCCGCCAACCGGCGTGTAATTCAGGGCGTTGGTGAGCAGCACGCTGAGGGCCTGCCCTAACAGCCCCGGATCAGCCATCACGGATGGCAGCCCCGGAAGCGCGTTCAGCATGAGAGTTAACCCCTTGCTTTCGGCCATCGGAGCGCGGTCATCCACGTAGTTAGCCGCGAGCGTATTGAGATCGAGACGTTTCAGGTCAAGGTCAACACGGTCTTGATCCAGCCGGGAGAGCCGCAGCAAGTCCTCGATTAACGCATTAAGGCGATCAATCTCCCGGCGCAAGCGCTCCATATACCGATCCCGGCCCTGCGGATCGCGGTTCAAGAGATCCCAGTTGAGTTTTAACCCGGTGATAGGCGTCCGAAGCTCGTGCGACACATTGGAAACAAATTCATCTTTGAGCCTGTCCACCTCTTTCAAAGCCGTAATATCCCTGAAGACGCACACCGCCCCCTTGATTTGCTTGCCCTGCCTGATGCTCGCCAGCGCAATATCCGCCTCAAAGGTGGTATTGTCAGCGCGGCGGGCGGTGACTTCCAGCCGTTGAGTCTCGCTTTTGACCCTGACCTGTCGCAGAGAACGGCGCACATCCTCCGCCTGCGAAGGCAGCACCAAATCTGGCAGGGATTGCTGGCGGGCTTCGTCCACATCAGCGCGAAAGAGCTGATAAAACGCGGGGTTCGCGTTTTCAACCATGCCATGTTGATCCAGCAAAAGAATAGGGTCCGGCGAGTTATTCAGAATGCTTTCCAGCCGATCCTTAATATTCTCGATTTCGGCGGTCCGATCCTTGACCGCCTGCTGAAGAATTCCACTGTAGTTTTCCAACTCTTCATACAGCCTGGCGTTCTTGATCGCCGCCGCCGCCTGATTGGCAAAAGCCTGCAATGTGCTGGCCTGTTCATCCCTGAAAAACCCCGGCGTGGCGCTGTCGAGGGTGAGGAAGCCGAGGGTCTCATTGTCGACACGAATCGGCGCGCCGATGGACGAGCCAACCCAGTCTGTCGACTTGCCGGCGACCCAGCCGGGATAGTTGCTCACATCAGCGACGCACAGACTGCGGCCAGTTCGCGCCATCTCGGCAAAATTAGGCACATTGGCGACAACCAGGCTCACTTGCGAAATGGCTTCGCCCAGCCCGCGCTCGGCGTAACCGCTGTGGCTGGCGACATGGGCCACCCCGCCTTCGACCAGTATGATGGTCATGGCGTCGTGCGGCAGCGCTCGCCCCACATTTCCAAGAATGCGATCAAACACTTCGTTCAAGTTAAGCGTGCTGTTTAGATCGGCGGCGATGTCGCGCAGGGCTTCGGCCAGCAAGCGCTGTTCGCGCTCGGCCTGCTCTGCCTGCTTGCGCTCGGTGATGTCGTGCGCCATGCCGCGCACCACCGGAACCACCACGCCCTCCGTGCGGAGGGTGTTATCGTATTCCCAGATGCGGGTTTCGCCGCTGGCAGTTTGGATCAGCATATTGCCGCGCGCGCGCCTGTTTGCTCCGATCCTTCTCAGGTACGCGCCAAACAAGCGGCGCGTCGCCGGGGTCAGCAGATCAGCCATGTTCATCTGCAATAAGGTCTCTCGGGAATACCCGGCGCTCCGCACGGCTGCCTCATTCACCGTGAGCAGATTTCCATTCAGATCGTGGGCGCAAATCAGATCCTGGCTGTTTTCAACCAGGTCACGATAGCTGTCCTCGCTCTCCTGCAACGCCTGATCGGCCTGCGCTTTTTCAAGGCGGAGTTGTTTTTCCGCCAGCGCCCGCCGGATCGCTTCGCCTAGCCGGGCCGGATTTTCTTTGAGAACGTAATCGGTCGCGCCCTGCTTGATCAGGTCAACCGCCTTCTCGTCGCCCAGCGTGCCGGTGACGATAATCAACGGGATATCCAACCCGCTGGCCTTAAGAATTTCGAGGGCCTGCTCGCCGCCAAAACCCGGCACGTTGTAGTCCGACACAATCAGGTCCGGGCTGGCGTCTAAATAGGCCCGATAATCCGCTTCGGTTTCGACGCGCTGCCAATCAACCTCGAGTCCAGCGCGCTGGACATGGGCGATGGCAAGTTCGGCGTCGTCCGGTGAATCTTCGACCAATAACACTCGCAGTGGCGTTCCCATTAGCGTCGCTTTCTCACCTATGACGTTGTGCGTTATTCAGGCTGCTGGTTGAGCAGCAGCCAGTAGAAACCGAGCGTGCGGACAGCTTCCATGAATTGCTCAAAATCCACCGGTTTGACGATATAGCTGTTGACGCCCAATTGATAGCTCTCGATCATGTCGCGCTCTTCGCTCGACGAGGTCATCACCACCACCGGGGTTATCCGGGTGCGCGGGTCGGCTTTGATCTGTCTTAACACTTCCAACCCGTCCACTTTGGGCAATTTCAAATCAAGCAGAACAACTTTGGGGCCGTTTCCAAACGTGCGATGCGCATAGCTGCCGGTAGCAAAGATAAAATCGAGGGCCTCCTGCCCGTCGCGCACCACTTCCAGATGATTCGCCAGATTATGCTTTTTGAGCGCCCGCACGGCCAGCTCGATGTCATCCGGGTTGTCTTCCACCAATAAGATTTCGACAGATTGCTCATTCATCGCGTGTCTCTCCCAGCGTAAAATAGAAGGCAGCCCCGGCGTCGACAGCGGCCTCAGCCCAGATTCTTCCCCCATGATGGTGGATGATCCGCTGGACAAGGGCCAAACCTACGCCTGTTCCTTCATAATCCTCTGCATTATGAAAACGTTGAAACACCCCAAACAATTTGTCACTGTGCCTCATGTCAAAACCGACACCGTTGTCTTTGACAAAATAGACGCGCGCTCCATCCAAAATCGTCGAGCTGATCTCGATCCGGGCAGTCTCGCGCGCGCGGGTGTACTTCAAGGCGTTCGCTATCAAGTTCATGAACACCTGCCGGAGCAGCGTGGGATCGGCGCGGCACACTGGCAAGTCGCCTATGATGATTTCCACGCGCCGGCCTTCTTGCTCATCCTTCAGATCGTCAAGCGACTGCTGGGCCAGCAAGGCGGGTTTGGCGTCCTGAATGTGGAGCGCTGTGTGGCTCAGGCGTGCAAAAGCCAGCAAGTCGTCAATCAACTGGCCCATCTTCTGGGCGCTGCTGCGGATGCGCCGCAGGTAATGCTGGCCTTCGTCAGGCAGGACGCTGGCATAATCTTCGAGCAACAGGCGCGAGAAGCCATCCATCGCCCGCAGCGGCGCGCGCAAGTCATGCGACACCGAATAAGAAAAGGCTTCCAGTTCTTTGTTGGCGGCTTCAAGCGCGGCCTGACGATGTTCCAAATCCTGATTGAGCTGGCGGATGATGGCATCCGCCTGTTTGCGCGCCGTAATGTCAACCATGATCGTCAAGACGCACAGTTGGCCGCTCAACTCCATTTGTTCAGTAGAGAGTAATAGATCCAAAATCTGGTTCGATTTATTGCGCGCCTGAATTTCAACATCGCGCACTCGGCCCTGCTCGCGGATGGCCTGCAAGATTGTTTCGCGCGCCGCGCTGTCAACCAGCCCCAGTTCGCTGGAGGTATGGCCAATCATTTCTTCCCGGGTATATCCCGTCATTTTTGCGAGGGTCTCATTGACTTCAATCCACCGACCGTCTGCCGCCGTGGCAATCGAGATAGCCGCCGGGCTTGACCAGAACGCTTTGGAGAATTTTTCTTCGGACTCGGCCAACTGCGCTGTGCGCTCCGCCACGCGCTGTTCAAGCTGCTCGTTCAGGGCGAGTATTTCCGCTTCGGACTGCTTGCGCTCAGTGATGTCAGTCGAGATGACGTAAATCCCTTCTTCGGTCGGCTGCGCTCTAAGCTCAAACCACTGCATGGCCCCATCGGGATAGACAAACTGGTTGTCCATGTGTCCGGGAATGCGCTCGTCCATGCAGCGGCGCAGAATCGCGAACATTTCGGTGTCCTCAATACCGGGGTAGGCTTCCAGCATCGTTTTGCCCAGCAGTTCGGCGTTCGCCCGGCGACCATGTTTGGCCGCTGTGTCATTGAGATAGAGATAGCGCCAATCAAAGCCGATGACCTGGAAACCTTCGGCCAGATTGTCCAGCGTTGTCCGATAACGGCTTTCACCTTTGCGCAACGCCTCTTCCGTCTGCTTACGGTTTGTGATGTCGGTGATAAAGGCTACCGCCATTGTCACATCGTCAAACGACACCGCATTCAGCCCGATTTCAACCTGGAATTCCGTCCCGTCTTTGCGCAATCCAACAAGCTCGCGCCGGACGCCCATCGGGCGGGGGGCGGGGTCGGCAAAGTAGCCTTGCCGAAAACCGGCATGATTGTGGTGAAATCGTTGGGGCAGCAGCGTTTCAACCGGCTTGCCGATCAACTCCTCCGCGTCATAGCCAAACATCTCGCTGACTCTGGGGTTGACCAATACCATTCGCCCGCTGGCGTCAATCGCCAGAACCGCGCCGGGGATGGACTCGACAATCTGGCGATAGAGCGTTCCCGGGGAACTGGCCGATTTCGTGGCGCGTGGGCGTCCGGCTTGAGGTTTGTCTTTGTGTTTAGGGCGCTCTGGCTTCAGCATGTCTGGCTGTGGGCTGGGCATGACACCTCCAACCTGAGAACGTCAAGGCATGGGGCATTCATGCTGGTCAAAAACACCCCCCCCCGACAATCCGGCATTCTGACTCTTGCAATGACTGGCAGAAAGATCACGCTTAACCTACAACTTACATATTGTAAGTATATGGCGGTCATTTGCAAATAGTACCGCAGGGTCATATCGCGCCCAACGCGAGATGTTTGTCACAGCGCGCGCTGGCTCGTTGTCAGGCGCGTCGATAAGCCTTGCTCAGTGGTCTAAGTCGTGGCTAACAACAAGGGGTGGACAGCCTGTCGAAGATCAGGCCGGGCCGCCGGTCGGGGAACTTCAGGTTGCCTGATGGCATCCATGCTAGAGGGTCACGCTATGACGATCACGAAAGACAGCCACCACGCGGCCTATCTCAGACGCGGTTCGCTCTTTTGTCCAGCCCAGCACGCCCCCGGCGACACGGGCCAACGCTTTGACTAAAGGCATCGTTGTTTCTCCCATCAAGCCAATGTCGGCGCGGCGCAGAAGCAGGTCGTCCAGATGCAGGGTCTTTTCGGCCTCCACAAGATAGGCGATCTCCTGCTGGCTATAACGCTGGCGAGATTCGAGGAAGGTTTCCCCTCCCCTGTCGCGGGCAATCGAAGCCGCCACAACGCGCGCCTGCGTTCCGTACCGTTCAAACAGCGCGCGCAACCGGTCGCCAGCCAGCCCGGTGTCATGGCCGGTTTCTGACAGCCACCTCGCTTGCTCGCTTTCAGTCATGGGATAGTCGTGGCCGCCGCCGATGGGTAGGTTGCGGGTGTCGTTGTGGCGAGTTCGTCCGAGACGGGCCAGAACCTCGTCGGCAGCCTGTTCCGCGAAGGCGCGATAGGTCGTCCACTTGCCGCCAACAAGGGATAAAATCGGAAACGCCAGATCGCCGTCCGGCTCAATGGCGCGGATGCTGTGATTGCGGCTGATCTGGCCCGTCGTATGCGCGTTGGCGGCAGGCAGCGGCCTAACCCCGCAATAGCGGAACACGACCTGCGATGGCGCAATAGCAATCGATGGGAACACCTTGCCGACCAGCGAAAGAATGTACTGCTCTTCATCCGGCGAGCATACGGCCTGATCGGGATCGTCAATCGGGATGTCCGTCGCGCCGACCAACACTTTGTCTCTGAAGGGGTTGATCTCGACAATGCGCCCGTCGGTGTTTTCAAAGAAGAAACCATGATCGCCGATCTGCTTGCGAAGCGCAGGATGGTCGATCACCAGATGCGAGCCTTTCGTTCCACTAATATGCCGAGTTTCGCGGCCCAGCGCCCGGTTGGCAAGGTCAATCCATGGGCCTGCCGCGTTGATCACCACACGCGGCCTCACGCTGAACGTATGGCCCGTGTCTTCGTCTTTCAGGGTGACAGCATCGCCACGCGCCCCAACCAGACTGACATAGTTCAAGGCGCGCGCGTGTTCGCCTTCGGCTTCAGCGTCGAGAATCAACTCGACGCACAGGCGCTCCATCGAGATCATCTGCCCGTCATAATAATTGGCCGTGCCAATGATCTTCGGGTTGATTAGCGGATATTGTTCAATCGACTTCTGGCGGGAAAGGAAATAGTGCCCCGGCATGGGGCTTTCGCCGCGCACATACGAGTCGTACAGCGTCAGGCCGATCTTGATCACCGCCGCCCCGCGCTCGGCGGGTCGATCCAGCAAGTTGAGGAATTTGAGGGGCGCGTTCCACAGCCCAGACAGCGCGCTAAAGACCGGGATTGTGGTCGGCAGCGGTTTCGCATAATGAGGGGCGTTCCGCAGCAGCCGGTTGCGCTCGCGCAGGGCTTCGCGGACGAGACGGAATTCCCCATTTTCAAGGTAGCGCAGCCCGCCATGCAGCATATGCGACGAGGCCGCGCTGGCTCCTGAGCAAAAGTCAGCGCGATCAACCAGCAGCGCGCGGACGCCGTTCAAGGCCAGATCGCGGAACACGCCAATGCCGTTGACGCCCGCGCCGACAATCAGGACATCAAGGTCAGGGGTTTTGCTCAGAGACGCTAGAATTTCTGTCCGTGTCATAGCCGCCGCTTGCTGGCTTGCTCATAGCCGTTGGGTTTTCTGCCAGATATCCGCCCATAAACTTTCCCGATCCCAGCCGAGAAAGATCAGCATGTCGCCTATGGTCAGGCGTTTTCGCATCAACGGCGCGTTCATAAAGGCGAACTTCGCCTGCGCCTCGCTGGCCGATGGAACGAGGTCGGCGAAATGGACGGGCGAATCAACCGCCCGCAGTATTTCGGCCAGACGCTCCGGCGGCGCGGCGAACTGCTCAAGCTGGGTTCTGATCGCAGGCCAATCGGCGAGAACGGCTTCAAAATCGGCGCGACACCCACGCCATTTTTCCAGTTTGAGCCGGTAATCTGACCAGCATTCCTTGCCCGCTTTGCCCGATGGATCAATCGCATTGAAGGCGTCACGGATGCGATCATGCATTTCGTCGGGGGCAGGGTAGCAGGCGTCTATGTCCACTCTGGCGGGATCGAATTCCAACAGAAAGCGGCGATAGGCTTCCGAGCCAAGCAGGGCAGACATCGCCACCTGCGTCCCGTGCTGCGCCAGCGGCTGGCGAGAGGTTTCCGCCAGCAGATCGAGGATGTGCGACATGACATGCTCGTAGCCTGACATCGAAGTGGTGGCGTGGGTCAGCGACATCGCCAACCCGCCCAGCGAGATCAGTTTGGCGAGCGTCGAAACGCCTTCGGGCGACCCGGCGCGAATGTTCTGGGCTTCGCTCATGAAAATGTCGCCCAGCGGCCCCATCAACCGGTGAGGCAGTTCGCAATAATCCTCATCCATGCCCAGACGGTGCGCCAGATACCAGTCCGGCAGGCTGACAAACATCGCCAGCAGATCGCCGACCCCGGCGGCGGTCATCTCGTAAGGCGCATTCGCCAGCGTTTCAAGGTCACAGATCAAGGCATTGGGGTAGGTTGAGGGCAGGGTGCGCTTGACGCCGTCCACGAACACCGGCGCCATATTCGAGGTGTAGGCGCTGACGCTGTTGGCGGTCTGGTAGACTATAAACGGAACACGCTGGCCGGTTTCCTGCTGATACAGAAAGCAGGCATGTTTGGTGATGTCGGTGATCACGCCCGACCCAACCGAAAGGGCGGCCACGCCCGGACGCAGGCTGGCTTTGACCTGCTCGATATGCGGCATGTCGGTGTGAACCTGCCCGGTGGCATCGGGCTGCATGACCAGCGTCTCCACTTCCCACCCGGCCCGGCGCAGAATATCCAGCAGCAGGCGTTTGAGGTCGTCCTTGCCGCGCTTCATCGCCGTCTCGTCCATCACGACCAGCAGCGGGGCGGCGGGGTTAGCCCCCGCTTTTTTCAACACATCCGGCGTTTTGTGGATAGCCCCCGCCTCGAAGATCATGTGCGGAATCGGCTCGTGAACGCCCTCCGGGTAGCCGGGAATGTGGCTGATCGCTTCCCAGAAGCGCGAACCGTCAGCGGGGTCGTAATCAAGTTTCATGGGACTTGCTCCATTGATTGCTGAGTCAGGCGCGCGCTGCCAGCCAATCGGCGACACCGCCCAAGTTATCAAAGATATAGGTTGGCTGGAAAGGCGACGCTGCCAGATCGGCGGGGCGCGTCTCGCCGCTCCACACCAGAATGGTCGTGATGCCCGCCGTTTTGCCCAGCGCGATGTCGGTGTACAGCCGGTCGCCGATCATGACCAGCGATTCGATGGGCAAGCCGAGCTTCTCGGCGGCGGCTTCCACGATCATTTTGTTGGGTTTGCCCACAATCAGGTCCGGCTCGCGCCCGGTCGAGGCTTTGACCAGCGCCATCATCGCGCCCACATCCGGCATGAAACCGGTTGCGGTCGGGCAGTTAAAGTCGGGATGGGTGGCGATATACGGCAGCCCCGCCCGAACGAGGTCGCATAATTTCCACAGCTTGGCGTAGGTCAGGGTGGTGTCAAAGCCGAGAATCGCCATCTCAGGGGACTGATCATCGAGCGTGAAGCCGTGCGAGCGGAACTCCTCTTCCAGCGACGGCGTGCCCACCACATACACCCGCCGTTCAGATCGATGCGCCAACAGGTAGCGGGCGGTCGCCTCGCCGGAGGTCAACACCTTATCTTCAGGGATGGGCAGCCCCAGCCGGGTGATTTTCTCCGCGTATTGGCCGCGATGCTTGGAGGAGTTGTTGGTCAGGAACAGGAATTCCTTGCCCTGCGCCCGCAGCACATCGATGAAGCGCAGCGCGCCATCCAACAGGCGGTCATCCAGATAAAACGTGCCATCCATATCCAGCAGGAAACCGCGCGCTTGCAAAAGGGGCTCGGTCATAACGCGATCCGGGCGGCCTGTTCAAACACGGGCAAAAGGGCGAAGTAGGTGGCGCGGTAAAGCTGATAATAGTCCTCGTAACGAGCCTGCGCGTCCGGGCGCGGCTCCAGCGTCTCGACGACCTGCACGACTCGCTCGACAGCTTCGGACAGCGACCCGACCATCCCGCAGGCGTTCAGGGCCAGCATCGCCGCGCCAAGCGCGGTGGTTTCGGCAGTTTGCAGCGTGACGACGGGCAGCCCGGTCACATCGGCTTTGATCTGCCGCCATAACCGGCTGCGCGCCCCGCCGCCCACCACCCTGATCTCTCGCAGACTCAGGCCCAGCGCCTGCATACGGTCGGTGATGTCGCGCACGCCGTAGGCGGAGGCTTCCAGCACAGCGCGGACGAAATGCTCGCGGCGGTGAGCCAGCGTGAACCCGAAAAACGTCCCGCGCGCATGCGCGTTCCAGGTGGGGGCCAACGCGCCCATCAGGCACGGCAGCATCAGCAGCCCCTCAGAACCGGGCGGGGCGAGTTCGGCGGACTCGTTGAGGAGGTCGTAGGGGTCAAGCCCGTCCTGCGCGGCCTGCCGGACTTCAGTTCGGGCGAACTGGTCGCGGAACCAGCGATAGTTGGCGCCGGAGACAAAGCCGGGGTTTTCCAGCAGCCATAGGTCAGGGTCGGCATGGCAGTGCGTCTCGACAAGGCCAGTCGGGTCAAACACTGGCTCCGGGCTGGCCGCGCACACCGGCTCGGCTGTTCCGGCGATGTCGCAGACCAGACCGGGGCGAACCACTCCTGCGCCGAGACAGGCGGCATGTTCGTCGCCTGTGCCAACGGTCACCGGCGTCCCGGCTTTCAAGCCGAGCGTGGCGGCGATATCGGCGCGCAATGCGCCCAGCAGGGCGTTAGCGGGGAGAATCGGCGCAAGGCGGTCGGCGGGCACGTTGAAGGCCGCGCATAATTCTTCCGACCATTGTTTGCGTCGAACTTCCATCAGGAGGGTTGACGAGGCGTTGGCGTAATCCACGCCGAATTCGCCCGTGAGATAATGACCCACATAACTGCACGGCAATAGGAACGCTTGCGTTTTCTCGTAAACATCAGGCTCATTATCCGCCAGCCAGCGAATCTTGGGCGCGACGTGAGAAGGGTCGAGGTTGAGGCCGGACAATTCGAATAACTGCCGGGGAGACTGTTTCTCGGCCACGCGGTCGCATTGGGCCACCGCCCGCCGATCCATCCAGATGATAGCCGGGCGCAGCGGGTCGCCCTGAGCGTTGACCGGCACGACGCCGTCCACCTGCGCGTCGAGGCCAATCGCTTTGATCTGATCCGGCTTGGCCCCGACCTGCTGGACTGCCGCCGGGATAGCCTGACGCAGGGCCACCATCCAGCGTTCGGCTGGCTGATCAGCCCAGGTCGGTTGAGGATAATCAATGGCATATCCGGCGCTGGCCTCGCCTGCGACCTTGCCTTCCTCAGTGAGAAGCAGCGCCTTGACGCCCTGAGAGCCAACGTCACAGCCAAGAACGTAGTTCATGGCTTACAGGTCGGCCAGATGATCCGCGCGATCCACCTCTTCCACATCGTTGTACCATTGGACGCGCGCGCCGATGGCGGCGCGAGCCTTCCACTTAAGCGATTTGGGCGCGTCTTCGATCATTCGAGTGAGCTTCACGAGGCGCTCGTCAATGCGTTCGGTGTCGCCGGGTTTGAGGACGCTTTTGTAGCGCTCGATTCCTTTGCGAACTTTCTCAAGATTGAGCGAGGTGGTGTAGTAGAAACCCCAGTCATTGCCTAACACTTCGGAAATGTATTTGCCATTGACCCGATCGTTGTCGTCGTCGCCGACATCGTGAACGGCCAGTAGCATCAGGGTGTCTTTTACGTCTTTTTCGTTGAGGGTGACGATCTGCATCTTTTCGAGCAGAAGCTCGGCCAGCGGGATGGTCGGCGAATCGACGTGAAGGCGTTTGCGAAAGTCAACAACGTGGCACATATCCAACTTGTCGATAAACACATCCACGTGCATTCCGGTGACCTTGTCGATGTAGATATGCCGCCCCACGAACAGGCCGGGCGTCAGCGCCGCCTGCTGGCGCTCCACTTCCAGATGAAGGCCATTGAAGAAGAACTCTTCCATTTTGCGTTCTTCTTTGGAATAGGCCACGAAGTCGATATCCGACAGCTCGCGCCCCATTGCCTTGTGGACATCCACATAATCCGGGCAGTGCATGCGGAAAGCCGTCGCGCCCAGCACCCGGAGCGAGACGCCCACTGCCTGCGCGCCATCCACGATCTTGCGCGCTTCGCCAATAAAATCAAAATCGCTGCTCATAGGCTTTCGTGACCCTCTCAAACTTGAAATAAACGTTGCCGCGTCCTGCGCGATCAGCCCTGCGTGAACACATGGTCTTCCAGTTTGTTCGGGGAGAATTCTAGCACAACCCCGCGCAAAACACCCTCGCCGTACTCGCTGCCGGGGTTGATGCACAAGGTTCGCCCGACCTTTTGCGCTGAACGGCTCTCGTGAATGTGGCCGTGCAGGCCCAGCAGGGGTTGGTATTTGTCGATGGCCGAGCGCACCGCCAGGCTGCCCACCGAGACAATCTTGAAGCCGCCGCCCAGCGACAGTTTGGGCGTGAGGTTCTCATCCAGTTCAGGAGCTTGATCGAGGTTGGTGCCATGCGGCGGCACATGCAGGTTGAACACCGCCTGTTCCATGTTCTTGACCCGCTTGGCGAGATCGTCAATATATGAGGCCAGTTCTTCTTCCGTCTTGTCGCGCGGGCAGTTCCAGGGCGTCTGGTTGGCCGCCCCGACGCTGATCATCTGGTGGTGTTCGTCGATATCGACAATCGTTCGATCTACGTTGGTGATCACATCGGACTGCCGGAAGGCCGCGTCGATGGCATACGGGTCGTCATTGCCGGGCTGAACGTAACAGCGAATGCCCGTGCCTTTGAGTCTTTCTTCGGCGATGTCCAACCATTTGGTGACCCTGTCGGCGGCCAGCTTGCCAAACCGTTTTTCGACCAGTTCCTTGTCGTGGTTGAACGCTTCAACTTCCTCTGGCGAGACGCGCAGAGGGTACAGGCCGCTGTTTTCCAGCGTGGCTTCGAGCTTTTCCAGTTCTTCGCCCTCGGTGACGTCATGAATTTTGCCAAGATAATTGGCATGATAGCGATGGCCCGCCTGTTCGACCAGCGGCACGATCATCTTGCCGACCATGTCGCCGCCCAGAATGATCACTTGCGCGTCATAAAATTTGGCGGAGTTGATGAACTTCTTGAACACCACCGTCGAGCCGTGAACGTCGGTGGTGAAAAAAACCCGGGTGATCTTCTTGCTGCCAAAAAGTGGCACGGTTTGTCTCCTTGCTGCTGATCTATTCGAATATGATTGCAGGGGCGAGTTTGAAGCTCGCCCCTGCGCGCGCCCTAGAGATTAGTCGGGAGGAATCTCCTGGAAACGCTTGTCCAGCGGAACGCCGCGGTTCTTGTTGATCTGAATCGCGACGAAGTACAGGATGACCGGCAAGACCATATAGAAGCCGAAGGAAACCAGCAGCCCCTCCAGGATGAGGGTGCCGCCAAACAACGCAGGCACAAAGGTGAAATAGACGGCTGCTATGCTGATGATCAAGCCTGCCACGCCCGCAATCTGGATCCACGGCACGCCGAAGATGCTCTGGCGCACAAAGGCCGGAGACTTCTCCCAGATATCCCGGCGGCGAAGCGGGAAGACGATGGCCGCGACGCTCAGGAAGATCCAGCCGAAGAACCAGATGGTGATGGTGTAGACCTGATACTGCCCCAGCACCGGGGTGAGCACGTTGACCGAGAACTGGAACCACGAGATGACGAAGCCGAGCAGCACGGCGAAGACCGGCGAGCCACGGCGGTTCACCTGATTGAACTTGTCGGGCAGCATGCCGTCAAAGGAATAGGCGAACAGATTGCGCACCGGCGCGAAAGCCAGCCCCATCGCGCCTACCCAGTTGATCAACCCCCACGCAAACGGGCCGCCCAACAACAGCAAAATGGGGTTCTGCGTGGCATACACCAGCAGGAATGGCGTCTGCGGGAACGACCCGAAGATCGGCACATCCTCGCCCTTGGCGTTCAGTATGGAGATAGCTTCCATGGTGTCTTTGCCGATGCCGTGATAGGTCACATAGGTGAAAATCTGGTAGTAGATGATGAACAGGATCACCGAGCCATATTGGGCCAGCGGCTGGGCGCGGTCAACCCGCTTGATCTCGCCCGCGATATTGGCCGAATAGGTCGAGCCAAGACAGGTCAGGTTCATGAAGGTGATGCCCGCCATGATGGTGGCGGTTGTCGAACTGAAACCTGGTGTCCATCCCAGCTCTTGGGCCTTCGCCATCATCGCCTGATAGTCGATGCCTTGCAGCGTCATCATCCCCTTGGCAATGACATCCGGGGTGACGCTCAACAGCACCGCGGCGTACACCGCCAGCATGATCCAGGTCAGGATCATCGCGCCCCACACAAAGCGCATGAAGACCTTGGTGCCCAGATAGATCACATAGAACGACAGGGCCAGCGAGATCGTGCCTACGATCCACACCAACCACGATCCTTGCGTTCTGGCCAGTTCGAGGCCGAGATCGAGCAGCCCCTTGTTCTCGGTGATCAATCCCATCTGGACAAACGTGTGGCCGAAGCCCCAGTTCACCACGAAGTTGGTGTTGTTGCCCTGCCAGTTCAGGCCAACAATCGTCAACGTCCATGAGGCGATGAATCCGAGGAACGGCGTCAGCACGCGGCTGATGTAGATGTACTCGCCGCCGGAACGCGGCATGCTGGAGGAGAAATAAACGTAGATAGCTGCGAACGGGATCAGCGTGAGCATGAACAGAATAGCTAACTGCATCTGCGCGCCCTGATACAGCGTCACCGCCCACAGCAGATAGAAGCTTGCCTGGGTGATGTTTGGGGCGACAAATGAATAAGCCAGAGCTGTCCACGGGCTGACTACGCGTGTCATTCCTGACGCCTTGCGCGCGAAGACTTCACCCGCTTGCATTGCAGCCGATTGGGCTGCGTTTTCGCTTGCCATGACTTGCCCTCCTTTGTGAATGTGGCGGCTCGGCAGTTGGCTGGCGAGCCTGATGGTAGTGAGCCTTTCTCAGTTCACTAGCGTCAGCCTATCTGTCGATAAGCCCTCCTTTCCCCTGCGGCCAGAACAGATTGTTCATCAGGCGAGCTTGCTGGTGAGTTCATCTATCGCCTGTTTGGCTGCCCATTTGTCGCGGAAGACACGGCTAATCGCCTCGGTGATCGCCTGCGGGTTTTTGTGCTGGAAGATGTTCCTTCCCACCGAGCAACCTACCGCGCCCGCGTCTCTGGCTTGCGCCATGCGCGTCAGCAGTTCCTCGTCGCTGATCAACGTGCCGCCCGCGAGGACAACGGGCCTTTCGCACGCGCGGATAATGTCGCCAAACGATTTTGGATCGCCGCTCCAATTGACCTTCACGATGTCCGCGCCCATTTCGGCGCACAGGCGCGCGTTGCGTTTGAGGTAGTCCACCCCCAGCGCGCTCTGCATATCGTTGAGGCTCTGGTAAGCGTTGGGATATTCGGCCTCGGCGATGAACGGCATGCCCAGCAGTTCGCACGCTTCGCCGATTTTCGACAGGTATGTGATCACTTCTGGCTCGTTTTCCCCGGCCAGCGCGACATAGGTCACCACCGCGTCGGCGCCGATCCGCAGCGCTTCTTCGACCGAGCCGATGGGCGTGATGAGCGCGCCAGAGGGACGTCCGGCGGCGGAAGCCGTCAGCATCAGGGCCAGCGATGTCGTGGGTTTGAGATGACCAACGTGCTTCTTGACCGTCCCTCGCCCCAGCATCAACACATTCGCGCCGCCGTCAACGGCTTCTTTGACGCGCGCCCCGGTGTCATATAACCCGTCGAGAAAGATCGGCGAGGTCATGCCATGATCGATAGCGCAAATCAGGCAGGTGTTGGTGTCCGCCTCAATCAGGCGGCTCATTCGGATCGCTTTGCCCGTGCTTGCAGACATAATCAACGTTCCTTTCTAGGCTGGTTACCAGCGCGGCCCTTTGCGATTGACCAGAAAAACAAAGGCGTCCGGTAAATGATATTCAATCGAGTGCAGCACCGGCTTATCGCTGGTGTCGAAATCCGTCTGGGTCAGGCGCATCAAAGAACTGCCTTTCGGTATTCCCAACTTGGCCGAAAGCTCCGTGTTGGCGGAAGTCGGGAAAAGCTGGGCGACGCCGCGCGCCACCCTGATCTGGAGACGCTCTTCCAAAAATGCGTACAGCGATTTCTGTTCGAGATACGCCTCCGTGATCGACTGGCCGCCGATCAACGCGCTTGAAAGAATATCCATCGACCACACCACCGGGCGGTTGTTGGCGGTGCGGACACGCTCAATCCTGAGCGTTTCGGCCCCGTCGTCCAGCATCAGAGCCGCCGCCACTGCCCCTGTGGCATGGTCCGTCCGAATTGCCAGATCGCGCAGCCCGGGTTGGTAGCCTGCCTGAGCGATCATCTCCGTGATGCCAAAATTGAGGCTCAAGTCTTTGACAATAGACTGTTCGCGGACATACGTCCCTAACCCGCGTTTGCGAATAATGAAACCCTGCTCTTCCAGCGCCCGGAGCGCCTCGCGCAGCGTCGCGCGCGAAACGCCCAACGTCTCGATCAACTCCATCTCTGGCGGAAGCTGGCTGCCCGCCAAGAACCGCTTTTGCACAATAGCCTCGCGCAGCGCATCGGCGGTGGCGTCGGTCAGCGTCCGATGATCGGGTTTGAGTGGCAGCGCAGCCATGTCAATTCCCCCCAACCTGTCATTGACTTCGCTCAAAAAGCGGGCGCAGGGCGTCGTACAAATCAACGTAAGTTTTGAACCCATCGTCATAGATCGCTTTATGGTCGGCTGTCGGCTCGAAACGTTCCTTGACCTGCGCCATTTGCTCGACGGCCTCGTCCACGCTGGCGAACATGCCTACCGCTTTGCCAGCCAGAATGGCCGCGCCCAGCGTCGCCGCTTCCTCATTGGTGGTGGTCAGGACAGGCCGCCCGGTCACGTCGGCTTCGATCTGCTTCCAGACCCGGCTGCGCGCGCCGCCGCCCAGCGACCGGATTTCGTTGACAGGGACGCCCATCCCTTCGACGACCTCGATATTGCGGCGGACGATATAGCACACGGCCTCCATAATGGCGCGGGCGAAATGGCCGCGCCCGTGCCGCAGGGTGAAACCGTAAAACACGCCTTTGGCCTTTGGGTTGGCTTCAGGAGCCATCGCGCCCTGTAGATGAGGCAGCATGACCAGCCCTTCGCTGCCCGGCGCTATCGTCGCGGCCTCCATCCCCAGCAGATCGTAAGCGTCCATGCCGCTGGCCCCGGCCACCGACCGTTCCATCTGGGCGAACTCATCACGATACCAGCGCAGGACAATCCCGCCGCCGGTGAACGTGTGCAGCATGTACAACCCCGGCAGCCCGTGATAATGGCATGGCATCTGGTTGTTTGGGTCAAGCGTGGCCTGCGTGACAGTGGCGCAAATCGCTAGCGCGGCGCCGGTGTTTTCGCTGAAAATGCCCGGCTTGATATTCCCTACCCCAATCGCCCCGCACGCCTGATCCAGCGCCCCGGTGCAAGCAATGGTGTCTGCGCTCAACCCCAGTTCGGACGCGACTTCCGAGCGCAGCTTGCCGACCGGCTCGCCCGATTCGCAATAACGTGGAAGTTGCTCAGGCTTGATCTCCAGCGCGTCCAGCATCTCCGGCCACCACTGGCGCGTCTTGAAGTTCCAATAGCACGTTGACGTTGTCAGCGAGCCTTCGCACACGTATTCGCCAGTCAGGCGATGCAGGAAATAGTCTTCTATCAGCAGGAATTTGACAGTCCGCTTGACGGTGTCAGGCTCGTGTCGGCGCAGCCACAGAATTTTCGAAGCGGGCCAGGTTGGCGCCATGCTGACCTGCCCGGTGATCTCATAAACGTGGCGGTTGCCGAATCTGGCAGCGAGGTATTCGGCTTCGGCCTGAGCGCGGTTGTCCAGCCACACAATCGCCCGCCGAACCGGTCTGCCCTTCTCGTCAACCAGAATCAGCGTTTCGCCCTGCGCCGAAAGGCCCAGCGCCTTGATGCTGGCCGGGTTGGCTTGCGACTCTTTCAGGACACGCCCGATAGCGGTTTTGAAGGCTTCCCAGTAGGTCTCGACCTCGACCTCGACAGACAGAGCGTCCGGCGTGATCAACGCGTATTCCTCGGTCGCTTTGGCGATGACGCTGCCGTTTTCGTCATGCAGCGCGCACTTTAGCGCGGTGGTGCCAAGATCGACGGCCAGAATAACTTCCCCCATGCGCAATCTCCGCTACTGGCCGGGCGCGCCGGCCCAGGCGATGATCACAGGCACGTCGCCGATGTTGATGATGGTGTGGGGCAGCCCTTCGGGGATGAGCAGGGCGTCGCCCTCGTTCAATTCGTAATATTGCTTCTCGTCATAGATCAGCGCGTTGCCCTGAACGCACAGATAGACTTCTTCCGAATGGGGATGGCCGGGGTCGATGCTGCCGCGCTGGCCGGGTGGCACGGTGGATGTGCCCAACCATATTTTGGGGGTTTTGAGGTACTCCCGGCAGTGTTCCACGCCTTCCATGAAATTGCGCGCTTCAGACTTGCGAATGATAGTGGCCGGCATCTTGCTCTCCTTTCACGGTGAAAGAAAGGCATTGAAATGAGAGACGCTCCCTGCGGCTAGTTTGCCGCCCTGCAAGGTGTTAGGATGTCAGACATCCTAACTAGTGACTTCTAATATAAGTGAATAACGCTTTTATTGTCAACTAGTTGCCCGGCGACTGGCGCTAACGCGGGTGACGATGGGCGGCGGTTACGCCCGCTTGCTATAGGCATATAGATAGTTTTGGGCTGGCGGCCCATGCCGCGCGTGAAACCGTCTGGTGTGATTGGGCTGTTCGTGCTATAGATTATGCTCACTATCCCATCGCCCAGAAAGACATCGGTCTATGAAGAGCATGATAGACGCTCAAAAGCTGAAACGTCGCACACAGACTGCCCAGATACTGAGTTTTGGCGGAATGATTTTGCTGTTAGTGGGAGTAGTGCTGCTTTTCCAGAAGCCCGATCTGGGGTTTGACACTGAAGCGCTGGCTAACCCGCTATTGCTTGGGGGGTTTATTATCGCCAACGGCGGGATCTATCTCGCCAACCGCTGGTTGAAGCGCCCTCGCCCGGAAGACGTGCTGGATTACGGTCTCAAACCACTGCCGAATACCAGCCGCCTGTACCACTATCTGCTCCCCGCCGATCACGTCCTTCTCACGCCATCCGGCGTAGTGGTGATTGAGGTAGTGGCCCTTGAGGGCAAGTTTGCCTACCGCGCCGGTCGCTGGCGGCAAAAATTCAATTTATCGCGCAGTTTGCGCTTGCTGGTCGAAGAACGGCTGGGCGACCCCATTCAGCGGGCCAACGCCCGCGCGCAGCAAATCAGGGCGCTGATTGCCGGCTCGCTGGACGAGCCTCTGCCGCCCATCGAGCCTATGGTCGTCTTCACCCATCCTCAGGCCGTGCTTGACGTGGACGACGCGCCCATTCCGGTGACCGGCGGGCACAAGCTAAACAAACGCCTGCCGCTCCCTGTCGAAAAGCTGCCCACAGAGATTTACGACGAGCTGCGCGAGATACTCGACTGGGAAGCGGGGCTGGACGAAGGCGAAGATAATGCGTGACGTTTGGAAAGGCTGGGCGGCAACAATCTGGCGCTGGCTCAATGGCCTAAAGCATGGCCGACGGCAGCCAAAAACGCGTCAATCTCAAATGGCTTGCGCATAAACACGACATCTTTTTGGCGGGCAACGTGTTCTTCCATAGCCGGGGGAATGCTGGCGCTCAGGCAAATGATGGGGATGTCTTTCCACGCCTTATGGTTACGAGCGCGGGTTATTAAATCCAACCCGTTCATGCCCGGCAGACGAATATCGGTGAGGATCATATCAGGCGGCGTTTCGTCTGACTCTTCCATCGCCGCCACGGCCGCTTCTGCGGTAGCGACTGAGACAACCTGATGGCCTGCATCGGCAAGCACTTCTTCCAGCGCTTCGCGCAGAGACTCCTCATCTTCAACCAGCAGCAGATTAGCCAATGTTTCCCTCACGTTTTTGGTTAAGCGCGTGTTCAAAAGAAATTTGAGTTAGGGGGCGAGTCAGGCGCATCCCGCGCTTTTTAGGATTATTTCACCGGCGATTCGGGCAGCCAGACATCGAAACGCGCCCCCTCGCCGGGAACGCCGCTGCTTGCCAGTTCGATCAGGCCGCCGTGCCGCTCAACGATCTGTTTCGCCAACGCCAGCCCCAAGCCTGTGCCTGCGGCCCCTGATTGCTTGCCGGTCTGGCCACGAAAGAACCGCTCAAATAAGCGCGGCTGGTCATCGTGAGGCACTCCTGGGCCTGTGTTGGCCACAGAGAACCCTACCCACCGACGCCCATTCTTCTTGATCCGCGCCGTGGCGACGGTGATCCTGCCGCCAGAAGGGGTATAGCTGGTTGCGTTCGTCATCAGAATGCCCAGCGCCTCTTCAAGCAGGCCCACATCCACCTGCGCCATTGGCTTACGCGCGGCGCCTTTGAAGACAACTTCCAGGCTTTTTACGTCGGTGATCACTGATCGATCGGACACGTAACGACTGACCAAGTCGTTGAGATTGACCGTCGCAAGCTTGATTTCCGCCTGATTCTGATCGAGCCGCGAAAGTTGAAGCAGGTCTTCAATAATGTTGCGAAGACGCTCAGTCTCGCGCTCCATGACGCTCAAATGCTTGTCCAGCGCGTCAGGGTGGGACCGAACAAGATACTGGCGAAGCTTCAGGTTGGCGAGCGGCGTGCGCAACTCGTGCGACACGTTGGACACAAACTCGTCTTTGGCTATGCCGAGTTTCACTAATTGCTCATTGGCGGCGTTCAACTCAACGGTTCGCTGGCTCACTAATTCTTCCAGATGCGTCCGATGGCGCTCCAATTCCTGTTCAGCCAGAACGCGCTCGGTGATGTCGATGTAGCTGGACTGGAGCGCCGGATTGCCCTGATAGGTTGTCATGCTGACCAGCAGTTCAACAACACGAACCCCGCCATCGGGTCGCACAATTCGATGTTGATTATAGGGCTTGACCGGAAGCCCCGCCAGACGGTCACGAATATGAGAGCCGACCCAGCCCCGGTCATCGGCATGGACAAGGTTAGCGATCTGCTCGTTTGACATCGCCACCATGTCATTGACGCTGTGCCCGGTGATGCGGCTCATGGCCTCGTTAGCGAAAGCGAAGCGCCCGTTTTGAAAGACGACGATCCCCTGCAATGAATTATCGACGAGGTGGCGGTATTTGGTTTCGCTGTCCACCAGCGCGGCTTCTGCCTGCACGCGCTCCGTGATATTAATGGCGGTGCCCCACAATCTAACGAGGCTCCCATTCTCAACGACTCCGACCGTGTTGCTCAGAAACCATATAGGCTTGCCCATAGCATCAGTTTCAATGGTTTCATCATTGATGGATATGTAATTGTTCTCAATCAGTTTCTTGAAAGCGGCACGATTTGTGGGATTGTCTTTTGTGCCATGGGCATCAATAAGGCGCATTCCTATCATGGCATCTACTGAGGGCAGTTGATACATTTCTACTAGCGCCTGGTTACAATCTGCCATATAGGCATTCTCATAAATCATATCTATTTGTGTTTCAACAGGCAGCGATATGTCAATGGGATTCTCGAATTCTGTGCGAGAGATCCCTTCATAACTATGCTTGATGAACGCGACATAACGCGCCTCGCTCTCGCGCAATGCATCCTCGGCCTTCTTGCGTCGGGTTATATCCACCGAAATCGCGCAGGTGGCGTTCATTTTGCCGCCCTGATACAGCGGGAACTTGGAAGTCATGTAGGTATGCCATGACCCATCTTTATGGGCAACGCTTTCTTCGCTTTCCAGCGCCGTTCCCGCGCGCTGGGCGGCGAGATCGTTGGCCCACAGCGCGTCGGCCACGTCACGCGGGAAGAGATCGTAAACGCTCTTCCCGACAAACCCTTCAGAGCCCGGGCCGTCTAACAGGTCAAAATTGCGGTTCGCCATAATGACCGTGCCTTCGAGGTCTTTGGCGGAGATAAGGCCGGGGAAGTGATCGATAATGTTGGTAAGCAGGGCCTCGCTATCGACTATGGCAGCTTCGGCCAGCTTGCGCTCGGTGATATCACGAATGACGGCGACCATGCCGATATGCTCGCCTGCCGCGTTTCGCACCATGCTGGCCGACCCCAACACCGGGATGCGCCGCCCTGACCGGGAGATTTGAATTGATTCGCCCGTCCATGTCCCCGTCTCGGCAAGCTTTTTAAGAATTTCTTCGCGGGTCGCATTGATGTATTCGGTTGGCGCGATATCGCTTAATAACCGCCCGCGCGCCTCGCCAAGCGACCACTCATACATCCGTTCAGCCGCTTTGTTCAATGAGACAATCTTATAATCCCGGTCATACGAGACCACCGCATCCGGGATGTTATCGATCAGGCTGGCTTGATAAGCTAACTGGATTTCGGACTGCTTGCGCTCGGTGATGTCGCGGATGACCGCGACTGAGCCGATGGGCAGCCCTTCCCCGTCACGCACGAGACTGGCTGAACTGAGAACCGATAGGCGCGCGCCGGACTTGCTTGTCTGGATTCCCTCGCTCCGCGCCGAACCTGTTTCCGTGATTTGCCGCCTGATGCCTTCACGAGTCGAATTGACATATTCGGTTGGGACAAATTCGCTCATCAAATGCCCCCGCGTGTCGGCTGCGCTCCAGCCATACATCTGCTCGGCGGCTTTGTTCCATGAGATGATGTTGAAATCTTTGTCAAACGACACCACCGCGTCGGGGATCGCCTCCACCAGACTGGCCTGATATGCCCGTTGTTGTTCGGCCTGGATGCGTTCGGTGATGTCATATAAAATCACCAGATGATCGCCCGTGAACGCCTCGCCCAGCAGGGCGGCGCTCACCAGCGCTGTGCGGGCGACTCCTTCCTTGCAGCGGATTTTTAGTTCCAATGGCTCGAAGGCCATGCCCGTTTTCCGGGACTCCGCCAGCCGCGCTTCCCATGCGTTGGCGGCCCACTGGCGATAGCTTTCATCCGGGTAAGCCTTCGGCCACCAATCAGCCAGCGTTGGAATATCATTCCGGTCGTAGCCAAAGGTATGAGTAAAGGCCCTGTTCAGATACGTTATATTTCCATCCTCGTCGTTTAACGCATACGGCACGGGCGAGGAATCAATCATAGCCCGAATCTTCGCTTCGCTGTGGCGCAGGGCATCCTCGACGCGCTTGCGCTCGGTGATGTCCTTGATCACCCGCACATAACCCTGAGGCTCGCCAGCCGCATTCTTAATCACAGCCACATTCAACAACGCCGGGATCACCCTGCCGTCACGATGTTTGGACAGGGTTTCGCCTTCCCAAAACCCCTGTGTATCGACTGTTTTCTTGCGTTCCTCCAGCAGAGGCAAGGTGTCATCCGCGACAAGAATAAACGCGCTCTTGCCAATCAATTCATCAGGACGCCAGCCAAAAATGCGCTCCACTGCCGGGTTTGCCGATCGGATTTTCGAGGACAGATCCGTCTCGATCACCGCGTCCGACATGGTTCGAAGCAGCGCCGCTTGATGCCGCAAATTCTTTTCGGCCTGCTTTCGCTCGGTGATATCCATGCTGGTCATGCAGATGCCTAGCACCTTCCCATCCGGCGCGACGGCTGGGAAGTAGCGAAATTCGAACGCGCGGGTCGGGCCCAGCGGCGTGTCAAAGCTGCGCTCGCTGGCCCCCACCCCACCAAGCTTGGCCGTCTCAAAATGGCGCTCAAAATCCTCCATGTTCCAGTCAGCCAGAAATTCGGTGAATAAATCGCCGGGCTTGATCTGGCGGCCAAAGACGGCCTGAGCGCCAAGCTGCGCGACACGGTTGACAAGGATCACGCGCTTGTCCGCGTCCATCAAGACATAAAATAGGGCCGCGTTGTCGAGGATGGCGCGCAAGTTGGCCTCGCTGCGCTGAAGCGCTTGCTGCAACTCTTTTTCAGCCGTCACATCGCGATTCACCGTGACCGTCCCCAGCGGCTTGCCAGAAGAATCCTTGATAACGGTGGCTCCGACCTCCACCTGCACCGATGATCCATCCTTCCGCGTCTGGCGAAGCTCGCCCCGCCAGCGCCCTTCGGCGACCATCTGCGCGGCGACGGTGGCACGGGTTTCATCGTTCAGATACTCCGTCTTGAGATAATCGGAAATATCCTGCCCGATTGCTTCTTCAGCCCGCCAGCCATAAATCAACTCGGCGCCTTTGTTCCATGTTAGTATTTTGCCAGTGAAGTCGGCGGAGATAATCGCGTCTGTCACGTTTTCAAGCAGCAGCGTCTGGTAGCGCAAAGCTTCTTCCTGACGCTTTCGTTCGGTGATATCCGCGGTCACCGTCACGACCGTGCCATCGGGCGTGGGGGCGGCGCTGACGCTCGACCAGATCGTCTCGCCGGTTTCGGTCACAATGCCAATTTCGACATCTTTGATCACCCGTTGCTCGGCGAGGGCGCGAGCGCTTGGAAAGTCTTCGGGGCGCATGGGCGCGCCATCGCCACGAAGATAACGGCGCGAGCGGTATGCGCCAGCATAGATGTCCTCCTCTGATAGACCGAGAATCTTCTGCAAGGCCGGGTTGACATCGAGCACCGTGTTGGAGCCTGCCACGAGCGAAATGCCGACCGGTGAGAGATCGAACAGCGTTTGCAGCTTTTCGCGGTTTTCGCGCAGAGAGTCTTGCGCCTGCTTTCTCTCGGTGATATCAGCCAGCAGAGCCAGCGTCAACATTCCATCTTGCGTCTTGGTGTCGCTCAGGCCAATTTCAACCGGGAACAGGCTGCCATCTTTGCGCCGTCCGGTCAGGTCACGGCCCGCCCCCATGGGGCGAGTGACGGGGGCGTCATAGAACGCCAACCGGTAGTCCACATGCGCCGCATGAAGCTTGTCTGGAAGCAAGATTTCAACGGGCTGGCCCACCAACTCTGCGCGCTGGTAGCCAAACATCCGCTCGACCCATTCGTTGACCAGCACAATCTTGCCCTGCCGATCACTTAACAATATCGCCCCGGGCGCGGTTTCGACTAACTTTCGAAAGCGCGCTTCGCTCCCTACCAGATCAGCGCGACGTTCATCTTCAACCTGATTTCGATACTCAAGCCAAAGAATGATAACGACAGACATGATGGCTACCAGCAAAATGGTGGCTATCATTTCAGTCATGTTGAGCTGGCGCGGCGACAAAATTAGCGCAAACGTTAGCGCAAGCCAATTCGCGATTGCTATCACTACTGTCTGACGCAAAGAAAAGAAAATAGCGGCGAACATCAAGCTCAACCCGACGGTGACTGGTCCAACAGTATGATAGGCTGGATTTAACTGACCGGAAATAATTGCCGCGCCGGAAATGGTTATAACCGTGAGCGCCGCGCCCCAGCGAAAACGCCGGGTTCGGCTGGCCCAATACGCCATTGCCAGCAGCGCTATTGCTGGACCGACAATGGGAAAAGTTGCGCTGAAGTAGGATCGTTCAAGCAGCAGCGGGATATTGAACAACAAGACCACGGGCATAATCACGGCGAGCAATGTTGCCAGCAACCGGGCAAGGCGGCGTTGTTCCACATCCATTAATCTGGCGGAAGGTCGAACAATCTTTTCCCACAGGCGCGCCAAAAGGCGATCGGAAGATATCATTGTGCGCTCCTCAAGACTATGCGCTCTGGCTCTGCGATGCGCGCCCGCAATCGGTGACAGGGCTGGCTCGAAACGCCCCCATGGATCAACTGTCGGTAATGACACAAGCGAGGAGACAGAACAGTGGGACGCCCGCCAGACTATGACGCGCCATAATCACTCCAACACTTCCATTCTGTTGATCATACGAGCAATTCGCTTGTAGGCAAATAGACCAGAAACATCGCATTCCGCCTGATTAGCCGCGCGCTGATGGCGACAGCCGCTGGTTGAACAAGCGCCGGTTGGGCGCGGCATGCCTGTAAAAAAGGCGTCGCGCAGCAGTCTCGCCGCCTGGATTCTATGATTTTGAGGCAGCTTATTTCATAAGGAATTCATAAACAAGCAGTGCAATTGGAATGTTTGTTCGATATACTTTGTGGGTTGTATTTCTCGCCTTTTGTGAAGGGCAGCATGAGTCTCCCTATCACACCCCAACTTCTTATGGAGATAGATCAGAATGCAGAACCGCCTGTTGAAGACCTTGCTTACTGCGCTGGTTGCCGTCTTTGCCTTGCTGACGGTAGTCGGATGCGCTTTATCCCCAGACCCCAGCACGATTTACACCCGCGTCTCTGAGGCCAAGCTCAAGGCCGGCGACGCGATCCCCAAACCCGCCGGCGACCCGATCCTGACAGTCACCGGAATGATCAGCACAACCAACAGCGACAAGGCGATTGTCATGGATCTGGCGACGATTGAGTCCGTGGGCGAAGTGACCTACGAAGTGACCGATCCGTTTGAAGGCAACAAAGCCGTCTTTCGCGGGCCGCTGATGAGCGACTTGCTCGACCTGTGGAAAGTTTCGCCCGACGCGACATCCCTGCACATTATCGCCCTCAATGATTATGTCGTTGACGTGCCGATGGCGGACCTGCGCAAGTACCCCGTCGTGTTCGCGCTGCAGCAGGATGGCAAGTATATGCCCATCGAAACGCGCGGCCCGGCCATGCTCGTTTTTCCGTATGAAGACTTCCAGTTTGACAAGAATCTCTACAACAATTATTGGGCGTGGCAAATCAAGACAATTGACGTGCGTTAACGCCCGATTGTTTTAACGAAATCGATATGCAAAATCAATCGAATAACCGAATCTCTATTGTAAGCCGCTTGCTTCGCAATCCTCGACAGGACACCGCGCTGGTCAGCGTCGCGCTGGGCGCGGTGGCCCTGTTAGCCGTCATCGCGGCGCTGGGGCTGGGCGCTTCCCAACAGGCGCAGCTGGGGGCCACCGCCCAATCGGTGGGCGACGCCGGGCGCGTGGTCGTCCAACTCCAGCGCGAGACCCTGCGCCTGCTGGCTCTAGTTCGGCAAGACCCTGAGAGCCTTGATGACAAAGCCGTCGAGCTTCAAATCGCCCTGCTCAAGAGCCGCTTTGGGATCGTCAGCCAGCCTTTGATCAGGTCAAGCATCCCTCCCAGCATTGTCACGGCTCTTGACCAGATTCAGGCTAATTGGACGGACATGCAGCCGCTAGTGACTCAGTGGCAGGCCAATCCCAAAGATCGGGACACGCAGGCCAAACTCGCGGAACGTCTGGCCGCGATGGAAATCGACATCAACACGGCGGAGATCAATTTCCAGCGGGAGCGCATCAGCGCGCTTGACCAGTTGTATCAGACCAGCCAGCGCTGGTTTCTGGTGTTGGGTTCAGCGGCCCTCCTCGTCATTTTGTTCGTGGTGGCCGTGTCACTGAATCTCTATCGGGCGGGCCAGCAGCGTCAGGCCGCCGAGTTGGCTCAGGCCGCCGCCATCGAGTCGAATCGCCTCAAAAGCGAGTTCCTGGCCACCATGTCGCATGAACTGCGCACGCCGCTTAACGCGGTGATTGGCTATGCGGACTTTCTGTTGTCTGCGTTGGGAGACAACTTCAGCGAGAAACAGTCGGACTACCTGAAGCGCATCCTCGCCAACGGCGAACGCCTGCTCCGTCTGGTGGATGAAATCCTTGACATCTCGCGGATCGAGGCCGGGCGCGTCGATCTGATCAATGCGCCTTTCACCCCCGGCGACTTGATGGATCGGGTCAAGCCCGAGCTTCAAAGATTAGCCACTAAGAAAGGCTTGGACTTGCGGGCGACGGTCGACCCGAAGCTGCCAGAGCCGATGATGGGCGACCGCGACAGGCTGGCGCAGATCGTCTTGAACCTCGCGGGCAACGCTATCAAGTTCACCGAGACCGGGCATGTGGACGTGAGCCTCGCCCACAGCGATCAGCCGGGCCGCTGGACAATCACGGTGACGGACACCGGGGTTGGCATCCCGCTTCACGCTCAGGAGTTTATTTTTGACAAATTCCGGCAGGTGGATGGCTCAACCGAACGCCAGCAGGGCGGTGTCGGGCTGGGGCTGGCGATTGTGCGTAATTTAGCGCTGCTCATGGGCGGGACGGTGGCTGTCCAGAGTAAGACAGGGCAAGGCAGCTCGTTTGTGGTGGACTTGCCGATAGTGGCCCTTGAGCGCGTCAAGGTTGCGGAGAGCTAACGTGAAGACCGATTTTACCGACTGGCGCGTGCTGGCGGTCGACGATGAGCCAGACAACCTCAACCTGATCGCCGATGTGCTGGAATTCAACCACGCCACCGTCTGCGCCGCGCAAAATGGCGAACAGGGGCTGTCGATGGTTGGAGAGTTCCGCCCAACCGTGATCCTGCTTGATCTAGCGATGCCCGGCGTGGACGGGTGGGAAATGCATCGACGGCTGCGGCAGCGCCCGGACATCAATCATGTCCCGATCATCGCGCTGACAGCGTTGGCGATGCCCGACGACGCTGAAAGAGTCATGTCCGCCGGGTTCGACGGGTATATCACCAAGCCCTTCCGCTTCGCTGATCTTTTTGAACAGTTGGAGGCCATCGTGGGCAGCTATCACGCTAAACATCAGGACAAGGATCAATCATGACCCCAATGCAGGACTGGCATGTTTTATTGGTAGATGACGAGCCGGACAGCTTGCAGATGCTCCATGATTTTTTGGCGCACCAACACATCGATGTCCATCGGGCCACAGGCGGGCGGGAGTGCCTTGAACTGCTAAAGTCCTTCACCCCGACCCTGATCGTCACCGATCTCTCCATGCCCAAACCCGATGGCTGGGATTTGCTGGCGCAGATCAGGGCGAACCCGTCGATGGTCAGCGTGCCTGTGATTGCGATCACGGCCTACCATTCCGGGGAGTTGGGGCGACAGGCTATCGAAGCCGGCTTTAGCGCTTATATGCCAAAACCCATCAAGTCCAATGAGTTTGTGCAGAAAATTCAGGAGCTGGCGCAGTGACTTTTTAACGGAACGATGAAGGCTCACGGGGGAAACACCATGTCTAATGAAAACGCGTTGATTATTGAAGACGAAAATGATCTGGCTGTATTGTTCGCCGAGGCGCTTCAGCACGCTCATTACAGCACGACGATTGCCAGCGACGGCCAGCAGGCGCGAGCCTTGCTCGATTCTATCAGGCCGGGGCTGGTCGTCCTCGATCTCCACTTGCCGCATGAATCAGGCGCGGATATTCTTCGCTTTATCCGGGCCAACCCCCTGCTTGCGCAAACGCGGGTGATTGTGGCTTCCGCCGATGATCGGTCAATCCGGCTGGTCGAGGATATGGCCGACGTGACTCTCGTCAAGCCTGTCGCTTTCACCCAGATGCGAGACATCGCGGCGCGCTTTCTGCCACAGGGCTTAAAAACCCTGTGATAGGGCGCGCCTGAAAGACTGGATCATATATCAGCGATGGGGGCGGCGAGAGCGCTGGCGGCTTGCTTGATTGACACTGGCCGCAGCGCTCTCGCTGTTCCTGCCGGGCATGCCCGCGACGCGCTCCCGGATGCCTCCCCTTTCTAGAATCAGCCCTCTGCAAGTGGCTCGGCTTGCCATTAGGGATAAAATAGGCATGATAACCGAGGCCATCTTTGCTGAAGGGTCAATCACATCATGCAAGAATTTTCGCGCTGGAAAGCCAACACTTACGCCGCCTTCACCGCCAAGCGCCCGGAACGCCGCCCCCAGTTCGTTACCTCGTCGGGGATCGTGTTGGAGCCGATCTACGTCCCCTCCGAAGACGGCAACGGTTATCTCGACCGCATCGGTTTCCCCGGCGAATACCCGTTCACGCGCGGCGTCCAGCCCAGCATGTATCGCGGTCGGCTGTGGACGATGCGCCAGTACGCGGGCTACGCCACCGCCGAAGACAGTAATCAGCGTTACAAATTTCTGTTGGAGCAGGGGCAGTCCGGCCTATCGGTTGCCTTTGACCTGCCCACCCAGATCGGCTATGACGCCGACGACCCGATGGCGCTCGGCGAGGTCGGCAAGGTGGGCGTGAGCATTTCGTCCGTCCACGACATGATGGCCCTGTTGGACGGCATCCCGCTGGACAAAGTCTCCACCTCGATGACCATCAACGCCCCCGCCGCCATCCTGCTGGCGATGTACATTGTGGCCGGGAAGCGGCAGGGCGTGGACGAGTCGAATCTGCGCGGCACGACCCAGAATGACATCCTCAAAGAGTACATCGCGCGCGGCACGTATATCTTCCCGCCCCGCCCGTCGATGCGCCTGATTACTGATCTGTTCGCCCATTGCCACGCTCACGTTCCCCAATGGAACACCATCAGCATCAGCGGCTACCATATCCGCGAGGCGGGTTCGACTGCCGTGCAGGAGATCGCCTTCACGCTCGCCAACGGCATCGCCTACGTTCAGGCCGCTATCGACGCCGGGCTGGACGTGAACGAGTTTGGCGAACAGCTATCGTTCTTCTTCAATGTGCATAACAACTTTTTGGAGGAAGTCGCCAAGTTCCGCGCCGCCCGCCGGATGTGGGCGAAGATCATGAAGGAGCGCTTCAACGCGACCAATCCGGAGGCGCAAAAGGTGCGTTTCCATGCCCAGACCGGCGGATCGACCCTGACTGCCCAGCAGCCCTACAACAACGTCGTGCGGGTGACCTTGCAAGCGCTGGCGGCGGTGTTGGGCGGGACTCAATCGCTGCACACCAACTCGTTGGATGAAGCTCTCGCCCTGCCCACCGAACAGGCCGTCGAACTGGCCCTGCGCACCCAGCAGATCATCGCGCATGAAAGCGGCGTGGAAGGCAGCGTTGATCCCCTCGGCGGATCGTGGCTGATCGAGACGCTGACCGACGAGATCGAAAAACGCGCCACTGATCTGATCGCGCAGATCGACAATCAGGGCGGGGCGCTGGCGGCGATTGAGAATGGCTTTGTCAGCCGTGAGATACAAGAGTCGGCGTACCAGTATCAGAAAGCCGTCGAGAGCAAGGATCAAATTGTGGTGGGCGTCAACCAGTACACGGTGGACGAGGAACGCCCGATCAAGACGCTGAAGATCGACCCGGCCATCGAGCAGCGCCAGCGCGACAAATTAGCCGCCCTGCGCGCCAGCCGTGATGCCGAGAAAACGAGCGCCTTGCTGGCGGCGCTCGAAGCGGCGGCGCAGGGCAGTGAAAACCTGATGCCCCATTTCATCGCCTGCGTGGAAAACGACGTGACGCTCGGCGAGATTTGCGGCGTTCTGCGCGGCGTGTTTGGCGAGTATAGGCCGGAGGTATATTTGTGATAAGAACCCTTTCCCATTGGCTTGCTAACTTGATAGATCGAATTCAAATGAATAAGTATCCCAAGCAAGAATATGTAAAGTTCACAATCAACGATCATGTTAAGTTTCGAAAGCTTGTTGCTATCTTTGAACAATTGAAAGCAGATAAAGATCAAGGCGAAATAGGCAATGAAGATCAGTATTTGCCATTTTTTGATAATCAAGAGCGTTCATACTTTTGGTGGCCCTCGGACGAGGAAATCAAAGATTGGAAAGAACAATGGGACTCTGCGCCAAGCGCAACCCGAACGTCTGATCCAAAATTGAAAAGGCCGTTGCTCTTTGATGCAATGATCTCGGCTTTTGCGGATGGGGAATACGAGTTAATCAATTGCCGTTCTGACGATGGCACAATCGGGTTGTTAGAATTCAAGAGTATGGCTTATCCGTATGGCGGTACTGGATGCATGCAAGCACTCATCGAATGTTTTGGCTTTTCTGTGGTTGAAGTATTCGATGGTTCGCAACCGCCTTACAAGGTCAAATAAGCCCCGTGGCGTGTTTGGCGAGTATCGCCCGCATGCGTTCACATAGCGCGGAAAGACACAACAGCTATACTTAATAGTAGCGAGGATTTCCACATGGCGACTTTCCGACTTCGATATGAAAAGGGACACTTGATCCCCATTGATCCCTTGCCAGACATGAATGATGGCGATGAAATAGAGGTCGTGCTGCCCTCACAGCCTTCGCGTGAAGCTGTTGTCGAGATGTTAGACCGCACACGCGGGCTGTGGGCAGAATGGGATGATATTGAAGCTTTGATCGATGACGGGCGGGCAAAGTGGGATGAGTCATGGCAGAAGAAGATCGCTTCTTCGTAGACACCGATGTTTTGATCAATCACCTCCGCCAGAACACATCGCCGAGCCTCTTTGATAAAGCCTGCGCCGCCTTTGGTGTCCCTGCCGTCAGTGACTTTGTCGTGTTCGAGCTAGAAGTTGGCGCGCGCCGCATGGGACGTTTGCTTGAATTCCATACACGCTTCTCCCCAATCCAAATTTATCCTGTGTCTCAGGCTGTGCTGCTGCGTGCGGCTGAAATACAGGCCACCTTATTGAAACAGAATCAGGTCATCGGGTTGCCAGACACTTTTATTGCCGCGACAGCTATCGTTCATGGACTTCCCTTGTTCACCCTGAATGTCGAACATTTTCAGCGCGTGGATGGGCTACGCCTCTTATCTATTTCGTCATGACGCGCGGCGTGTTTGGTGAGTATCGCCCGGACGTGTTCGTTTAGGCTGGGTGGTATACTCAGGGCAGCATTCGAGGAGGCGCAATATGGCGCAGGAAACCAGATCGTTGGAAGAAATGATCAAGGAACTCCCCCCCGATTTATATCAGGAGGTGAAGGACTTTACAGAACACTTATTGGCGACAAAGACCATCAAGCCGCGACGAAAGAAGATGCGTTTTAGCTGGGTCGGGGCGTTAAGCGAATTTCGAGATCAGTACACCGCGCTTGATCTTCAAAAGAAGACGCAGGAGTGGTGGGACGATGAAATTCCTCATTGACACCAACGTTTGGCTGGAGATGCTGCTCAAACAAGAACGAGCCAGCGAGAGCGTTTCATTTCTTCAACAGGTCGATCCGCAAGAGGTGGCCCTGACTGATTTCTCGCTTTATTCTGTCGCTCTTGCCATGACCCAGTTGAAGAAAGACAATGAGCTTGTGGATTTTGTGTCCGATGCGCTGGAAGACTCAGGGTTCGTCAGCATTGGGCTTGAATTGGCCGATCTAAAGACAGTGATTGCAGCCAGGCAGCGATTCAAATTGGACTTCGACGACGCTTACCAATACGCCGCCGCCGAGAAACACAACCTGACGCTGGTCAGCTTTGACGCCGACTTTGATCGAACCGAGTGCGGCAGAAAGACTCCGGCGCAAATCATCAAAGAATTATAGCGTCAGCCCCAAGATTTACGGCGTCCCGCGCGGCGTATTTTGCGAGTGTCACCCAGACGCATTTATGTAAACCGAGGGGGTATTTTGGGAAGCCATGCAGGGTGACAACTGCGGCACAACAAACTAAGAACTATCCGTAAATTGCCACCCGCATCAAAATGTGAGCATACGCAAATTGGATCAAAACGATTGCAAAAGAGGTAATTCCTGCTCAACACAGAAGGAGACTAAGAATGAGTACAATCCAAAAAATCCTACAAATGCTAGACAGTCCAAAGTCGAGCATTAGATATGATGCTTGCGAGGAGTTAAGAGTTGCTAACGAAAGCAGCGAACAAGTCATATTGGCTCTTGAGAAGACCTTGGGTGATCCAGACCCAGAAGTCGCCGAAGCAGCAAAAAAGGCTTTGCAGGCCGAGAAGCATCGCCAAATGCTTGAGACGCTGGGCCGACCGCTACCGAGGACAGACGAAGAAATGCGCCTTGAGGAAGAAACTAAAGCATTGTCAGGCATTATTATGGCTACGACTCCTTCAATAGAGCGGTATTGGGTTGCTGAATATCTCGGCATAATCTCTGCTGAGGTTGTGCTTGGTACGGGATTCTTGTCCGAGTTCGGTGCGGGATTAGCAGATTTGCTGGGGGTAAGAGCAGACAATTTCCAAAACAAACTCAAGCATGCGAAAGAGGCGGCAATGCGAGAGTTACGTCTGAGAGCATACGAACTGAACGCCAATGCAATTCTGGCTGTAGACCTTGATTACTCAGTTCTCTCGAACAACCTGCTTATGGTTGTTGCCAGTGGAACGGCAGTCAGGATCGAAGCGAGTTAGTATAACCTTCATCCTGCTGATAATGGGGCAGAAAACCTGGTGCCTCATTTCATCGCTTGCGTGGAAAACAATGTAACGCTCGGCGAGATTTGCGGCGTCCTGCGCGGCGTATTCGGCGAGTATTGGCCTCAAGCTTTCATATAGGTCAATGGTAAGTAAGGGAGGTAGAGATGAATGAGTGGATTCCGGTAATTGCGACCCTTAGCGGTACTCTTGTTGGAGGTATTTTGAGTATTCTCGCTTCTGCTTTGAAGTCAAGCAAGGAAGAAAAAACTGAGACTCGCAATATCATCCTACAGAAACTTGAGGAAACACATCTTGTAACAAGAACAATACGAGACGAGAATGGCAAAAGCTTTCAAGGTGTTGCGCAACTTCTAATTACTGGCAAGGCTCAAACGACCGAGCCAAAACCCTCTGAAATGAACCGGTTATTTATGCTCATTGGTTTCTATTTTCCAGAACTCTTACCTACCGTCGAGACTCTGAACGAGGAGCGTAACAAGCTTGGCGTAATGGTAGCTAATGCTATTGTAGCGGCTACTAAAGACATTCAATCAAGGGAACAAACCCTTGATCCTCTTGCCAAACAGACCGACAAAATTAACGCAATTTGTGACGAATTGATGCAAGAGCTTGCTTCTCTCGCGCGCCAACGTCTTAAATTGTGATGAGCTGCGGCGTAAGACTTGATCGAGGACGCACGGCAATTCTGGTCAAGTGATCCCGATACAAAAGGAACAATCGATGACTAATTTACATCTCGCCCAGATCAACATCGCCCGGATACGCTTCCCGCTGGAGGACCCAAAGATGGCCGGGTTTGTGACGCGGCTGGCTGAAATCAACGGGCTGGCCGATGCCAGCCCCGGCTTTGTCTGGCGGCTGCAAACCCCCGAAGGCGACGCGACTTATTTGCGGGTCTTCGACGACGACCGGATTATCGTTAATTTGACCGTGTGGGAAACGCTGGAACATCTCAAAGTGTTCACCTACCACACGGCCCATACCGAACTGCTTCGCGGGCGCGCTGACTGGTTTGAGAAATTGAGAGACGCGTTTCTCGCGTTGTGGTGGGTTCCGGCGGATCACATACCGGGGATGGATGAGGCCAAGAAACGGCTGGCCCATCTGGACGAGCATGGGCCGACGCCGTTCGCCTTCACCTTCAAAACGCCGTTCCCGCCGGACGAGGAATACGTCAAATCAACCGACAGGTCGGCCTTTGAGCCTTGGCTGCCTGCATAGGGTTAAGTCGATGTTAGATCAACGTGGAAACCTGACGCGCAAAACTATCGTTCCCTCGCTGGCGATTCTTGCAGCGCTCGCCGCGATCCTAGTGGCCGGGCTTGCGCCGCAGCGTTCGCCGGTCGCCGCCACCGGGCCGCAGCCCACCCCAACAATCGCGCTCCAACCGCTGCCGTACACGCCTATCTTTCCGACTTACCTGCCCGAAGGAGCTGTCTTTGAATTTGCAGGCCCGATGTATTTGACGCCCATCTGGTATAGAGTGATTTACAAAAGCAAAGACATCTATCCGACATTTTACATTGTTATTGAGGAAGAGCCGCCGCTGACGCTCTCAGAGGGCGAAGGCGACCCTGTTGCCATTGGCGCGCAGCAGGGGGTTATTTTGCCAAGCCGCGCTTTTGCTGAAGAACAGCTCCAAACGCAAACTTACAGCTATGCCTATTCCCTGATCTGGCGCATTGAAGGCTGTTGCCTGATTCAGATGAATGTTAGCGGCCTCTCCATCGAAGAAGCAGTGAAGATGGCTGAATCGATGGTGAAATAGGTCGCCCCATGGGGCGCGGCGGCCAATCATCCCGCCAGCGAATAGGCATCCCTGAGCCATTTCAGCAGTTCGGCGTCAACATCCGATTCGCTCTCCAACCTGACCGTGTGCATCCACCGCCGCGCCGAGTGCTGTTCGATCTTAGTGATGCGGGAACTCTCAACCTTATAATCAGTCCGAAAATTGAGCAGCAGATAGCTCTTGCGGGTGTTGACTCCCGCAAACCCGCTGGCGTTGTCCAGATGGATCGAGGTTTGCTTGGGCGATTCCTTGACCGGGCCAAACTTTCTTAGCCCTGCCAGCAGCCGATCATACACCACCCTCACATTGGGCTCTTTGCCAACAAAATGCCTGTCCACCGATTCGATGTCCATGTGCCCTCGCTTTGCGCTGAGATGACCTTTATTATATCCTATTTGAAACATTTGTTCTTTGCGATCTTTGCGCCTTTGCGATCTTTGCGTTTAATTGTCTGTAATCCGTGACCAAAAAAGGAATCAGCCATGTCCAAAGTCCCCGCCCGCGTCAGCATGGTGACGCTCGCCGCCAGAGACTTCCCTACCCTTCGGGCCTTCTACCAGAAATTCGGCTGGCCTGAATCGAAGCACAGTGACGAGAACTACTGCGCCTTCCAAACCGGCGGCGCGATTCTATCCTTGTGGCCGATGTCGAACTATGAAGCCGACGGCTACCAATACCCCGCCGAGGGCTTCAAAGGTTTTGTGCTGGCCCTCAACGTCGAGACGCCGGAAAAAGTGGACGAAGTCCTCGCGGCGGCAAAGGCGGCGGGCGCGCTGAAAATTCAGGACGCGCTCGACGCCACATGGGGCGGGCGGACGGGTGGCTTTGAAGACCCGGAAGGCAATGTTTGGGAAGTCACCTTCGCGCAGGGGACATCGTTCGATGAGCGCGGCGGGCTGATCTTTCCATAGCTAACTTCGCGCGCGCTTGTTCGACCACCCTAATCAGGCTATTATCTAGCCAGAATGCGCTACGAAATTGTCCTTGCGCCAGAAGCTGTTGAGGACTTGGCCCGCCTTCATAGTTCGCGCCGAGCCGAAGTGCGTGACGCGCTTGAAACACATCTTCGCTATGAGCCAGACCAAACCAGCCGGACTCGGATCAAGCGGCTACGGGGCTTGTCACATCCAAAGTTTCGGCTGAGGGTTGGCGAGATAAGAGTCTTCTACGATATTGAGGGCGATAGCGTGCAAGTGCTGGCGGTGGTTTCAAAGTCTGACGCCGCCGCGTGGCTAGAAGCATGGGGTGAACCAGATGAAACAAATACCACTGACTGAAATCAAGGATGAGTTGTCGAAGTATCTGCGCCTTGCAGAAGACGAAGAGATTATCATCACACGGCATGGCAAGCCCGCAGGCGTGATTATCGGCTTCAAATCGGATGATGACTGGTTTGATTATCAATTGGAGAATGACCCGCGCTTTTTGAAGCGTGTGCTGAAAGCGCGTGAAAGTCTGCGGGCTGGAAAAGGTGTTCGGCTAGAAGACTTGCCCGAATAGATATAGGGGAAGTCGCCTACGCGCAGGGCGCGTCGTTTGATGAGCGCGGCGGGCTGATTTTTCCATAAGTGACGATTGTCGCAGCCTCGCTATGCTGTGACGCTTCTCAACAGGAGGGGCCATGAACAAATCGAGCCGCCGTGTCAAAGGGCTGGGCGAAGTGTCTATCCGTGTCAAGAACTTGGACATCATGCAGAAATTCTATGAAGAAGTGATTGGCCTTGATGTGATCGGGCGAGAGGAAAGTTATGTGTTTTTCAGAATTGCCGATGGCTACGGCGGCCATTCGCAAAATCTCGCCCTGTTTGCGGCGACAAACACAGTCTTTCTACAAAACAAATCCCCGGAGCTAAACTCTGAAAAGACGACGCTGCATCATATTGCCCTCAACATAGCGCTCGAAGATTACGAGTCCGAGAAGACGCGCTTGGAGGGGTTGGGCCTAACCGTTAAGGCGGTAGAACACGAATGGTTGCATGTGCGCTCGCTGTACTTCGCCGATCCAGAAGGGAATCGGTTAGAGTTTGTCTGTTACGATGCTAGTGTAGGATAGACGGAGTATTGGCGCGCAAACCAATGCCGCTGAATGGCTAGAAACATGGGTGAACCCCAGATGAAACAAATACCACTGACTGAAATCAAGGATGAGTTGTCTAAGTATCTGCATCTCGCTAAAGACGAGCAGATTGTCATCACACGGCATGGCAAGCCTGCTGGGGTGATCATTGGCTTCAGATCGGACGATGATTGGTTTGACTACCAGTCAGAGAATGATCCGCGCTTTTTGAAGCGTGTGCTGAAAGCGCGCGAAAGTCTGCGGGCTGGAAAAGGTGTTCGGCTGGAAGATTTGCCCGAATAGCCCTAAATTGCTTCGTTTGCTACTCGTGGAAGTAAACATTCTTTTGAACGCGAATGACTTTCATCTCAACTAGCAGTGGAAATTGAAAGTATCCACAATGTTCAGTAAAAATAGCTACGGTATTACGATCTTGGCTAATCAGCGAAAATGCATACAAAAATTGCATATGGGAATCATCTGCGTATTCAATTCTTACGGAATCAGAGCTGCGAAAATCGAATGCCGTTAAGCCCTGATTACGGATTTCTGCCTCCGACCGATTCAAATATTGAGCCAATTCTATTGCCCAATCTAAGACTACCCTATCAACTGGCATTCTCCCTCCAACGCGAAAAAGAGTCTTGATCAACCAATACAATAATCTATGTAAACATAGGATGCAATGATATGCCCACCGACTATGACTCAATCATCATCGACTCTGGCGCGCTATAAGGCGTCTCGCAAAGCAAGGATGTATACTGGTGTCAGGTTGGGAGGCGCGTCAACATGGCCGAGCAAACAAAGTCATTAGAGGAGTTGGTGAAAGAGTTGCCTCGTGAGCTTCATCAAGAGGCGGCGGACTTCCTGCAATTCCTGATCGAAAAACGTCTTCGCAAACCAGCAGGAATGCTCAAGCTGGATTGGCGTGGGGGGCTAGCCTATCTGCGCGATAAGTATACTTCCGTAGAGCTTCAACACGAGATTCGTGATATGTGGGATGACGAAGATGTATCTTCTTGACACAAACATCTTGCTTGAAGTCCTGCTCGATCAGGAAAAAGCGGATGACGTTGAGAAGCTTTTACGCGGCGGCATGGTAACTGGATTTCATCTCACCAATTTCTCGTTCTACTCTACTGGAATAAGGTTGTTTAGAGAAAAGCGGTTCGATCTATTCACCCGGGTTGTGGATGACATCATAGGTCGCGGTAGCTTTCAGGTTGTTGGTCTTGCCATGACCGACATGGCTGCGCTGGCCGATGTGTCACGCCAGTATCGGTTGGATTTCGACGACGCCTACCAGTATGTTGCCGCTAAGAAACACGATCTTATGCTGGTTAGCTTTGACGCCGACTTTGACCGCACCGCGCGCGGCAGAAAAACACCCGCTGAGATTCTAAAAACGCTCTAAAGCAGTCAACTCGCAAAGCGGGCAAAAATCGCTGACTGTCTCCGCGAATCCATAAGATATCCACTAGCAAGGTGACTCATGCCATCCACCGATTACGACTCGATCATCATCGGCTCTGGCGCGGGCGGGCTGGCCGCCGCCGTCGCGCTAGCCAACGCCGGGCAGAAAGTCCTCGTCCTCGAACAACACTATGTCGCCGGGGGGTGGTGTCATTCGTTCACCCTGCAAGGCTACCGATTCAGCCCCGGCGTCCATTACATCGGCGGCTTGCAGCCGGGCGGCTCGATGCGCTTCCTGTATCGCGGGTTGGGCGTGTCCGGCGATCTGGCTTTCTGCGAGCTCAACCCGGACGGCTTTGATCATGTCCGCGTGGGCGATCCCCAAAGTGAGGGCCAGCAGACCTTCGACATCCCCAAAGGCCGCGAGGTCTACATCGACCGCCTCAAAACGCGCTTCCCCGCCGACGCCAGAGGCATTGACAGCCTGTTCGCGGTACTCAAAAAGATCGTCGAGCAGATTCCGGTGGCCTCCAACGTCAAAGGCCCGCTGGATATGTTGACCCTGCCCTTCCGCGCCCCCGATCTGATGCGCTGGGCTTATGGCAACATGCAGGCGCTGGTCAACAGCCACGTTTCCGACCCGTTCCTGAAGGCGATCCTCGTCGCCCAGACCGGCGATCACGGCGTCCCGCCGTCGCTGGTCTCGCCCGTCATGCACGGCTCGGTGATGGATCACTACTACGGCGGCGGCTACTACCCGATGGGCGGCGGGTTCGCCATCCCCCGCGCCTTTGTGCGCGCCCTCAAACGCAAGGGCGGCCAGCTGCGCCTCTCGACCCACGTCGAGCGAATCCTGATCGAAGACGGGCGCGCCATCGGCGTCCGGCTGGCAGGCGGCGAGGAGATTCGCGCCACCAACGTCATCAGCAACGCCGACCCCGAAGTGACCTTCGGCAGGCTGGTCGGGCGCGACCATCTCAGCGGCGGGCTGCGCCGCAGGCTGGGCAAAGTGACGTATTCCACGTCGGCCCTGTCGCTGTTCTTCGCCGTCGATATGGACCTCAAAGCCGCCGGGCTGGATTCGGGCAACGTCTGGTATTCGGCCCACACCGATATCGACCGCATCTACCGCGACGGCATGACCGATCACAATCTCGGCTCCCAGCCCATCGAAGGCGCGTTCCTGACCGCCACCACGCTCAAAGACCCGTCCAAGATGCACTCCGGGCATCACACCTGCGAGATGTTCGCCTTTGTCGGCTACGACGCTTTCAAGAGGTGGGAGCAAGGCCACGCCAGCGAGGGACAGGTCAAGCCCGGCGAATACGCGGACTTTAAGGAACACATCACCGACAAGATGTTCGACACGCTCGAAAAAATCGTGCCGGGCATCCGCAACCATGTCGTGTTCGCCGAGCTAGGCACGCCGCTGACTAACCGCTACTACCTCAACTCCACGCAGGGCAACCTGTACGGCATCGATCACACGCCGGGCCAGATGGGGCCGGGCGCGTTCTCCATCAAGAGCGAGATCGATGGGTTGTATCTGGCGGGGGCCAGCACGGTCAGTCACGGCGTGGCTGGCGCGACCATCTCCGGCGTGATGGCCGCCAAACAAATCCTGAACTGCCGGATGCAGGACTTGATGCGCCAGCGCGGCCCGGACATCGCCATCTACCCGTCCGATGATCTTTCACAGTGGCCCGACGATCTGCAAGCGCGCATCGCCCGCAAGCAGAATCAGGCCGAGGATGATGATCCGCTGGCGGAGATTACGGAGAAAGGCTAACGATGTTTCGTGGCTTTAGGGAGAGATGGACGACTCGGCTGATAGTATTGTATTTGGCTGTTGTGTTGATTGGCTGTGCGCAAGCAACAATGGCTTCGTCCACTGTGTCGCCAACTTCGCCCCCGCCCACGATATCGCCCTCGGCAACTTCGGGTGTCACGTGGCACCCCACCACGAGGGCAACGACACTGCCATCGTGTTTGCTGTCACCTACTCCTGATTTTGCCATTCCTGACAGGATAGATTTGCCGACTTGGGTTGCTGATCCTAGCACAAGCGTGATTCTTGCTATGCCGGATACCTATTTCACACAACAGTCTTCAATCTGTGATCCAGAGCGTGTAAGCCTGATTAATGTGGACACACATGAACGATTCCCGTTGCCATACGCTGTTCGCCGCTACTTCTGGTTCCCAGACGGCCTTCGTTTTGGTTTTATGTCGAATGATCTAATTGAGAAAGGAAACCAAAGCCATATAATAGGGAAATGCCAAGAAAGCGATTTGAGGTCACTGAACAACAGGACAAAGAACTTCAGCGGGCTTTTGTGAACGCCAA
>Ga0210377_10000138_pt1 | contig 67551 bp, 122 predicted proteins | sample PLM4_65_b1redo_FD_155480 | JGI IMG/M metagenome (GOLD analysis project Ga0210377, IMG submission 155480) | Groundwater sediment microbial communities from an aquifer in East River, Colorado, USA - PLM4_65_b1 redo | ecosystem: Environmental > Terrestrial > Soil > Riparian zone | place: USA...
CTAGCCACTGGTAAGCGTTCGAGATGCCGAGGTTGCAATGGGACCGAGCCCTGTCTCCTGGACGATGCAGTATACAAACCCTGTTGAGTATGCCAGGTCACTGCAAGAGCGACAGGGAAAGGCGGCGGACCTATTCCGCGAGTCGCAGGGCCAGGGCGTTGCTGGTGCAACAGCCGGGCTCACTGGAATGCAGGGGCTCGGCAGACTGAACTTGGACAGCTTGATACAGTCCGGGACGCTGGCCAATGAGCAGGCTAAAGAGAAACGGTTTCTGGACGAGCAGACGTACAAGCAAGACCCCGCGCGCCTTCGTGAAGCGCTGATCTTGTCTCAAGCACAAGGCGCACAGGCAGCAGACACGGAAAAGATTCGCACGCTGATCGACCTTTCCAAGACCGGTAGCAATGCACCAGGACCAGGCCAGACGCCGCTTGTGCCTGGCGAGAATCCGCCGGCGCTGTGGGAGTCTATCGCGCCTACACTGGAACGATATAGCGGCAGGACAAAAGACGCTAAAGGAAACTATGCCGGAAAACCAACGGTTGGGGTTGGCGAGTTCCTGTGGAAAATGGACCAGGCCAATCCTGGGTTCCTGCGAACCAACTACCCAGCCGTCGAAGCGTATATCAAGAACACTTTTGGATCGGAGGCGTTCAACCGTGCGGCTAAAGGTCTGAACCAGTATGGCCAGATGCCATTCGGCGAACATGGAGCTCTTGATTACGTTGCCACAGGTGGCGCTCCTGTGGGCATTGGTGCCGGTGGCGCGAAAGCGGCATACGGCGCGAGAGGCGCTGTAACGACGGCAGCCCCGGTCGCTGGCTTGGCAGCCAAGGGACTTCCTGTCGGAAAGGTCGTTGCTGGCGGCGCTGGAAGGAGGCTTCCGTTGATTGGTGAGCTGGCAACATTGGCATCCTTGTCACCTCGCATTGGTGCCTTTTTGCGACAGAAGACCAGTGGATTTAGCGAAGAGGAGCTTGGCCGGACAGCGTTGTCGAAACTGATAGAAGAGGCACAGAGCGACAGGGCAAAGGCTGGCGGGAGATGATGAGATGATGATTTCTAATGCTGCACCTGCTGCTGGAGCAGCTACTGGCAGTGGCTTGCTCGGTGCGCTCGGGCGTCTGCTCGAACCGCTCGACTATCCGCGCCAGGCGCTCTACAACCTTGGATCAGGGCTGGCAGAGGGGGATCTCTGGAAGGCGCTCCCCGGCCTCATTGGGGCCGGGGTCGCCGCCCCCCTCATTGCCACGGGCGTTGGCGCCCCGCTAGGAATCCTCGCCGGTTCGCTGGCTGGTGGGCTTGCCCAGGGCGTTGCAGGCAAAGAGGCGCCTACTACTGGGGATCTGGTGGAGAAGCTTGGCGGAGACAAGGAGAGCTTTTTGCAGAACCTTGCGGTTGGTGCAGTAACCGATCCACTGACCTACGCAGGCGGGCTCGGCGGGCTGAGAGCAGGAACGGCTGCGTCAAAGGCTGGCGAGTCAGCATATGGGGCACTCAAGCCCCTGCGCGAGCAGTTTGGCGTCGTCAAAGGCGTGCGCCAGCTCGACACACCGGAGCAGATTGCCAAACTGGCAGCACTGGAGGAATCAGGCGGTATGGGCCGAGTCATATCCACGGCTCATGACCAGCCACTAGTTGGCCTAGCAACAGGAGGAACGATCTCTGGAAACGAGCGAGCGATGGGTCGGTTGGCGGACATGGCTACCGAGAGCGGTTTTCGGACGGATGGCATGTATGACCCTGGCTTGCGTGCCGCTGCAATTATTGAGGGTGCTGATCCGAAGGTTGCGCGCCATGAGACTATTCACGGCTTGATCGACACAGCTTCCAGGACTGGAGAGTATGGTGGGATGCCGCTTGCAATGCAAGTGCCAGCTCGATTGATCCGTTCGCCATTCAAGTTTACCCGTGGTCTTGGCGAAGTTGCAGACGAGACAGTAGCGCACGCGCTGGAGAACAGGGGGCTTTGGGACCAGCTCGGCGGCGCATATCGCTTCCTGTCGAACCCACAGCGTGGCTACGCCAAACAATTTGAACAGACGAGCCCGCTGGCAGCAGCACTGTACAAGTTTGGAGCAGAGGGGTAGTACCTTATCACGGAGAGTTAACGATGATGCACGGACAAGAAATGGGGCCAGGCATGATGCCTGGGATGGAACAGGGCATTGGAATGGATCAGAGCCAGAACCCACTCATCCAGGCTATCCTGATGATGCTGATGGGCGGCGGAATGCAGCAGCCAGGGATGATGCCTGGAATGCCCGGCATGCCACCAGGGATGCCTCCTGGGATGCCTGGCGCGCCGCAGCAACAGCCGACTCAGATCCTCGACTTCCTGCGAGGAAACAACGGCGGCATGTACTAGGAGATCGACATGGTTTACGGCGAACCGCTGCTTGGTCCTGAGTACGGGCCAATGCGTGACGATTTCCTTAGCAGGATAACTGCCCTGTTGGATGCTCCGCGCGACCTGACGTGGCGTGGAGCGTTCGCAACGGGCATCCCTGGGCTGCTCGGTCTTGGCGATGAGGCGCCGGCGAGCGGTGCCGAGCTGTTAGGTCGGCTTGGGATGGACACCGAAAGCACGCTGACACAAGCCCTCGGCTTGGGCACAGAGATCGTCGGCAACCCGCTTTCATGGGCCACTGGTCCTCTTGCCAAGTTGCTTGGGCTTGGCGGCAGAGCGGTGGCTCCAGCGGCGAGGGTAGCAGCCGGTGCTGGTGACGAAGTTGGTGGTGCTTTGGCACGAGCGCTTGGCGCGGCTGCGCCAGAGGCGTCGGCTGGACGAGTTGGTCTTCCCATGATTTCCCGTCAGGTCTTGCCAGAAACGCAGGCTGCTGCTCAGAGACTGGCCCAGCAAGCCAAGAATGTCGAATGGCTCGGGGGTCCCGAGAGCGCCAACATAGCGCTCCGCGAGCAAGCCATGCAAAGCCTTCACGGATCAAGGCACCCTCTCATCAACAAGGTGATTGAGCAGAACTATAACCTTGAAGATGTGATCCGCCAGGCATCTCCTGAGACAGCCGAGGTGTGGAAGCGCATCCTGGCTTCCAACATGAACGACTACCGCTCGTTGAACCAGATCGGTCTGACCCAGCGGCTTCAGGGTCTATGACATGCCATACAATCCATTCGACGACAACCCATACCTTAACAGCATCTATCCTGGTCTTCGGATGCGACGACCTGTGCAGGAGCCGTCGTTCCCTGCGCTGCCGCAGGAAGAGGAAGAGAGCCTGCTTGCGAGCGTCACGAACAAAGCGCTGGGTGGTCTTGGTTATCTTGGTCAGATCCTTGACAAGCCAGGGCGCTCGATCAGAGGGCTTCTTGCTGGTAAACCCAGGGAGCTACTCAACATTCTTCCCTTTGCCTCGGCGGCTGGGCTGACGCGAGAGGAAGACTACACGTCTGGAAGGGATCTGCTGGAGATGGCTGGTGCCCTTGGTGCAAATGAAGAGGGGCTAGATGCCGGCGATGTTGCCGGCTTCGGCGTGGACGTTGTTACCGATCCGCTGAGCTGGCTGTCTGGTCCGCTCGCCCTAACCAAGCTCGGCACAGCAGCCAAGAAGATTGGCGTTGGAGCTGGCACGCTCAGGGAGGGAATGGCTGGGCTAAAGGCCGGGACTCCAGAGATCGCCCAGCTGGCTAGCGCTACTGGTAGGTCTGGAGCCGAACTCGCCGGACAACCCCTTCGACAGCTCCTTGGGACTGGCGGCTTGTCCAGTCTACTTGGCTTTGGCGGCACTCCATTGCTGACTGGAGAAGCTGGTGCCAAAACGCTGGACTATCTTAGCACAGCGGCTGGGTTGGCTGGCAAGGTTCCAGGCATTAAGCAGGTCGTTCAGCACCCGCTTACCGCAAGGCTTGGATCTGGACTAGCCACACTGTTCCGTCCCGAGAGAGGCGGAATCTTCAATGACGAGCTGGCACGGTACTACGAAAAGAACATTGGTCCAGCGCTTGAGAAGGCTGAGTTTGGTGTCAGGGAGGGCTACGTTGGTTCACTAAAGGAAGCTGGACAAGCTGGTTATCGTGGTGGTGCTGTAGAGGATCTGGTCCGTGCCGCAGCAGAGGGGAATCTTCCGTCTGGCGTTGCACAAGGAACTGCTGAGTCCGCAGCCATAGCGAAGGGGCTGGAGCATAAGGCTCTGAACGCAGCTAAGCTGGCAGAGCAGCACGAGTGGGGCATCCCTGTGAAGGAGTTGGAGGGCTACGGCCAACCGCGCTATAAGTCAGACGCATCGGTTGGCACTGGAAAATTCGGGCGCAAACAGCTTGACCCATCACATCCATCGATGATCGCCCGCGAAGCTGCGTTCAAGGGTCCGTACCGCAATTTGCCAACGCAGACAATTGAGGACATCCTTCATGACCCCATTGCAGCCGGAGCCGACAAGAGTAGTGCGCGCGATGCGATCATGGACATCATCGCCGGCAAGCAACTTGTCCCAGGGACCGCTGAGTACCAAGCCGCATTTCGACAAGCTTCAGACCTCGCTGGCTTTGCTGGTGGCGTCGGTCTTCTAACCCCGGAGCAAAGATTCTTTGGCTCGGCGCTTGAGAACCAGGCGCGTGGCACTATGTTCGCTGATAGGGCGATCGCAACGTCTAAGGGTGTGCATGGATTCATCGCAGAAAGCATGCGCCCAATGGTTGATCTTGGGGCTGAAGGAGTCCCGTTGGACGCAGCACTTTTCGACAAGATGGGGCTCGGGCACAAGGTTTTGACTACTGCCGGAGAGCTTTCTGCCCCAATGGCAAAGCTGTCTGAGCTGACTGGAAAGTCCGTGGAAGAACTCTCGCAGTACGGCATGCCGGCAGACCTTGCCAACGCTGTCACAAAGCTCATGCGGCCCATGTCAACGCCAGAGGCGATGCGTCCGTTCCTCGAAGTCTTCGACGCCGGCACGAACATCCTCAAGAAGCTGTTGACGGTAGTGTTTCCTGGCTTCCATGTTCGCAATATGGGCACGGTTGTCTGGCAGAACACCGTAGGGGGCATTGGTCCAGAGACACTGCTGGAGGCAAAGAATGTACTGAGCGGGGCACCAGCGGCTGGCATGAAGGACATTCCGGCGTTCGCTGGCGCTGGACTCGATGACGTAGGCGCCATGCAGCGTCTAGCAGAAGGCGCCTACGCCAGAAAGCTGATCGTCCATGGCGTATCGCAGATCGACGCCTCGCTGACCGGAGGCGCAGCAAGGGAAATGTTCGAGGGTCTCGGAACGACCCTTCCAGGCGAGCCGGGATGGCTTCCAATGACCGCTGGCAAGACCTTCAATCCGATCAAGCAGGGCGAAGCTGCTGCACGATACGTTGACGCAATGGGACGCATGAGCGCCTACATAGGATTTCTAAAGCAGGGATTCACCGAGGACATGGCGGCTGGTGGTGCCAAGGCGCTTCACTATGACTACGCGGCAATGACGCCATTTGATAAAGCTGTGTGGAAGCGGCTTTTTCCTTTTTGGGCTTGGACAAAAAAGAACTCCGAGTTCTTCATCAAGTCCATGCTCTCCGACCCAGCGCTCCCCCAGGCTGGCATCCGAGTTGGAACCAGCCTCAGAGACCCGAACACTTTCATCCCCGGCTTTATCGGAGAGGGCATAGGGCTACCGATGGCCGGGGCGCCTGAAGGTCATCAGCGATACCTCTCCAGCCTCGGTTTGCCAATCGAGGATGAGCCGATCAAGGCGCTCGGTAGCGCACTTCACGGCGAGCCTAGCAGGGCTGTCGGACAGTTGCTGAGCCAGCTACATCCAGCCCTGAAGTACCCAATAGAGCTTGCGACTGGCACTCAGCTCTTCACGGGCAGGCGCCTTGAGGACCTGAAGCCCAGCACGCTTGCCAGTGGCCTGTCCCTTGGCTCTGAGGACACCGCCGGGGCACTGAGCCAGTTTATATCCAATACGCCAGCATCCCGCGCGTCCACCGTCATAGACAAGCTGATGGACACGCTTGGTCCCAACGCTCGCAAGGGAGCGCCGGAAACTGCGTTGAACCTCTTGACTGGCGCTCGATTGACCGATGTTGATGTGGAACGTCAGCGGGAGATTGCTGCCAGCAAGATCATCGAGAGCCAGCTCAAGGGACACAAGGGCGTCAAGGTCTTCACCCGCCCATATGCCAAGGTCGCCGATATTCCCAACCTTGCACCGGAGGACATCCTGCTTCTTCGGCTCCAGACCGGTCTGGAGAAGAGGGCGCGGGAGCGAATCAAGGTGAAGACAAAGTAGAGGAGGCGGACGATGCCACTGTCGAAGGGGAAGAGTGACGCTGCGGTTTCGTCTAACATCAAGGAATTGATGAGTAGTGGCAGACCACAGAAGCAAGCGGTTGCGATCGCAATGCGCCAGGCTGGCAGAGGGAAGGTTGGGGTAAGGAAGAAGGGGCGAGTGGGTGTGAGGAGGAAGTAGCCCACCCGCCCCAAGTGGTTACTCGTCAAATAGATCCTGGTCGCCATCCACTGCGTTGTCCTGGTTGACATCACCAGGGATCGGGAACTGCTCGCTCCCAGTTCCGGTCAACCTCTTGATTGTCCGCTTGGCAAGGTAAGCCATAAGCGCCTGCTCGGCCTTCTCGTAGATGATAGTACCATGCACGCCACCGTATGACTTGTTTTTCAATGCCTCAAGGAGACAATTGCGCAATGTCACCATAGCCTGATCGTCGCGTGGGCATGCCTGCTCGCCGCTTTTCAGCTGTTTGCAAAATGTTGACAGCCTAACCCTGTCATGAGTGTACCAGGCCCGTGCCACCACAGCGTAGATCGGGGCGATACAGATTCCACGGCGCTTTCCGCCAAAGCTGCGTATCGCAAACTCGATGGCGTCGATATGCTCCTCGATGTAGTCAATGACAACCTGGTTTGACACTGGGACCTTGCTGCAATTGCCATCCTTCATGCGGCGAGCAATGGCGACGTGCAGGTGGGTTATAGTCACCATGCCTGACATCCTGGCACCATCACTTACACTACGGACGCTGCCAGTGTCAAAGACAGGTACGCCTTCCTTGGGCACATCAAAGCACACCATCATCACAACGCCAATGCCAGACTCGGCGATAGCCTCCAGGCGGTTCTGACCATCCACGAGCCAACCATCCGTGTCAAAGGCAATTCCCTGGTGAGTCTCCCTCCACCTTCCGTTCTTAATGTCCTCGACCATGAGACCGATCTTCCAGAGCTTCTTCCTACGGTTATTGGGGTGATTCATCTCATCCACAATCCACCGTGCGGCAGACGCCGAGATGAAGTACCAGCCCCAGGTCATGTTTGTCTTCCTTGGGCTAAGGAGCGACTTGGCGTGGGCCAGTGGATTTTTAATCACTGGCTTCGCCGAAGAGCAGCTCCTTGCGATCGTCGCCTGATCCTGGTTGTTCATCATCACTGCATTGTTGAACGTCTCTGCGACCATAAAAGAGGTCCTCTCTAATGTCGTTGCCCCAAACAGTCCAACCATCAACTGCCTGTCTAGCGAATAGTTCCAATCGGGGAGATGGGCTGGACCGTTCGATCAGCAACCTGGTCTTCTCTGGCTTGGCACTGTGCTCGCCAGAATCTGCCATCAACCAACTATTCAGTTTCTTGCTGCGGAACTTACAGTTCCCACGAACGCCTAGAAGCATTAACTCATGTGAAACCCTCCAGTAGTTTCCCATCCCAAAGCGATTCTTGATCCACACAAAGCTCGACTTGTATTCAAATCCCCACGCTGCCATGACTACAAGTGCATCTGGCAACAGTGGGCTTGTGGCCCATAGATGAAGATGGGAGTTATCGGCTGCGAGTTCCTTAATTGGCAGTGCTGCAAGATCGTGGATTGAAAGAGTTGGGTAGTTCTTTGCAGCACTACTCCTGGTTGCCTTGTTGCTGTACTGCCATGGCGGATCGGCGTAGATGGTCCCGAACTTGGCGCCGGAATCAACGAGCTGCTCCAGTGATTTGGCAACGTACTTCATCAGTTCCCGTACACTTTGATCGTTGACCCATCCGCCGTCCCATCCCCAAGCCGCTCGTTTATCGCCGCCCGCAACTCAGCCCGAGACCGGCAGAGTTCTACATCTCGTTTCATCATGTCACGGAGTACCGCCTCGGGGATCTTCTTGTCAGTAGCCGCCGCCCACTTGACCTGGCAGAGATCCCAGAGATCATGGTTCGCCTTAACAAGCTGCTTGACCAGCTCCTCAACCCCTCCTTTCTCCAGGATGCGGTCCAGCTCGCCGTGCAGCTCACATTCGGTGTGCTGCGACTTCAGGCAGTCGATGATGAGCTTCTCGATCAGCTCCGCGATGTTAACTGTCACTGCCTTCTCCTTCTCTTTGTGCCAGAACCTACGGAAGAAAAGCATCTTGTTGGGATCGCCCGCCAGGAAGAAGCGTTCCAGCATCGTCATCTGGGAAACTCCTGCACGCGAAGATGCTCGGGCCACTCCGCCGCATCCTTTGACACCCTCCCATCCAGCACGATCTGCTTGCGGAAGAACGCCACACCTGCCGCACGACACTGCCGCTCAATGGCCTGGTCCCACTCCAGTGACCACGGGCGCCTGCCAAGACCGCTCTCGCAGCCTGTGATAACCCAGTCAATGGTGTGGACGCGATTCAATTCAGTAACCGACTCGCCCCACGGTTCGGTTCCGCCAGAATCGCGCGGCACGAATTGCTTCAAGGCGTGCATCGTCCCCATCGGTTGGCCTGGGTGATAGGTTGGATTTGTTTTCCAATCATCATCCTTGACAGCCGTGAGATCCACTGGCCCGAGCATTGGCTCGATGGAAAGGAACCGTACCGCTGCTGGAATCTTGAGCAGAACTGGGATACGCTCGCCGGCGCGCTTCTGGTCCTCTACCGAAACTCCCAGCCAGACGTTAGGCATGGGCCAGCACGACAGCGCCTTGTTTGGCGGCGGCTGGATGTTGTCAGCCTGGTACGCAATGCGGAACCCTCGTGGCAGGCTCGGGCCTCCATCGCCCATGTCAATTGACTGCATGTACTCCAGCATCCGCTCCGGTCGCTTCGTCAAGACCTGGTGCGTGTGCTGTGGCGTCAAAGCCATCGTGGCGAAGCACTTGTCGATCCAGTCGTCTGGCACCCAGGAGCCGAACAGATCCGTCATGTCACACCAGAAATACTTCGTTGGCTTCTTCCGGCGAATGACTTCCTTGAGCTTGCTTTCGTCGAGGAACGGCTCCATCTCCTTGCTGTGAGGCCCACTGGTGCCACCGTAGGTAGGAGTGCCGAGTCGTACCTGGAACGCTGAGGCGTAGCAATTAGCACAGCCCTGGCTGACCTTCTCGCAGTAATGCCCGATCTTGTCAGTATCCATGCTGCGGGCACGTATCGGGTTGATGCTGTGGTCGGTCCAGGAAATCGCTGTTTTAGCCATTCGTTGCCTCCTTCTTCTCGTGCTTCAGCAGCAAGACGCCAGCCCTGCTCATTGCGTTGTCCCAAAACTCCAGGTCCTTCTTCCGTAGAAGAGGAGGACCATTCTGGGCGCCGTACAGAAGCCGAAGAACGTCCACCAGCTCAGCTCGCTCGGCTTCCACCTCAGCGATCCTGGAGCTATACTTCTCTGCCACCATGTACTGATTCATCGCAAGAGTTCCTCGTAGTTGCTCCAGAAAACTGGGTCATTCGTATGTATCACGCTCGTCTCCGGGGTGAAGTTGTGGAACGTGAACGACAGATCCGCAGTGTGCCCTATCTTGACAACAGGTCCATCAACGCCTATGTACTTCTCCTTGTGTGGATGTACCATAGTCCAGAGTGGGTACGTGTGTTGTCTCCAGGTGGGGCAGTTAAAGTCTAAGCTCTTCGTCAGGTGATGCTCGTTGAAGTCCCGATCGAATGATAGCCGGTGGGCAGGGAACAGCCCGAGCTTCGTTACTTCCGGCAGGTTGAAGTGCAGGTTGCAGAAGTCGATCCAAGGATGACCGGGCCACATGGTCGTATATGTCAGGGCCTTTCCGCTCTCGGCAAAGCGCTGCTCGAACTTGTACCAATGCCAAGCATCTGTGGGAATCATGTCGGCGTGAAGGAAGCTGGCTAGGTCAATCCCCTTCAGAGATGCCATATCGATCAGGTGGTTGAGTGCATGGATGATACTCGCCGCCTTGCACGGCTCCTCATCTGCCCAGATCAGATCGTCGCAGGGGACTCCCATTGGTCTTCCAGGACCATCGTAGTACAGGTACAAACTGCTGGATGGGAAGTGCTTGCGCAGTAGACCAATGCACAGCTTCGCCTGCTCTAGATCGTTGTGGGAGTTCATGATGAATGCGTGCTTCACTCGTAGTCCTCCTCAATTCACTGAATCGCTGTAACCCCATGGGATGGGGAACAGCATCGGGATCAGGTGGTTCTTGTACTGCTTGGTGTATCGCAAGTAGTGAGCCCCACAATGATCTGGGCAGCATATGGGGCCACACCCGCGTTCCAGGTTCACCGTAAGCTCGCCCTCCGCGTCACACTTAATGCAGGAGTAAGAGAATACGTCCGCATCATCCTCTCTCCTCAGAAAATGGGTCATCATACCCTTGTGCTCTAGATTTGGTACTCACTCTCGCTTAGCGGTCGTTCCCATGGACCATCGGTGTTCATCCATGCTTTCTTCTCTCCAGTTCTGTGACAGATACGTTGACACACGGCTTCTCGTTGCCAGAAGAAATCCGCTTAGCCACAACTAAGTGGCAGACCTGCCCATCGTCAAGCCAAAGAATGCCATTGAGCGCATCCAGGATTGCTTTGGCCAAGTTGTCCACGTCAGGTTTACTGGCGTGCCACTCCCACGGCATCGGCTTAGTCTTCCAGACCCTTGACTTCGGACGGGGCATTAGAAACTGGAGGGACACCCCGACCGGGCCAACCAGCGGTTTTCGCCCTCTGAGTGCCATGCGGGCGACCAGCCGTGCAGCCAGCTTAAAGGCGTGGATTGGGTGCCCCTTCTCAGCCTCGTACACAGAAGCGTGCCCGCCACGCCTACACGCCCTCGGGCGAGGCTGAGCGATTGGTATGGCGGGCACGCTAAACTCAATCACTTCCATGCTTACTGCTCCAGTTGATCGAGCTCGTTGGCGAACCCAAGGTCTTCACAGGTGCGCTGGGCCATCGCTGCAATCTGGACCAGCTCCTTGGCGATATTGAACGGCTCACGGCTCTCCTTCCGCAGCCTGGCAATCTCCCACAGCTCGTCAACCTCCTCAAGTATGATAGCCCACCCCTCGTGCAGGCTTGCCATCTTGGGGTGGTGCTCTCTTGCTACTGCCAGCTCCCTGCGTAGGGCCTGGGCGAACCTGGTTTCACTGACCTGTGCCATTTGCCTGTTCCTCCTGTGGCTGTTCCTCGTTCGTAACACCTATGGCTGCTGGCGAACTTGCGTTCCGTCGCCTCCAGAATATCTCCAGTGCATGCTCGATCATCTCCGCCTTGACTGCCCCGACGCCCGGTATGTCAGTCAAGACGTGGTTGTCGTTGATGAAGTCGCTCAACTGACCAAGCGTCTGGATGCTAGACGCATGGCACTTCTCGATGATGCCATGCGGCAGCCCGAGGAAGAGGGTTGATAGCAAGGTGTCCCGCCAGCTCAGATCCTCCTGGGTCTGGTCCTTGGCCTGCGGCGGATGGTTACAGCCATCCTCCACTTCATCGGACTCGCCTGTAGTGCTGTCGAACATCGGGCACTCTTCCAGCGTGGAGGCCATTGCCTTGTCGAACTCCTCCTGCTTGGCCTCCCACGACTTCTTCAGCTTCTTGGCTTCGTCATTCGCCTCGAAGTAGGCGCCCTTAGCACTCTGCGTCTCACGCCACTGATTCACTAGATGCCTTGGCACGATCGGCGTGTCAGAAGGCATCCCGATCCCAGGATTGGGTTGTCCCGTGTTGTCGCTCAGATCGCCGTTTACAACTGCCTCATCGCTCATCTGTTTCTCCGTGATTGGATATAGTGGTCCTTCAATTACAGCCCTCATCTTCTTGAGGATGCCCAGGATTGCCTGCCTTTGTTTATGACTGAGCTTCAAAAGTTTAGCCATACAGACTCCGTGGTTCTTCGCTTCTCCTTGCCACCAGCACAGTTCATCGGCACATCGAAGTCCTCCCGTCTCCAGTCCTTGAGATACTCGTCATACATCTCGCTTCGTTTGCCAGACAGCATGATCTTGCCCTTCATGAGCCGTATCACTGTCAGAAGACCAATGTGTTGCAACCTGGTCATTTCGCACTCATACACGTCTGGCGATGCTCGCTCATCTGGCAGATAAGGAGGATCGAGATAGAAGAGAGTCGTGGGACCATCTTGTTTTACGATCATGTCCGTGGCTGGCTGGTTCAGAATGACAACCCGCCTCAGTCGAGCGTGGACCTCGGGTAGCCCATCGATTGCCGATAGCCATGCTGCTGCTTGCTCATTCATCCCACGACGCACCCTGGTTTTAGACAATGGGGCAAAGCTCTTCATCCTTCCAGAGAGAGACTGGCGGCAGTTGATAAAGAAAGCAAAGGCATGCTCCGGCTCGGCACCTGGCACCGGTGTTCGCCTATCATCCAAATAGACATGGGCTTCTACCCACTCCTGTTCACTAAACGGCGAGGCGATTGCCAGCCGTTGGAAACTATCGAACCAATCTTGGCGTTGAAGCACGAGCCAGAAGTTCATCAGCCCTCCGCTCAAGTCGTTGACAACCTCGCTGATCCCATTCGGATCGTTCGCAAGCATCACAGCCAGCGAACCTGCGTATGGTTCAACGTAGTGGCACCACTGGTCGCGTGGCGGCATCAGCTCGATGATCCGCTTGGCAAGGTACGATTTGCCACCATGATATTTCAGCGGGCTCTTCACGTCGCCTCCTCATAGGATGGTTGTTACAACGACTTCACAATGCCCAATACCCGTGTCTTTCAAGAATCGCTGCTTACTGACGTAGACCGGATTATTGTCCTTGATGTAATTAGTCGCATCGTCGAGCGCGCGGTCAAACTCGTCGCGCAGAGTTGGGAAATCGTCATCGACGATGGCAGTTTGCCTGAACTGATTGCCAAACTTGACCAGTCGTTCCAACAGCTGCCGTTCTTTCACGACCTTCTCTTCAGGTTTCATCTCTTTCCTCCGTTTGCCACAAACCGCCGGATGCGCTTTGCGACAACACCTGGTCCGCGCTGGCGACCATAACCAATCGGAGAAAACAGGCAAGTCGCTTGATAGTGCGTAATGCTAAACAGTTTGGCAGCTGCATCGAATGCAATGAGCCGACCCAAAGCAGGGCACAGCATGTCATATCTGGTCATCAACTTAAGCCCAACCCTCTTGAACGCAGGTATATCGCACGCATGCCCCATGGCGCAGCCAACTGAGCCGCAGCGCCAAATGTCAATGTTGAAGTTCTTGCGTGGTACAGTGTCAAGATAGTCGGCGAGCTTGAGCAGTCGTTTCTTGTTCATCTTGTCTCCTCTGGTGTTGGCGATCGTGGTGACAGGGCATCTTGGTCCACGCGCAGGTTGTACCTCTTGGCATATTCCAACAGTGCGTCGAGGTAGATACGCCGGAATCTAGAGCCAGGGATACGAAACCCCGCAACCCCGCCCTCGTCAAAGAGACGGATGATTGTCTGGGCACTGACCCCCAACGCCTCGGCTGCCTGCCCGGTTGATACCGTGGCATTGCCACGGGCCTCATTCTCTGTTCCCATCAGTTTCTCCCGTTGTTATCCAGCGAGCGGCATACCTCGTCGTGCGCCTCTCTCGCCGTCTTCTTATCTGAGGACCATATGGGCTCCTCGTTCTTCTTGTCCTTTGCCAAATCGTCCATGATGATCTGGGTTATGAACAGCCCAGGTCGCTGCTCCATGGATGAGTAGCAACCAACCCAGCTAGTCTTCACCGTGGCAAAGCCGATCCGTGTTATGTCCACTAGGCCATAGCCTGGATCGCGGTACAACTGCTCCCAGCGTTGCTTGCAGATGTGCAGTCCATTGACATCGGAGTAGTTCATCTGTCTACCCCCTTATAACCTCGACCTCGATTGGATCGCCCTCCGCCCCAGCCATCTGCTTTGCCAGGCGAGCAATCTCCTCGTCTTCCCATGACGCCACATTCTCATCGTGGGAAACACCGCTGACGCGGGCGCTCGCCTTGAGTCTCCAGAAGAACTCGACTTCACCATCATCAGCGACGTGGGCACGAATATAGTTGAACTCTGACTTTCTAGACTTCTTCTTCACTGGAGCCTCCGGTCCTTTCCTTCCAGGGTGAATACCGTTCCTCGGGCAAGCCTGCTAAAGATTCGATCGTCGTAGGTTCGCGCCAGCTTGTCGGGTGACAGGTTGCTGATAGCGATGAACGGCTTCCGCTCCCTCTCGTCGATGCACTGCTTAACGGCATCGTAGTGGTGATCGCTTACGCTATCCCGGCATCCGATCTCATCCAGCACAACGAGCTTGGCGCTTGCAATCCACTTCCACAACTTGTCAGGAAAGATCGTCTCGCCATGGCAAAGCTCGTAGCTGCGTTCGAGCCTCCCTTGCTGAGACTGGATCAGCAAGGCACACAGCCCCGACACGGTGTAGTACATGCCACCGCCCATCGTGTGGTCCAACAGGCACAGTGCCGCGCAGCTCTTGCCTGTCCCAACAGGACCATGAATGAATAGGGGCCACGGCTCCTCGCCCATCACCAGGGCACGGATTATTCTCCTAAGTATCGGATCGATCTGATCTACCGACCTTGCCATCATGGGCATGTGACATATCAACGGCTCCTTGTTCATCCGGAGCTTTGCCAGACCGTATGGACCTGGCTTCGACTCCTCGGATCTTGTCATCTGCCGTGCCGACTCGCACACTTGATCCCACACCTTCCCCGGATCTAGGTCTTCCATCCGCCTTCTCCTCATAGAGTCCTGTCCAGCCCTGCTTGATGGAGTAATTGATCGCCGCAACCGCCCTCTCAACACCCATTTTCACCATGTCCTTGAACTGGCGCCTTGCTCCTTCCTCTGTGACAGAGTTGTGCTTCTGTTTCCTATGCCTGAGCCATGATGCCCATACCTCCCTAAAGGTTGGCACGTCCAGCTCGGGCGGTATCTGGAACTGTACTTCTTTCGTCTTTACCGAAGGTGGCATACTTGTGGCGCACAGTGCATCCTTTGTGTTCGGCTGTGTTGCACACGGTTGCACAGCACCGAACAGGTCTTTGCCTTGCGTCTCCAGCGGTTGCACTTGTGCAGGCTTCTGTTTCGCAACAGGCTCGGGCGCCTGCCTTTCACGTTCTCTCTGTTCTCTCATACGCATGCGATTCCTGACGTATGCCGGGGCATTGTCAACCAGATCGTGGGTCTGGTATGTACCGTCCCCAAGGTCGTCAATGAGATTGCAAGCGAGAAGGGCGGAGTGCAGTTCCCCATGCTCTCCAGGCCAGTGGCACGCCAGCTCCACATCGGTCTTGTCTCCCAGGTACGGAGTTCCATTCTCATAGCCCACACTCCACATCATCTCCAGGTAGCCTAGCACATGCGGTGCAGGCTCCCGGAGGATGTGGCAGAGGCGCCTGAACTTGGGGTGCGTAAGGAATCCTGGACGGGCCACGGTGTCATCCCTTTATTACCACGACCTTGAACTTTGGCTCTGGGTTGCGCGGCACAGACCAGCGATTGAGGCGCGGGTGCCACCGATAGCCAAACTCATGCAGGATAATGAAGGTTTCCCGACTCGACCAGGGGCTCCCAACAGGAGCACAGTCCCTGTAGTCTATCGGTCGAGAAGGAATCCGCGCTGGAATGCGCAGGCGAATCGTTTTCATCTATCACCTCGCAGTTTCAGGCCACGCAGGAGGCGCAGCGGCCGCCCCTCGTCTACCCGATTCGTAGCCTGCTTACGTGCCGCCCTAGGCAAACGCATGGGGTTTACGGCATTCCTGCCCCACCAATGTTCGACATCCTGCCACCCATAGAGCCAATGCTTGTGCTCGCTCGCATCTGCTTTGTATGGGTTCTTGTCGGTGTATATGCCAGCAATCCTTGCATCGCACCCCAAGTTAAAGGCTCTTGCATGAGCCTCTCTCTTCTTGTCTGCATCACTCATCTTCTACTCCTGGTTCACGTTGCTGTGCTCCATTGCCCGCTGTCGTTGGCGGGGGTGACTTCATCAAGCCAGTCAGGTAGTCGATGCACTTCTGAAGGTCAGTCTGCGTGAAGTCCTCCCACGACTCAGCCTTTGCCTTCGCCATCCACTTTGCCACCATCCCATCTTGCATCTTGACCACAGAGATCAAGCGTTGAATCTCAATGACCTGGGGAGTAGTTGCCATTGGGACCGCATGCCGCTCGTCGTTCAGTGAGTAGCCATGGATCTTGGCGAATGCCTCGATGCTGAGAGGGAACGTCGATGGCACCTTGCCCCTTGGATCGTCTGGGTCACGGCGCCATTTGTGGACCTTGCACTTCATGGGATAGCGAAACGTACCGTCGTTGTGCGCGTGCAACACGATATGGAAGTCACCCTCGATCTTCTTTGCGGCATCAGCCTGCTCTCCCACGACCTTCTCCTCCTCCCACTTTCCCTTCAGGTGGCTGGTGCAGATCAGATGGAAGTCCCCCCACCGCACAAGTTCTCGGACCTTGCGCCACTCCTTAGCCGCCTTGTCACCAGCCGAGCCGAAATCCTTGACCATCCTTGGATTATGCCGAAGCACTGATTCCTGGTGTAGCGTGGAGAGGTGATCGATTGATAGCTTGTTGAAGTTCTTGAGCTGGTTCTGTCTCTGGCTCAGAACATCAATCACGTCGATGTAGCTGCCAACCTCAATACGCTCAGAGTTGTTGGCCTTGATCCTGGCATCTGCGTAGGCCAAGCCTCCACCAATGTCTGTGTCGAAGATGAGAGCATTCTGGAGGTTGGCTACAAAGAAGCTCTTGCCGCTGCCGCTCTCTCCTGCGATGAGCAGAATCACTCGCTCCTTCATTACGCCACTCCCCTATTATCCAAGGTGATGGTCATGAGCAGAACGCCGCGAGCCGACCAGACCTCATACACACCAGGACCGTGCTGGTGCGCACTAATCACGGCGTCACGGATGCTGGTGCAGCCGCCTTTCATGATGTAGGTTTCTCCGACCCGATGCCACACGTCTAACACTTTCTCGGGCGCTGGCGATGGATAGGTGCAGGGCCTGTCGCTCATCTGATGCTCCTGAATAAGAGATGGTGATAAGGAGAGCGTGACATAGCGTGCTGAGCTGGCGCCATTTTGCCAGCCGACGCTTACTCCGCGCTCTCCAGATGGCGACCGGCAGGAATCGAACCTGCCTCGGTTGGGTTATGAGCCCGCCCAGGCACCAGTCCGCCGCCAGCGGGTGCTAATCGCTCCCTAAGCACGAAATAGCCCGCACCGTTGCATGCCTGGCTGCGCTGTACACACGCAGGGTGCGTAACCTCACCCCGGCCCACCAGGCATTGCCATTTATCAACTTCAGAGGCTGGCTTGCTCAAGGCCCATTACCACGTCCGGCCCTAAGTGAATTTGGCATCGGTACGCAAGCCCCCAAAGTGGTTCGCCAAGTGGCGCGGCAGTCTGCCATTTCTCAGCTTCACTGCCCGACGCCATCGCATAACGAGCAGACGAGCCCCGGATCTATACCGCCACCTGAGCCACCACACTTGGGGCACTCAAGAACTCTCACTGCTGGCTCCGATGCGAGCCAGCGATCCAGGAGCACTTTTGCCTCTGCTCGCGTTAAGCCGGAGAAGGTCACTTCTTCGGTGCCAGGCCAGCTGTTAATCTCGACACGGAAGACATGCAGATTCTTCCGCCGCAGTTCAGCCGTCATGGCAGAGTTCAACGACGCATCAAACATTTAGCCCCTCCAATCAAAAGGCGCGGCAGTCTGCCAGCGCCTGTTCGATCTCTCGCTTTCGTCGCTCAGGACCAGAGACGTTCGCACTGACCACAGCCTCAGCCGGCTCACCGCGCAGCCTGAGAACCTCGCTATGTGTCAGAAACCAACTGTCTCTTTTCTGACCATGCCGGCAGATTGCCTGGAGCAGCCCGACCTTTCTCCACCGATGGAGCGTGTCCACGCTGACCGTGCCGCCACGCTCAGAGGGGATGAGCTTTGCAGCTTCAGAGAAGGAGTAGAGCTGTTCCAGTGGCTCAGGCATGACTTGCACCCCTCCGCTTTGGCTTCATTGGCTTCGGCGGATCGGCGATGGCGCGAACAATCAGACAGTACACCGACGACCAGCCCCACGCGCCAATGTCCTCTCCATCCTCCATCTGGAGCACTAGGCTATGCGCCCGTTCTCCTAAGCCGCCAGTAAACAAGGCATCGGTGATTTTCTTTGCCAGTTGATTCTTTGTCACGACACTCTCCAAAGCGCCCATTCTTGTCACTTGTTTCATTCTACGCATTCAGGATTCTTGTGTCAAGGTACAGAAAAACTTATCTCACGAATCCGCAGAATCTGTTGACTGCGCAGAATGCGTAGACTAGAATGAGCAGCTGGAAAGCCATTGTGGCTTGCCACACATACCCGTACCTGTGTTGAGGAGATTGCTATGGGACGACGCAAGAAGATCGACGGATCGCCAGAAGCCGTTGAATCCGCGAGGGAGCAGACAATCCGTGTCGATGCGAGCCTTGCCCGCATGGCACATGCGATCATCGCTATCAAGGGTGGTAGCGTGTCGAAGCTGCTCAGTCCAGTCATCCGACCGTTCATTCTGCGCACCTACGCAGAAGTGATCCAGTCGGCTGCGGATGAGCTTCAGAAGGGGAGTTAGAGTCTACCCGAACTTCGCCACGATCTTCGCAGCTCGTTGCAAGGCCCCGTGAGCGTAGACTCGGATGACGCTCGGGTCGTTGTGCCCGAGGACAAGACTGGCCTGCTCCCAGGCTCGCTCGTTGTCAAGCTCGATCATCGTGGCTACGGCGTGGCGCAACTGGTATGGTGTCCAGTGCGCCACGCCAGCCCTCTTGCAGCCCCGCGCAACAGCATGATCGTAGCTGTCCACGCGGTAGTAGTTGCCAGCCCTGGCAAGGTTGCGGGCTGCTGCCTTTGGGGAGAAGCAGAAGTCCTTGTGCCCAGCCGCCTTGAGTAGAAACGCCCGATCCAGAAACGGCTTGAGCATCTCCTGGCAGCGTGGTCCGATCGGTATTCTCCTGTTCAGACCACGCCATGCGGTCTTGTGCTCAGCCGGAGAGTAGACCCACACCGGAACGCCATCCACGATGAATGCAAGCATGTCGATTTCATCAGGCTGTAACAATGTCGCCTCTTCAGGTCGGCATCCAGTCCAACGCTGGAACTGGACCAGCCCCTTGACAGGCTCCGGCAGGAATGGCAGCGTCTTCTCCACGATGTCATCGGGTACGTTCATGCGAGGTTCTGGGTCGTGTGCCGCCGTCTTTCCTTTCCTCAAGCCAGGCACCGTCCGCAGCCGGTCATACGCCTGGAATGGGATCAGCTCCTTCCTGGCGCCCCACTTAAAGCACTGACGGATGAAGCTGATCGCCCGGTTGATGTACCGTCTGCTCCACCCAAGCTTGACCATGCTGGTCTGCACTGCTTCGAGGGCCACTGGCCCGAACTCAGAAACTGTGGCGGTGCCGTACAGATCCAGGAGTGGACCAATCGCCAGCCTGATGCGGGCGTACTGCTTGGCTGTGTGGTATCCCTTGGCTTCTAGCTTGTAGGACCGGATCAGCTCCGACACCCCCATCCCAGCACCAACGCTGGGCAGCGGCGCCCCACTGCCTGCCTCCAGCTCGGCGACGACTCGCAGGTAGTTCTGCCTGGCCTCCGGCGTCCCGCTTCTCCCCAGCCATATGTCCTGGCACCTTCCACTTGGAAGGAAGATGCGGATTCGATCCTGTCCCGATGGATGGCTGTAGACACTGGGTGGCCAGACTTTCTTGCGCGGCATCGACGTTACCTCGAAAGTTAGGCGCAAAGATCGCAGGCTGTGGCAGGGTCGAGGCCACCACCAGACCCGCCACATTTGGGACAGGAAAGCTTGATGACGTTCTCGCCGAAGATTGGGCCACAGTTGGCATCCCAGAAATCGACGGCTCTCAGGATCGTTCCGTCAGGCCGCGACCATTCCGTAATCACTCGGAACAGTGAACCGACCTTCTCCACCAGCTTGCAGGCACCAAATGGGTCTCGACACATGCCGCGATAATAGGACTGTGCACCCAGCGGCAGATCGAACCACGTCCCGCCATAGGTAAGATTATTCATCGCCATCTCTTCTGTACGAAAGTACATCAAAGTGCGTGATCTCAGGCGGCGTCCGAAGACGCCGCGACTGGACTTTGGGCGGTCAGCGAGTTTGCGCGGCATCAGCTAGGCTCCGGTTTGGTGAGGTCTGGTTGGTTGTCAGCAAGGAACTGGGCAGCTCTGTCGATCGCTATCTGGCAGCTTGCACGGTAGCATGGCCGATCTGCCCCCAGGTGGATAATTTCCAGCAAATCCAGGAGAATGGTGGTAATTTCGGACCTTTTCAGCCCACATGTTGGGCACTTCACGTTGAAGGTGTCCATCGACTGTCCTTTCTCAAGAGAAGTGGGTGGCGCGCACCACACTATTCGCGCCGTTCAGTTGATACCTGGCAACGTGCCAGGATGAGGGAAGTGCTTCTACAGTAGGGAGTTGGGGAGAATACGCCTGGAGGGATTCGAACCCCCAACCTACGGCTCCGTAGAACGCTGTCCAGTCAGCATCTCTCATAACGCAACCATATACTGAAAGCGATGTTACCATGTCGTAGACCGATTACAAGAGGATCGTGGAATACCTCGACATGGATGCAAAACACTGCGAATAACAGTGGTGTCTCACCCAATAGGGGTAGAGTGGGTGCGCTCCGTCCGTGGAGCCCAGCACAGGAGATCATGGTCAGTTCGCCGAGGCCAGTCTACGGGCCGGCTACTCCAGTCCCGCTGCTTCGAGCGCCTCTTGCCGCGTGCGGCCCTTGCCGTGGGTCGTATTGCCGGACACGCTGCCGTCGATGATGTATTGCCAGCCGCCGCCAGGGGCCGGCTCGCAGGTCTCGATCACGTCCCAGCAGCCGGACTCATAGCGCTTGACATACGGAGTCATCGTCGTCTCCTCGCGTTCGTTCTTCATCATCGTCTCCCTGGTTAGGTTCCCGGCGGCGTGAGCCGCCACTCGTCACTGGTCATCTGCGATACGCTCAGCCGCAGTCTGGTACATTTCTCGCCGGATGCTTTCCGCGTCTTCGCAGCCCCATCTATCGCGGCTCACCTCCCACTGCTCCAGCGAGCATCCATATAGCTCCTGTACCCACTGTGTCACCTGCGCTCGCGTCGCGCCCTGCCATGGGCAATGGTACGGGCACAGCTCCCAGGTCGTCTCAGCCATCGTCGTCTCCCTCGCGTTAGGTTCCCGGCGGCGGGGGCAGCTCGCTTTCTGGCTTGAACCTGATGTCAAGCGTTCCATGCACCACCAACCGTCTCAGCTCAGCCCGCAGGCGCAGGACCTCGGCAATCAGGCGCGGCACGTACTGTATGTACGTGTTCAGCGTCATCTTGTGTCCAACGGCGAGGGCGTCAGCCAGCTCTCGCAGCTCGGCATCCGTCGTCAGCATCAGCTGTTGTGGGTCGCTCATTTCTCTATCCTTTCTTCGTGCTTGCCTCGATCCTCAGTCGCCGGTACGGAATGGTCCACCACAGATCCATGTCCTTGATCTCAGCCCGGTGGACCCAGAAGAACTGGATGGCTACGATCACCGCCCACGCAGCGGCGTAGTCCATCTTGCCCAGCTTGCGAGCCAGCCCTTCCACCCGATCGCTTGCGTTCTCGTTGAACCAGCGCCCGCACGTCGGGTCCATAGAGTTGCGTGCTTCCAGGGATTCAGCCAGCGCCTTGCCTGGGCTCTCGATGTCAGGGGTAATCTCGATGCCACGAAGGGCATCGGCAAGGCACCACCATTCCGGGCCATCCAGCGCCCCCGCCAGCTCTACCGTCTGCCGGGCGATGAGCTGCGCCCAGCAGCGGATTGCCTGGTTGAACCGGGTACTTGAGAATCCGCACAAGATGGTGGACGCAGGTTCACCTGGGTACACTGAGGTCTGCTTGTCACGCTGCCCCATCGCATCCTCCTCGTAGTTGAGTTGTCTTTCCATTGTCAGCATAGCCTCCAGTTGTTTGGCCGGCAACCTCCTACTCGAAACGACTCCTGGCCTCAACGACTTCAAGGGCGATCTTGTTGAGGGCGATTCGTGTGTTAACTCCCCACTCGGTGTCAGCTGCCTCGTGGGATACTTTTGAGGCAGCGAACCGGATCAGAGCCTGGATTCCATTCTCGTCAACGATCTGGTTCAGTTCAGCGATTTCCGCGTCACTCAGACGGGATTTGGCATTGGCGTACATAGCTTGTCTCTCCAGTTGTTGGGTCGTCCACTTCATGGGAACCGCCTCTCCTCCAGCATGTCCTGTACCAAGCCGCGTTCGAGGTCTTCTGTGCAGATTTCCGCACAGGCGTTGATGCAGGCGACGATGCGTGGCACATGCTTCCAGAACTCGCCAGCTTGCATGCTGTCCAAAATTGTGTTGCCAGCCCGATCGACGATCGTGTGCGACTCGAAGCCAAGCTCGATGTGCCAGGGCTCAGATGCGTTATTCACTTCTCTCTCCTCTCTGCCTTGGCGATGGCAGCTTTGAGTTTGGACTCGGTGGTGACAGTTGGCTGGCCATCCAGCGTATGGTGGTAATCGTTCAGGGCGAGCTTGCACGCCTCCAGAAGATCGTCGTAAGAATTGCAAGCGGTGACGATGAAGATGCTGTTATCGGTATCCTCCGCTTCATTGGTGCGCAAGCGGATTCCGTTGTAAGTGAGCAGGCAAACGGGGAAGCCGTCAAGGCAGTCGCCAATCTGCCGATCGTTCCTTCCGCTCCTCTCTCGTTCTTGGATCTCCCAGGGTACAGGTGTGTGCTTGTTCATTTCTTCCCCCTTTTCTCTAGAAACTCATGGTGTAGTGCCGCCAGGGGCAGGTCGGACACAGGGATTGGCTCGGACCAGAACTTCTTCCACAAGTCAAGGACGCGCTGCTTAAGAACACGATCTTGTCCGTCTGCTCTTATTGTCATCGCATAGTTATCTGCACCTGCAAGATTCGCCAGCCCAACGATCAACCACTTCCACTTTTCGGAAGGATCTTTTTCATGAGATGTAACCCAGATGGTTTTAGGGCTAGAGGTACGGTACGTACTCCACTCTCCAGTGATAACAACTGATCCAAGCCCAAGGACGTGCGCTGCCAGGTTTGCAAATAGTCGCGCCGTCTCATGGTCATATGCCCTTCTGAACGGCAGCCTCATCGCTTTCGAGATGCCAGGGTCAGGGCCGATGGACCACTTCTTTACGACGGGCTTCTTGATCGCTGGGTACTGCTCATCCAATGCATTGCGAACCTGCCTCAGCATCCCCGCGAAGGCACGCCTGGCGTATCGCCGTGCGATGCGGCGCCCGCCCGACTGCTCAAGCCTGGACACCAGCCGTCCGAGCTGCTCAATCTTCTCGATCAGGCTCATCGTACATCTCCTCCAGCGCAGCCTGGTGTTCAGCAGCCAGGCAAATGTCAGCCAGTGGGAAAGGTCCCTCCATCAGCGTGGCAAGCAGTGCATTGAGCTTGTCTCTGTACGTAGCATGCGGTCCCCACTCACTAGGCGAGAGATCGTCACACAACAAACCGATCCAGGTGTGCCAATCATGGGCGACTCTACCTGGGTTGAAGTTTGTCTTGGAACAAAGAGCTATCTGTACATCGTCCATAATCACAACATCTGGCAATGGTCGCCCATCAAGGAAGAAGAAGATCCGTGCCAGGGCAGACGCCATCCGGGGGTTGAACGGATCGGTCAGGGGATTCATCGGTCGCTTTCTGCTCTTCACTTCTTCCTCCTGATGGGCGGAACGATCTCCTTGCCGATGCGCCACAGCAGCATGTATCGCAGGTACTCAGTCTCCGTGAGACGGATGGCGTTTGTCATGCCATCGCTAAGTATTGTGTGCTCTGCCCCATCTGGGTACACTACGTCAGGCACAAGGCTTATCATCCTTCGGACATAGCTTACGACAACAGGAACCCAACGCCCCGACCTTGTGCCATAGTAGAACTTCTGTATCAGCAGCTTGTCGCCAGCCTTGACCACGCGGATCACTTGCACTCCTTCTAAGTCAGCTTGCCGATCTTGTCGAGGAACAGTAGGCGGAGCAGCTCTTCCTCTGACTCGATCTTGCGCATTTCTTCGTTGCGGACAAACCATATATCGTCGCTGCGATCGAGCAAAGTTGCCTTGTATAGTAGGTCATAGGACGTATCGTTTCCTACAACGATGCCAACGCAGGGGAATCTGACAGAGCAAACCCCCACAATACCATTCGTCAGGAAGTGGTCCCCCTCCTTGAACTCGCTCACGGCTCTATCTCCACGTCGATGCGCCTGCCGAACGGAGGCTCAGCCTTGTTATCCCCGGTCACACACCAGATTACAGGGATGTCCGGTGCCTGATCTGGAAAGTCACAGTACAGGTCGGTTAGACAGATGGCAACGGATGGCTCCTCTTCGCACTCTTCCTCGATCCACTTGAAGAATGGGACTGTGCTTGTCCCGCCTCCGCCCTTCGGCTCCAGCACAAGCGGGCCATCGCTCGGCTTCCATCGTTGGACGTGTTGGATTGCAGCGTCACAGTAGACGATCACTAGCTCGCAGTCATAGGCGGCTAGGATGCCGGTCAGCTCTCCGCCGAAGACCTTCATCTCAGGCAGTGAGATTGATCCACTGGTATCGAACCAGCAGACCACCTGACCTATCTCTTCACTCCTCATCCCCGGCAGGTAGATCCCCTGGTGGATGAGCCTTCTGTTAGGCGGAGTCCAACTATAATCGTTCTTAGAATGTGAAGTCACATAGTCCGCCAGCTCACGCTTCCAATCCTTCTGCGGAGCGAGTAGCTCATCCACTAGACGGTCGATGCCAGCAGGCAGCGTGCCCTTCTGCTTTGCCATCTGTCTAGCTTGAGCGACAGCAACCTTCCAGTCTTCTTCAGCCGCTCGCTGGTCCGCAGGGCTCATGTCCTTTGGCTCTCTGACACCACCACAGCCGCCTGGGTCGGTGTCTGTGTTGTCATCATCATCTCCGTCATTGTCCTGTGGTCCTGGAGGGCTGGCTGGGTTTCGCTTCTTCCCAGCAGCCCTGCCACCCTTCAGATCTTTGGGCAAGTTTGGGTAGTACCACTCGGCGGACATCCTGGGCGGAAGATCCTTGAACAGTCCCTCGCCAGGCATCAGCCTGCCCTTCGGCAGCTTCAGCCCGCAGTCCACTTCCACCATCGCGTTGATAGATAGGTCTGCTGCCAGGTTCCACTCAAACGGATCGCGCCACTCCCGTCTGGTGTGATGTTTAAAGGCTGGGTGCATGCACTCGTGAGACAGCACTGCCACTTGTTCGTCTGGTTCTAGAGAACACCACCACTCTGGGTTATACCACAGATGGGAACCATCTGTGCATGCAGTCCTTATAGACCAGTCAGGAATCCTCCTGCCTGGGCCAGCGATCTTAAGGGCGAGGTAGGCGAAGAATCTATGAATTGGGTCATTGCCAAGAACCAGTTTGGCAAGCTCCTTGCCAATGGCCTTGTCTGCTTTCTCCTCCAGCACAGACCGCTTAGCCATTTCTTCTAGGCGTGCCATGCCATCATTGAAATTGCTCATTCTTATTTCCTCCCAGCGGAAGCGAGAAGCGATCCACGCAGAACCGACAGCATTACTTCCTCGATCCGATCCTTGGCTTGTGGAAACAGATCCATCAGGATGTCCCACACATCGGGCTCGACTTGGAGCCGATGCTTGGCAATGAACTCGAACAGTTCCCATGCGCCATACTCGTCCTTACAGGCAAACTCTTGGTAGACGCGAGGCGATACGATATGGACCGCATCAGTGACTTCGATCGGGTCACGGTAGATTGCGAACTTGCGCTTAGGAAGACTGATCTTGGAGAATCCATGCTTCACGGCAACACTCCCTTTGCCAGAAAGTATTCCTCTCCGTCTGAACGCAGTGCGTCCTGCCTATCTTGCAGCGCCTTCCATAGCGTGGCGATGTTCCTGATCGTCAGCCGCTCCGTTGCCATAAGCGCCTCGATCCATGTGCTCCCCGTTCCAGGCAGATAGACCGACCGTCTCCACTTCACCTTCGACTCGCTAAAGTCCTCCTGTTTGGGCCAGGCTATGTCAGTGGCACCAAATCCCCATCCGTCCAGTAGTGATTCGCCGATGATTACTCTTTCACCGAGCACAAGCCCGCCAACCAGGTAGCCATCGTGGCCTGCTGGAAGCCAGATGACTCCTCCGGCAATGAGTTTATTGCCATCTGAGATACTCTCCAGCCCAATGCAGCGCACCTCAGCAACGCACTGGATGACACCCGGCAAGATCAGCTTTGCCTGCCTGTTGGTCATGACCAGTCCCCGTGGGTCGGGCGAGGGCAACTGCTTGTCAATCTCTGCGAGAACCTTGGACACCTCAAGCTGCATTGGAAGTCTCCCGAGCTGCCGACGCCAGGATGGTAGCCCGCATGATCGACTCTTCCGTTCGGTCCACGGAGGAACGCAGGCTCTCCAGCCCGATGCCGAGCAGCGCCTCGTACTCCTTGATCTTCTCCTCCAGTGCCAGAGCTTCTCCCTGACGGGCTATCAGCGCCTTCTTCTTCAGCTTGCCGCTCTTGATCTCTCCCTCAATTTCATTCAACCGCTGCTCGATCTCCCCGGTCAGGCCAGCGATGATTGCCTTGATCGAATCGGGGTCGATGACCAGCTTTGCCAAGTGAACCTGGCTGGGGTTCTTGAAGCTCGCCGACTCCACAACTGCGGCGATCTTCCGCCACGTTTCCAGGGTGGCTGGCGGGATGAAGTACGCGCCCCTGCCGACAGGGAAGTGCGTGCCGCCCAGGTGCTTGATGAGGTGGACCAGGCAAGCAGTCACCTCAGCCGTGCGGACCAGGCCCCTGTGCTCGTTGAAACTGTCAACGATGGCTTGGATGTTCGCTGGCGCCCCAGGGTAGAACGTCATGGCGTTGTTCGCGTCAATGGTCACGCTGAACAGCCGGTCCACCCGATTCTCCGTGTCGGTGATCGGCACCACCTGCCGCACCTCGTAGCCATCATTGTTCTTCAGCGCTGGGATCAAGAACACCGCCCCACGGTGCGTATCCTCCAGCGCGTCCTTCAATCCCTGCGTTGCCGTCCGCTTGCAGGGAGCGAACTTGCTAAAGCCCTCCTGCTTGAACCCGTCCACGAGAAGCTGCCTTCGGCTCCACATCGGGATCTTCCATCCGGTCAGAAGTCCGTAACCGTACTCACGCTCAATCATCGTTGTCTCCTTTGGTGTACTCGACACCTAAACGTGTTTGAAGAAAGTGTGCTGCCGCTCCTCCGTGCCTGGCTAAGTGCCTGGCGAAAGGGCTCATCGCCTCATCACCTATCGTGTGGTAACGCATCGGGTGCCAGCCACGCCCGTCATCGCACCAACATCTGACAGTGTGTCCTGCTGCCCTGGCTATACAAATCCCCATCTCCGTTGGGTGTGCATACGCCAGGTGCATCACAAGGTCTTGCAGCCATGAAAAGGATTGGTCACAGTACATGCACTCGTGCATCATTCATCACTCCATTCTTCCCTCCATCTCCGTGGCAGAAAGCCGCCGTTCTGAATCCACTCGTCCAGGGCGAGGACTAGCTCGGCGAGGCGGCAGAAATCGCCTGGGCAGATATGGTAAGGATCATTGACAATAAGTTTGGCCAGGCTCAGTTGCTCGCACATATTGGCGTCAGGGTCCATCAGTTCTTCCCTCCTATGTATCCACCCGCAGGGTAGAGAATGTCGCGGTGCTTTTTCATCCAAGCTGCCGCCTCATTGATGCAGGTGATCTCTGAATTGACGAACGCCGCATCTCTGACCAGAAGACAGCTGTACTCGTCGGGCAGTCGGTCGGCGTACTGCATGATGCCCCTTAACTGCTTCTCGCTTGCATCCTTCGCTCGATCTGCTAGTGCCGTGCAGAGGGCGATGGCAATGCTCGGCTCCTTTGGGATCATTGCCTTCTCGGGGTTTGCTATCACCCCGTCAGGGTCCGGCAGATCACGATAGTTACGGGCGAAGCCGATGTATTCATGTGCAACAGTGCCGACGATCCCTTCCGTAACCTGTGTCTCCAGATCAAACGAGACAAGAGGATGCACATTGGACACCATTTCCCACGACCTGGGCGTCCCGAAGGCGCGCTCGTTGAGTTTTGGGTCGAACGTCATCAGAGACGTTGGCTTGAAGTTCAGATACCCCCTTACCTCGGGTATGATTCCATTTTCCATTGCCCACATATTCCAGTCCTTGTGGTCCACTTCAACGTCCAGGTGAACGAACCTGTTCAGGAGCGGAGTTATCATGCGGTGGCATCCTGCTCGGTCTTCCTGGCGATTGCTGCATGCGACGACCCAGGCGCCGTCTGGGAGGATGTAATCCCCACATCGTCGATCCAAGGTGATCTGCATGGCCGCTGCGTGCATGAGCTGTGGGCATTGCGCCAGCTCCTCAAGGCAAATGATTCCGCGCCATTCTCTGTCTTGTGGGAACAGGGAGTTGACCCAGTAGATCATTCGCTTCTGGACATCGGCGATGGGGAACTTCAGATCGCTTGGGTCGTGATAAATCAGGCGCACGTCCAGGAATTTCCCCTCCAGCAATGACGCAAGCTGCCGGCACATCTGCGACTTGCCAACGCCCGGTGGGCCAGAAAGCAAGACTGGTGGCTTCGCCTTGGAAATAGCTTGCATGGTACGGATGATGTCGCTAGGCTTCATGACACTCCTCTCGAAAGGGTGGAGGGCCAGCCCCGGACCATTTGCAGTGGGGAAGGGGCTGGCTGTTCTTGTTTACCAGTCGCGCTCTCGAAGGATCACGGCTCGCGTGAACCCCTCGATTCTTTGCGTCCCGTCGCAGTTGTTGGCGAGGTGCCTGATGTTTCCGTCCGAAACCTCGTCAACCTCACTGTTGCAGTCATGCTCCACGAAATAGACCGGCAGGTCAGGTGGCATGTAGTTCAGTTTCTCTACCAGCTCTCTGACAGTCATAGGATTTCTCTCTGGTAAGTGGCGAGCGTTGCTTTGATTTGCTCCAGTGCGTCACGTATTCTATTGCACTCGCTTTCTATCGCCTCCAGTTTGGAGCGGAGGCACTCGCACACAAAATGGGCTTCGCAGTAGTACGTTCTCTTGTTCGTCTCTAAGTCCCAAAGGCGTTCAAAGGTCCTTTGCCGACAGCCCTTGACGGCGCATGGTTGGTTAAATGGCATCTTTTCCATTGCCGTTCCATTGCTCGCGTTCATCTGTCCTCCTCTTCATCATCTAGATCGAACCCATAGTTTTCACAGTAGTCCGATAGCGTATTGACCAGGCGAGCGCGGCTCTTTCTCAGGGCGAGCTTGGTTATCATGGCAACTTGCTCGTTGGACCAGCATGCTTTCCGTGCCGCCACCCTAAACCGTAGAAGAAGGGAGGCGGAGTTGCTCTCTCCCATCACAACGCACTTGACCTTTGGCAGGCGGAGCAGCTCCTTTCGTTTCATCTTCTTGGTGCTCATTGGACCAGACATCGCTTCTCCTTCACACGATCTTTGCCTTCATCATCGCGCCAGCAAGCTGCCTCCAGGCGTCCTCAATCTCTTGGACAGCAACCTTGTGCGCCGACAAGGTTGTCAGGTGGAACAGCACGCTGTCAGCCCGCTTGAGCGCTGCCAGCAATTCGGGGAGCGCCAGGATGATAGCTTTCACACGCTCCCCTGCTTCCATCTGGTACTTGAACTCCAGGCTATCCGAGTAGTAGTTGGTATGGTGCTTCTGCAACCAAGGTACGAGCCCCTTGGCTTGAGCAAGCTCTTGGTCATGCCTGCACAGGATCACGATGACTGGCGCACTAACCTCGAATGGCAGCGTTGCCAGGTACTGCCACACGTCATCTTGGATGGTGGTTGCTGATGTGGTCATGAGCTCCTCCTTGGAGGAAAGTCTGGTCGAATCGGCTTGTCACCGAACCTGTTCAATATAATGCCAAGCTCGCTCGTTGCGTCTTGGAGGTCCTTCTTGGCTTGGCTAAGCGAAACGTCCAGCTCGCAATAGGCGTTCTCTTCCCAATCACAGTTGAAGTGATCTCGGATTGACTGCAACGCCTTGTCTGCCTGCTCGATGAGATTCCGGGCCTCACGGAGCGCTGACTTACTCTGAAACCTCTTCTTCATACATCCTCCTTCTTGTCAGGAGTCACGAGCAAGGCGGCGAGCCGCTGCATCTCGTCGTACCCTTGCTTAATGAGCTGGTCTTCCTTGCTACCGTGCAAGGACAATATGAGCTTGTCCTTGTGCTTCTTGAGGAATGCAAGGAAGCCCTTGCAAACCAGCTGCCTGTGCTGGCACTCGCCCGGAAATCCCTTTAGCAGGAAGCTGGCGACTGGAGCGCCTTGCTCGAACGGGAGTTCGATGAGCCCACGCCACAGTGTGTCGATCTGCTCGTCGGTCATATGCTCTCCTTTGGATCATCCATTGGCATGAGTAATGCGTCGAACGTCTGCTCATTGTTTGGTCCGCCTCGGGCTGACAAGCCGATGGGAATGCCTTGCCCAAAGTATTTCAGGGTCACACTGCCGTATTTGTGAATCTTCCCCTGGATCTGCTGGCACACCTCCAGCAAACTGATGAGCAGAGCCACGTTCAGGGTGACTTCGGCAAGTGGCGCGTTCTTCGGGCGAACCGTGTCAGTGCTTGGGAACCTAAGCCCATTATCTTGCACGACAGTGACCGTCTCGGTCCCACGCTGCATCACCACCCCGTTCGCGGTTCTTTCAACTGCAATGGGAAGACGGATAGCGCCATCTGGTCCCATTGCCATTGCCTCACTCCACTTGGACTGCGGAATGAGCACAGCCCACTCTTCTGCCTGGCGCTCCGCCACAGATGGAAACACGCCCTGCACAATAGCCAGACGCCTTCCGTCCGTTGCCTCGACCCGGTAGCCATTCCCGACCGCACACAGCTTGACGTAAGAGAGCGCATACCTTGCTGAGTCTTTGCTGGCGATCGTCGCCAATCCCTTCAGATTCCTATGCAGGTAAATCATCATTCCTCCTTATTTGGCTTCCAGCAGTCCATCAAGGCGCAGGCAAGCAAGCGACCGTCGAATCCTTCTTTATCTGCGGCTGTCATTGGACCAGCAGGGAACAGGCCGAAGCGAACGCCAGCCCGCTCGCTGTCTGTGAACTTCGCCCACATTTCCGTCGCCTTTGAGTGACACAATAGCTTCATGGTCTTCTCAGCATCGCTCATCTAGTTCTCCTTGTATTGATGCCACAGAAAGAAAGGCTGAGTTGCTGCCGAGGCACAAAGGCCACGATCTATAACGCCATCATCTATGGAGCACCCAGCCTTATGCTGCCTTTGTGTTGTCGGGCATCTCGACCAGGACCGGGCGCACCAAGCCCCGGAGGTACGCTCCTGGGAACGTAATCAGGAAGAACTCGGCTGCCACCTTGCTCTCTAGGATGGAGTTGTAGTAGCCCACCAGTTCCTCACTCCAGTCATCACGCCTGGTCAGAACAAGCTGGTACTTAGGCTCGTACACGCTTCCCTCGCTTTCTTACATTGGGCGCAGCCTTCTTCTTTGGTGGGCGAAGTTCCCAGAGCATGTGCCGAAGGCGCTTGTTGAGCAACCCCTCGGAAGCAGGGCTTGTGTCTCCGAAGAGAATCCAACACGCCTCCTTGAGCTTCTCTACGTCAGGTCGATCGTTTGCGACCAGGCCACCAAGGTTTACGATTCCGAACCGAAGGCACGAGCCTACGTCATACCTGACACCTGTAAGGCTGAGACCGTAATCCATGCGTTCCCAGAACGCTTCGGCGGCTTTCAGCCTCTCCAGCGGACACTTGCCGAAGAGCTTCTTGGCTGCAATGAAAGCCGCCTTCGTGTGTTCGTTGGCAAACCCTTTGTCTTTCACGACCTGCTCTGCCCATTCCAGGACAAAGCGCCTGAGCACGTCGGTGGCATCTGCCAGCCAAACGCAGGTCCGATGCGAGGCTGCTGCCTTGTCGGTTCGCAGGTCGATAGTCCCTGAGAGGATCACCCGTTGGATCAGCGTGCCCTTAATGTACCTCAATGCGTCGATGGGGCGTTTGCTGGCGTGCAGCCCATTGACACATGCCATGATCTTGCCAATCACCCTCATTGTCCTGCCAGGGCGGACCTTGTGGCGAGGCACTTCGTTATAGCTCACAGTCATCCCATCGGCGGGCAGCCAGTGCCAGCCGATGTACGTTGTTGCCTTCTTCTTTACCTCACTCATGATTGGTTCTCCTTTCGTGGTTGGTGTCCTAGCGCTGCCATCAGGAAGTGCCCATGCACTCGACCGCTTCTATCAGCAGAGCTGGCAAGGTGTTCAGCCATTTTGATGATGTCAGTGGTTGCAAAGCCACAAGGGCATACGGCTCCCCCTTGCAATTCTCGACAATGGCGGAACATGAGATGGCGTGCAAGTTCTCTGAATCCATGAAACGCATGGCCACAGATCGGGCAGGTCGCCGTGCCCCTGTCGAGGTTGCTCATCTTCTAGCACTCGCTTCAAAGGCTACGAAGACCGGGCTCCCATCTTCGCGCCGCCACTGGCAATTACGGTAGGAGATCCTCTGGCCTTGGCTCAATGAGCCACCGTTGAGCTTTCTCCACTCGCTCGGGCAAACAATGGTCCCAGCAGGGAACTCTCGCGCCTCCATCGTCTGGTAGTTCACGACGAACGTGACTGGGATAGCCAGCACGCTCAGGCTTTTCATCTGCCGCCTCTTTCCACAGACCGGGCATTTCATGGCTTACCCCACCTTCTTCGCATGGACATAGGGCCAGATCAGGACGCGGATGATCTTCTGTGGCATGGTCGCCATGATCCGGTGTGCCTCTATCCTCGCATCCCTGCGCGTCTTATAGAGGCGACAGTCGTTCGTCTCAGAGAAGTCAGCGAACGTCACGATGAGGTAGAACATGGAATGCCCCCTTGGATCAGTGAAACACTCTTTCGGGAACTCCACTGACCCATAGCATGGATGTTCAGTTGTTAAGTTCCCTATCTTGTGAACTGGAAGCCTGTCATCAACCAGAACAAACACGGTATTGCAGTATTGACACATTCCTTCCTTCATGGAACTCCACCTTTCATGTGTGGATAGACTCCAGCATCGCCAGCAAGTCCCTGGCAATGACCTGGGCGTCCTCGCCCTTCTTGATCCGTTCAGCGACACCCTCGGCGAAGATGGCTCCAATGGGTGGCTCGTTGGCGGCAATTCTCAGTAGAGTTCCAGCAAGCAAGCAGTCGGGTGAGCCAACAAGCCCTTGCTGTCCTGGGAACCACCACATCTCATCGCGGTACTTTGCATCAGCACAGGAGCGCAGCTCGGCTGCGCTCCTGTCGTCGATGATTCGTCGGAACATGGCGCTACCCCCTATCATGCGGTGAACTGGACGACAGCCCAGCGGAATCTGCCATTGGCAGTAGAGCGGATCTTGACCTTGTTGACACCGTTCTTGGTCTTCCGGCGATCATGAAGTGGAAGAGAGTGATAGATGGTCTTTGGCATCCTCACGATCTCGGTTGGCTGAACGCTCATGGTGAACCTCCAGGGTAAGAGTGTGTAGAGTTGGGGATCAGGGAATCGAACCCTGTTGTCTCGTGCTCCCAAGGCACGCGGCTCAGCCATCTGCCACATCCCCAAGTGCATCCTCCACCGGAACCCCACCCTCCACCAAAGGGTGGCCCCTCCACCGATTGCCGCACAGTCCACCTAGTCGTAGTAGTTGCCGCAGAGGTGGGCCTTGCTTACCACGGCACACGTCTTGCCGTCCACCGTGTCGAGGATGGGGACGTTGGGGAAACGTCCCTCCACGATCACAACGGGGACGTAATGCTTCCGGCAAGCATGGGGCTGGCAGAACTTTCGGACCTCCTCCAGCACATCTGTGGGGATACGGGACACGTCGGCTCTGCTGTACATGGCAATCTCCTGAAAGGCATCCTCCACCGATCACTTTCACAGCTCGTCCAAGAACCTCTCGATGTTGCGGACTCGACCTAGAGCCATATTGATGTTGGGGTCCGGCCTGTTGTCTAGGCAGAACCTGATCTCGCGTGCTTCGTGACCAAGGTGCTCACGGACCTTGGTAGCCTGACAGGCAATCTGCTGGCGCACGATCTCTTGCCAGTGCTCTGTAACCTGAATATGTTCTTCCACTGTCATGGCAAGCTCCTTAAAAGCACCACACACCAATCCACACTGGCCCGCCTCGCTGTCGAGGGAGCGCTACGCGGGCAGCTTCTCGCCGGGCTTCATGGGCAGATCCCACTTCAGCCCATAGTCGGCAGCCATCTTGTGGAAGGCGAGTTTCTCCTCGTATGACAACTCCCGCAGCTCGGCGGCGAAGACGGCTACCGAGGTGCCCGGACGGAAGCCGAAGAACTCCTTCATGCCAGCGGTGAATGACTTGCTCATCTGATGATCTCCTGTTTGGACCTGTTGGGTACGCAATACAAGCATCCTCCACCGAGGATGGTGTTGACTACGCGGGCAGCTTGGGCAGCTCTTTGCTGCCGACGATGGTGAGGTTGAGACCGACCTGGACGGAGCAGGGCACCCCGTCCACCTCGACCACGGTCTTTCCGTTGATGTTCCAGCCCAGGGAGCCGGTGGAGAAGTCCCTGGGCAGAGCCGGCATGACAGTGCCTGCGATCTGTACCGTGAGCGGCTTGGCCTTGCTCAAGAACTGGTGTCGGGACACCGGGCAAATCGTCTTCTTGAAACCGTTCGCCATGACAAACCCCTTCGATAGAAGAAACGTGAATCGGTCAATCTGCACACTTCAATTCTACGTCACGTTTCATGTTTCGTCAACTCACTTGCAATGAATTGTATCGGTGAGGCGCTTCCATCGACACGTTTCTTTCTTTCTGTCGTGTCGCAGAGTGCGGCTGCCTGTATCGCGTGAGGATGCCCCAGGATGCGTCCGGAGCGCTGCCGTCGACACAAGAGTCGTGTGGCAGCGCATAGCGCCACATGCGGCATCGTAGGAGGATCCGCGCTCCCATCGAAGGGTTTTGGATTTTGAAAGGGGGGTAAGGGGGGTTTGTATTTGTATTAGGGCTGGGCTGGGCTGGGAGGTGAACACGGCGGACGCACTTGTGTTCGCTTGTGCGTTTGTGTGCAACACATAACTAAAGAGTTAGGTGGAAGTGAACGCGAGCGCGCTACCATCGTTGGGCTGGGCGCGCTACTATCGCCAGCCGGTCGCGGGTGATTGGCGATAGAAACGAAAATACCCCGCGTGGGAGGATGAGTCCTCCCACGCGGGGTATAGGTGTTACTGGACGTTGTACCGTTCGGGGTGTCAGCAGCCCACTACTAGGCGACGGTTGCCAGCTCGGAGCCGTTCCCGACCTTCCATCCGTTGCCGTGGCCAATCGCTGCCCTGTCATGCTCCAGCTGCGCGGCCCGCAGGGCGTCCTCGCGCTCCTTTGCGACTGCCGCAGACGTTCCTGCGGCATACTCCTTGTCCTGGCGCTCCTGCGCGTGCGACTTGATGAATGCCATGACGGCCTTGCGAAGCTCGCTCGGGATATCGCGCTCTTCCTTGACCAGCCGGACGATCTCCAGGATAACATCCGTCCAAATGGGATGCCGCTTGATCCCCTCCAGCATCATGCTTGCGTAGTCACGGGCGCTCGACTTCTTGCCCGTCTCCTCGCAGTAGGTCAACCAGTTCGTCGGCTTGCCTGCTGGCGGATTGCCAGGGGGCACTGTGTCGTCATCCTCATCATCGTCGGGGCCAGTCTTTACCGTGACCGGCGGGGTAGTGGAGTCCGGCGTCGTCGCGGGCGGATTCTTGCGCTCCGCCGCTTCCGCTTCCTTGCGCTTGGCATACGCTTCCGGCGCGGTCAAGCGCTCGCATTCGTCCCTGAGGGTATCTAGCGTCACGCGCTCACGGTCGGTCCGGCATGCGCGGCTGAATAGATCCCGCGCATCGGCGTCCACTGCCGAACCCTTGAGCCGTGCGGTTCCTTCCGTGTCGATCTCTACCAGCCGTTCCGACAGAACGCGGAGGCGCGAAAAGTCGATGTCCTTCCAGCCCTTGCCGCTTGCCTTGCCGTTCCCCTTGCTCTTGTAGTCGCTCAGCAAGCCGACCGCCAACGTCAACCGCATGAAGAGATTGACATCGGTGTGGCTCTTCTTGCTCGCCAGCGGCGCGATGCGGTCCTTGCAGATCGACACCGCGAACGCCCGGTCCTTCTCCGACCGGAGCAAGCCCACGTCCTTCCTCCAAGCGAGAAAGTCGAGCGCGTCCTGCCCAGTCAAGATCCGGGACACCGCGAGAGCGGTGTTGCCCGCATGGTAGTCCTTCGCCAAGCGAGCCAGGATCTTCTCGCCTTCCTTCTGCTGGCTCTCAGTCATCTCCGCGATAGCCGTTGCTCCGGTCGGGATCTCTCCCTGATCGATGACGGACTGCTCGCTTGACAGCGTATCCTCATCCTGAGGAGCGTTGATCAGCGCGGCTTCGTCCTCGCTGATCGGCTCATTCCGCTCAACCCTTGCGACCGCGAGCTGCACGCACAGCGCGTCAATCTGCGCTCCAAGCGCTTCCGCCTCCTGCGACTTCAGATCGGCAATCGCCCCGAGCTGCACGGTCAGCGCGTCAATCTGTTCCTGTACGGGGTTGACAACTTCGCCATTCTCGATAGCTTCAGACATGGGTAAACCTCTACATAGGTTTGCCTTCCGGGCAGGGGAGCGTTAACTCTCCTGCCCGACTTGCTGCGCTGCCCGGCACATGCCAGACAGACCGCATACCCATGCCATTAGCCACTTAAGGCATTTGGCATGCACACCGAATTGTCAATCCGTTCCCACTGCCAGGGACCGGGATACTCGGGTTGACCGCTCTGGGAGCGTAACAGCCGAGTAGTGCATTGCATGCCGCGTTTGGACGGCTCACACCATTGGTGTAACGGGTTTACGGGTATCCATACCCGCCATCACCTAGCACCGAACGCTTGCACGGCTCCTGCAGGCGTACACCACGCCGCCAGCCGAGTTGATGATGCGAAACCTGGCACGCGGGCAGAGCAGCGTGACCGGGTGCGCCAGATCGACGACCGACCGTGCCTCCTTGTCCTCGCCGGGCAGCACAACCGCCCACTGCTCCCAGGTGTCGCCGTAGTCATACGTTACCTGCACGATGTCGTTCATGCTGATTCTCCTGAACAAAAGTGAACCGCGCCGGACCTTCCGGCAAGACAATCATGGACCACGCGCAGCTGCAAGTCAAGGCAAAATCGTTGCGACCGGCAGCCTGGCGGTAGCCGCGTACAGCCGTTCGAGCAGCATACACTCTCGGATGACCATGATTTCTCTCCATTACTTGACAGGGAATAGCCGGTTGAAACGTTTGGCGTCAACGTAGTTGTCCTTGCCAACGCAAGCCGCGAGCTGCGGATGCTTGCGGGCAAGCTCGCAACCCTTGCCCCGGCATACGATGACAGTCACGATTGCGTAGGCTTGCTGGCGGGTCACTCTGGCTCCTGAACAATTTTTCAGCAGGGGCATTCTGGGAACCAGGCAATGGTAGTTCACGCTCAGCTGGTTGTCAACCGAAAATCGTTGCGACAGGCAAAATAGCCGAAACCTCATTATTGATCGGCACTTACGCCGAATCTCCTCCCGCGCTTGTCCGGTTCCAATACGTATTGGAAGGAGACAACTGCCTGGCAAAATACTGTACAACAGTTCATGCGCCCAGCCCCTCGCCAGCAAGAGACAGTACCCCGGCAGGAACAAGAGGATGTATGACTGCCAGTATGGTAGCATGCGTGGACCGGAATGACCGGAGAGACCGGAAGGATGAGGTGACTGGGCGGACCGAGGGGACCGAGGGGACCGAAGGTAAGCTGAAACATGCTAATCCTCATCTACTTACTGAACATTCACCCTTCCCCTGTCACTGCTGTGTAGTGTGCTGTGTAGCGGAGCCGTGTGCCTGGTTGGAGGATCACGCGGGCGCGGCAGATGATTGTCGAGACGCGCGGTGCGAACGGGGAGCGCGGGCAGCGGCGCACGCAGCGTATCGCAGACCCGGGCCCGACCCCCCAGAGGACAGACGGTATAGGTAAGCTTCCCCTGCCATGGTTTTTCACCTTTTGGCAACTGGTGGGGCATTGGGCAGGAGGCAGGCAATGTCCATGGATTGGTCTATGTGCTGAACGGAGAGTGGGTAGGGTTGAGAGGACATGGAGATCAGGAAGGATAGACAGGATAGTGAGTCAGCGCGCAACGACAGCTGGGGCAGTGTTCGAACAGTTACGGAGTCACTGTTCGAACAACTCCGGCTCGCGGGATCGATGCCATCAGTTGCGCGAGCTTTCGGATACCTCTTCCCTCGCCTGGGCAAGCGTCTCCAGTCCCAGGGTCGTTGGGCAAGTTTGGTTGCTGCACCTTTATCGCCTCGGCGGTCGGTAGTGCAGCCGTTGAACCGTGTGCCCAGTCGAGGGGCTATGGATCGAAAGTGGGCTGTTCGGGAATCGAACCCTCAATGCATGCCATCCCAGGTCGCCGGCCTTGTACACGGGGTTGAACCGCTGTGGGATGGGTCACTCCTCGGCGGGCCATTGCTGGGCACCGCCGCAGCCCAGCTTGAACTGTCAAGGATTACTTGACAGTTGCGATCACTCTAGTCTGAACAGAAGATCGACCAACCACCATGCGATCACGGTTATAAGTGCAGCGGTCGAGACAGCGCCAACACCCATCAAGGCCAGGTCCATGACGGACGACTTGGGATGGAACTGGTGATCGCCGCACCAGTCATCGGGCTCGGTCACTGGCCAGACCGCACAGTCCCTGTCCTCTGGGTCGATGTCATCGTCTACCTGCTTCATGACGAGCCGAGGCGATTTGGCTCTGCAGAGCCCGCCGGATGATCCGAATTCCTCGTTCCAAAACCTGCAATTCTCACACTTCGGTTCCACGTTCTCCCCTCCATTTCAGCAGTCGTCGCGCGACCTGCCGTTGTACTTCCTGTCGGAGCGCCCAGGCTTGTTGCTGGCTTTTCCAATCCAATCGACAAACCTTGGCTTGCGTTTGCCGGGAGCACAGTCAGCGCAAAGACCAGTGCTCGGGTCGATCACCCGAAGGCAAGTACAGCGTAAACAGCGGTCTTTTCTCTCATCCATCGCATCCTCTGGCTCATTCTACGCGCCATTCGTCACAAGTCAACCTCTAGACCGTCACGTGTGACAAAAAAGAAATAGTAGGTAATTTGTGTTTTCTGCACTTGACTTCCGACACAAGTATCCGTAGAGTGTGAATTAGGCGAGACTAAATGCTGCACTTAGGCAGCGCTAACACAGGGTATTCCATGGCTGTCGAAGACAATCTGCTTTCAGGCGGCAATTCGATCAATGACGACGGTGGCCCGCCGGCGACGGTTGCGTCCCAGGTGTCCACCCCGAGCGCTCAAGCGCAACCCCCTCTGCCGGCCAGCTCCCCTCCGGCTGCCACCACAGGCCAGTTGGGGGGTGAGCAGGCCGGTTCTCAGGGTGAATGGACCGGGATCAGAGATGCGCTTCGCAGCCAGGGCATCAACCTGCCAGATGGGTTGGACGACCAGGCGATCGTTCGGCAGCTCGGTCAGTCGTACCAGCAGGCTCAGCAGTATCAGAACCAGGTCCGCCAGCTGGAGCAGTACGCTCAGTACGGTCAGGCCATCATGCCTCACTGGGACAAGTTCCAGGGCTGGCTTCAGGAACAGAACTCGGCGGCTCAGGCAAAGCAACAGAAGGACGCGCAGGCGCCTTGGTACTCCAAGTGGCACAACCCGCCTGAATACAACCAGGCGTGGGACCGGCTGATTGAGCGTGACCCGGTGACTGGTCAGCTTCGCGTGGTTCCGGGCGCCGACCCGACGATCCTTCCGAAGTACACCCAGTACCAGGCATACCAGAGACAGACGGCTGAGAAGCTGTTGGCGAACCCGTACCAGTTCTTCGAAGAGCCGATCCGGCACATCGCCCAGGAAGTTGCCGAGAAGATCGCCAAGCAGAACCTGACGAGCTATCAGGACAACCTCTTCTCTGACAATTTCGTTCAGCAAAACGCGAGCTGGTTGGTGCAGAAGGACCAGAGCGGTCGCGCGGTTTCGCTGACGCCCGAGGGCCAGGCATTCCGTGGATTCGTTCTCGAAGCAGAGCAGATGGGTGTCAAGGACGTGCGAGCCCAGCAGCACTACGCGACCCGGATGTTGGAGAGAGAGCTTGCCCTGCAAAATCTCCAGAAGAACGGGAACGCACAGACCGGCGATGACAAGAAACAGGCTTATCTGAACCAAGCAGCCGGCGCAAACCATGTGCCCGGTCAGTCCGGTTCGATCCAGATCAAGAACGGCAGCGCTACGACCCAGAACCCGTCACTCACTTTGCCTGAGCGACTGCGCCAGGCATTTGAGAGTAGCGGGATCACCGACAAGAACCTTCAGCTTGCTTGAATGAAAGTGCAGAGGAGGGGTGAGCGATGCCCGTACCAGACTGGTCAAGAGTTGCAAACACCACGATTCACCAGTACATCCGCGACGAGGAAGTCAATATCCTCCGTGGCCGGAAGCTGCTGAGTCTGATGAAGAACAAGGGCCGAATCACGTTCGGTCACTCCGGCGACTTCATGGACTGGAAGGTCCGCTACAAGCGTGCCCCTATGCAGGGCTACGCTGACAGCGACACCCTGACCTTCAGCCGGCGCGATCGGTGGAAGACCGCCCAGCTCGACTGGCGCGGCTACGCGGCTACCGACCAGTTCACCAAGCTGGAGTCCCTCAAGAACCGGGGCACCGAAGCCATTATCAAGTTCTGGAGCCAGATCGCTCAGAACCTGATGGATGACATCGAAGACCAGTTCGGCGACGAGCTGTACATCGACGGCAACGCCTCCGGCAACTCCAAGCGGCTGCACGGTATCGAGTCGTTCATGGGCAACTCGGGCGCCTCTGGTACGACTGGCGCTGTGGTTGCGGTTCCGTCCGACACCTATGCCGGTCTGACGACTGGTCTGGGCGACTACGGCGGAAGCTGGACACAGGGCACTGGTGGTACTGCCTGGCCCAGCGCGACTGGCGATGCCCAGTACGACTTCTGGAGCCCGCTCCTGGTGGACTACGGCGATGCCGACTGGGCAGCGAGCGGCGTCACCTGGGCAGACACCTGCAAGGAAGCACTTCGCTTCGGCATCATCAAGCAGAAGAACAGGGCCAAGAGTGCCAAGGGCGGTCTGGACCTGATCCTGGCGAACGATGAGCTGTACCGTCTGTTCGAGGATGCTCTGGACAGCCGTGAGCGGACGATCATTCGGCGCGGCGAGAGCCCCGGTGGCATGTACGCCCTAGGCTTCTCCGATATTGTCAACTGGGACGGCGTGGACATCACCTACGAATACGGTGTCCCGGCTGGCGTGGCATATGGCCTGCCGATGTCTGCCCTTGAAATGCGCAGCCTCCAGAAGCAGCTCTTCATCCCGACCGGGCCGGATGAGGACATTGCGAGCCAGAGCTTCCGGTTCTCGATCGATTTCTTCGGAAATATGCGTTTCAACCCCAGGGGCTTTGTCAAATGGCTTGACCTGTGATCGACGGGGTAAGCGAAAAGAGAGGGTACTGATATGTCACGCGACGAAAACACCCCCTTCCAGCGGGGCGAGACGTTCTACAACGGCGGGACCATCGACTCCAACAACCTTGGAGGCGCAAACCTCGAAGGTCAGGAGCGCGACTTCGAGGACCTGGACTACTCCGCCCTGACTGGCGTTCGTCCCGCCCGTACCAACCGGCTCGTTACTTGCCGGTGCGTGCGGAACGTGGGGGCTGTCGCACTGAAGCCAAAGGAGTTGGTCCGGTTCCAGAACACTGCTGGCGTTCGACCTGGCAGGGTTGACGGTAAGACCACAGTGACCGCAGCCGACTTCGCCGGCGTCGTGGACGAATGGCTTCCAGCGGCTGGTGTGCCGGTCAACGATCTGTTCTGGCTGGCAGTGGCTGGCCCGACTGAGATCCTGACGCCTCTGGAGGGTGATGTCAACAACGTGTTCGCCGTTGGCGATGTGGTGATTGCTCACACGGGCGCCACTTCTGGCGCAACCACGTCTGGGCGCGTCATCGTTCAGGGACTGGGTGCCGCAACCACGGTTGCCGAAGACGTGGCTGCCAACAAGATCCAGAACCGCGTTGGTCAGGCTGTCTCGGCCAGGACCACCGCCAACACGAACGTGGGCTTGCTTGTGGACGTGTTCCGCCGCTGGTGAAAATACCTTGCAGGACCGCCGCCGTTCGCCCGCTCCGCCTGCCTTTGCAGGGCCAAGGCGGGGCGGGTTTTAGCCGGCTTAGCTTAACGGCAAAGCCGCCCGCTTGTATCGGGAAGATTGGGGGTTCAAGTCCCTCAGCCGGCTCTTGTATTCTCATAACCTGTTGTGCGCGCGGTTGGTACTGACAAGCGGTCCAGAGGGTTAGATTCCCTGAAGCCTGTTGGCCTGGAGCGCAACTGCTTGTTGGGTGCCTGGCAAACGCCCAATGCCATGCATGGCCAGGACTGATAATCCTGGCCAACTGTCGGGGTAGAGGAGTGGTTGTCTTCGCCTGCCTCATAAGCAGGAGATCGCTGGTTCGAATCCAGCCCCCGGCCCTATGGCACGAACCGGGATATGCGAGAAGTGTGGCAAGCATGGATGCGTGATATTTCACGATCCCCTCGAATACTGCCTGGATTGTTACCTTCTTGCGTGCGGCTTTGAGCCGATCGTTGAACCAGAGCTTCTACCGTCAGACCTAGATGACGACTATTACAACCCTGGTTCGCGGTCTGATCGCTTTCTCGGCGGAACCCCAAGCCATCGCGTGCGTCTGCATAACCTTCCTGGGCATGAACCAGAATGTTCTGACATTGCCTATCAGGGAGAGTAACCTCCTGTCGCCTTTACTCGACCCGGGGTGTAAATGACTCCTGCGAAGCTCAATGTCTTTTTCGCTTTCTTCAGTTACTCCGGCAACGGCGGCTTCTCTTCTTGCCACCCTTCTCTCAGAGGATGGTTCGCCGAAACGCTTCTCAAGTGTAAATCTGACGAGCGCGTTGGGGAGATTCTGGACAAGGATTTCTCTGATACGCCAATCACTATGACGCGCAATGCCGCTGTGCAGATGGCGAAGAAAGCAAGGGCTGATGTGCTGGTCATGATTGATTCAGACCAGTACCCAGACCGGGAGTTGGCTGAGGGCGATCCATTGGCCAAGCCGTTCTGGGACACGTCGTTTGACTTCCTCTACAAGAGGCGCGTCGAAGGCAAGGTCACGGTGATTGCAGCGCCGTACTGTGGCCCGCCTCCGCACAACAACGTCTACGTCTTTCGCTGGGCCAACTGGAACAACTACTCTCCAGACCAGAACATTCGCATTGAGCAGTACACGCGCGAAGAAGCTGCCCATAGAGCTGGAATTGAAGACGTAGCCGCGTTGCCCACTGGGCTCAGTATGTTCGATATGAGAGCCTTCGATCTCATCGACAATCCTTACTTCTACTACGAGTACAAGGGGGATGGCGAGCTGTGCAATCACTGTTGTCAACGCAAGCCTGGACCGCAGGCAGAGAAGAACAGTACGGAGGATGTGACTGTCACCAGAGACATCTCATTGCACGGTCAGGCCATGCTGGGGTACAGCCCGATCTTTGTGAACTGGGACGCCTGGGCTGGTCACTGGAAGCCTCTGTGCGTGGATAAGCCGAAGCCTCTGACCATTGACAACGTTGGCGCGAAGTACAAGCGTGCTTTCGAGAGCGGAATCCGTGGTAACTCCCGGCTGGTGATCCTTGACCCAGGGGCACAGAAGGCGCACGTCGTCTCGAGGCTAAGGACCGGCGACGAGATTGTGGAGAAGGAGCCAATAATCCACAGGCTCAACAAGGGTCTGGACGACGAAATGGTTCGGGAGAAAGATTGGCTTCCCAACGGCGCCAAGGTGATGCCATGAACGAAGCAGTTCTGGTCCAGGGGCTGATCGACGACGCCATTAACCGTCTTGAGAAGGCGGTCCAGATTGTCTACTGGACTGGGTTTAGCCAGGGCGCGGCGGCTGCTGCCATCGGACTGATCGTGCTGTTCATGCTTTTCGGGAGGCGGACGTGAGGCAATTTACGCTGACCATTCTGGTTGTGGCTGCTGCTGGGCTCGTATGGATGGCATTCTTCCATTCGCCTGCTCCGGCTCCTTCCCCAGCTCCTGCGCCTATCAAGCAGCCCGAGCCAAAGCCAACCCCAAAGCCAGATCCGAAGCCTAGGAACCCGCTCTGACCGAAGGAAAATGCAGGGGCTGCGGTCGCAGCCAAGGTGCTCGAAACGACGGATGGCGGCCTGATGATTCGTGAGGGCGATAGCTGGGTGCGTTACGTGCCAAAGGTTGAAGCAAAGGTAGGCGGGGCTGTCAGCCCTGATGGCGCGGAGCAGATCCAGTGTGATTTTCCTGGTCAGTACCACATGAGGAACACTGGAGGCATGGGACCGCGTGGACCTGGCAGTGGTGACGGGCTGTGCGTTTTCACCAGCATTGAGCACAGTGCCATTCACCAGAACGTCCCTGAGCTGATCGGCTTCCAGAAGTGGATGATGAGGAAACCAGGTGGCGGCTACCCCGAGAAGGTGGACGCCATGATCGACCAGTTCTGCAAGGAGCGCGGTCTGGCAAAGCCCAACTATATCCAGGTGCAAGGGCCTGACCTTGAGGTTATCCGCCTTGCATGCAAAACGGGTCGTATGCCTGCTGTGACCTACGGCGTCAGCCCGTCTGGTCGCTATGGCGGGCAGAGGATTCTCCACATGGTCAACGCCCCGCACGGCTCGCAGGCTTGGTTTGCTGTGCTGGACAACAACTATATCGAGCCACGCGAGGGGGCTTATGAGTGGCTCTCGCCGCAGGAGTTCAGCCGTGCTTACGGGAGCGGCTGGAGCGTGATCTTGCTTGCACCGCCACCGCCGCCAGTGCCAACGAACTGAGGTATATGATGCGACTCTTCCTTTTGTCCGTCTTTCTTGCCATTCCAGTGCAGGCAATTGCCCAGTGTGGACCTGGTGGGTGTTCCTCGGGCGGCTCGTTTGCCCAGCAAGCAGATTCTCAGTGGAAGCATGATTCCATCGCCTACGATCGTGTCCACTGGTACGAGAATGGTCAACCAGTGAAGACCTACTGGTACGACAGTGGCGAGACGACCGTATACACGCCGTTTGTCGTCGGGAAGGCTGCTGTCAAGGATTCTGCTGCCAAGTGCTGCTTTTGCTCACCCAATTGCACATGCAAGTGCGATTGCAAGTGCAGCACGATAGGGACAAAGTGCAACAGTTGCTGCCCCTGTGCGCCAAAATCCGAAGCGATCCCGCCAGACAGAAACTACGGGATCATGCTGGATAAGATGCGCGAAAACTGTGACGAAACCAGGTACAGCATCACGGACTGGCGTGGTCAACACCAAGTCACCAAGGGCCAAGCCCTGGACGCCGTGAAGAGCAAGCTCAGCGATGACAGTGGGAAGAATCCGGTCGTTATCGTCGGTGGGACTGTTGAGCAGCGGAACACGGTGATTAATGACCTCGCCGGCAGTCCTAGCCTGGTGTGGTTCAAGGACAAGGCGCTTGTACAGACCTATCCTGACGCCAGCCACTATCAGCTTGAAGGCTTCAAACTGCCACAGGACGAGCGCTTTAAGAAGTCTGGGTTTATGATCGCTCTGCTGACTCCTCCGAACAGGGACGGGTTCGGCAAGCTGCTGTACGCCCAGTACGACTACGACGGTGGGGCAGAGAAGTTTTCCATCCAGGCTCGCCCAAGGGTTGACCCGAACTTCGATCCGAACAAGAAGGACCCGGTAAGCGGCGGTTTCCCTAACATCCCGTGGTGGATCTACCCGTTGGCTGGCGCCGGCATCGCCCTCTTCATCATCAAGAAGTGAGTGACTTCAATGGATTACCTCTCTTTGGCTGGTGGCGCTGGCGGCTGCTGCCTCGTCTTGCTTGCCATTGCCTATCGCTCGGGCTTGCTTGAGAAGCTACTGTCTTTGCTCAGCAAGAAGCAGACTGTCAGTCCTACGAAGGTCGATAATGTTCGTCCTGGGTCTGAATTGGAAGTCTTCCTGGCTCGGCATCAGAGAGACCAGGAGCGGCTCGATGCTGAGCGAACCATGATCCACGACTTCCTCAACCAACAGCCGCCAGGGGCAGGTGTGCCTCTAGGCGTGTTCCCCAAACCGGAGAAAACCGATGCTTGACACACTTCTCGCTACGTTCCCTGGCTGGAAGGCTGCGATTACCGGAGTTGGCCAGGTAGCTTTCGGCGTGTACCAGATCACCCAGGGCAACCTCGAAGCCGGCATCGCCCTGATCGCCGCTGGCGTCGGTCTGCTCTTCGAGTCGGTGCGCAATTAATGCCCACGCACAGTCCAGTGGTGTTCAGTCGCATCTATGCCTCCATGCAACGACACGCTAATGCGTGGCGTGGTGGAGAACAACGAGACCCTGTGGATGGCCAGCATAACCTTGCCAGCGTAGTCTGGTGCGCTATGGCTTTGATGGAGTACGAGAGAACGCATCCCGAGCTTGACGACAGAGCGTCCAGTTTTCCTGCTAAGGAACTTGACACATGAGCAACATCTTCTACCTGGCGATGGCCCACGCACTGCTATATGGACCGGCGATCAACTACGAAGACATCCCTGACCAGTTTGACGTTCCACTCTTTCAAGCATTCGTTGCCCTGGCAATCGAAGATGAGATCGTTGGAAGAGACGAGCCATGGAACCAGGGAAACTTCCGTAGCGAGGTGATGGATTGCCGTGGGCGCCTTCCTCAACTTGAAGGTTGCCCCAGGCTGGCTGAGGGATCATGGCTGCCATCAGAGAAGATTTGCTACGCCAACTATCACTTCGCCAAGTCGATCGCCTACAGGCTGGAGTGGATGGCGGAAGCGGACCAAACAAACGCCGAAGAGTGGCAAGAGGCTGCACAAGAGATCAACAAGCGTGCCTGGATTTGGTGTGACGCTGCCAGTTGTATGGGGGCTGGCGGTGTCATGGCGAAGCGTCAGGCCATGAAGGGTCTGCGGGACAGGATTGGAATGGATCATTGGTGCAACGGCACCATCCCGGAGCCGGTCCCTATGCGATACCTGACGCGAGGTGACTGATGCCTCGCAAAAAGCCCAAGCCAGACGCAGAAAAGCTACGTGGCAGCATCCTCCAGGAAGTTCTTCATGGCAAGGATCTGCCTCACTTGTCCGAGCTGGCGGAGCAGTTCGTCATACAGTGGGGAGGCGCAGCAGCCTTCGCCAAGGAGCTTCGGAAGATGTTCAAGGAGGCTGCGCCTGCCGGAGTTGTTCAGGTAAAGATCATGGATATGGTACTGCGCTGCATCAGGCTCGTGATGGACAGCCGGGTGCCAGTGGGTGATCTGGGGATTGTCTCGGACGAGGATCTTGAGAAGCTGTTCGGGGTGATGATCGAGAGGTCTGGGTATGGCAGGGCAAAAGAAGGGACAGCGGAAGAAGCGGCTAATCCTTCGTCCGGCGAATCGACCGAAGACGACGCCGCCACCTCTCCCGTTCACACTGCCGCCTCCTGTACCGATCCCGAACCACTACACGCCGCCCCCGGTGGAGCCGGACGAACAGGCACTATCGGCGGCATGTGCCCAGGAGATGCGGTCGGTCCTGATGGAGCGGGCCAGGCGGCAGGTGGAAGCACTGAAGCTGTACGAGCCCCTGTCGGTCCAGGCGGCGTTTCATCAGTCGAAAGCACTTGAGCGAATTGTCCGTGGATCGAATCAGTCTGGAAAGACCCTGAGTGCAGCGGTTGAGTTCGCCAGGGCAGTGACCAAGCAAGACCCGTTCCAGAAGTACCGGACGATCGACACGGCGATTGTAGTTGGCAAGGACGGCAAGCATCTTGGACACACGATTTGGGAAAAGCTGTTCAAGCCGGGTGCCTTCCAGATCATACGTGATGAGGTCACTGGAAAATGGCGGTCTTTTCGTCCATGGGTTGCCGAGGATGTTGTAAGGGCTGGGGAGGCATCCGACGCCCCGCCGCTTATCCCTGAGCGACTGGTGAAGTGGAATGAGATTGCGTGGGAGAGCAAGCGTGAGAACATCCCCAGCGTTGTCCCGCTCCTGACTGGTTGCAAGATCCTGTTCTTCTCATCGTTGGGAAAGCCGCCACAGGGCATGCTCGCTGGCTATGGCTGGTTTGATGAAGAGATTGTGGACCAGCAGTGGTATCCAGAAATCTCGGCACGCTTGCTGCGGAAGGGTGGGTGCTTTGTCTGGAGCGCAACGCCACAAGCGGGTACTGAGCAGCTTTATGCCCTGCACGAGCGGGCGGAGCAACAGGAATTCGCAAACCGGCAGCCAAGGACGGTTGATGAGTTCGTCCTACTGCTCGACAGCAACCCGCATGTCAGCGATGCCAACAAGCAGGCTCTTGCGGAGAAGTATACGGATGAGGAGCGTGCAGTCCGCATCGGTGGTGAGTTTGCCTTGCTCAGCTATCGTGTGTTCCCTGAGTACAGCATGGCAACACACGGCGTTGACTACCTCCAGATCCCGAACAACTGGACGCGGTATGCGAGCGTTGACCCAGGCAGACAGGTCTGTGCGGTCCTGTTCTTGGCAGTTCCTCCACCGGAGGAGAACGCTGGAAACCATGTGTATCTATATGACGAGCTGTACATCCAGAACGCGGACGCAGAGCAGTTCGGTCAGGCCATGAAGAGGAAGGCGATGGGACAAGAGTTTCATGCCTTCATCATCGACAACCACGCTGGGCGGCAGACTGAGATCGGTAGCGGCAGGACGATTGAGGAGCAGTACACCGATGCGTTACGCAGGCACAAGGTCAAGAGTAGGACTACGGGACACGGATTTGTGTGGGGGGCATCCAACGTCCAGGCGGGAATCGAGGCAGCGCGAGACTGGATGCGGATTCGTCCTGACGGGACCACGAAGCTGCGGGTTCTGAGGCATACGTTGTCGAGCTTTGACTACGAGGTCAAGCGCTATCGCTACAAGCGGGTGGCTGGACTGACGACAGATGAGCCTGAGACAAGGGGTGCCGTCCACCAGATGGCGAACCTGCGCTACCTGGCGTCTCACCAGCCTCGCTTTATGAAGGCTAAGCCAGGACAGGTGGCAAAGAGTGGCGCGGTGGCAGCGTTCCAGAGGAAGAAGTATCTTCGCAAGAAGATGCACGGCGAGGAACAGGGCTACGTTCGGCTTGGTCCAGGAGGCAAGCGATGAAGACGGTGGCAGAGAGCGGCATTCTGGCAGAAGACATTGCGGTATCGGCGTACCGGGCATTTGCCCAGTCCCTGAACAACACGGATGATGCCGGACAACAGCTCCCCGAATGGGAGCGTCTATCGGAGGTGATCCAAGATTTCTGGCTTCGTGTGGCACAGGTGGCGATCGCCATGATCGAGGAAGCCCAGGAGCTTCGCTGGGTAGACCTGGCTGCCGAACTGTTTCGAGCGCTCGCAAAGCCTCAGTGTGAAGCAGCTGGGGTTGATGTGCCTGTATTCCAGGGACAGAACGCAAGGGCACGGTTTGCATGGGAGGCGACAGCCCGGCACCTCGCCAACCTGATCGACGCGGAGCCGGGAGACATAGGTGGCCTGGACGAACTGGAGCGCAAGTGGCGCGGCTGGGCTGACATCAAGGCAGAGAAGGAGAAACAATGAGTTTCGAGGCATCGGACGTTAGCGTGGGTCAGATTGTCAACTGGTATCCCGATGGCGACAAGAACCAGGAACCGCTGCCTGCCATCGTGACTGGGGTTGGATGGGACTCTTTGTGTCTCGGGGTCTTCAGCAAGGAGATCCACAACCACCTTATCAGGGACGGCTGCCGGCACATCAGTGATCCACGCACCAAGAGCAATGAGATGCGTGAGAACGGTGGCTGGGACCACACGGAGCAGCACAAGCAGTTCCTTGACTTGAAGGCGCGCGTGGATCGGCTTTGGGAAGAGCTGATCCTTGGCGTGAATCGTCAGAACGATGACGCGCCCATTGAGAAGAGGGTTGGCTTGATCGACCTGACCTACGGCGAGTCGCGCCCGCAGCTTCGGTCTGCTTCAGAGGCAGTGTGACTGACATGACGGATCTACACTTGCAGGTTATGAGCCTGGTTGGGAAGGGGGTGGGTCGATGATCCACCCCCTCCAGCCAATCGTTGCGAAGTGGCAAGAGAAGATCCGCATGGCCCTGGACTATAAGAAGACGCACTTCCAGGAAGATGCTGACGAGGCGATGTTCTTCTTCGACGGCCCTTACGACGCGATGTACAGCCAGAGCAAGTCGAAGGATTCCAAGGGCTTTGTCTACCAGGGGGACGACTCCGACTTTCCCAAGCCCAGCTTTGCGATGACGGTCAATAAGGTCGCGGAGTTGGTGCAGCTCTTTGGTCCCGCCTTGTATCACCGGAATCCTGTGCGGCAGGTCAATCCTCGCAAGCCGCCCCAGATGCCGCAAGAGTTCCTGATGATGTTGCCGCCTCAGATGCAGCAGCAGTACGGGATGGTGATGCAGCAGGCGGAGCAAGGTCGTTGGACGGATGCAGCCAGAGCTGAGGTGTTGCAGCACTATCTGAACTTCACGCCAACCGCGCTGAACCTTCAGGATCATTTCAGGAATATGATTGAGGAAGCGCTTATAAAGGGCATGGGTATTGTCTGGCCCGAGGTCTATCAGCCGATCGGCGCGCCGTACCGCATGGTCGGGAGCTTCTTCGATACTGTAGACAACCTTGTGATTGACCCGGATGCTGAGTCGAAACGTGATGCAACATGGGTTGCACGTAAGTGTTGTCACCCAGTTTGGAGAGTCGAGGAAGAATACAAGAATCCAAGGGGAACCCTGCGCGGGAACCTGGAGTCAATGGATCGCCAGGCAGGGGTAAACACGGATAAGGATGGCGACTACTGGAGAAAACAGGGCCAGACGAATGACCTGCTCGTCTACTGGAAGATTTACTCCAAGATGGGCATAGGTAATCGCCTGAGTGGCGTGAAGATTCGGAGCGAAGCCGATGCCGTGATGGAGTCGCTTGGAAAGTATTGCTTCCTGGTGATCGCTGATGAGATCCCATACCCTCTGAATCTGCCCACGTCACTGATTGAGACGGCGACCAGCGATGAAGAGATCAAGCAGCGTCTGGAATGGCCAACGCCTTTTTGGGCGGAGGATGGCTGGCCATTCAGTGATCTTTCCTTCCACACAAAGCCTCGGCAGGTGTGGCCCATCTCGCATATGAAGCCTGGTATGGGAGAGTTGAAGTTCATCAACTGGGCGATGAGTTTCTTGGCTGGCAAAGTGAAGATCGCATGCCGTGACTTCGTAGTCATTGCCAAGAGTGCCGGAGAGGAACTCAAGAGCATCATTCAGAACGGGCAGGACTACACACTTATAGAGCTTGAGAAGGCCCATGGAACCATCTCGGAAGTAGTCCAGTTCCTACAGCATCCCGGCTTCAATGGCGACATTTACAAGGTAATTGAGGCCGTAACTGAAAATTTTGAGAAGCGCGTTGGCCTGACCGACCTGGTGTTCGGCATGTCGAGTCGGCAGATGCGATCGGCGAGCGAGGCGCAGGTCAAGAGTGACCAAATCCAGATTCGCCCGGACGACATGGCACAGAAGACAGAAGTAACCGCAACAGACGTTGCCCGAAAGGAAGCCTTGGCTTGCCGCTGGCACCTCAAGGCTCAGGACGTGCAGCAGGTGATGGGCAAGGAGGGATCGTACTGGTGGAGCCAGCTCGTGGAGTCGAGCGACCCGGCAGAGATTACGCATCAGCTCGAATATCGCATCGAGGCTGGTAGTGCCCGCAAGCCAAACAAGGAGCGGGACGCGCAGAACATGAAGGACGCGGTGCAGACGCTATTCCAGCCGCTGTTCACCTACGCTCAGGCAACTGGGAACGTGAATCCGCTTAATGCTCTCATCACTGACTGGGCCAAGAGCCTGGATATGGACCCGAGCAGGTACATACTGTCCACGCCGCCTCCACCTGAGCCGACAGGAAAGCCCACAGGACAGGGCCAACAGACCGCATGATTAAATGGTGAAAAAATGTCAATCATGGTGCTTGTTGGGATGTTGTTTCTGGCGGTCTGGTGCCTTGTTTTCGGCTGGGTATTTGGCTGGGCGCGCGGGTGGAAGGACTGGGTAAGTGCAGTAAAAAGGAGCAGGTCTGCCTCCAAAACAGGAGAAGCCGGCAGCATGAGCAAGTCCAATCTAGAGAAGATACAGGATACATTCGATGCCGATGAAGACACCAAGGAGATGGTCCTGATCGGTCAATTGCCAACAACCATCGCCGCTATTGCCGCAGAAGCCATGGAGAATAAGGACGGGCAATCGAAAACGTACAGAATTTCTCTTGGCAGCACTGAGCCATACATGCACATAGCTAGGTTAATCCAGGAGAGGTTTTTCCCTTCAGCACCACAGCTTGAAGCCGGCGGTTTTTCCAAGATGCTTGCAGGAGGCCCCATGCCTGCGTGGGTTGTAATCAGACAAGTGGCTATGCAAATAACAGACAAAGCCAGAGAGCATGGCCACTACATTCCAGAATCAGAAGTAGAACTACTCGCTAACAAATGAAACCGTCATGAGCGAATTTCAGTGCCCTTGCGGTAACACAGTGCCGTTGGACTTGCTTCGATGGACGGCGTGTGTGCTAGGAAAGCCAGGCGACTTCGATCCTGGCGGCGTCCATAGATGGCAAAGGGTGTGCGAGGACTGTGCAATAGCCATACGACAACGGCGGGCGGTTTGCCTGCATGAGTACAAGACCTTTATGGTCAAGCGTGAGGATGGTTGCAAGGTTCCCCTCCTGGTCTGCCAGGGGTGTGGGCTCCAAAAAATGGGGAAGCCAATATGAGTTTGCCCAGGGTCAGTGATGACATGCAGATTCAGAGAGCCTATGAGGAGTGCCGAGACAACGGCTGCTCTCACATGCTCGCTGAGATGCTCGCCCTCCGTCAGCCTCCGATGAGCAAGACCGACCGAGAGTTCCTCGAAGGTCATTGCAACGGCAACCAGTTCGAGCGCACGCCATACGCCGGAAACTACTATCGCAAGGTGGCCAAGAAGGCAGGCATGGACATCACCGGCAAGGTCTATCAGGCTGGTCTGGCTGAGTACCCTGGCGATCCGCATGCCTGGGTGTCAGGCAGGAGTGACGTAAAGCGGCGATGTGAAGAGAAGGGCTGGGGCTGCGATGGGGCGGTTACTTTGCCAGTCAGAAACATCAGGGCGCCAGACGAGATTGCTGTCGCAGATGACATCCTGGAGGAACGTGTCCAGGACGCCATTGATCAGCAGCCAGAGCTTGCATCCAAGAGAGCTGAGCTTAAGCATGAGATCAAGGAAAAGATCAAGCCACACTGGTCCAAGTGACAGAGGAGAAGCTGTGGCAAAGAAGAAATCGCAAGAAGTCCGCAATGTGGTGGTCATCAGCGACACCCATATCGGGTGTCGGGTTGGCTTGTGCCACCCGGATGGCGCAACGCTGGACGATGGCGGGCTCTACTTGCCATCCAAACATCAGCGAACCGTCTGGTCATACTGGGAGGAATTCTGGGGAGAGTGGGTTCCAAGAGCGACACACAACGAGCCATTTGCGGTTGTACACAATGGGGATGTAATCGACGGTGTTCATCACAATTCCACGACCCAATGGTCGCACAATCTGGAAGACCAGGCAGAGCACGCCTACAAGATTCTAAAGCCAATCGTGGACCTGTGTGAAGGGCGATTCTTTCAGATCAGGGGCACCGAAGCACACGTTGGAAAGTCGGCTGTTGACGAGGAGAGGCTTGCCAAGCGTCTTGGTGCCATTCCGAACGATGAAGGGCAGTTTGCTCGATACGAGCTGTGGCTGCGTCTGGCGGGCAAGCTATGCCACTTCCTGCACCACGTTGGGACCACTAGCTCAGGTCAGCACGAGTCGAGCGCCGTGAACGCTGAGCTTGCAGCCATGTACCTTGAGGCTGGTCGCTGGGGAGAGGAGCCTCCTCATGTGGTTGTCAGAAGCCATCGCCACTCCTCCATCGAGGTTAGGCTCCCGTCTGATGATGGCTACGCCATTGTGTTCGTAACGCCGGCTTGGCAGCTGAAGACACCGTTTGCATGGCGGGCTGCTGGCCCGAGGGTCAAGACGCCACAGCTCGGCGGGTCATTAATCCGTGCTGGTGATGAAGAACTGCATACCAGGCACCGTGTCTGGAAGATCAAGAGGTCGAAGGAGGTTATCCTTGGCTGAGAACATCATCACGGTTGAAGAATGGCTGCAAGAATTGAGGCGTGTCAGCGAGGTCAAGGGCGACGGGAACGACGCACTTACTGTCCGGGAAATGTCATCACTTACTGGGAAGCACGTTAGCTGGGTAAGGGAGCAGGTTCGCAAAGGTCTGCAAGACGGGTCGATCGTGCCAACCAAAAAGCCATTCGTTGGGATAAATGGTTACACGGTTCCAGTCCCGGCTTATCGAATCGTCGGCAAGAAGAAAAAGGGGATGAGTCATGGTGCTATCAAACAAGGTTGAGAACTATCTTGCGATCGTGATGTCCGACCCGGCGATCGGTCGTGAGATTTTCGCCGCCCTCAAAGCAGCAACAACGCTTGTTGATGCCGGCGCTCAGGTGTCTGCGTACACCCAGACTTATTCCACGGCTAACAAGACGCATGCTGATCCAACGGCGGCCGCACTGGGCGGGTCACTGACCGGCACGCTGGACAACATCCTTGCCGACGTTAGCGGCGCGTTCGATGCGACGGCAATTGCCACCATCAACAAGAACTTCAAGGAATTCCAGGACGAGCTGACAAAGATGGTCGCTGACATGGCGGACATCAAGCAGCTTGTCAACAGCGTCATCGACGATCTACAGACGCTTGAACTGCTTCATTAACACGCGGAGGTACAGCCATGATCGTACTGGCTTGGCTGGCTGCCTTCGTAATTGCTATAGGGGTTGATTACTCTTATGCCCGCTGGGTCATCGCTCTCGCCGGAAGAAGGCGAGCCTCCGCCGCCTTCTTTTCTGCTCTGTGTACCGTGCTGGGGACTGTTTCCGTCGTGGTATGCGTTGGCGAGTATTCTGCCATCATTCCGACGGCTTTTGGTCATGCCCTGGGGACGTGGATAGCTGTAGGGCCACCCCGAGATGAGGACTGAACGTGGCAGTCGAAGTCTTTTCCAATGATGCTGTCAGCCCGCTCAACGGCGCGATCGACGACAACGATCTAACGCTGATAGTGGACAGCGCGTCTGACTTCCCTGCGACTGGCAACTTCCGCATCAAGATCGATGATGAGATCATGCTGGTTACTGGCGTCTCCAGCAACACGTTTACGGTCACGCGCGCTCAGGAGGGCACTGCCGCTGCCAGCCACCTCGACAATGCCACGGTGGCTCATGTGCTGACGGCTGGAGCTTTGGACACTCGCCTCATAGATGAGGTGTATACGGACACCTACGCCAACCGCCTGGCGGTGGCGAAGTCGGGGCGGCTGTTCCTGCCAAACAACGGCTTCCAGATCGAGAGGGACACCGGGGCAGCATGGGCACCGTGGGGACCGCTGTTCCCACTCACGGCTCCAGTGAGCAACGACTTCGCTTGGATCAACCAGGGCAGTGCTTCGATAACGACGACGAATGGAGGCATCTATCTGCTGGCCCCAGCCCATACTGGCATCGACTACAAAGTCAGGAAGAAGGCGGCGCCGGCAACGCCGTACACGATCACGGCTGCCTTCTTGCCACAGGTACGGTCGCTCGACAACCATTCATGCGGGTTGCTTTTCCGCCAGTCTTCAGATGGAAAACTTGCCGCCCTTGCCTATGTCCATGCCACCAGCGCAATGAACTTCCAGTCGCTGAAGCTGACAAGTCCTACGGCGTTCAGCGCCCAGTACACGATCGAGACTGTTCGCCAGGGATTTGGGCCTCTGATGTTCATGAGGATTGCGGACAACGGCACCAGCCGGATTGTTTCGTACAGTGTGGACGGAGTGAATTTCATGGCGCTCCACACGGTAGGCAGAACTGATTTTCTCACGGCTGATGAAGTAGGATTCTTCTCAAACAGTGACACCACGGGCGGTGATGCCGCTATGACTCTCCTGAGTTGGAAGCAAGCATAGGAGATTCCAACCATGCCAGGCGGACCGATATTTCCACGAAGCGACTACCCAGTCACTGCTGATCGTGTGTTCCCGAACATCCACGTTGGAGCCGGGGCGAACTCGAAACACGAACGGGGTTTCGGTGTCGAAGCCAGCGTTGGAGCCGATTCTACCTGGCGTCTTCGGTTCCAGATGCCAACCACGCTGCCGAGCGGTACGGGGAAGCTGAGGCTACGGGCTCTCGCTAACGCAACGAGTGGTGTGGCCAAAGTCAATCCCAAGTGGGTATCTGTCGCTATAGAAGAAGACCCAAGCTCGGCAACGCTGGTTGCTGAGGGGACATCGACGTTGACCTGGGCGGCTGGAGACAACGACCAGTACAAAGAGCTTCTCATCACGCTCGACGCTGACACGCTGGTAGCCAGCGAAGAGGTTATCATGGATCTGGTCTTTGAGACCGCTTCCTGGACATTGGCTGCTGTAAGCACCTGGATTCCTTCGATTATTTGGGAGTGATTGTCATGGCTTTAACTGGCGCCGAGTCTCTGAAGATCGCTCGACAACTCGGACGTGAAATCTTTACAAGAACGAGTTCTACCGCCACTCTCTCGACTGACGATCTCAAGGCGGCGGCGAATGATCTTGAGGCGTTTATTGTTGCCAACGCTGCTGCCATAAACTCATCCTTGCCGCTTCCATTCCGCACCGTGGCGACGATTCAACAGAAGCGGTTGTTGTTGGCCCTGGTCGCAATCCATTTGTCTGGGATACTCGATCTTGGGGGCTGACAAATGGCCAGGAGCTTCGGGGCTGCCTCCGACCAGGTGGCTTACAATCATGCTCTGCCGACGACTACGGGAACGGTGGCCCTGTGGTTCAGGCCAAATTGGGCGCAGACGGACAACGCCGACCATGTGATGTTCGATGGTCGTGTCACGGGGGACTACTTCCGAATTCAGAAATGGACGGACAACAAGCTCTACGTTGGCTGGTTCAATGGTTTGCTGGCTATAGCCAGCGGTAGTTATACCATAAACCAGAATGCCTGGAACAGCATCATAATCGTTTGGAGCGATTTATCAAACGTCCTTACCTGTTACCTCAACGGAACTCAGATCGGGCAATTGACCTCGGCGTTCACCACCTCAACGCTGACGAGCGAAAGGATTGGCAACTACGACAGCGATTATCAGTCACAGGTGGACTTCGATGGAAGGATAGCCGAGTTCGTCGTCTGGGGGGTCGAGCTGAACGCAAATGATATAGCTTCTTATCACAAAGGTTGTCTGGCGTGGGACATACGGCGTAGTTCTCTCAGAGACTATTTCCCACTTGAAGGAATAGCGAGTCCTGAACCGAACTACGGAAGTACGCCGAGTGCGTCTGGAACGCTGACGGGGACTGCGAGAGCTAACCATGCCCCCGTGGTCCTGTTTAGAGTGACTGGATGGGGCTCTTATGAGCAAACCCCAGCAAAGGCGACGTTCTCGAATTCGATCACGCTGACACCCAGCTTTGCGCCGGCTCCTGTGATCGTCAGTGCGTTTACGGGGATGCTTGGAACTGGTATCAGCCGGCTGGGAAACATTATACTGGCGTTCGACAGCACGTTGGCTACAGAGTTCTCAAGCTCGCTCACGCTCACTCCAACGTGGCTTCTTTCAAAAAGCAGGGTGTCATTCGATAGCACGATCACGCTTACGCCAACGCTATTTCCAACGAGGGTAGGCGCGTTCTTTGATAGTTCGCTGACCCTAACATCGACGCTGTTTCCTTTGCGGGTGGGAGTGTTCTTTAGCAGTTCATTCACGCTTACGCCAGTGTTTTTCCCTGAAACAATTGGCGCGTCTTTCAACAGTGCGTTCACGCTGACAGACGAGTTTACGCTTGAGTCGGTGACTACGCAGATATATGAGGGAAGCGGCAGCCTTACGGGCGGATTCCAAGTGATGGGCGGGCTGTAAGATGTACCAGTTCGATCCTGACGACACCGACGTATCAGTCTACGTCCGACTGAGGGACGATGATGATGGTCTGCCCAAGACAGGGCTGGTATTCAACTCAGCTGGCGTGCAGTGCTCGTACACGCGAGCCGGTGGATTGGCAACAACGATTAGTCTGGTCACGCTGGCGGCGGCAGACTCCGCCCACTCGGACGGAGGCTTCAAGGAACTGGACGCGACCAAGGCGCAGGGTGTGTACAGGATTGACTTGCCGGACGCTGTGTGCGCTCAGGGTGTAAAGTTCGCCATTGTGAGCATTAAGTTTGATGATGTGATCGCTGAATCTGTCATAGTCTTGCTTCGGCGTACACCAGCAGGGGCTGGGTCGATTGAATTCACGATCACTGTCAACAACGATGATACCGGAAACCCAATCGCCGGGGCTTCTGTCTGGGTCACGAGCGATGCAGCGGGCACCAACGTCATCGCGGGCACGCTGGCAACCGATGCAGCGGGCCAGGTCACGTTCTTCTTGGATGCTGGGACGGCTTACGTCTGGGTGGCTGCCGAGGACTACACGGGGACGAATCCTACGCAAGTTACTGTGAGCTGACATGGCAACGTCTGCAACAATCACCCTGGAACCAACCTCTGCTCCGGCACCGGCAGCACAGCAGACACCCCACACAGAGAGGACAACCTACTGGGACATGGTTGAATATCTCCGGGACTTCCTGGGGGCAGACGTACAGGGTGTTGTGCCTCGCGTGGTCAAGCGGGCTATTCACTCAGCATTGCGTCAGATCCCGAACGAGCACAACTGGAGCTACTTCTACACTCACGGAAGGGTGAACCTGAACGCTCCCCAGGACGATGGCACGATCGCATTTGATCTCACGGGCGGGGCGCAGGAGAGGATGGTCACGCTGACCGGGGCAACCTGGCCAGCCTGGGCGGCGAGCAGTGGCTACCTGCGAATCAACAACGTGATCTACCAGATCGATCGCAGGGTTTCATCGACCGTTCTGGTTCTCGACCCAGTTCTGACGCCGACAGAGGACATCGCGGCATTGACGGAGTACACGCTGTTCTCAGACACGTACTTGCTCCCAGAAGACTTCATCTCGATGGACCGGGGGCTGAACGAAGACAACTGGTACGGCATGTCCTGGGTCCATCCGAGGGAATGGCTGGAGATTACCCGATACGTTGACAGCTTCAGCAACTCCCCGAGATTCTTCAGCATTACGGGATCGCCTGATGTTCCGGGACGCATGGCGCTGCGAGTGTTCCCTTACCCGGACACGGCTCGTAGCCTTGACTTCCTTTACAAGCGGCGTCCCAGGACAGCGACGATCGATCAGTACACCACGGGGACGGTGACTGTAACAGCCGGAAGCACGACGGTATCTGGCAGCCAGACGGCATTCACCAGTGCGATGGAGGGCTCGGTGATCCGGCTGTCCACAGATGCAGTTAACCTGCCAAGTGGCCTGGATGGCGATAGCCCGTTTTCGGTTGAGCGGACGGTGAAGACTGTCACCAACTCAACTTCGCTGGAGGTTGACGAAGCGATTGACGTGGCGCACACCGGCGTCAAGTACAGGCTGTCAGACCCGGTTGACGTGGAAGACGGGGCGATGCTGGAGGCGTTCTATCGCTTGAGTGAGATGCACGCTGGCATCCAGCGGAAGCACAAGGACCGGATGGTTCTGGAGAAGGCGTACACGGATGCCATGATTCTAGCCAAGGAAGCTGATTGCAGGGTGTTCCAGGTGAGGGTGGTTGGCCAGCAGAGGGGGTTCCGACAGCGGTTGGCGGACATGCCAAGTGGTCCTGACGTGAGCTAGTCATGGAGATCTTCAAAGTAGATGGCAAGTATCTGAACCTGGAAGCTGTTGCAGCTTGCGTAGCCAAGCGTTCTCAGAATGGTCAACTCAGCAGCGTCCACGTCAATATGATGGGCGGCATGAAGTATGTGCTAATAGGATCGGATGCCGTGACGTTTCTGGTATGGATGGAAAAGAACAAGAACCTGAACGCATAGCCAGGAGTATCGTACATGCTTTCCATTGTACTTTTCGTGTCGCTGCTCGCCATCCCAGGAGCACCTCCAACGGTGGACGACTCCAAGAAGGTGGAGGCGGTGAATAGACCGCCAGACATGGGCGGCTTTGTTGGAAGCATCAGCATGGGAGGGAGGCTGGCGATCATGGATGGCACACTGGTTGTCTTTGATGGCAAGCCTGCTGTCTGGGAAGATGTCCCAGATGAGGGGACGGAGCTTGTGGAAATCACCATCGACGTGAAAAGAAGGATGGTCATTCGCATCGTGTACAAGACGTTGAAGGACTTCTGACATGGCTGAGCAGCCTCGCAAGAGCGTGGAGATCAAGGACTTCCCTGGGCTCATGAACGACATGGACCCAGACGACATTCCACCTGGCGCAGCCGAGGTGCAGATCAACGCAACCTGCGTCCAGGTTGGCCAGCTCACTGTGCGTTCCGGTCTTCGCCTTGTTTCCTTTGAGGATTGAGTGATGCACTTCGTTGGCTATGCCCCGCTGGGCGAGAACTTCGTGTTCCCTCTGTTGACCAAGGATTCCGTCAACGAGCCCCTGGAGCCGTCAAGCCTGCCTCCGTTCAGGGTGTACTCGGCGGCTGGGCTGATGGCTAATGGAACGGGCAGCGGCGCCAAGTTGAATACAGGCACGGTCACTGGTGCAACCAACGCCGCACCAATCGTCATTACCAGTACAGCGCATGGTCTAAAGACTGGCACACAGGTAACGATTACTGGGGCTGTTGGCAACACGGCAGCCAACGGTACGTTTGTCATCACCAGGATAAGCGACGACACGTTCTCGCTGGATGGATCGACTGGGAACGGAACCTGGACCTCGGGTGGTACCTGGCATGTGTCTGGACTACACACGGTTACTGTCCCGGTCACGGAGGGCAACGGCTACGAGCCAGGGACCAGCTACTTTGTGCTGGTCGAGTGGGTCATTAGCAGTCAGACCTACGGAGACGTGTTCATTTTCACGGTGGTGTAATGTTCATCGGCCGCTACCAATTGGGGCAGTCGGTCCCGATCGCCGTCCAGACGGAGGGCGCTCCTGGCAAGCCCGAGCTGTCGGACGACGTGCCGGTTGCCGACCTGTTCACCGCAGCAGGCGCGCTGGTCCTGAGCAAGCGGCTGCCAATCGTAGATCGCTTTGGGGTAACAGGATGGTTCCTGCTGCCCGTCTTCCTGGATGAGACGTTCGAGGAAGGCAACTACTTGGTGAATGTCCACTGGGCCGATGATGGGGACGCCAGGGCAAAGACGTACAGATTTGAGATCGTCCCAGGTGGGGATACGGACGGTGCTGTTGTAGCCATGCACGCCTACGATCGCCCGCATGGAAAGTTTCTTGTGCAACAACTCGACTCCGGCAGGATCGTTGCCGGACGCAACCCAAGACTGTGAGAAGAGACATGAGCAAGTTCAAGTTCTTCAGCAATTTCGGAGCCCGGATTCGCGGCAGCCGCCCAAAGGTCAATGACCGGCTCCGCGTGGGCGGTTACTTCACCTTTACCGCTCGCAACAAGGATGGCTCGATCGCCTGGCAGGAGAAGTTGGTTCCGAACGGTGTTACGAACGCCGGGCTCAATGACCTGCTCGACGTGTACTTCGACGCAGGAACCCAGGACACTACCTGGTTCATCGGACTGGTAAACAACGCTGGGTTCACGGCGTTTGCTGCGGCTGACACCTCGGCGTCTCACTCAGGCTGGACTGAACTGACCGATTACACCGAAGCAACCCGCGTGGCCTGGGTGCCAGGCGAGCCTGCGAGCCAGTCGATTACTGGACCGGCGGCCACGTTTACAATCAATACCACTGTGGCCATTAAGGGCGCATTCCTGATAGGGATCGACACTAAGGGAGGCACCACCGGCATCCTCTTCGCCACAGGGGCATTTGGCTCTGTCCAGAACCTGGTGAATGCCCAAACGCTGGACGTAACGTATACATGTGCCGCAGCTTCAAGTTGATGGAGGGTTTGAGCAATGGCTGACTTCTCCGACAGCTTCAGCAGCACGGTGACTGTAACGCCATCGACTGGCGGCATCACCAGACCCAATCTGGTGAGCCGCACCGTCACGCTTACTCCGACGTTTCTTGACGAACGCACGGTAACGCTGGATGACCACGTTGTCTCCATTCGTGCCAGGTTCCGGGCGTTCAGCGGGTACTTGGCTACCAAACGGTATCGGGAGTGACTCATGAGGCTTGCGCGCATCACGTCGCAATACTTCTGCGCCAGCGTAGTAATTGGCGCGCGTGCTGCGCCGATCGTCCATTACATGGTGACATGGGGCGAAGATCGTATCAAGAGCTACTGCCAATCAAAGGGATGGGAGCTGTTAATCAAGGAAGTATGACGTGCCCAACGATTTTTCCTCAACCCCGGAGGGTCTGCTCTTCATCGCCTCTGGGATGGACCCGGTGATGAAGTGGGACGGGCTTGACCCCCAGCTCACGACGGTTGGCGTGCGCGCTCCTGAAACAGCCCTGACGCTTGCAGGCTCTGGCACCGGCACCATCACCGGAGCATACACCGCTTACCAGAGGTTTGTTGACGCGGACGGGAACTTCTCGAATCTCAGCCCGGTGTCAATCGAAGTGACGGTGGCCAGCGTGCTGACCATCACCTATACAGGCGTGGAGATCCCGCAGGAGGCGAAGATTGTCAGCCGCCAGATACTCCGTAACACAGCAGGGCAGGCGGACACCTACTACGTGGATGTGGACACGACCGACCTGGGCGCGTCCACATTTTCCTCGACAAAGACCGACGCCTTGCTCTCTGCTGAGACGGAAGTTCCCATATTCAACCCAGATGGGTCGGTTAACGCGAACCGTTTTGGCGTGCCCCCGAACCACAAGTCTCTTCTGGCGCACCATCTGGGCAGGATGTTCGCAGCCGGCGAGGTGGTATACACGCGAGGGTGCGTGCAAGTCACGCTTGGCTCAACCACTGTGACCGGCATCGGGACCGAGTGGACGGAAGAAGTGGACGGTCGATTCCTTTGGGTAGCTGGTGCCCCAGAGAGTTACGAGATTGAGTCAGTCGATGTTGCTGCACAGACACTGACGTTGACGGCTGTGTACCAAGGATCGACCGACAAGTTCGCAGGCTACGGTATTCGCCCACCGCCAGCAGAGCGGAGGCTGCTCTACTACACCGAGGCTGGTCTACCTGAAGCCTGGCCCCCAACAAACGCTCTGCCGCTCCAAGAGGACGGTGATGAGATCACCGACCTGTACACGAACGGCGCCTACCTGTTCTTCGTAGAGCGCAGGCACATTTACCGGATGACGTTCAAGGACGATCCTGGTCTGGACGGCGGGATATTCCTTGCAGCATACCGTGGGTGCGTCAACCACAGATGCACAGTCATCGTCGAAGACATCGCTTATATGCTTGACGAGGTTGGAGTCCATGCCTTCGAGGGGAACGAATCCAAGCCGATCAGCCAACCAATTCAACGGCTGTTCAAGGGTGGCGACGAGATTGACCTGAAGATCAACTGGCGGGCCAGCAGCTTCTTCCACGCGACCCACTACCCGCAGCAGAACACGATTCGGTGGTTCGTGGCTCTTGGCGGTGACTACTTGCCACGGCATGCCCTGGCTTTTGATTTCCGGCGCGAGGCATGGTGGATCGAGGAGTTCAGGCACAAGGCTGGCGCATCGGCTGTCATGTTTCTGATGGGAGAGCCACAGGTCTACTTGGGGTCGGAGGGCAGGCGGGTCTTCGCCTTCTGGCAGGGAACACTGGACGGGCCGGCAGAGGGGGCTGGCGATGTCCGTGGAAGCGTTGGTTCGGCAACCTCAACCTCGATCACTGCCACGGGCGCCATCTTCCCCACCGCTGGCGTGGTCAACTCCCCGCTGTGGATCGTTAGTGGACGCGGCAAGGGACAGTGCCGGCAGATCGTCAAGGTGACAGGGAGCATCCTCTACGTCAAGGAGCCGTGGCTCATTGAGCCAGATGCAACGTCCACCTACCAGATCGGAGGCATCCATTGGCGGTACAGGACTGGAGAGTTCCGCTTCATCCAGGATGAGCAGAACAACCCCAGGAGGGTAGAACTGCTCTTCACTCCAACAGAGGAAGGTGCGATAATGAACATGCGCATCTTCCTAGACCGATCAGACATCCCATCCGAGTGGACTGCCGACTTCGCGCTGGACGATGGGCGCGGGTTCTCGACCTACCGCAACAAGCCTGACGCCGAGATGGACCTGACCAAGAACAACGGCTTCTGCCAACACCGAATCGATGGATGCAAAGACTTCTACCTGGACGGTCCCAGGTTCATTCAGATTGAACTAGGAGGCGTTCAGAACAGTGATCCGGTGGAGATCCTCGGCATGGCGATCGATGGAGCAACCCAGTGAGCTTCTTTTTTAAACAGGCCATCCGGTTGCTTCGCACGAAATGGAAGTCTCCGCAACTGCTTGCGGAAGAGCTTTACTCGATGTTCCAGGCGGACGTGCCAAATGAGACGGACCAGCCGGTCATCATTAACTCATCCTCCGACGACCCACCGTTGCAAGTAAGGGACTTCGGCGACGGGGATTTCCTGATCGAGTTCGGCGACAAAAATGGGAGTCTTGGAGGAATCATAGCCGATGAGAATGGACAGTTCCAGTTTGCTGATCCGCCGGCATCGGCAGGAGAATCGCCGACTCCGCAAGAGCCGGCGGATGGGGGTGGTAGTGGTATCCCAGGGAAGATCACTGCCCACGTTTCCGGGTCGAACTATTCAGTTGCCCTGTATGGAAATGGACCAGATGCAGCAGTAACGGCAACGGTCACTGTTAAGCAGCTTCAGATTGCAACAGGCGAAGTGATTCCGACCAACACCTGGGTTCTTGTTGCCAAGCAGACTGTAAGCCAGGTTGACATCTACTCGATGCAAGTTCCTGTGTGGCTAAACGATCTGTGAGAACACCATGGGAATTATGCTCGAAAAGGCACTGCGGTTGCCGGCGTTTAGGTTCAGTGCCGTATCGGGGTTTGTGTACCCGATGGAGGTGTACTCCTGGGCGAACAAGCTCATCAAGACCAGTGACCGCAAGAAGGCTCCGGTGGCGTGGCAGCCTAATCAGGCAGCCAGCTATTACGGGCAGACTGAGGCGGCGTTCCTGGCTGCATCGAACAGGACAAGGGTTATACCAGATGCTCTGTGGGGTGAGCCTGGACGAAGACTTGTCGTTCCTCGTGCAGTGCTGCTCAATGAACCGTTGTTCTTCTACTCTTCGCTTTCTGACCTGTTTACTCCGTTGCATGATGCGCTTGCTGCCAAGAATGTATGGGTTGGGAGAGGAGTAGATTATGACGGCTGGACCGATGGCGCGCTTTCGATGACGTTGCCGCATGCCGCTGAGGAGGATACTAGCGACACCACCCAAAACGGAACCTTTGTTAACACGGTTCCTATACCATCGCCAGAGGAGTGGGTTGCAGGCGAGATCATGTATGTCGATTATTGCGAGATGCTTGGACAGATCAATGGTCCGTGGGCAGATTCAAATTTTGACTGGACACAAGTAGACGTGCATGTTAACCACCGACAACGATGGATTGATGTCGTACAGGATGCCTACCCAAGATACGAACGGTTCCGCCACCATGTTTGTTTCAATGTGGACAATGTTTCAACCCCAAGTCCTGAGTGGACGGCTGGCAAACCGGCGTTCATTGCAGCGGTTACGGATGCTTGCGATGCGTTAGCGGCATACGGCGTTACGTGTACAGTCATTGAGAATATCACCAGCGTCGATCAGATCAAGGACGACATACGGAACGCCGTGACCGCGTTCTTCGACTTGTGACAGGAGTTTGCTATGGGCATCCGAGACACAGGCTTTGGCCTCAACTACAACATGGGCTTCAAGGGCGGACGTGGTGCCGGCAGTGGTGGCATTTCCACCGGGCAGAACGAGGCGCAGGGAGCGTTCGATCGCATCCAGCATGACAAGGATCTGGCTGGGGCGATGGCTCGCGCCAGGCTTCCGATCGACGCTCAGCAGTCACGGTTCAATCAGCTCTTCCCGTTCCTCCAGGGTCAGCTTGGAAACTTCCAGTCTGGTGCGTTTACAGCAGGTGGGCAGAGTGGGCCAGGTCCTGAATACAAGGCTGGCCCGATATGGAACCAGGACCAGATCCAGGGACAGGTGAATGCACTGCGGGCTTCAAACGATCAGTCCACGGCTGGACGCACTACACAGATGCAAAAGGAGCTTGCCGGCAGGGGGTTCGGCTCCAGCTCGCCCCTGGCAGCATCGCTGGCTGCTCAATTCCAGGGTCAGCGCATGGCTGAGAACACCAGGGGCGAGCGGGAAACGCGCTGGGGTGCTGCCGAAGGCAACGCCGCCCAGGAACTGAAGGGGTTTCAGGCACTTGAGCAACAGTTCGCCTCTCGTCAGGGAGAGGACATCGAACGCCGGAAGCCTTACATTCAAGGAATGTCTGGACTGCTTGCGTCGATTGCCAACCTATTTGGATAGGAGATACCATGTGGTGGTCTATTCTGTTGTCATTGACTCTCACGCTGCTGAAGTGGCTTCTGTCTGAGGACGGTCCACTGAAGCCGAAAGATGAAGCCAAGCTACGTGAGTTCTTCGCTATCACCGACAAGGCCCGCCGGCAAACGCAGGCGCGAGGCATCGTTCTGTAGGGAGTAGATCATGGCAAGCTATCGACAAGCATATGGTCCGCCTGACCCACGCGCCTACTCGCAGGGAAACGACGAGACTGAAGCGTTTCTCAACGCGCTTCGCCGTAACGCCGAGGTGACTGCGGTTGGTGGACCTGGTGCCAAGGTTGCTCAGAGTACGAGCCGCTACGTCCCTGGCAGCCTGGAAGAGATCCAGAAGGCGATGGCTGGCGGTGCGCCTCCGCAGGCAACAGGATGGCAGAACCCTGCCATGCAGGCATCGCCGTTCGCCGGGTTGCCAGGTCAGCCATCGGTGCGTCAAAGCGGCAACACCACTATCGGGGAGTTTCCAGCCACGCCGACTGACAACCCGTTCTTGAAAGCCTTGAGCAACATCAAGCCACTGGGAAGCGTTCGAGATGCCGAGGTTGCAATGGGACCGAGCCCTGTCTCCTGGACGATGCAGTATACAAACCCTGTTGAGTATGCCAGGTCACTGCAAGAGCGACAGGGAAAGGCGGCGGACCTATTCAGCGCGTCGCAGGG
>Ga0210377_10000139_pt1 | contig 67360 bp, 94 predicted proteins | sample PLM4_65_b1redo_FD_155480 | JGI IMG/M metagenome (GOLD analysis project Ga0210377, IMG submission 155480) | Groundwater sediment microbial communities from an aquifer in East River, Colorado, USA - PLM4_65_b1 redo | ecosystem: Environmental > Terrestrial > Soil > Riparian zone | place: USA: East...
TGCCTTCACGGGAGCCTTGGCCTTCACGGGAGCCTTGGCCTTCACGGGAGCCTTGGCCTTCACGGGAGCCTTGGCCTTCACGGGAGCCTTGGCCTTGGTCTTGGTGGACTCACCTTCGGCAGTCTTGGTCTTGGTGGACTCACCTTCGGCAGTCTTGGTCTTGACCTTGGCCTCAGCAGGGGCCTCCTCCAGGTCCAATTCAATCTTCTCTCCGCCAGCCATGGCGGTGCTGAGGTCCTTATAAAAGTCCTCCCATCCTGAGGGGACATCTTCCTTCTCCACCTTCCCCGGCACCTGAGACAGGCGACCAGTAATCTTCTCATCTTCCCAGGTCTTGGCCTTGGCAAACCCTAAGGCGACCAGGAAAGCCACCGCTAACGTCTTCTTGATCTTCATTTTACCTTTCTGTTGTTTCATGTTTCGTTCAATCCTCCATTTGGAGGGCCGTTACCTCTTATTATCTTCTCCTTCACCAGAAAGATTCATTGAGCGTCTCTATCTGGAAGAGCCGATATGAGACAAGGACAAGCAATGGATAGATCTCCCGCCGTCCAAACCATCTGACTCTCAGACCACTTACCTCCACGAAGGACGATCCAATTCAAACGGTAAACCCCCAGCATCTTCTCGGCATCTGTCTGATTGATTCCAACCATTCCGGTGACATGGGCATTCTTCCTCTTATCCTCCGAAAAATCCTTCTTCCTAATCACCCGCGCATCGTAGGCCGTAGTGGCTGTCTGGGTAGCCGTCACCACCAGACAATGAAACCTAAGAGCGATCCTCCGAAGGATCATCCAGGTCGCATTGATCTGATGCCGAAGGTCAAGGTGTTTGGTATGAGGCTCGGCCAGCAAGGGATCGGCATAGTCGATCACCACCACATCAGGAACCCAATCCTTCCCAGAGAACCGCTGAACTTCCTGTTCGATCTCTCCGGCCGAAACGATCGAACCTCCCTCACATCGAATCCTGATCGGAAGAGAGGTAGAAGCGAGGATCGAGAGAAGCTTCTTCCGCAAGCGCAAAGCATCTTTGAGAGACACCTTCTTCCGCCATTCTGTCCGATGCTTGAGTCTCGGCACCTCCTTGCGATCCACCACCTTCATCCGTAGAGGAATGTTCACCTCACAATCCTCCCTCCAAGGCCGCTTCAAAGCCCTAGCCTGGAGACGCTGAGAAGCCTCATGGAGGTCCATGTCCCCCAGCACATACCAAAGCACCTTGTACCGCCGTCGAAGGGCCCGCCAAACAATCTCCCCCAGCCAGTAGGATTTCCCCCGTTTGTCCGGCCCGGCGAATGCCACGAAATCACCACGTTTGAAGTGGGGACCAAGGAAGGTCTCTAAAGCCCCATCAAACTGAATCAATCTCTCGGCGCCATCGTAATGAGCATGGGAATCCCTCACCACCTCAGGAGACAGCGGATCCTTCCAAGCCGACGAGGAGAAGTCAATCCTCTCATAGGAGAGATAGATCTGGCGCGCCTCTTCCACGTCATCTTTCTCCAAGGCCGATTCCACCCCCTCTACCATCCGGGTCAGCTGGACCTTGTCCAGATAGGCCGAGGCCTTGTCCACCAAAAAATCCTCGTTCATCTCCCGAGCTAGACTCTGGTAGTCATCACTGAGGCCCGAGAGAAACCCCTCCACTAATTCCACCGCTTCTGGATCAGGAGAGGATTGCGCATAGTGCCGAAAGAGAGATTGAATCGCTTTCTTGGGGGCTCTCTGGTACCGAGCAAAGTGGCGGAAGCACCAGCCCGCAATCAGATTGGACCATTTGCTCTTGAATGGGTGGGCCCCATCCGCTCCAAAACGACGGTGGACCTTTTCAAGAACCCCATCATGAACGATCAGGGCTGTCAGAATCACCCGTTCCTCATCGGCGTGGAATTGTCTTACCTTCATTCCCGGACGAAAACAGTCGTGGTGTATTTCTTCCCATTCTTCTCATAATCGAGGGTCGTCTCCCAATGTCCCACTGGGGCAATATCATCTGGTTCACCTCCACCACTACGTTTCATGGCCCGCTTCAACTCAGGATACCTCTCGCAGAAGGAGCGCAAGGTATAAACTTGGGGAACATATTCATCCCGCCAGTGTTCAAAATACCATTGCAACACCAACCCAACCTGATGAGAATCACCGTTAAGTTGGGAGAGTAGTTCATTGAGTCTCTTCTCCCAATCTAGGAGAGTCGCCCTCGTCCAGCCATGAGTGGTAGATCCCCGTTTGCCCAGATGGAGGTGATTCTCAATAGCAAAGTTGGCGAACTCTTTCACTAGTTTTGGGAGCTTGTGTCCTCCATTCAAACCCAAAGAGGGAACACTCCCATCCGCCGGCGCTAGCCGCGGATGCGTTCTCTCTCGTGTACTCTTAATCGTAGTACTCTGTTGGCCACCGAGTTTTCTCGGTGGGGGTGCCGAGTTTTCTCGGTGGGGGTGCCGAGTTTTCTCGGTGGGTAGCTCATCCCCAAAGAAGGTGACTCTAATCATTCTCTTGTTGTTATCTTTGAGTTTCACCTCCACCAGACCCAGCTCTCTGAACTTCGTGATGCAAGTTGATACCCAGGAAGGGTCCCGCCCTCCCCACCAATTAGCCAGCCACCTATTACTCGCCCAGCACCCCTTCTTTGGGTCACACAAGGCGTTGATCTTTGCCAGGAGCACTAACTCTGGTTCGCTCAAGATGCGATCGTCGTAAAGACGAGTGAGACAAGAAGGGATGAACCAGCCTCGACTGATCTCATTGTGATTTTCTTCATTTGAAAGATACAGGTTACTCATAATCAATCCAGACAATAGGACCGCCGCTCACCAGGTGGGGAAGAGCCGTAGTATCCTGGGGGTGATGCTACGGGCGAGCGGCGGCCCAAATTTGAGACCCCAGCCACTAAAATCAGCTCTTCCGCATCTATCCTATAATCTGTTCTGTCGCGGCAACTGCGACAGAACAGATATCCTAGGAGGAGATGCCCAGCCGAGATCGCCCGCTTGGATAGGATCAGTCTTTTAAACGAGGGGTCCCTTGACCCGATACCTGGCGGAGGTTGATCTCTCTTCCTCTAGTATATCCCAATGCCTGGGCGAAGGAATTACGTTGAACCCTGCGACCCTTGCGGCGTTCTAAATATGGGAAGTGTTTCTCCACAGCGGCCTGAACTAACTCACCTTTGCGCCGAACCACCAGAGCATATCGGTTGGTCTGAACTGGAGCGATTTTAGCCTCCTCCCGGCGATTGGTCTCGACGATACCGGCGAAGATGCCGCGATAGCAGCCATTGGTGTCCGCCGCGCAATAGGTGAGAGTTCCCTCCGAGACGAAACGACTCAAGATGGCTGGAAAGACCTTCTCCAGGAAGGGGAAGACCGCCTTAGCAATCGCCACGTCGCCTGCCTCACCCACCAGAATTATTGCGGATACCACCTTCCCACCCCAAAGGGAATGACTCCTCTCAATCACATGGACATGGAAAACTTCCCTGAGAACGAAGAAGACCCAATTATGGTAAGGTTGCTTGAATTTAGATCTGATGCGGAGGGTCTCGTCCTTCTCAATGGTGATGCTCCCTTTAACCTGTTCCTCGCTGTCCAGGTCAATGCTAGATAGCTCAATGTTATGAGCGATGGCGATCTCCCTCGCCTTGGCCATCGCGGCCTCGACCTCACCTTTATAAGCGGCGCGGTTGTTGGCGAGTATGAGAATCTTTCTGAGCTTCTCAATTACTTCTGACGCAATTTTCATCTTGGTTCCTTTCAGTAGGTTGGACCTCGCTCATCAACTGGGCGCGGTGGTTGGGGCAGATGCCATGACTGATCTCACTACCACGAAGGTGTGGGAATTTCTCGAATAGGATCTTCCCCGGAAAACACCAGGCGCAAACCTGGATGAGATTCGGACCGATCTGAACATAGGGATTTACGCCGTCAGGAAGATGAAGGTCCATATGAGCCCGTAGGTGATGACCGCCACTACCTTCATCTGGAAGGTTAGCTCTTCGAATCTCTCGGCTGTCTGGTCGATAATAAAACTCATATTGTCTTTTCTCTTTCTCTTTCTCTTGTCTTGTTATCTGTGTTACGCTCACATCTCAGGTATGAGCACAGCCCATGCCGAAATCATTCATCTTGTAACTGGTTGATCTGCCAGGTAGAGGAGAATTCAATCAACTCAGAGGTGTATAGATTTTGTGCAGGGGTGTATAAAAATTATACACTCCTGATTTCAACGAATTCATCTTACCTGGCAGATCAACCAGTTACAAGATGAATGATTTCGGCATGAGCTGTGCTTATATCTGAGATGTGAATGCGAAACAAATCAAAAAGTCGGTAGCGAAGAAGATCGGCCTCAATGAAAATCAGTTCGAGATTCGCGAGGTCAGTCATTGTTACACCAACAACAACCAGCCGGCCTTGGCGGTTTGGTATCTCGTCAAAGGCCAAGCTGAGCTTAAGTGTGTCAAGATGTAACCGCACGAAGATGAATCCCCTCATCCCAACTAATTGCCCCTTCGAGATCCTCGGCTATATCGAGGAATTCGACGATGCCGTGACCTACAAACCTTTGGGGTTCAGGAAAATCGCAGAGCCTGATCGCCCATGCGGATCACCCGGCCGGAGAGAGATCCTCCTCACTGAACCCCTCAGTCTGCTGAAGGGTTACAAGGAGACTCCGGTGGTGGTCCGTGCCAGTTGCGATTACCCGCGCAGGGTGATGGCGATGATCCAAATAATCTGCGGAAAAATGAAAGGCCACTGAAAATGAAAAGTCAAGACTATACCAGAACCTCTTATGAGATCCATACTTCTGAAGATGGGGAGAAGTGGTTCCGGAAATCACCAAATTATGAGGACACTCCCAAAGGCCTGGCCGAGGCGAGGAATCGGATACAGGCACTGGTCCAGACTTATCGCTTCGTTCGCATCTGTCATTCAACACGGCATATCAAGATCCTTGCGGAATCTGAGAATCCCGACCTCCTGTCTAAAGAGCAAATCGCCACCCTATTGCTGAAGGGTGAGGAGGCCTGCAAGGGCATCAAGGGACTCAGCTGTAACGAGGGATTCAACATTGGTTTCAACAGGAAGGACATCGATCATGGACCTGTTCGTGTCACCATTTCCTTCAATGCGGCGGCGGTGATTGGCAAACCCCCCCAAGGCCGGGCCAACGAGGAAGCCAGGCGACAATGGAATATGAAATCTATCGAGTGTCGGAAGACCGCGCTAGATGAGTGCGTCGCCGAACTCAAGACGGCAGGTGTCACGCACATCCGTGGTGGTTATGAAATTGAATTGAAGCCATGAAAGCAAAAGCAAAAGCGAAACAGAAAATCCAAGCGGCGCTGGCCGTGCTTAACCGTTCCATGCCGAAGCCGAGGGTCCGCCGTCACCACACTACCCAACGCAAGGTGGATCTTACCTGCCCCGTCTGCCATGATCCCCAGTGCCAGCTGGCTTGGTCAGAGGAAGCCCACCTTCGTATTATAGATGGAAGGATGGAAGGTTCCAGCAGTGCCGACCCAGCACAGATCGCGACCGAGCCGAAGGAGAGCACCTGACTCCTTAACTTTCCACTTGTGCCATCTCCGTCGATAGCCTAGAGTGTGGACTGTTGAAATGGTAAGTTCAAACAAAAATTGAGATCCCTTATGTCTATCACCACCCCTATTGATCCAGCGACGGAATTCCCCAAGGTTGAAAAGATGCTCTACACACTGGCCTGGCGGACAGCAAACACCTATCCTGTCTCCTTCGAGGAAGCGCGAAGCGAGGCGTGCTATGCCTTTATGCGAGCCTGCCAAGATTACAAGTCAGAACGTGGTCAGAAGTTTTCGTCCTGGGCCTACTATTGGGCCTGGACGAAGTTGAAGGACCTAGTGATAGCCCGGTCCAAGGATCCGCTCACCTTCATCGAAATTGAAGAAGATTTGCTTGGAGAGGCTCCTCCAGAGAGAGCCGAATCGCTTGACCTGCTCGAAGAGCTCTCGGAGGATGCTAGGGAAATAGTTGAGATGATTCTCGAGACTCCCGAAGAACTGATCGGGGTGGTTATGACACCCCGTCGCCTCCTCCACCGAGTGAAAGATTACATGGTGGCTAGGAAAGGCAAGAGCCGGAACCAGGTCAATCTAGCCGTGGACGAAATCACAATCAAGTTCCGGCAGGCTTGGAGACAGGTTACGGTTGCATGACCAAACTTCGTTCGTTCCAGTTGGAAGGTGTCCGCCAAATTTACCAATTTGGCGGTCGTGCTCTGCTGGCTGATGAAATGGGTCTAGGTAAGACTATCCAGGCCCTCTATTGGATCATCAAGATCCCCAAACGGCGGCCGGTTGTCATTGTCACCCCTGCCAGCGTCAAATATGTCTGGCAGGCTGAGGCCGCTCTCCATTTCGGCTTGCGGACTTCAGTCTTAGAAGGCCAGTGCAACGGACATCATCATTTGCCGAGCGACATCATCATCCTCAATTATGACATTCTCAAGTCGTGGTTGCCTCTGCTGCTGAAGTCTCACCCCCAATGCGTGGTTCTAGATGAGGTCCACTACATCAAGAATCCGGCAGCCAAGCGAACCCGGGCCTCACTGAAGCTGACCGAGAAGGCCACCTCAGTCTTGGGCCTGAGCGGGACACCCCTCACCAACCGTCCCATTGAGCTGTGGCCGGTCCTCCAGGCGATCCGTCCTGACCTCTTCCCCTCCAAACACGAATATGCCTGGCGCTATTGCAAGCCAAGATTCACTCCCTGGGGCTGGATCTTTGATGGCGCCACCCACATGGGTGAGCTCAACCGCATCTTGCGCCGAGAATGCCTCATCAGGAGGCTCAAGAAGGATGTCCTTAAGGAACTACCACCCAAGATCCGTCAAGCGGTTCCCTTCCGTCTCGATTCCTACCGCGAGTATGAAGAAGCCGAGGAAGATTTTCTGGGATGGCTCAGGTCCATCAGCCCAGCCCGCGCTAATAAGGCAGCGAAAAGTCAGGCATTGGTCAAGGTAGGCTACCTCCTGCGATTGGTAGCTCGCCTCAAGCTAGATCAGACAATCCGGTGGATTGAGGAGTTCTATGAGTCCCATCCGGGCGAGAAACTGGTCGCCTTGACTATGCACACCCTCGTCATTGACCGCCTCAAAGAGAAGTTTGGACGCCGCGCCGTCGTCATTGACGGTCGGGTGGTAGGACGAATGAGGCAGGAGACGGTCAAACAATTTCAGAGCAGTCGCAAGATAGACCTCTTCTTGGGGAATTGGCGAGCCGCCGGGGTAGGCATCACTCTGCACGCCGCCTCCAACGGAGTGGCATTGGACCTTCCTTGGACTCCCGGTGACCTGCTCCAAGGTGAGGATCGCCTCCACCGCATCGGTCAGAGGAAGAATGTTATCATCCACTACCTCATGACCTTAGGGACCATTGAGGAAAAGCAGATCAAGATCCTCAGGAAGAAGACCACCATCTTAGACGCAGTGCTAGATGGTCGATCGGATGCCTCTCACTTGAACATCTTTGACGAGCTGCTCGCGGAGATGAAGAGGGAGCGAAGATAATATGAAGCCGGTCCAAGTAGACCGAGAGTGATAGGGGCCCGGTGGATCTTCTGTTTGTCTTGGATCCACCGGGTTTTTCTTCATGGGGAAGACCCAATGACCATTCAAGAGATCCTCGACAAGCTGGAGGTGGAATACCTCGCATCGGGTCATCATCACTGTCGTCCTGGTTGGATCCAAATCAGACATTGTCCCTTCTGTGGATCAGACAACTTCCATCTGGGGTGGAACCTCCAAGCCAATTTCGCCTCTTGCTGGAGATGTGGGGGTCATCATGGCCCCAAGGTCCTGGCCGCTCTGGGTCTCCCTGCGAGAGAAGCCTCCGCAATCTTCCACCATGTTGAGCATGGCGCGGCACCGATCAAACGCGAGAGAGCCAGAGTCTCGCTTAAGGAACCCGCGAGGAGGGGTCCTTTAGGCCCTTCTCATCAGAGATACCTGCTGAAGCGGGGTTACGATCCTGACCAGATCTCGCGCATCTGGGACGTGGAAGGAATCGGATTGGCTATCCGGCTGAGCTGGAGGCTTTACATCCCAATCATCTTCCGAGGGAGAAGGGTTAGCTGGACCACACGGGCAATCGGGAGAGGGGTTGCCCAGAGGTATATCTCGGCTTCGTCCGATGAGGAGGTTATGAATCATAAGGAGCTCGTCTATGGATTAGACTTCTGTCACCATTCAGTTGTCGTCTGCGAAGGTCCGTTAGACGCCTGGAAGATCGGACCTGGCGCGGGCGCCTTATTTGGGACGGCATTCACTACGGCTCAGACCAGGACATTAATTGCCATTCCACGACGGTTCATCTGTTTTGATTCCTCACCCGATGCGCAAGAGAGAGCCAAGGAACTCTGCCACCAGCTTGCTTGCTTTCCGGGAGTCACCGAGAACCTTTTGATTGACGCGAAGGATCCCGGGGAAGCGAGCGAGAGAGAATTGAGACTGATTCGCAAGGTTGCGTCTCTCAGATAATAAGATATGATATGCGACTAGAGAAATTGGAACTGAAAGATTTCCAGGCGCATGATGAACTCGTGGTCGCCTTCTCTCCAACCATCACAACCATCGTGGGTCCTAGCGATTCCGGCAAGTCCGCGATCCTTCGAGCCTTGCGTTGGACCTGTCTGAATGACCTCGCCGGCGATGAGTTCATCAAGGAAGGGGCCAAACAGACCGCCGTCAAGCTACAGATCGAGGGGGATCACCAGATCATTCGCTCCAAGGGCACGACCTCCTCAGGCCATAACACCTACAAATTGGACGATAGGGAATACCGGTCCTTCGCTCAGACAGTGCCTAGCGATATCGCCAAAGCCCTCGCCTTGTCCGAGATCAACTTTCAGGGACAGCATGATAATCCCTTCTGGTTCAGTGAGACGGCCGGCGAGGTATCGCGCCGACTCAACGCGGTGGTGGACCTGAGCGTGATTGACCAAGTGTTGTCTAGCATCGCGGCCGAGGTCCGGCAAGCTACGGAGAGGAAAACAATTTCAAACGAAAGGCTTGCCGAACTCAGAGAAGAGTTTAACTTGATCAAGAGTCAAGAGAACCGGGTGGTCCAGTTCCAGGCTCTTAGGGATTGCCAAAAGGCATTTGTCAAAGCAGATGAAAATTGCGATCGACTGGCACAAACCATCGAAAGAATCAGGACGGGTCATGATCAAGCACGGACCCACGAGGAAAGGTGGGCCAGTGCCCAGGCTGCCGCGACCGCTTGTGGTGAAGCTGTCAAGCATTCTGTTTGGTATGGACAGCTCTCCAGGTTGATTGACCAAATCAAAACCAACCAGGCCGCATCTACTCCTCCTCCCGATTTCAAATCCGTCGAGGATACCTTCGAAGAGTGGCGAGGATCTGAGAACAAAATTGATGCCCTCGACAATATCGTCTCGAAGGCCGAGGGGATCACTCGAAAGATCCAGTCTGGCATGGGCGCGGTGAAGGGAGCCCAGACTAGGTTCGACCAAGCCACCCAAGGAAAACGATGTCCGTTATGCCAGAAATTATTGCCATAGCTATCTCCGACCTCCATCTATCGCTCATGGCTCCCGCTTGTCGCGCCGACAAGGATTGGCTGGCGGTGCAGGCTCACTACCTCCAGCAGGTCAAAGACATCGCCGAAGACCTCCCTGTCTTGTGCTCAGGCGATATCTTCGACCGCTGGAATCCTCCCCCAGAACTGATCCACTTCGCATTGGTCCATCTACCAGACGGAATGATTAGTGTTCCTGGGCAACACGATCTCCCCAACCATCGGATTGACCAAGTCAACCGTTCTGGATACGGCGTCTTGATGGAGGCAGAGAAAATCAGAGATGTCTCCAGACAGAAGACAGGAAACATGGGAGGGTTTATCATCCATGGCTTTGGTTGGGGTCAGGAAATCACCCCTCCGATAGAACTCTCCTCACTCCTGCACATCGCTCTCATTCACCGCTATTGCTGGGAGGGGGAGAAGAGGTATCTTGGTGCGCCCATCGAATCAGAAGCCTCCACCTTCAAGAAAGAACTCAGAGGTTACCAAATCGCCATCTTCGGTGACAACCATTTCAGCTTCGTCACGCGGGCGGGCGAGTGTAACATTCTCAACCCCGGCGGCTTCATTCGTCGCAAGTCTGATGAGATCAACCGCGAACCTTGCGTCGGCATTGTCTATGACAACGGCACGGTGAAGCGGAGACGACTGGACACGACCATTGATACCTTCCACGAGGAGACAAAGGAACGCGGCGAGACTCCTCTTGACATGAGAGCATTCATTAAAGGGCTGGAGGGGTTGGGTGAGCACGGACTGGACTTCAGAGAGGCCGTCAAGAACCACCTTCGAGGCGACGACATTGAAGAGGCGACGAAAGAGATAATATGGCAGATGCTAGATAAGAAACCCACAGAGGTATGAACGAGACAATCAACGAAGAGACCTATCACCGCCTCAAGCGAGAGGTCGAGGAGGCCAAAACCTCCTCCGAGCGAGCTCACGGCGCCCTGGAACAATTGATGAGTCAGTTGAAAAAGGATTTCAATTGCGGGAATCTGAAGGAGGCTCAAACCCATCTGGCAGAGCTAAAGGCGGGACGGGATAAGGCCGCCGAGAAGTTTCAGAAGACCCTCACAGATTACAAGGAGAAGTGGAAGACAGAGTGAAGAAGATAACAAATATATGAAGAACACAAAGAACACGAAGAGCCCATACGTCATAGGGAAGAATTATTTCCTCCGCACGGTGACTCACCACCATACAGGGAGGTTGGTCCAAGTCACCCCTTACGAGTTGGTCCTTGAAAATGCGGCGTGGATTGCAGATGATGGAAGACTTACTCAAGCCTTGGTGTCTGGGGACTTCAACGAAGTCGAGAGATTCCCTGAAGGATCAAAAGTGATTGTGGGAAGGGGTAGCATAATTGACGCCGTCCAGATCCCCATCATCCCCACCTCACAGAAATGAATCCTACCCTCCTATCTACGGGATGGTCAAGGTCGGGGTCATGGTCAAGGTCAAGGTCAAGGTCGGGGTCATGGTCAAGGTCAAGGTCAAGGTCGGAGGCAAGGTCGGGGTCATGGTCAAGGTCAAGGTCGGGGTCAAGGTCAAGGTCGGGGTCAAGGTCAAGGTCAGGGTTATGGTCATGGTCAAGGTCAGGGTCATGGTCATGGTCAAGGTCGGGGTCGGGGTCATGAACCTCCTCCAGGAAGAGAAGGAAGTCCTCGCCCTTCATTCCAAGATCAATCTCCTCAAAGATATGATCAAGCGCGAGGAGGTTGAGCTGAAAAAGACCACCACAGCCTTAGAACACACGGTGGACGCTCAGGAGATCCTTCAGCACCTGGCCCAAGCCGTCCAACAACAAGCCCACCAGAAGATATCGGGGGTGGTCTCTTCCTGTCTATCTACTGTCTTTGACGATCCCTATGCCTTCAAGATCGTGTTCGAGAGGAAACGGGGGCGGACCGAGGCAACCTTGCGGTTTCTTCGCCGAGATTTGGAGGTAGATCCACTCACGGCCAGCGGGGGTGGTGTAGTAGACGTGGCCGCCTTTGCCTTGAGAGTTGCCTGTCTCGTGCTCTATCGTCCCCGCTTATCACGAGTGGTGGTCCTCGACGAGCCATTCAGGTTTGTCTCAATGCAATACCAAGAGAACGTCCGCCAGATGCTAGAACAACTCTCGACTGACATGAATATCCAGATCGTGCAGGTGACCCACAATCCCAACCTGACAACTGGGAAGGTGATTGACCTATCTTAACTCTGCGCGTAGGTAGACGGAATCAGGTGGATCCAGCTTCCCGCCTTAACCGTAGGAGCTCCACCCGCCCCTGTCTTTCCCCATACCAGAATGACGTAACCGTCTTCCGAAGGAGATAACCGCAGCCAGCCTTTGAAGACATTGATACCGACTTGGGTAGTGGGAACCTCAGTAGGCAATAATGCCCCTATGTGGTAGGCAATTTCAGGAGCGGCACCCCCTCCGATATGCTCAACGAACCATTCCGCGCTATCGACATTGGGGAGGATCCATGTGATGCTGGGATTGTCACCCGCCCCAGCCTGGTTATAGACAATGCTCAGTTCAATCAGGTAGCTCTGCCCCGCCTCCACTGCTACCAACAAGTCGTAATCCTCGACCTGGTAGATGTTTCGCGTCTCATCCGCCGTCTTTACCACCATCGCTTCTGTCACCAGTGAGATGATGGTGTTCAATTTCGCTCTCACTGACGAACCGACTTCATTGTTGGCAATAGGTATCATAAATCTCTCCAGTTTTTAGGTTCATGCGTCCTTCCACGTCTCCTGGTCTATCCACCGATTTAGATCAGTCCAGGTGCCGGGTTCCAAAATCCAATCAAGAGTAATGACGAACTGACTCCCTGGGGCCCCCTCAGGTCCCCAAATGTCTCCCAACCCCACCCAGAGGTAAGTGTCAGGAAAGACGTGATCAGGAGTGAGAACAATCCCTACCACCCCCTGCTGCGGGGTGGAGCCCACCGTGGACGAGACGAATGAGTAAGATGACGGCTCCAGCGTCGGATCAAAACTAGCATCAAGCGACAGCCAGACCACGCCACGATAAAGATCAGCTTCTAGCCCGTCCGCCCAATAGATGCGAAAGTAGAAGGTAGGTCCCGCACTGGCATCCTCGTCGTAGGAGACGAATTCCCAGGAGATAGACGAATCCGCGGGTGGCAGAGGAAGGACATTGCTCAATTCCAGTGTGCGGGGGAAATTGTCAGCCTCCAGAATATCGGTGTCGCTGTCGCGCGACATACCATCCACCTCAACTAACATCAGGCGATTCAAATTGTCGTCGTCTATTGCCATCTCCTCAAGGGAGTCGAAGGAATAAATGAACTCTACGCCTGTCTGGATGACCTCACGTTTGAGGATGGGGGCGGATTGGGCGTTGTCATAAACGCGAATTCGGTAGGCGTCGCACAACGGGTTGGACCACCAACGAATCCCCCATTCTAAATCATTCCCTCCACCGCTCTCCAAGTCGGCATTCCAAGGCATGAAAATCACCAACCCGAAGATCCGGCCCACGTCAATGGTGCCTTGGATCCAAGGCCCCTGACCATTGTTCACCGCCGCGACTCGAACGTAGAGCAATCCTACCGTCACCTGAAACTGAAGGGAGGTGCGAACCGTGTCGGCGCGGAATTGCCAGTTCACCCCATCAGTGGAGGTCTGGATGATGTAGAATTGGGCGCCAAAGGCAGGGTTCCAGCTGGCCAGCACTTGCAGGACACTATCGTCAACCTGGGTGAGAGTGAGGCGGGTGATGATTGGCAAGTCTGGTACCACAGGAGGCTGTGGACCGGCCGTGAAAGGAGGGGCGATAAGCTCGTCAAAGGTATGAATAATAGGCGCCTCATTCACCAGCGTGATCTTGACTCGCTCACCCCCTTGGGGTTCTAGTTTCACCACTCGACCATATTTGGTGATTTCTCCAATCACCCCGAACAAGAAAAGCATGGGCTCAGTCGTCCCTCCAAGCAAGAAGTCAATCTCCTCGATAGGCTCGATCGTGACGATCTTTGGGTCACTGTTCTCTTGCGCGGTGAATGGACCGATGATGCTCCCATCCTTCTTCCTGAGCAGAATCTGATGGTCGCCGCTCTCACTAAAATCCAAAGGCTCTGATACATGGAGGTGGCAGGTACCGCTGCTCTCTTCTTCCACTCCCAGAATGTAACCGGATTGACCCCAGCGAGGGACGTCATGTGAAATGGCTACCAAGTCCCCATAACTGGGGATGAACCCCTCCAGCCCTGTCTCGAAGGCGATGTTCTCTCTCAGGTATCTCTCACTCGCCAGGGTGTAGAGGCCCTCGTGGTAAGCATGATCCCGATCTTGAATCCCTGGAATCCTGAGGTCCTTAGGTATATCACCGGAATCACCTGGGAGAATGCAAAGGACCTGCTCTTGTTTGTAACCTGAAGCGGGCTCATTGTATTCGACCATCAGGCTATCAAAGTCAAGGGGCTCCCAGAGGCTGATGCTCCACTCGAAGCTTCCCCTCACAATGTTATCAGGCATGAAAAGAGTAACGGGGACTTCCAACGGACCATCACGCCGCATCGTGATGAGCGATCCGGCTAGCAAAGGGATGGCGCGACCCGCCCGCGCGATGACCTTGGCCGCTTCCCATACGGTGATGGGGTCACGGAAGGTCCAATCGAAATGTTCATTGCGGGATTCGTAAAGGGCATCAAGTGTCTCGAGTGTCTCCCAATCGAAGAAGGTGTCGCTGAGAATATACCCACCATAGAAGCTTCGGAAGACATCTACAAAAGCCCAGATGATCGAACGGGTCGCGACCGGATCTGAGAAGGTTCCCCCTGACTCACGGACCGGCAATTTGCGAGTGGCCAGGACATTGAACCGCTCTTGGGTGCGAGCGTTCAGATTGTTGGTGGCTCTGATCTTCACCGCCAGCATCGTGATATTCCCATAGTCAGGTGTCGGTCTAATCAAATAGCCCTTCATGGATTCCCAGGCCACATCACGACCATAGCGAGTGCTGATCGGCTGGAAGTCAGGGTTCCTTCCCCTGACTTCATATCGCCCCGGAGACAGCGCCACATAAGAAGTCCGCCGCTGGGGAGTGGTTGTGGCGGCGGCCATAGAGTAGGTGATAAGCGACGACCAATCCCCCAAAGGATTTCCATCGTCATCAATCAGACGTTTCTCAAACTCGACCCGCACGGTGATGATAGCCAGACTGCCATTCTTCTTGACCCGATAGACCCCCTTGGGGTAAACCAAATCTACCTCCACCGCCGAGACTGTCTCATCCGGCCCGCAGACTGCGAACGGGCCAATCCACCCCGGCGCCTCATATTCAGGATCGTTCGTTGCATAGAAGGTCTGACCGCCTACCTCAACCGAAGTCTCAATGTTGGACCAGAAGAGGGTGGATGCTTCTCCTGGTTGTAGGAGTTCGTAGGTGACCTCGGCGAAGGTATTGATATCGGTGTCCCCCACCTGAATTGCGTGGACCTCATAGAAACCCTGACCAATGCAGAAGAGAGAATATTGAAACTGGTCATTATCCACGTATCGGAAGAAGGGATAGGACGCCAGCGATGGGTAGATCCGATTGCGACCGTAGTTCACCTCGATGGGCTCACCCAGACGGATATCATTGGTCTGGCCTTTGGTAGAGAAAACCGGATCTGATGAAGGTGTCGTCCCAGGAGTCGCGGGGGGTTGCATGGTCAGCGCCAAAGCGACCATGGCGATGATGAGCACCACTACGATAATGATCAAAGGACCGCCCACCAAATTGATGAAATTGACGATGTCGTCCTTCTTGATCTCCTGATCCCAATCTTCCCTCAAGACGGGTTCACCGTTTACCAAGCAGATGGTGGGATTAGGGAATTCGATGAAGCCAGGATAGGTCCCCTCCAACCAACCGCGAATCGAAATCCCGCCTGGATGAAAATGCTTCCTCATCCCCACGAGCGGTTGGAAGGCATTGGGCGTCTCAATGATATAGGCCATAGGAGAAAAAATGGATGGTTCGGAACCCTCGCAAGCGTAGAGTCCTCACCGTATCAGCAATGGTTGCGAGGTCCTTCCAGGCATGGATGATCTTGCCCCCATCTGCCGCCGTCCAGACTCCAACATGGTGGGGGATCTGTCCTTGGCTCATCGCCACCGCGCACATCTCGCTAGGTCGAGCTACCTCCTGCCACAATCGTGCGGTCTCTCGCACAATCTCGCGGGAGATACCCAGTAGATCACTGGAAGCCACCCCAGGCAAACTAGGGAGGAGCACTCCTCTTTCCTCCCGATAGATGAGACGCACTAATCCCCAGCAATCAACCCCATCCCTTTCTCTGCCCCCGAGGCAGTAGGGGATCCCAATATACCTGGTGGACCAATGGTTCATCCCAATGATGGAAAGCGAAGGCGCGTATAGATGTCAGATGGGAATTTCTTATTGACCACATCCATGAAGGTTGCCCGTCCAGTCACTTGTGTGACGTTGACTTGAATCTCCTTCAAATAAAGAACCAAGGGCGGGATCATCTGCGGGCCGGTCAGATCATCGCTCAGGTAGGGACGGTAAATCATCTCGACCGGGACCTTCTCGGACATCGCCGCCTGCACAAAATCACTCACCGCCCGGCCGATGTTATCAATGGCGACGTTGAGACTCCGAAAGCCCTCTTCATTTTCAGGGGGAAGGGTGATTTGAAAACCACAAGGGGTAAATGTCCGGTCCACCCCATTTTCATCTTTGGCCGTGATCCCTTGCCGGGCCTTGACTAGATAAAGAGTGGACTGGACCCCAGACTGGCGAATCTCCAGCGTCTCCAGAATCACCTTGCTGGTAGGACAACTGGCATAGGCCTCTTTGATGGCTGTCTCCAAGGATGGGTTGGGCATGGCTATGAGGAATCAATGTATTCCAAACTTGCGGTGACTGTGAAGAGGTTGTCAGAATGGTCAAAGGAATAGTCGGATTCGAGGAAGGCCATCAATTTGGATTCCCCGAAGATCTCAATATGGAAGGGGCTGGATCCATTCGCCAGAGTCCCATCAAAGAAGGCCTTGAAGAGAATGTATTGATCCCCTGCGAAATTCCAGTTCACCTCTAGCCGCTCGGTAGGCGCGGTAAGAATGCGGCGGATTCGTTTCCGTCCGCTCTCCATCAACGTCGATTGTCCCCCAAACTCTCCCGCCATCTGAGGATTCACCAAGGGCAGAGGAACAAGAGAAGGCCAGGTGGGGTAAAAAACGGGAGCCGGCGGTTCTGGTTCCGGAATCACCTCGCCAATATCCACCAAAGGGACCGCTCCCAGCCAAGTATTGAAATCAGGATCCCCTTCGACAATAATGAAGGGGACCCCCGCAAACCACGATTGGAAATCGGAGGAGGCACTCATGTGGCCACCAGATGGTCAAAGTAGGCGGGGCTATTGAGGTTGTAAATATCCATGTTCCAGAGCTCCACAAAGAGTGCCCCATCCTGAGTGGGATTTATCGTGATGGGTCCGATCCTGATCCAGCCCGTCCCTAACCCCGCACTCGCAGAGACGTCGACATTGATACCTACGGATGGATTTGCCTTAACCACCATCTTGGGACGCAAGCCCGTCACACTGCTCACCTGTTTGGTGTAGATGGAGATGGACCGCGTTCCAGTAAGAACTCCCCAGCGGAACCGCCACATGTTAGGGATGTCAATGGCCAGGCAGGGCGGAGTAGGGTAGCCCTCATCCGTCGCCTTGCGAATTCCCAGCGCCAGGTGACGAGTGTCAGCGCGACCATCGCCGAAGACATTGCTCATTCCCCCCAAGCAGATCCCTTTTATGAATCCAATGACACAAGGCGTGGTGGTGCTGTGATGATCAAAGGTGGGCAGGGGAAGGTCGGAGGTCATGAGGAGATCTACCGCGTGATAATTGGAGGCGGGCGTCGCCGGAAAAACATCTCCGACGCCGGACCTAGAACCGTCACTTGCGACAATCATCGAACTGGTCACGGAATTCCCAGCGGCCTCACCTGCCGTGTAATACCAAGATTGGCTGGGGAACCAAGCCGATACTACATAGTAGGTATTCTTGACGATCGCGACGGCCCCAGCCAAGGCCACCGTCATCCATCCAGAACTCCCATCCCCTCCTCGGGTGGCGCTGTCCAATAAAGCTCCCGCATCCGACCAGAGTTTCAGAGCGATCGAGTTTGACTGAGCTGCATGTTTGTAGAATGAGATAGCCGTCGCTACCCCATCACCACGAGAATAGAATCTTGCCCCTAATGTATTGTTAGAGGCGGTGCTAGATACCGGGACCCGTCCCTCATAGATGGAATAGGTTGACATGACCTCTAATTGGTTTCGACCGTGGCACTCGTCTCGATCGCCACGGTACCATAGACACCACCCATCGTAGTCAAGAAAGGCTTCACCACGGTAAAGGTCTTGCCCGCAAAATCACCTCCACCCTCAAATGTTTGCCCATCAGCAAAGCTCGCTTGGGTGTGAAGAATCTGGTAGAGCCCCCGTATCCTCCCTCTGAGCTGACTGTCATGGTGAACCAAAACGGGGGTGATCCAAATGGAATTATCGGACATATTGGCTCCAATGATTCCACCAGACCCGAAGGCTAGGGAGCCGGCGGTATATTCGTGGAAGGAAGCGTTGCCGGCCTTGCTGACCAAAATACTAGATCCTGATCCACCCCAAGATCGAGGCATATAGTGTCCCACACCTGGTCCTGCTAAGAGGTTGGCATGACCAAACCCTTCACTGTTACCAGCACTCGAATTCTCTTGGTACCGACCTATGAGGAGACATCGCTTGGTATCATCATCCGAGAAGGCGTAGATATCGCCGAAGACGAAAGCGAAGTAGACGCTCGCGGTATCCCCTGTCAGGATGAACATATAGAAAGTGTGAGAATCGGCGGCCAACCTCCAAACCCGACCGACCCCATCCGCCGTGGTCGATTTCCTCACCACCGCATGACCTGTGGTCAAGAGTTGTGACGGCAGAGGAAACTGCCCGCTGCCGGTCCCCACCGTGCCCACTCCAGTCAGGACCTCCCATCCCGTGATCCAAGCCTCCTTGTAGGTAGCCGTGACATTAGGACCATTGTCGTTGACGTGGACAACACAGTCACTTCCACCGGCCCCCACCTTGAACCCGGCGCAATTTCCCGAAGCGGCAACCGGCTCAGACCACCCCGCAGCGGATTTGCCCGAATATCCATCAACCAGACATGCTCGCAAGACACGGATCAGATCGTTGGCCTGGCCTGCAAGAAGCCCAGGTCCTGAGGCATCAGAAGATGAGTAGATTGTAAGTTGAGAGGCAGACATATGAACTCTGGTTGGTTCTGGATCGTCCCCCGAAGAAGGACGATCCAGAAGAGGTAGCCCTTACGACTGTGGTGGAGTCGGAGCCAGGTTCTTGAGTGCGTTGATCGTATCCATCACCTGCTGGGCGGCGACCTTCGCATCTTGATTGTTCACCTGGGTCTTCAACAATGTCATGACTTGATTCAAGACACCCGCATCGGCCTGATGGGCCTGCATCCAATTCACCAACTCGTTATCATAGGTGGCACCATTAGGAAGGGACTTGACAAACTCACGCATGGTCTCCACCGTCTGGGCGATGTTCCCTGCCGTAACAAGAGACTTCTTGCTCCGCCAGTAGCCCCAGAGGGAAAAGAGCGCCCCTAGCGCCGTCCCAGTCATCCCTCCTACCCCAAATAGATTCCCCACTGTCGTACCAACCTCTTGAATATTCTTCGCGCCCTCACCCGGATGGTAGAGGTAGGCCTCCTGAGTATTGGTCACGATCATCGTGTTCGTTTGCTGGACAACAACTGGGATGATGTTAGTCTGCCATTCCACCACGCCCACGGTATTTGTTACGGTGACGGCATTGGTCCTCACCACGGTGACGTCGAAGATGTTCGTCCTCAAGACCACGATAGGAATCTGGTTGGTCTCGATGTTAAACAATCCTTGCTCAAACCGAGTGGGAGGTCGAGATGCACACCCCACGAAGATTGAGAGACCAATAAGGCCTCCCAAGAAGAGAGCAAGAGTTCCGGTGATAAAAGACATCAATTTATTTCTCATATCCCCATTCTACGACCTAAGCTGAAAAGGGCAATATAAATCTGCCGCCTATCAAGGCTTGCCATTCGTCGGCACGACACGAGCCCTTAGATAGGCAATCAGTTCCTGGTTCTGCTCGACCATCTTCTGGATGAGATTTACCGTGACCTTCATATGCTCCGTGGCCGCCGCTCGCATATCGCTGATATCACGACTGATTCGCAGATCTGTATTATCTAGAGCCTTTCGATCCGTCTGCTGAAGCTCTCTCATATGATCAACGGAGAGAGACAATCGAGCCAAAGACACCACCAGTTCTCGAGTGGTGGTAGACTGGGCCCAGCCGTAGCCCAAAGAGGTTGAGCATATGACAAGCAAGATGCCCCCCATGAGTTGCGACCAGATTGGACTTTTCTCCCTCCGGGGGCGGTCGAAGTCATCTGCATCATCGGTTCTGGAATTGTGTGCCATAGTGGACGGTCTCGATCCTGAAGGATCTTTCTTGCGTTGCATAAAGAAGAACCAATTCCTTCTCTGTTTTGTTTCCCTTGGTTCTTCCTTTCGTGTCCCTTCGTGGTAGATGCTATCTCCTAACATAGATCAGAAGATTATGGGGTTGACTAAGTCTAGATTTGCCGTCACCGTCCAGATACCGTCTGCACGGGTCGCGGAGTAGCCGTCTTCAATCCTCATGGCCCACTCCGTCAGTTCGGTATTGTAGGGGAACCGCAATTCGATCTTGCACTGAGAGGCCCCATTATTCAGATTGGTGTGGAGGAAAGTCTTGAAGGAGGCAAATTGAATCGAGGTGAGCACCCAGGTAACCGCCAGTCCAGAATAGGACCTCTCAAACCGCGATCGTCGCGCGATTAGCGTTCCTTTATCCTGGGACATTATCGTGCCATTACGCGGGTTCCCTGAGTAGTTAATTGATGGGAGGGGCAGAGCCGCCGGCCAGGTATTGTCGACTTGGAGGATCATTGTTTCCCTCGCTTCAGACCCCAGGTCTGCTCCATGGAACGGGGAATGTCACCACGACCATCGCGAACCTCTGAACTGATCTCACTCCTCAATCGGCGGAGGACAATCTCCACTACCTTCTGGTCCCCTTCCTGCCTCTCAGTAACCTGTGGTTGAACGTCTGTGTAATTGTTGATGATCACCTTCGTACCGCCACCATCCAACTGGTCATTGGAGATGATGGAACCGCTCCGAGATGGTGAGAACATTTCTGGTCCGCGTTCCCCTACCAAGAAGGCCTTACCCGGAGACACTGGACCTCCCTCGGCCTTCTCGCCTCCAAACTCAAGCTGGACAGATTGAATGGTGGAGACGATATTGGCAGCGGCCGCCACCACCGCAGCAACCGCAACCAGGTTAGCGGGGAAGGGTAGAGCCAAGGCGCCGGCGACTCCCTGCTGAATCTTGATGATGGATTCCGCAATCGCGAAGGCCTTAGAGGCTGCAAACATGACCTTATAGATGGCGGATTGTTCACCGGCCGCGGCTTTCGTCGCCGCAGTCAGAGCCCCAAACATCTCTTGACCCGCTTGGATCAAGATCATGTTCTGTGCCATCTGGAGCTTCTTGACCTGTTCATTATAGGCCTCGATGGCCGCGGCTTTCCTCTTCTGAACTTCTTCGGTCAATTCAACCTCCTGGTTGCCCAGATCCTCCAAGATCTTCAGCTTGTCTTGGTTCATCTGGATCTCATTAGAAACGGCCTGGGCCTGTTGACTGAATGGGTCGAATAGTTGAGTAGCAGTTCCACCTCCCCCTTGCTGCAAACCGGCTCGCTGGAGCATCTCGATGGCCTTGCCGGCTTCCATTTGCCCGCCTTGTCCCGGTTGGATGGCCTTCATGAGTTCCGCAGCGGTGGGGGTGGGACCGCGGAGACCTCCCTCAGGCAACCCCAGAGCTTTGAGGAGCTCATTTACTTTGGCCGAGTCAATCATCTTCTTGACCTGGCTAAGGGCATTGCCCACCTTAGTGGTCGCTTGCTCCGCGGCAGTCCCTATTCCCTTCAAAGTATTCACGATGGCGGTCGTGGGTGGCTTGATTGCCTCGGCCGCCCCTACCGAGGTCTTCACTAATCCCTGCCATAACTCATCATTGGTTCCCTTGACCGTTTCCAACATTCCTTGAAGCTTCTCCCTGACGGTATCAACGAAAGGAACGGTGAAGTCATTAGCGATCTTCTTCATCGGAGCCAAGCCCAACCGATCGCGAATGGCGGCCGGGAGCAGATCAATCACCTGGTTGACCGATTGGATCATGAAATTGAAACCGTCCACCACGACCCGGATGACCTGGTTGCTTATCAGCTTGACCAGGTCTAGGAGGATAATTTGAAAGGTGAGGGTCTGCTCCATCAGCTTCAGGAACCCCATGAGGAGCACCTTCAGGAGGTCACGGATGCCTCCAAAGACGAACAGAACCGCCTTAGCAGCATAGACCAAGGCTGTCCCCAACACGCTAGCCGTTTCCTTGATAGACTCATTAGCCGCTGTCCCTGATTTGGCCATCTCTTTGAGCTCATCGTTCAGCTTGACGAGAGTGGGGGCCAAACCTTCACCAATGGTGATGAGAAGGTCTTCGAAGAGATTCTTAGTGATGGTGAGCTGGGAGGAAAGACTAGCGAGGTTCTTGGAAGAGATCTCCTCCGTCGTCCCGCCCGCCTGGCGGAGGGCTGCCTCATACTCACGGATCCTTTGCGAGGTCCCCATCAAGGCCAAGATGGCTGATAAAGAACGGTCTTGGAACCCCATCATCGCGAAGGCCATTCTCCTCTCCTCAACCGTCGCCCCCGCCATCGCCTTCTCCAACGAACCCATGACATCAGCCAGATTGTTGATGTTCCCCTGGGCATCAAAGACGGAAACCCCCATCTGGTTAAACATATCCCGGTTCTCAATCGAGGCCCTCTGCAAATCACGAAGGACGATAGCCAGCGCCTCACCTGCTGCGGCTCCTTTCAATCCCTGATCGGCAAAGGTGGCTAAGACCGCTACTCCCTCCTCCACATCTTTGTTCACCGACCGCAAAGCCGCGGCCGCCTTGTTGGTCAGAGCCTCACTGAATTGTCGAATATCAGCATTGGCGAGGACGTTCGCCTTGCTTAAGACGTCGGAGACCCGAGTCATATTCTTCAGGTTCTCCGTCGCATCCTTTGATCTCAGCCCCAGAGCCGATTGGGCGTCGGCCAACAGGGTAGTGGCGGTCGAGAGATCGAACATGCCTGCGGTGGCAAACTTGGCTACCGCCGGTAGGGCCTTCATCGATTGTTCGGCATCCAGACCGGCCGAGGCCAGGAAGAAATAAGCCTTAGCCAACTCCTCAGCAGATTGAATGGTCTCCCCAGACATGGAGCGGGCCAGTTCGGCCATGCTCTTCTTGGTCCCCTCTGACAGGTCCCCCATGATGGCCAATGACTCCGTCATGGCTTTGTCGAACTTCACGAACTCCTTGATGGCAACGAAGGCCACGACCCCGAAGGCCGCCGCCATCCCGGCAGCCAGGGACGCCGTTGTCTTGAGCATGGCGGCGGAACCTGAGCTAACTGAGAGCTCCGCCTGCTTCATTCCTTTGACCAATCTGGAGGAATCCGCAGTGAGACGAACGAAGAGGGTGCCTAGACTCCCGCCACCTAATGCGTCTCCGATAGCCATACGTCAATTCTTTCCGATATCCACATTCAGCGCCTTGGTCCAGGCGCGCTTTGATTTCTCCGTCCGATCTTGAGACTCTTTCTGACCGAGCAGGAAATCCTTGACCTTGACCGAGTTGGGGTGCTTAACAAGACTCCGGCGAACCTCGGTGGCAATCTGTGCCAGGTAGAAGTCCAGCTTCGTCTGGCGGCGCTCATCCCAGCCCAAGTATTCAATCCACTCAAGAAACTCGGTATAGGTAATTCTCTCCTTCAGTTCGTCAACTGGAAGGTGAAGGTGGGAGGCCACCCTATACCAAATGAGCCTCTCACCCGTCAACCGTTTTTTTCCGAGTCTCCGGGAGTGCGAACCAGTTTGTTGAGTTCCTGGGCCGCCTGGAAGAGTTGTGTCACCACCGAGGCTGGCCATTCCTGCACCTCTTTCTCGGTAACCAGGGTACCATCCTCTTTCTTCAGACAACAGACTAGAAGCCCGCTCTGGAGACCCTCAAATTTCTTGACTCCAGCGATCTGACCTGATGGATCCAACCGCATCCTCCCGGTCAGACTGTCGAGATACCTATCCCGGACCGCGGCGCTCATCTCGTGAAGCGCCATCTTGACTTGTTTGCCTTCGGCGTCCTCAAGGACGACAGGACGAACCGTGGTTTTGAGGTTGAATGTGAGTTCGCTCATACTGGGTAAGGTTTAGACCGCCGAGGATTCAGCCGGGGCAGTGTAGATTGGAGCCACCTCGGCGCCGCTATCATCCACGTTGCCAGGTTGGATGTTGAGTGTGGCGGTGGGTTGTTCGCCTTCGGTCATCGCACCGATAGTGAATTCCTCCAACCACCCCCAAAAGACGAGTGTCGATTGGTCGGGGAAGGTCACCGTGATCAACTGGTTGATCCCAACCTGGCTCTGCACGACAGGAATCGCTTCCGTCGCGAAGGCCACTGTCACACTGACAGGGGTGAGGGATTTCAGTGCCCTCGGCGACATCGTTCGCCAAGTGACATTCCGCATGGTGGTGGTATCAATAGGGCCGCCCGCACTGATACCAGGAGGGGTGATTTCCTTCTCATACAATTTCACCGTGGGGATGTTCGCCAGGGTGATAATCGTCGAGAAGCCGTCATCGAGTCTTACATTACTAGGCATATGATCTGGTCTTTCTGTGTGGTTATGTTAGATGGGAGTGTAGGGGATGGGGGATCCTCCGTATCGAAAGTCAATATCAAAACTGAGGAGGTGGAACGGGTTGCTAGAGGCGGCCACCTGATACTTGAATCGGATGGTAGTTGACAGTCCAGCAGTCCCAACTAGGTCAATTCCTCCTGAAGGCAGCGACAGGGTGAGGTTCTTCCATTGACTTCCCACAGGGATGTCTGTGCCGAACTGAGTCATCTGTGTTGCGACTGGGAAGAGGCCACCCTCATCCGCGACGGAATACCAACCATCCCACAGGATGGTATTGAGAATGTTAAGCTGTGGCTGAACGTGAATGTGCGGGTGAATGATAGTCCCAGGTAGCCACGTGCGAGGTAGCTCGGCTATGATGTAGAGTGTATTGTTGGTGGTGAGCGAAAGCGCCATATCTGTCCCACTCTGGCCACTGTTGGTTACCAGAACCCCCGCGGTACCAATGCCCGCCGGATTGAGCGTTTCGACAGGAAACCGAATATCCTCCCAGACCTCATTGGAGGCAACCAAGTTGAGGAATCGTTTGCCAATGTTCCCTCCTAGAACAATCGCTTGGTCATCTGTGCCTACCTTCCCCGTTAGCCAAGCGGAGTTCGCGTTGACCTTTTGGAAGGCTTCCCTGAGAGGGTCCCCTGTCCCATCATTTGCAGCGGTCCCTACGTTGATATTCTCAATGCTCATGTGTGGTCCACGGTTACTAGGTTAGAGTCTCCCGTCAAGATCGAGGAATCCACCGTCAGGGACGGTGCCCCTGGAGGGGTTATCGCCTCCTCTTCCCTCAATGTCAAGACCGCATTCATCGTGAAATTGTGACACCGTCTACCGTCAATATCTTCTATGCCCAACGGAAGAATATCTCCCGTTCGTGACACATTCTGGATAACGTAGACCTCCTCATCAGAAAACGCAACAAGAATGTCATTCTGAAGATCCAGCAAGAGGGCAATGGCTCGAATCTTCGCATAAGAAGCAAGGTAGTCCTTACCTCGGACACGGATCTGGATACCAGGATGGACTATCTGCTCTCCCGTCCGTAGGATGCGCCCGTCCATCCTTCCGCCGGTGTCATATGCACAGACGGCTTCGTCTGGCGTATCGGGCAAGATAGCCACCGAGATTGGCCATTCATCTTCCAATGTGCAAAGGCCTAGATTGACGAGAAGGTGGGCAATGATGTCGGCTGGAGATCTCATGTGATCATCATGTTGGTCTTGATAATCCCCACCAGCTTAGGACCAAGGCGACGAGCGGGTTCCTCCAAGAACTTGGCCTGGGCCCGGCCCTGGGGATCCCAATACTTCCCTCGACCCTTGGGCCGGGGAAGACCCTTCAGCTTCATGCCGACCGCCTCATGCACGTAGATGGCATAGAGCGCCGTATAGCCCACATCCACCTCAGTCTTGAACCCCTCTCCGTTCGCCCGAGTGAAAGCTGAGGCCTTCAAGACCCCAAAGTTTACCGGAACCATCTTCTGACTTTCCCTCTGGAGGGCCAGACCCGCCACCCGCAAACCGCGATTACACCCCTTCGCGAGCCGTTCATTCCTGAGCCTCAATTTTGTCAGGACCTCCCGAACCCCTTCTATTGCATTGATGATCGCCATATCAGTTTAGATCATCTAGGATCTGGATCTCATTATAGCTATCAGAAGGGAAAGTCAACACTGATCCAGCTAAGGTGACCTCCCACTCCTGTTGGTAGACACCAGAAGTGGTAGGGAAACCAATACCAATCTCATAGGCCACCTCTCCCGGTCCTTGCCCTGATTCCTCGAATAGGGCATCATCCACGAAAGCCGCTCCCGTCCTTCCTTTCATGATGAACTTAACCGTTGCCCCTGTCAAGTCCATTGGGACCCCGTCTTTAAGAAGGGTATCAGTCAATCGAATACCGATATCACCTGATTTGAGAAAGATTCGGTTCATTGTATTTGTAAGATACCATTCCCTTCAAGGCGACCACCTGAGAGGCTAGATTGAATAGAGGTCCGCCCTAGACGGGATTGCGTTGATGTTGGATCAGTCAGACGTATCGTCATCAATGTCCCCCCTCGACTGATCCAGACCAAAGAAGGGACGGACGATAGAACACCACTAGCCGATAAAGTCACCAGAGTAGAACCGGATAGACTGCTGAGGGAAAGAAGAACCCCTCCCTCGTCATATGTAAGAGCCCCTCCACTGAAAGTCTCCGTTCCGACGAGATTGGGAATGGTACTCAATAGGCCAGAGGCGATCAAGAAAAGAACATCGTCACCAACCAGAGACGGAACAGATGAGATTGCTCCTGATCCAACCAAAGCAACAATGTCCACCCCCACCAAGGTCAGAATACCGGTCAGTTCTCCTCCTTCGTCAAAGGTTTGAAGACCCACAAAGGTTTCCACTCCAGTAAGGGATGGAATAGAGAAGAGCGTCCCCGATCCAACCAGGACAAGAGCATTCCCTTCAGTCAAGGAAGGCACAATGAGAAACGTCCCTGACTCACCCAAGACAAGGTAGCCCATTCCTGTCAAGGTTGGAATGGCAGACATTCCTCCCCCTTCAAATAGACTTGTTGTCTCTGTTCCAGTAAGGGAAGGGATGGTGGTTAGAACACCAGAAGCAATCAATGAGAGCAACTCAACCCCGACCACAGACGGAACACCTGACAAGGTATCTGCCCCAAGAAATACCAGGACACTGTCTCCCGCAAGGGAAGGAATGACAGAAAGAGTTCCGCTCTCGTTATAGGTCTGACTGCTAGGTATGAGTTCTTCAATTCCGGTCAATACTGGAACAGAATTAAGAAGACCTGATTCCTGAAATGCAATTAGGTCCTGCGAGGTCAGACTAGGGAGCGACGAGACGATCCCGGCGGCTAACAGCGAAATGAGTTCAGCCGCGGTCTCCGAAGGGATACCACTGACGGCACCACCCCCAACCAGAACCACCTTATCAGATCCAATCAGCCCTGGGATGCTCGTCAGCGTTCCGCTCTCATTATAAGTAGTGGTCTGCCAGGAGAGGGTCTGACTAAATTCAATCCAAGGAACATAGTCATTCGTACCAGTCTGATTCTCGGGTAGGTCATTTGCCCCGTTATCACCATACCGTAGATAAATTGTCCGCGAGGTGCCCGTTGCGGATCGGAAACCGACCTCAATCACCAAATAATCTCCGGCCGTGGGGGTCTGGTTCGTCAGCGTGATGCTCGCGCTCTCCGCCGTGTCGTTAAAGGAGCGATTGGCCGCACCAGATTCAGGTGTGGTGCCGGTGAGCATCTCCGGAGGAACTGTCGTGGCCGCATCTGAAGCGACAGGGGAGAGCAACGTGGCACGATCGGCCCCACCAGGTTGAATGATCTTGATAGCTACCGCCAGAGTAGCCGAGGCACCCGCATTGTTCTCAGTGCAACGAAACTGTCCCTTGATCGTGCCACTGATCTGCACGTTTGCCAGAGGTCCAATCACCCACCTTCCCATCCCACGCAGGATAGGATTGGTAGTCGAAGTGGCTCCATTGACATTGGTCAGAGCACTAGAAATCTTCGCTATAACCGCCTTGAATGTGACTGGGGCGGCGATCTGCGAAGTGAACAACCACCCCGAGGGCGTCACGGGAGCGGCGCCGCTCGAAGGGAAGTAGATCCGCGTGGCCACGTCTTAGGAATTGGGCAGGGTGAAGTCAATCGCCCCAACCGCGAACGCGATCTTATCACCTGACACCGAAACCGTCCGGCTGGCGCTGAAGGTGGCCCCACCTAAGAAGACCCCAGCCGCGGAGAGTGAATAGATCCCAAACCCAGTGTAGGTGCCCGCCGCTAGGTTAGTGCCCACCACAAACTCATGGGGACCTGAGCTGTTTTGAGTTGCCCGAGTCGCCGCCGTCTCCATAGTCAGGGCGATACGGGCATAACTACCCCCACTCGCCTCCGTCCCACCCGCCCCTGTTTGAAAGTTGGGGTTGGTGGTGAAGAGAGCTAGGTAGAAGGCCGTGGGCCGTGTTGGGGTTCCAGTTGCCGTGAGCCAATCAATCATCAGTAGAGCTGCCGCATCAGATATTCCAGCCATATGTTTATCCTTTCATCTTGAGTTATTTGAGTTATGTCAGTAGAGCTATCAAGAGATTCTCAGTCGCCCTAAAATTGGGCATTTGTTGGAAGGAAGCCACCTCATAAGAATCCGTCATCTGCATCGGATCTTCTAGCACATCGAAGACTAATTCTCCCCGCCTCAATCTATCACCCACGCTCACCAACCGGTCCATATAGACCGTCGCTTTGGAGACATGCTTCTCTCCCTGGGCATCAAGATATTCTTGAATCGTATCTTCCCAACGACAATCTATCTCGACTGGTAAATCAAAGGTCCAGCGGCCGAAGCGGTCCTTGGAAGATCGAGCCCACCAGACGGCCTTCTGCTTCCGCATCTTCTTGATGATACTCATGCGGCAACCTCCGCGGCTGAGGTAAGAAGTTCTCTGAAGTGCTCAAAAGAGATTTTGTCGAAACAATCCAACCGCGATGAGCCATCCGTGACATTGAAGACCTGAACGGAGGGAGGAAGGCTTCGCTTCACACAATAGAAGCCACGGAGGAATCGCTGGAAGGCATATTCCTGGATGGTGGTCGTGGGGCTATGGGTATGCCAATGGGAGACATTGACACGATTTCCTAGGTCGTAACCCAGCAGGAACACCTGGGTGGCTCCCAAGCTGATGGCAAGGTTAATCGCCGCCGCTCCGGTCGAATAATTCCATCCCAGCGTGGAACCATTGTGGATTCCATCACGAAGTCGATTCATCTTCAGGAGATTAGGAATCTCGAATGGAAGAACCCCAGGAGCATTGGTTACCAGCCGCCCCTTGAAGTCCTTCAGTTTCCACTTATTCCGATGCCACCAACTAGGATCACCGAAGAGGCAGATGCTTACAATGTGAGCACCGAGATGCCAAGCGTCATTACAGCCAATGACATTCTTCCCAATCAATAGAGAAAAGTCGAAGTCCTTAAGGGAGGGACCTCCGCCGATGAGGTAAGCTGATCCTCCCTCCCATTCGCGTGTGGGGGTCCAGAGTTCCATCTTACGTCTCCTCCTGAGGCGTCCCTAACCAGGTCACTGAGACTGTCCTCTTCGCTGAGGCTTTATTGAGAAGGGCCAGACCCCCTGACGTATCCAAGAGCATCGCGGTTTGACCGTAGTGAGATGTGGCCAGATTAAAGGTTACCGCACTCTGATAGGTGACCGCCACCGAACCGGCTCTCTCGCTGACCGAACGGGGATCTCGGTTGGTATAAAAATGAGCGGCCAACCACCGCTCAATCAGTTCCAGTCTCTCCTCAGTGTAGGAAGAATCATCGCATACTTCGGTCACCAGTGCATTGGCAATGGTGATGAACGGGGTCAGGTCAATGCTGGGATCGACCTCGATGATCCCACCGACCAAGACAGAGGTGGTGCGCACGGGGATTCCATCACTCGTCCCACTTAACACCCCGGCGGCGTTTAGATGCCGCCGCTGGCTTCACCGCAGGAGGAGGTGGGATAGCCAGCGGCGGTGTGGAACCGGCCTCTACCGCGGTGGTGTGGGGCGCCACGGAGAGTGCCGAGGGGACGGGAGCAGGAGCAGGGCCAACAGGAGCAAACTTCCCCGCAAATAGAGATGAGAGACTGCGCTCGCTCGTCACGATTTCTCCCTCCTTATATTCACGACCATCCTGGATGTGAACCCCCTTCAACACTCTGAATTTATTTGCCATAAGTTTCTAAGTCTCGCCGTCAAACCGTCAAACGAATCGAATGGCTTAGGCCGCACCGTGGACGATGCCCGTGTTGCCGTTGTAATCGGCCCTGAGCTGAGGGACGAGAATCGCCATCACCTTGAAGTTGAGACGCATGCCGCCCATCGTCTCCCATTGCACCGTGGTGATATCCATGCCGATCACCATGCGAATGACATCGCTAGTCTGTTGGACCAGCACCAGCTGGAAGTCCGTCATGTGGTCCAGGGTCGTGACCGCCTGGATACCGTTGATCGCGAGCAGGCGCTGGCGCAGGGTGTTGTCACCCTTAGCCGAGGAGTAGTCGTCGTCCAGGTACTGATCCCAACCGGGCGAGTTGTAGAGCTTCCAGGGCCCATAGTGCTTCTTGTTCTCGCTCGCCTGGCGCATGGCAAGGATCTGCTGCACCATCAAGGCCGGAGTCCACGGACTCTCATCTGGGCCCGTAATGTCCACCGAGGTGATCCGACTGGGGAAGTTTGTCATCCCATAGATGGTACCACCCCCATAAGTGAAGGAGCCCGTGGTACCAATCGTGAGTTTTTCCGCCTCCTCTGACACCCGACGAGCGGCCAACTGGGCCATCGTGGTATCAAGTGGAGATCCGGCGTTCCGTGATGTCGCCACCTGGCGAGCATTGAAATAGAAATCCTTGTGAATGACTGGGAGGGGCAAGCCCACCAGGTCATACTCAGGTCGATCGCCTTCAGATTGGCGTGCCGGATCCATGCTGATGATGGCACCGGTAATGTCACTCTGACTCTCCGTCTCCAGGACTGTCTTCCCCATTCCATTGGGAATGTTGAAGGTGAGTCCCGCACCGCGGAGGTCGGCCACCACGCGGAGACGCTCTTTGGCGGCCACCACCACCGCCTCGTCGAGGATCTTCCACTCTTCCTTGCGGAGAGTGGCGGTGGCGTTCATGGTGGGTGTGGCAACGGGCTTGCCTCCCTGGTTCTGGTTGATGTAGGTGCGGCCATCTTTGCCGACCCACGGCCTCAGGGCCGCGACGTTGAACCCATTATTCAAAAGGGTTGTCGCGACGGCCCCTTGGGCTTGTCCGTTGAGGATGAGGTCCATATTGTGTTCTTTCTTCTCTGGTTAATGATGTTGGTTGCTACAGGTCGCGTTTTTTTTTACAAGATACGGACCTTGATTCTTTCGTCAACGTTGGCGCTATCGCTAGCGTCGACGTTCTCGAGGGGGGTCGCGATGCGGATGTCCGTCGAACTGGCGACCTTCAGAGTGCCGTCACCGTTACTGGTGAGGAACTCCGACTGATCGGCATTCTCACCACCGGATAACCAGGCATAGACGATATCGCCGGGTTTGCAGATCACGAAGGAGACTCGAGCACCGGAGGCATAGGCGTCGTCAACCGTCTTGCCCTGGAGGGCATCCTCGGTGGCGAAGGCCTTCTCGGTCCAACCTCCGGCGGTCGCGTGAACAATCACGTCACCGTCAGCCTCACGGGCGAGGAGCATTCCTGGGGTGATAGCCCCGCCCGCCAGCGCCTCCTCAAACTGCGGGTCGCCCCGGAGGTGAATCCTCTTGGGGGTGTTACTTCCTACTGTGGTAGACATATGGTTTTCTTTCTTCTCTGGTTAATGATGTGGGTGGTGTATTCTCGGGTAAGAGATAAAGTTCTTACTTGGTAGCAAAGTTGAGCACGGGGATCTCCAGGGCCTCTTCGGCCTCCGCATTCCCCGCCGGCACTGGAGCCTGGCCGGCATAGTTAGCCGTCGTGGTCACCTTGCCGCCCGCCAGGCGCGACAGGGCCCGCAGCTCGTTCAAGGGACGGGCACTCAGATCTTCCTTGGTGAAGATGTTGTTCTTGTTGGCGGTGATCGTCTCGATGAGCCGGACCTTCTCCTCATCATAAACGGTCATGCTGTTGCGGAGAACATCCTGAATCTCCTTGGGGGCGGCGGCGATGTAATCAGCCAGGTTCACCACCTTGGTTCCCTCCTCCCCTTTCTCTTTCTCCGGAGCGACCGCGTTGGCAACCGGAGCCGGCGGGGCGGCGGGTTTGTTGAGGGCTTCGTTCAGAGCCCCCTCCAGAGCCTCATCCGTGAGGGGCTTCATCTGTTCTTCCGTCATATTGGCCGCTAGGGCAATCCCTGCCACGGTGGTGACGGCATGGGCCATCAGGATGGCCACGATCTTCTGTTTGTTCATATTGAATTGTGATTTGATGTTTCGGTTTCCTACGAAGGCGCCAGTCACCGTTCGGTATTCCGTAACCCGGCGCACCTCCACGGGAGTCTCGTCACTCAACGTGACACCCGTATCAGCCGCCGTGTAACCCAGACGCCAAAGCTTGTTCTGAAATTCATAGATGACGAAATTGGAGTAAACGTCCATGACCCATAAATAGCCCGTGGAGGGGACGGCTGGGTCAACATTGAACTTGGTCCGCAAGGCCTCGCACAGAGCCGAGTTGATGTTGGACATGGACATCTCGTTCTTCGTTACCATCGCCTTGGCCTCATCCATCATCTGTTTGGCCTTCTTGCGCATCTCCTCATCGCCATTGTCCTGGGCCGTCTTCATCATCTTTTTGGCCTTGGCCATCAGGTCGGCTGATTGATTGCGAAGGAGTCCCGCCCCGTCGGCGAGGGAACAGGCGCCGATCTGGTCAGGTAAGAGGGCCAGATGGTCGGGGCGGTAATTGCGAGCGACACCAGTGTATTCCTCACCCCGCCAGGTTCCCTCGGTGTCGTCAACGTCGATGAAGATGCCCGTGGAGAGCTCCATCATCTCCTTGGCTTCGACCGCGGTCATGATCCGCTCATCAACGGTATTGGCGCGACCGCGGTCAATCCAGGCTTCCGACCTGAGGCGTCCCTTCTCCCAGCGGGTGTTCATCATCAGTCCGACTTTACGGTTATTGAGGATGACAGGATCGCAAGCAGAGACCCCTTCACCATTCATTGTGGGGTGATACACTACGATGGGCTTGTGGTTCCAGACAACTGGGGTCTTGGAAAGCTCTTCGGGGGGGTAGTAAAGTGGTCCCAAGGACCCTGTATGAACCCCCTCGGTCAGAAGCACCATGGGAACCACCGTATAGTCTTTCCCTTCCAGCTGATCAACACGACAACTCGTCGGGAGGAAGTTGCAGGTAAGAAGGGAATACCTCTGGGCTCCTTCGTTCCTGACCAACCTAGACATGGTTTTCATCGTATTCTACACGGTTTACTCTATCACATTCAGAGATTTACTAGAAGAGAACAGATCCGTAAAGAAGAAAATAGCTGAATCTTTTCTGAGAGGAGTGGTTTAATTCCCTTCGCAGGTCCTCTTCTCGGTGGCCTTGAGAGATTCAGCCGGATCCATTGGAGTGAAGGGCCTGAGAACGATGAGTTTGGACATCAGATTCTTGATAGTCTCCTCCGGATCAGGAGTGATCAATGGACGGATATCAGAAGGCTCGGCCCCATTACCAATCGCCGCGGCGATGATCTTGAGTGACTCACCTAGAAGCTGGTATTGCTGACAGAGAATCTGATACTGAATATTGAGCTGGTCATAACCGGAGGAACTCATCTGGGATGCCCTGTCAAGGATCTCCCTCCATCGCCGAGCCACCTCTTCCACCGAGACGCCTAGCTTCGCTGCGATAGCCCGGTCCGTCCAATTCGCCCTCTTGTATTTCACCAGCATCCCTATGTCAGTCACATTCATGGAATATATCATCTCACCTGCCGCCTCCTCATCACATTATCCAGCAAGACCTCACGATTACGACGCATGACCTCAGGTGACTTATAGAGTCTATCAGAAGAAGACGGATGAAACCGGTGCAGGAGACAGAGCCAAGGACTCCGATTGAGAAGTTGCCTTGCCTTAACCCGGCTGATCTCGTGGCAACATCGACGGTGCACCGTCTCAAAGGTAACGACACCCGGAAGGGGGTCTCGACCTCGCTCATGCCACTCTAGCGCGAAGATCTGTTGGTAATCTTCCCAACCATATCCACGAAACCTCTCGTCACAGCCGCCCAATTCAAGATAGGTCTCGGTCCGGCAGATGAACATAGTGGCACAGGGACCGGTCAATCGTGAACCGCAGTAGGTCCTCTGATCGCCCATGATCTTCTGGTAAACCTCCTCAGATAAAGGCATCTTCTCTCGTGTCAGGTAGGTCGCTGAGGCCGCCTGGGAGACATAAATCATCCCTCCGTTGAACCATTGCTTTACGAAGGTGCGATCGCTCACACGCAAGACGGTGAGGAGTTCCTTGAAATATCGTTCATTGGGGAGGGTGTCCACGTCCAGCTTCATCATCCATTTCGTCTCGGTCATCCGAGCCCCCAGGTTATGATAGTGACCTATGCTCAAATCACCAGGCCGGTCGGACAGACAAACCTCAAAATGAAACTGAGGATCGCTACCATATTCCTTCTGGATCCAGTCTGGAACGGGTTCACCCACGAAGAAGACAATGTGTTTGAGACCTGGGAGGGTCGCTCCTTTTACCGCTGCCAGCCAGACCCCTAAGGTCTGCTCGCGCCCCCAATAGGGTGTGATGGTCGTCAACATTCCTACCTCATGTAGAAACGATCGCCCCAGCCACTGCCTGTCATCTTGGTCTCCCTTCCGATCAATCCGAATTTCCTCAGGTAGTCATCGATCTCCCTCACCATAGGACAGCCTTGGTAGAGCGCCTTGACATTGACCTCGATGTAGGCATAACGGAACCGGTGGATCAAATCTCCCATCCCCTTCAGCGCGAGCAGCTCAGCCCCTTGTAGGTCGATATTGAGGAACCAATCAGGCCCCACTGATAGTTCCTTTGCCTTCAGAAGAGTATCCACTCGTGTAGTTACCATCTTCTCGTCTCTGATATATTGCACCGAGGGATGCTCAACCAGATGGGTACCAAACTCAAGAATACTAGAGCTCTGGCCCCCATTGTTCGCCACGTGGAAGGTAACCTCGTCACCATCCCTATCACTCACACAAGCGCAAAGGCAAGTAGATCCGGGATACGCCACCGTGGCCCTCACCAGTTGAAAATAGATCACCGGAAGGGCCTCCACCCAAATAACTCGACGGATCCCCTGCTGAGCATAAGCGTGGGCCTCTTGCCCTAGATTGGCCCCTAGATGGAGAACTCCTCCAGCTTGGATCTGATATTTCTTGAAGAGGGAATCAAAAGGAATGAGCATATATCTCTCACCATCGGAACCAGGCACCGGCATCTTCAGGCTTATCTTCAGGAATGAGATGGACCACTCGTCCTGTCTGCTTGGCGAACTGATCCACCACCTGTCTCACTCCATATTGGGGAGCCAGGTAGTCATGGAAGGCCATCACTCCACCAACCATTAGTTTGGATTCCCAGGCCTGAATGTCAGCTAGAACCCCCTCCAGCGAATGATCTCCATCTACATAGACCAATGACAAAGACTGGTTTGGGACACAACTGACCATCGCGTAAGAATCACCACGGAGGAAAACCGCCCGCCTGCCGAAACGAGCAACCCGTTCGCGAGTGGCCGCGAGGTTAGCATCATGCCAGGTTTGGGGATTGGAGGCATCACCTTTCTGGGTGGGCACGCATCGCCAACGGTCCACTAGATAGACGTGGCGCCAGACCGCGGGCATAGAGAGCAGGTCGGCCGAGAAGTAGCCCTCAGCGACGCCAATCTCAACGGCGTCACCATCTACCCCCATCATCAACTTCCAAATGTCGCGACGGTATCGGATTTCGGATTCCATATCTTATTATCGTCTGGTCGCCCAAAAATAAACCCCATCCCGTTGACAATCATGAGTCTGGGCTAACCAACAAAGGACCTGAGTAGTCACCTCTCTCACTTTCTCTACCTCGTTACCAGAGATGGCGTAGTCATGAAGCTCCAGGCAGAGGTAATCCATCAAGGAGAGGGCCACCAGGGAGGGGGGATCATCCCAGATGGCATTTTCACCACCTTCACAATCAATCTTCATCAGGGCCTTCATGGTTGGTTTCCAGAACCGCCAGACTAAATCGCGAACGGTAACGACAGGAACCATTGACGCCTCAAGCCCCAGACCATTCCGCACTGCATTCTCCATCACCTCCAATGGGTAACCCAGACCGGCCGATAGGTAACATTCATGCGCCCCATTAACCGCCGTGGTGGCTCTGAAGACAGGACCCCTCCCCAAAGCCGCCTCGACCAGCGACAAATTAGAATCGTGGGTGAACTGTTTGAAGACCTCCAGATTTTGGGGATGAGGTTCCACCGCGACAATATGGGCTTTAGGGAAGAGCTCGCGCGCGAAGCGGGAGAAGACTCCCACATTCGCCCCAATATCAAAGATGACGTCGGGTTGAAAGGTGACCTGACGAAGGTGATACATATCACAGGTTACCACTTCTCCATACAAGCCGGGGTAACCTCCGTTCAAGCTCTCTTCAAGTGTTCTGGGAATCATAAGGTAGCAACTAAAATGTCTTTATGGAATTCTGGCGAGTCGATCAACTTCATTTGGTAATCGGGATTGATCCTCCTCAGAGCGCGGCGAACCTCTTTGAACCTAACCGGAAGATCCGGCGTCCCCATCAGGCGAACGTCGTCAATCAGGATGTGGTGGATCCTCAGGAGGTGCTCCCGGATCAGAGCGAGCTCCGCCAGCAGAGGAACATCATCTATCTGGCCCCCTTCCGCACCACAATAATGAGAATCCAGCCAGAAGGTCGCCCGGGTCGTCAAGTGAGGAAGAAAGTCCCTAAGGAACTCACGGGAGTCACCTCGATGTAGATGAACCCTAATCGCCCGATCCTCAAAACGACGCAGGCAGTAACCAGAACAGAAAGGGTCCACCTCTACGGTGTAGATACAATCAAAACCGGCATCCAGAGCCGCCTGCACCCCCTCCCCTTTGAAAGTGCCCGTCTCCACAAAGACGGAGGAGAAATAACGCCGCAAGATTTCAGAAGAGATAGGCATGTCACCTCCGCCTGGCTTCATGCCAGTCAAACTGAGCGGGGTCAAAATCAGTCATGCGATCGGCAAACCAATAAGGCCCTAGTTTCCTGAACCCACTGAACTGAGTTATTCCTTTGCCAATATCACTCTGGTTATCATATTGAATGATACATCCTGGAACAAAGGCGTAGGTGATCAACTGGGGCTCCAGCTGGATGAACGCCCAATCAATTCCCATGCTCAGCGGAAGGATTGCCTCAATCATAGGAAGGATCTTGGCGATGCTCTCGCGGTTAACCAGATAGGCGTGAGTCGAAAAGGCCCCATAGGTCCGCATCATGCGAGGATCGTCGGTCTGCTCGGCATCACGACCCAGGTCGTCCTTATGCCACCATGGGGGGTTCACATGGAAGGTTCCGCCCATCCATAGAACATCCCAGGGATGGTTGGTAATGAATCGCTCCATGTAGTCGATCCTATCAAGGAAATCAGAACAGAAGACCAAATCGTCCTCCATCACAAAGGCGTGCTTCCCTTGTCGCAGGGCCTCTTCCATAATCCCCACCTGACTGAAATGACAACCAATGGCTCCTTTCTGGGGGCGGTGTAACATGCACGCGATGCGAGCGGGATCCCCCTGGTATTCAGAAGGGAGCATCCCGCGTGTGCGCGTAGCCTGCAATCCTACCGTCGCCAAGGCTACCGCCATGTGCCGCCGGCGATCGGCCCGATGGTCGAGGTTGACAAAACTGAGATAGGCTTGGTTTAATAGACTCATAAATTATTCACAGTCTCTCCCACTCCAATGGGACAATGTCACGAGTGTCTTCAGGTCGGCCTGGCATGAACCATTGTTTGGGCATGATTATTCTCTTGTTGGGATTTTGATTCAACCAGGCACCCCACCATGAATAGGTCGAGGCTGAACAAATATGATGCTCGCAGGTAGCCATGTAGGTAAGATCAGCCACCTCATCCGTCCCTTTGCTGATGGTAACATCCTTCCTCATCCCATAGGTAGCGCGGCACCAAGGGATGTCATCGGAGAAGAAGATGAAGTGATAACCAGGAAAGACTCGCATGGCCGCGTCAATCCACTCCTTAGAAACCAGCGGATGTTTCTGGGTTAGCATGAGATAGTCACCTCGCCGCACATGGACGGAGACGAATCCTGGAAGGGGTCTCCAAGGAAAACCAAACGCGGCAATGATTCGATCGCGAAACTCCTTGAAGTATTTCTCCGTCTGCCAGTAACCATCTAGGACGATGTTCTGGCGGCGCCAGATCTCCCGAAAGGGAAGCTCTTGGTAGTAGAAGACCCCCTCCGTGAGCTTGATCTCCGGCAAGCTCGGACTCCAGTCCGTGTTTACCAGATGCTGGAGGTAGATAGGGTTACCTTTGGGGTTGGTGGTCCGATTGGGAAGGGTGAACTCGAGTCCGTGCTTCCACGCATAGCCCATTGCAGCCGCCGCTTGGAAGAGGAAATTCCCCATCCTTCCATACGTCCTAGGTATCACCATAGATCTGCCTTTCACTTGACGAAGTTTGTCCTCAACGACCCGATCGAAACCTTTAGTGAGATGATGATTCAACTTGTAATGACTCCCATCATGGAGGCGATGAAAATAACGGAGACCCGACACCACCATCAACTGCCGGCCGGAGCGAAGCCAGTTATAGATCTGGTAGATGGAATCAGCGGTGTGAGGATTAACCGAACCATCCCAGACCTCCAAGTAACTCGCGCGGTGGACGAAATAGTTGCAGGTATTGAGGAGGCAACCAAAATTGGTCTTGTTTGGACGGAGCGGGGTGCGACCTCCTCTGGCGCGATTGGGAACCGGAGGGGCTGAAGGGGCCGGAGGGGTCATCAGAGCCGCCACATTCTTTGAGGAGATTATCTGACCCGACCAGGATCGGTAGTCGAAGGAAGGTTCGGCAAATTCTGGACAATAAACCGTCTGGGGGTCCCAGCCCTCCAGAGCAAATAGAGCATCCAAATAGGCCTTGGAGAGAATGTTATCACTGTCGAAGAGAATAACCCATTCACCCATAGCCCGTTCCACCGCCTTCTGTTTATTGAAGTAGCAATCAAGATTCTTCTCATTCCGAAAGAGCCTAACCTTAGGCAAATCCCTGAAGCTCTCTACCAGTTTCTCATAGGAACCATCGGTGCTGGCATCGTCGCTGATGACAATCTCGGCAATACGCGGATCATCCTTTACCTGAGCGATGCACTCAAGTAGAAAGGCATACCGGTTGAAATGAGTGATGGCTAGGCTGATGGAGGAAGGGTGCATCATGTGACCGAGGTAGGGATCCATGTGCAACGGCAATTACTTGACAAGATCCCATTTACACTATACATTGAACTATGAGTCGATACGTCAAAAACAAATACACCTCCCCGACCAGATTCTACAATCTGGACATCGACGATCTCGTCGAACGCTACCTCCGCGGGGAGAGCCTCAACCAAATCGCCGCAGTCTTCCATTGTTGTCGTCACGTGATCATGACAAGACTTATCTTCGCAGGGATTACGATACGAACCCTCACTGAGAGCAATAGGCTGATGGCCAGCCGAAGAACCGCGAGCGAGAATAGCTGGAATGCTCTTGCGGCTCAGAAGGCAGTCCGCGGCCGCCGCCAACCTTTCAAGGAGAAGCGACAGCGAGCTCTCACCATCCAAAAACAAGGGCTGACGAGTCGAAACGTCTCCACCCATGAGAAAGAGTTTTTTCGCCTGTGCCAGACACAGAGAGTGGAACTGACCCCTCAATTCGCAGTCGGAAAGTATAACGTCGATTTCCTCATCAAGGGCACCACCGTCACCGTGGAAGTATTGGGGGCGGGTGCCAGATATTCTTCGGAGGTGTTTAGGAAGTATTTTGGAGATCGTCTCAAATACATTAGAAATCGAGGCTACTCCATCATTCTTATCTGGGTGTTCAATAAAAGTAGAATCAACCGACGATGCACCAATAAGACAATCGCCCTGGCGAAGGTCTTTAGCCAAACACCAACCACCCCGGGTCAACAACACATGATGTTCAGTGACGGAGAGCCGGCGATTGTGAAGAGTGGTCAAGTGAATCACTCTTCCATGATACTTTGCCCGAGTGAGGAAGAGTGCATCAGGACATTCAATGAGGCTATCACCTAAAACACAATTGGGGTGGAGTGGAATCATCCCACGGGCCTGTTCGATTGTAAAGACCTGCCCCTCCATGGGGAGGCAGAGTTCACACACCCTATCATCTCCCGCAGTGGACCACTCGGCTTTGATGCCTAGTTCCTGCACCCCAAGACGATTGAAGGCGTCCAGCTGGCCCTCAGCGTGGGCGTTAATGATCTCCGTCCTCGCTATGGTAAGGGCCCGGGAACCTGCGAGAGATCCAATTCTCTCGCCGAGCTCGCGGGCGAGATCCTCCGCTCCACGTCCATCAGCGATCCCTTGCGCGAGAATCCGGTTCATCTCCGACGACATGGTGGCCGTAATGCCACGCAACTGCTCAAAGGCCCGGGTGCCAAGCAATTGAACCTTGGACATCGTCTCCGGCTGAGCGAAGGATGACTTTAGGAAGGACTCCGATGACTGATCCGTGCCGGTGATCGTCCGGGAGGAGATAAAGGCATTGAACTGACCTCTGCGATACGCAGACTCCACGAACTCGGTCGTCCATGGGGTTCCCGCCGGGGTACCTGGGTCCGGTGACAAGACGTTCGCCTCAACTTGCTGGCGAAACCAGTCATTAAACGCACCGAGCTTCTGGGCATCGGTCCGGAACTCAAACTCCCGGGGTTGGACGTGTAGAGCGATGGTCTGGAAAGGAACGAGATGCTTCTTCTCCTTCAAACCGAGGGCATCCTTCTCCACCATGAAATCTTTCACGGCTCTTCGCAAGTTCCTAAAGGCCTTGGACAGCTCTCGCATGAACGCCCGGCGGAGCGAAAGAGTCCGGGTGGGGTCCATCTTTAATGGATTAGTCCTCTGGTTTGAGACGAAAGCATTCCCGGCCGACCGGCTCGCATAGTAGGCCGCGATAGCCGCCCGAGCCTTCCCTTTGGAACGATGACGAGAGACGATATGACCATGAGCATCCACCTTGGCCCAAGGCTCACCAGGGCGGCCTGTAACGGGGCGATATTCGACGGTGTAGGGCATACTAGGTGAGAGATTTCCACCGCCGGGCGGACCAACAAGGTTGCCGCAAGGGGAAGTGACTCACCTGCCTCCTTGACTCATAGGAAAGCAACATGACCCTCTGACGGCAGAAATCTTCGTAGATCTGGGCCCTCTCTCGAATCGCTTCCAGAGATTCCCTTCTGAGCTCCTCCAGAAAATTCCTTACATCCTCATCATCCGGAGGTAAGGGTAGTCGCGAACTCAAACGTGAGTAGTCGCAATAATCAGAGGAGATTACCACTGTCGAATCAACCGAAATGGAAATGGTAATGGTGGTCAACATCTCCCGCTTCAGGATGGTTGATTCGGTGAAGGGGGATTAGCCGTGTCACCATCATTAGGAGGGGCCTGATCTTGCTCACCACCCTTGTCCTCATCCCGAAGCAGGGTGCCCGCTTCATCCAAAATGGACCGAGCCTCCTTATCATCCAGACCCAAGATCAATGTGAGATAATGGAAGGGCGGAATCAGAATGTCCACCCCACCTTGGACGTATTTCGACAAGGCATCTGTCCGAAGCTGTGCCACCTCCGCCTGGCCCTTGTCACTGGGAGTGTTGAGGTCGGTCCAGTCAATCACGATCTTTTGAGGTTCCGGCAAGACCCCAAAGGCAATAAGCCTCTCCAGCAAGGGCCTGATCACGTAAGGACCCAGATACCCCTCCCGGCGACGGTTGAGACGGCGGTTCCATGAAATAGTATCCTGCTCACTCGCGAGCTGGGCCGCCTCACTCCCCATGAACACCCGCCATGGTACCCCCAAGGCGTTGGCAATCAGGCGAATCTGAACTTCGAGATGGGGAACCGGATCGGCCACTTGAACCGATAGAGACTTCGCCGTCATTCCAACCGTGGCGATATATCGTTGGAGGCCGTTCATGTAAGCCTCCATCTGTTTCTTGGTCCCCGGAAGATCTATCTCAACTTGCTCATCCGGCGCGACCTGGGCCTCCATAGACAAACCCGGGAAGCCCCCCTTCCAGAACATCTCACCTGAACCGCCCGCGATCTTCCGCACGTCCAACAAGCGGTTGAACACCTTTTGCATCCTCGGCAGACCGTAAACGTCTGAAGAGGTGCGGTTGTCCGCCAGATGAATCACCCGGCTCCAGTGCACGTCCCCGGTGATCGTCTTCTGAGCCGAGCCCAAAGTCTCCTCGAACTGAATTCGATAGATGGTTGGAAACCCGTAACGGGGGTTGGTTACATCTTCCTCGAATTTCGCAATGTCGAGACAGGCCTCGTCAAAAGGCCTGAGGTAGAGAAGCTGATGAGTGCTCGTGCCTACCTTCTCACCCTTCTCGTCGATACCCATAACCGGGACATTGAGAGGCTGTCCATCATCCAAACCCAGCAGGAGGATCCCATACCGCCCAATCCCGCTAAGGACATCAGCTCGCTGCAAGATTGGAAGAATGCTGAGGGTCTCCTCTAATTCGATCCAAGCCGTCTCGAATGCGGTCATGCTCTCATCCTCAGTCTCGAATACCTGGGGGCGAGTCGCCCAGGATTCCTCGGGCAAGACCGCTACCACACGGTGGGCGATATCGCCGCGCAAGAAGAAATTCTTGTAATCCTCTCGAGTGATCTCTAAGGGGTGACCACATTCAAAATCAAGATCACGCCGCGGATCTAGCTGTCGGCGGAGCCAGAGCTGTCGCTCTAAGAGAATGTTTTGGGCAAGCTGCGCCCCTAGTGGTGGCGGATAATTGACACGAGAATTCGATCTCATGTTCGGCACTCTAACAGGCGGCGGCGATCAGGGCAACTATTCTTTCCCCGCTTCAACGCGATGTGCAAGAGGACCAAGTAGCCCAGGAGGTCCAAAAGGGTGTCCTCTTGGAATCCACCGGGACCATGAGCGAGGCGGCTCAGCTTATCGTCAATGCGAACCCTAAGACCCTCCGTGCTATCGCACCGCGAGAAGATCTGCACGGGGCTCAACGCCGAGTCGCCATAGGATCGATTCTTCTTGACGAGAAGGTCGCTAACCTCGCGGCAAACCTGACGGATATCACGAGCCGTGTCCAGATGGGGTCGGTTTTTCATTCGTCCTGTTATCTCCCTCAGGATCAACACAGACCCATTTGATGGTGTCGTAGGCCTCCATAGTCATAGGGAAGAGAAGAAGCAGATATTGCTAACCAAACGGAGGAAGTGGGTGGCGAAATACACACCCATCACTCCCAACAAAAGTGGGAGCAGAAACACCATTAAGGCTATGACAACCCGCCAGAAAGATATAGGCGTCTTCATTCCTTTCCTGGGAGGGTGTAAATCGCCCCGTCTTCCCCTTCCGGTTCCTGATGGACCGGCATGGAGAAGAGGTTGTCTGTGTTTGAGGCGCCTAGGGCGAAAGGCACACCATTTTCGTCATACTTCACAATGAAGGCGCCCGCCAAGGCGTCGAAGACGAATTGCTTTTCGAGCTCAGTCAATTCACGTTTTGGCATAATCATCAGTCATCTAAGGTCCCAACCTGCCGGGCATAGGCCAAATACTTGGCGACCTTCTTGGCTTTCTCCGCCTTCTTTAAGGGGTCCTCCCAATTCTCTGGAATGATACGCATCCCCACCAGCAAGTCCACCACAGCTATAAAGTCGTTGAGTTCTCCCACCAGCCGCTGGGTATTAGTCAGGCGGTCGGGGTTCTTATCACCGTCGTAAACCTCCAGGAGGCCAAAGCGATTGATCTTGCTCGTCATCTGAGCAATTTCAGCGCCTTCCTCACCCAGAAGGGAGATCAGATGTTCAATGGTTGTCATCCTTCCGCTACGCGGCGCGGGTAATGGAGTAGATCTCGTCGTAGACAAGACCGCTCTTGCCAAACATGAGCACAGCCTCCTCGAAGCCCTCAGCCATAACCGCTTCACAGCTGAACTGACCCTCATAAATGAAAACAACCAAATATCGTTTCATACCCTATAATCTTACCATGTTATTATCTCTTCGATCAGAAAAGGTTCCCTACCTTGCGCCGTTTTCGAGCGATGCGATTGAAGGCCCCGCTGCTCGCATCTACCTGATCTTTAACCTTAGCCTTGTTGCTGAAGTGCTTCAATTCTTCGACATAGGCCCTCGTCCAAAGCCTCTTCAAGACGAAGACATTCCCCGATCCCACTTGGGAAGCGAAGGGGTAAGCACGGGTCTCTTTGTCACCCGTGGGGTGGTAGGTGTAAACGCGAAAGCCGGAGAGGTTCCTCACCGTAGCCTCACCCGATTCCTTGCCTCCGGATCCTCCTTCCACCTCCAAGACGACCTCAATGTCATCACCGTCTTCCTCTGCTGTAGCCAAAATCTTCTCCTCCCGCTGTGTCGCCCCCCATTGCCCCCGGCGAACATCCAGCACTCCAAATTGATTCTTCTCACCTCGGGCCATCAAGACCCCCACCGAATAGGCCCCACCATCTTGAGTGCCGGCCTTGTCCCATGACCTGACTGTCGCCATACACTTGAAAGGGAGCTCATCTACCAATTGCAGTCTATCCGTATCAAAAAAACCTCCGGTGAGGGGAACCGGACTCTGGAGGACCTGCGCCGCATAGCCGTAGGCCCCTAGATCCTCCTCCATCTCCTCCAAGACCCTTTTAGGCAGGCGAACTGGATCAAAGAGATCGTCCCGGTAACGGCCCCTGAGCTCCGGCGGCGAGATTAGGTTATCAAGCCCCGGCCGGAGTTCGCCTGGCAGACATATATGGCGGACCGTCCCGTGCGATCTCGCCAGCATCTCGCCGCTAGGATCGCCTTCAGCCAACCTCTGCTGAATTAGAATCGTGGGGGTGACACGCTTGTCCACCTTGCGCGTGGTGAGAGTACCTTTCATCCACCGGTTAGCTGTCTTCAAATCAGCCTCACTGAAAGACTCCTCGGGGTTGAGCGGATCATCCACAACCAAGAGGTGGGCATGGTATCCCGTAACGTAGCCTCCCACCGATACGGACAAGCGAGATCCCATCTGGGTGTTGGTGAAAAGACCTTTGGTATTCTCGTCCTCGCGCAAGGTGATCCCTGGAAAGCATCGCTGAAACTTCTCGGACTGAACGATGTCGCGGGTCTTCAGACTGTCCTTAAGGGCAACCTGATGAGCGTAGGATCCGCAAATGATCCGGCATTCCGGCATCCGGATCCAGCACCAAGCAGGCAGGGCTTGACTGAAGATGGTGCTCTTAGTCGTGCCGGGTGAGATATTCACCACCAAGTCATATTCCTTTTCCTCCCCTTTAAACACCCGCTCCATGATCATCTGGGCCTCCTCGCACAGATACGGGAGGTGCCAGTTGTCCACCATCACTTCACCCACGATGACATCCCAAAACTCCCTAACAAATTCGTAAAAGGAATCGCGGCAGATGCTCGCAACCAAATTCTCCTCAATCGCCGTCACTGCCTCTGGTGGACGGGGCAGACCCATGAAGCTATAGGGCGTCTTCATGCTCCGTTTCCCCAACTGGAGCCGATAGCATTCGTGCCGGCTCCAAATCAACTATCTGGCCCTTGCCCTTCCAATCCATCTCCTTCTTCCTGCGAACCGCCTCAAGAATCTTACGGCGAGTCTCAAGATCTAGATCCAGCTGGGAGACATCTATCCCCACCATCACCTGGCCCGTATGCTCTACCGTCACTTTCTCGGAGTATCCCCGGTCTGCGTTGATCGTCCGGTTGACGAACATCACGGCTCCCGGGTACCTCACCTCCACCAGATCCATGAGGGCATTCTCGAAAAAGTCCTTTTTGTGAATCTGTATCACCTTCATCAACTCGATAAATTCAGGTTCTTCTTGCCAAGCCCTCATCGTCTGACGACCCAATCCCACGAGCTCACAGGCTCTTGAGATGTTATAGGAGCAGTTGATCAACGCATGGAAGAAGAGTTCCTTCCTCAATCTCTTGTCAATCCTTTCGGTAATCCTCCCTGGTACATCTCCATCTTTCCAGAACGCAAGTTCATTCCAAATCGCTCTCGCTTCTGGAGAGAGTTTCCCTAGAATATAGTGAGGAAGAGTATCTTGTTTCTGTCGTCGCTCATCCGCGAGGTCTTTCACCATCTTCAAATCAGGATACCGTTTGATCCAGGCACAAAGGGTACCGTTAGCAGCGGGAAGGTTCAGGGCCTCACTCACCTTGATCAAGTCGGGAGTTCGCAAGAAAGCGTCGTAGAGATCGAGGAGGAATCTCAATGTGAACTTCTTCGATCTAGTCATAGCCGGAAGCATAGCACCCCTTCTCGCGGAAGCAAGGGCGATCTATCGTGTCCATGGGCCCAATTCGTCCTCCAAGTCTGCCGGAAGTTCTGAGCAGACCTGCATCTGATCAGCGTCTTCGTAACTAATGAATCAGTTCATACCTCACCCGGCTCCGCCAAAAGACCTGGGTGCTCGGCAAAGGTAGTTCCTGAGTCATCAGACTGATTTCATCCCTCCAAGGTCCGAGCGGATTGTTTGATGACTCGAGGGTGGAGGAGATGCGAATCGACTTCAAAGGGGGTGCGGGGGGAGGATTCGTCCCAATGGTCTTCCAGACGACATTGCTGGGGTCACTTTCCAATCCCGTTAGATCGTTGCGAGCGGTTACGACGAAGAACCAGGTCCCCGGTGCCAGACCTATAATGGTGACAGTCAGATTGGTTCCCGCATTGGTGACCGAAGAGTAGATATCAACCTGGGTCCCAGCATAGATCCGGTAACTGGTCACGTTCGTATCTGGGCTGGGATCCCAAGCCAAAGTAACCAATGGGGCTGACCAGAGCGAACTGACCCAACCAAGGGCCAATAAAACATAGAGGCGGACTGTCGCATTCATGACCTATTATCTGGTTGAAGAGATTTCTAGGAGGAGGTCCCTTCCGCCTTCAGCAAAGCCTCCAATTGAACAAGGTGAGTGAGGCCCATCATAGAAGTCTCGACAGCGATCACATCTAACAGACGTTGGCGAAACCCTTCCAAGACCCACCGCTTGTCATCGAACGGCGTGAGGTCCATCTTCTTGACGGCTTCATCCAACTTTTCCACCATCATTATCAGGGAGACTGTTACCAAAGGCCCCGCGCTAGAAACCCCAAGACGGATGAACCATGAGGCCAGCTTCTGAGCTTCCTCTTCAGTATAGGGAACAATATCTTTCATAGGTTCTTCCTCCCATTTCGGATGGCGGCTTTGAGGACATCACGCAAACCCACACTATCCTTCTCCACCAGCCCATGAGATACCATCAGGAAGTAGGCGCTATCAAGACGGAGGGCGCGGTCAACGATTAAGCACGCCTTCAATGGCGTGATGGTCTTGAGATCCTCCCTCGTTATCTTCTTCTTGGTGGCCATAGCTCTAAGAGCAGGAGATATCACCTATCATCGCGGCACGCTCTCTGATATGCAACCAGTCTCACACAGCTCTTTAGCGATGCGGGCGCCGCGTTCTTCGCCCGCCTCCTTGTTCCAATGTGCCCAATGCTCCCATCCATCCTTGGCCGGAAAATCGCGAATGATGAAGCTCTTCGAATGCACCCATCCGGCCGCGGAATCTGCACACCCAGCTCCCTCAAATGTTTGGTGCAGCATTTCATGGGTGATCCAGTTGAAGCTGATGGCTATAGCTCTTTTCATCTCGGTTTCTTCTACCTCAAGAGCAGGAGATGTCACTCAGAGTGGTGTCTAGCTCATCCGCGATCTCCTCGATTCGTTCCTTCAAGGCCGCTCGCTTCTCAACCTGCTTGGGATCCGCCTCGGCTGCGGCCTTGCGCTTGACAAAATCTTCATCTGACTCACCCTCCTTTTGGGTCAGTTCCTCAGGATCTTCACCCTCGAAGGTGATGTCCACCCCTTCCAGATTGCTAACGACCTCGCCCAGAGCGTCGATCCGTTCCTGGAGCAGTTCACCCGTAGGACCTTGCTGGAGACTATCAGGTATGTTGTTAAGTTTGTCTTCGCACTCATTCCCAATCTCCTCCAATTGACTCACAGCGTCATCCTTCGCTGATTCCAGATCCTCAATGCAAGCGGCCGAATGGAAATCGGTTTCCTGTGCACTGTAAACCGCGACCCAGAACTCCGATTGAGTCAGGTCCCTGGGCTTGGGAGTGCATTCAGGCTTCATACACCGGATCCTCCGCCCCCCATAGCGAAACTCCCAGTAGCGATAAGCGTCGCCTTTCCTGATTTCACAACCGCAATACCCGCAGGTCCCTTGATCCTTTCGAGTCTTCTTGACTAGATATACTCGTGGCATAATTGTCTGGTTTATTATCTCCTAGAGAACGAAGTCATCCAACTCACAAAGGTCAACCACCTCCACCTCTCCTTTGGTGTCCTGCACCACAAAGACTCTCCTGACCGCATCACAAACCTTCAACGAGACGGGTTGACCTCTGAGCTTGGCAGTGGCATAGAGCGAAAGTTTCTTTTCAAAGTCCGGCCCATACTTCACCCGAAAGTGAGTCAAGCTCCCTGGGGGGAGGAAGACGAGCTCCTGGTTCGCCGGATCTGGCAAGTAGCCCGCCTCTTTGAGACAGGCCGAGGCCGCTTGATCGTCGGCGAATCTCGCTATCATGTCCCCTTCCCCGGCAAAGACACACCCATCTACCACTACCACCAAGATCTCGCGTTGAGCGTAAGAGATAGCCATCTTCTTGAACAGTGCAAGAGCAATGCTGTGATTGTAAATACTCATCTTCATTCCTCTCAATTTACCCCTTCATCTGAGCAAAAGGTTCAGTTAAGCAACAGGCTCAACGCCTGGCGTCCGAGAGTGTCCGTCTCCAAGACACCCAAGAACCGATTCGTCTCCACCGAGGTGGTATCAGTCTTCCGGTAGGTCCGGTGATGGGTGATGTATTCGGTCACGGCGTTATAGGCGTCCCAGCGGGAGCTCCCTTCATTCGCCGTACCTCCCTCGCCGAAGAGGCCAAAGATCTCCTCGCGCCGGGCAGACGTGCGACCGCTCTCTCCGGGGATGAGCTTCTCCAGGAAGTTCTGCATCTGCTTCTGGCCCATCTTCTCCGCAGCCAGCCGGACAAACTGCTTCCGCACCGAATCCACCGTCGCCCGGATTGCCGCCAGGAAGTTCTTCCACCGCGGCTCATACCGCAGGGCCATGCCAGACGTGTGAGAGACCCAAAGACTCGCGCTGAGCTCTGTGCTGGTCATCCCGTTGAGGCATTTGAGACGCTCCACATAGAGGCGACTGCGACGAGGGGTACCGCCATCCCATCCATCGCTGGAGTAGATATAGACCTGGAGCGGATCGCCCACCTTCCGATCGGCCTTGGGGATGACGATCTTCTCATGTTCCACAAACGCGAAGGCGCGGGAACGGTCCGACATGAATCCGGCCCGGACGACCTTGCCCTTGATGAATTCGGCGAACTCGAACTGGCTCTTGAGGAACTCCCGCGGATCACTGGGAGCATAATCGGCCCCCACGATTCCAAGGGCTGTGCGAGTGTCACTTCGATAGAGGAGCTTCTTGTAAGGCATCTGAATGCCCGTGTCCATCCCACCCACCTTGTCGCTGAGCGGTTCCCAATCGAGGTTGGAGGTCTTGAGTGTCTGCGTGAAGCTCGTGGCTTCGATACCCTGACTATTGATGACTGTCTCTTTCATATTCTATTATCTTGTTGATGTGATTTGTCGTTGATGGTAGGTTACAAAATTCCTAGGAAACCCAGAATACGATCAAGATCGACTTGGTATCCCCTTCATTCTTGACCTCCAAGGTGTGGGGATTGGCCGATATATCTGCTATACCGGTGGCCAACTGGAGGGCCTCACGGATCTGCGTTGCTTTGGCAACCAGGCGGGCCTGGTTGCGTCCATGACCACCAGCGGTGTAACCAGCGAACTTGACGAAACGGAATTTTCCCCCGACAGGAACGGCGGAGATGCTGACACGGAGCCGATTATCCTCCCCCCAGCTCATCATCTCACCATCACTCAACGAACCTGCCTGGGAATAACGAAGGTCGGTAATTTCGAGGCCCATCTTAACCAAGGCCTGTTCCAATGCGGGGAGTTTCTCCTCCAACACATTGAGGGCTCGATAATAGCAAGTGTTTTGATTGAGTGCCGCTGCCACGATCGCGCGGATACGGGCGTCATTATGGGATCGAGACTGCTTGATCTGCTCTATGATTTCTGGTTTCATTCTCTTGACTCCTTTCACAATTTAATGACAATGTGGGATCTTGACACACTTAAGCTCAGCTTGGCCTTTGACGAGATACCAAACCGCCAAGGCCGGCTGGTTGTTGTTGGTGTAACAGTGACTGACCTCGCGAATCTCGAACTGATTTTCATTGAGGCCGATCTTCTTCGCTACCGACTTTTTGATTTGTTTCGCATTCATGGTTGAGATATGAGCACAGCCCATGCCGAAATCATTCATCTTGTAACTGGTTGATCTGCCAGGTAAGATGAATTCGTTGAAATCAGGAGTGTATAATTTTTATACACCCCTGCACAAAATCTATACACTCAGACAGATCAATGGGCCGGGAGATGCCAATCATGCTGGACCATCTCCTCCACAGTAGGAGCCAGGGGGTGGTAGGGAGTAGGATCGATGATGTCAGCGAGGTGAAAAGCCTCCCGTCTCTCCACACAGGTCCCGCACCGTCCACAATGAAGGCCTTCTCCCCGGTAGCAAGACCAAGTTCTCAAATAGTCCACCTTCAAATCAACCCCTAGTGTGACAATGTCAGCCTTGGTCATCTTGATGAAGGGGCGAAGCAATTCAACCTTATGCCAATCACAAAGGGCCGCCACCACATTCATGGCCTCGGCGAACTCCGGCCGGCAGTCCGAATAAATCGCATGATCTCCCGCATGGGCGGCGTAGGCCACATAATCTAGACCATGAGCGATGGCATGACCAATAGCAATGGAGAGGAGAATCATATTGCGGTTAGGAACGACTGTCTTCTTCATCGACTCTTCATCATACCTCCCTTCCGGAACGGGCACCGAGAGGTCTGTCTGGGAGCTCCCCGGGAGAGTATCAGCAAGAGTAACCAGAGGAACGAGATGAAACGGGGTCCCTAGAAATGCGGCCTGGTATCGAGCGAAGTCCAATTCCTTCTGATGCCGTTGACCATAGTTGAAAGCAATAGCACGGACCTGATCACCTCCCTTGACGTGATGATGAAGGAGGGTAGTTGAATCCATCCCTCCCGAGGTGAGGACGAGTACCTTTTTCATATTTTCATTTCGAGAGTGGCGGTGGATTTGATGGAGATACCACCGCGGGGTTTCTGGATGACCGTCACAGTGATTATTCTGGGTTTCAACTTGGTAAAGAGTTGTTGGGCAATAATGCGGGAAAATTCCTCGCAGAAGTGCCCCTCCTGGCGGAAGCTCTGCAAGAAAAGCTTCAGACTTTTCGATTCCACGCAGAGCCTATTCGGTCCATAAAGAATCTCCACCACGTACCAATCAGGTTGGCCCGTGACCGGGCAGAGAGCCGTCACCTCATCACTGGTACAGGTGACCCTCCTCACTCCCTTGGGGGCCGGGAATGTCTCCAGGCGAGTGAATTTTGTGACCTTACTACCCAGAGCCTTAAATCGTTTCTTCATTTCATTGTATCTTTCTTAGGAATTCCAGACACCTTATTATCTCCTTTGGGGTCACGACCGAGAGGAACCCTTCCAAAGGAACGGCAATAAAATCTTGCCCCTCCCCGGAACCAATAGGCAAAATGAACCGCACACGAGGACATATGGCGTCCTTCCCCTGAAAATGACGGAAGACAGTAGAGTCAATATAGGCCACGGGCAGGCGATGATCACGCCGGCATATCATCATCCAACCAAACGTCTTCGCTTGTTCATGCGACTTGATGGCCTGGAGCAAACAGATGATCCAAGGATGCCTGAGGTTATCCGGTTTGAAGTCGATCAGATCACCAGGGCAACTATGAGAGGATCCCCGCTTCAATTCGATCGTGAAGAGCTTCAGAAGAGGTTCACCTATTGAATCTACCGCCGAAATATCACCATAGGATCCATGGGTAGGGATCCCTTTCTTCATCCTCTGGGTGGCGCGTCCGCCTGATTGGGAGGTGCGCCAAAAGACGTCGTCACGAGGAGCCTCACCTAGCCCCTTAGACCACCAGAGTGACAGTTTCTTACAAATCTCCCGCTCGAAGTCTCCACCCTTGTAACCCTTGTTCATCGTTTGATCTCCCGGCAGTTCTTGAAACCTACTTGGCGAGCATGTTCTTTGCACAGCAGAACCCCACCACGCAAGGGACTCTTCCAGCGATACCTCGCAGCGGCTCCACAGACGATACTCTGCTGCCAGTAGGGCCTCCAACCATATTGAAGGTATTGCTGACATCTCTCGACAATCCTTTTCATCGCCGCCTCACTCTCGTGGCCACGGGAGGATGACCTGCTATGGACCTCATGCCCAATAGTCCGCAGACTTCCCTCCAACCACCCCGATCCACTTGATCGTCCACGAGTCTCGACACAGGGCAGTTCGGGTGGGGCAGCTTAACCAGAAGCTGGTTCCGCCGCACGATCGCCCGACCCTCGGCCGAGAGGATAGCACGTCGCTGGACCCCATCTGGTAGTCTATCCGTCAGGTATTTCAAGGCTGTGATTTCACCCACCCCTTTAACCCCTCTGACCTCATCAGTAGGACATCCCGCAATCGCCTTGACCAGAGCCCATTTCCTGGCAGGAATCCCATACTGAGAGAGGAACCACGCCTCAATCAGGATCTTCCTCTTCTGGGGCGAGTAGATGCTGACGTTCGACCGGAGGCACTGCAAGAGATCACTATCTGCGGTTACCAGAATCACCTCTTCATCCTCAGGACAGTTCAGTGCGATAGATGCCATGATGTCATCACTCTCCATCCCATAATGGCAGAAGATGTTCTTGAAGCCGATCCTGGGGAGGTACCGCCGTCTGAGCTCAGAAATCTGAATGGATAAGACGTGGTAGGATTCCTTCTCCTCTTCGGTTCGCTCCTGGGCAGACCGTTTGCGCTTGTAGGAGGGATAGAGATCGCGACGGAACAGGTGGGGATGTTCAAAGCAGAAGGCGACACGGTCCGTTTGGAACTCATCCTTCAAGAAGGTGACGGATTTGAGGAATCCGAAAACCACCCCCGTCGAAATCCCCTTCCAGCTGAGTCCCTTGTTGACGTGAAAAGCGCGGTGGCAGAGATAACTAACGTCCAGAACGAGCCATGTTTTCACTTCGTTTCTCCTTCCACCTTCTCCGCCAGATAGAGTGCGAGAGAGATAATGTGCTTAGGCCAACCTCGATGGTTCTTGATCTTCATGAAAGCAGTCGCACCCCCACCATAATCAACCTCCTCCTTCACTAGATCATCATAAGCCTCGTCAGATAGGATCGGCTTCTTCCAGACGAAATAGATATAACGACATGCCCAAATCATATCGAGGGTGGGAGCAAAAGGGGTCCGCGCCTTCGCCGCGCTTACCTCGTCCCGCGCCTTACCACTGAGCTCCTGAACATCGCGACAGAAGAGCCTGGCCGTCTCCTTGGCAGGCACGCCCTTCGCCACATGAGCCTTCCATATCGTTATTTCATTCTGCGTGAACTTCTTCCCCTTCCGGCTGATCCGCTGACCCGGCACATACTGCCCGACCCGGTCACGTTCATTATTTGTGAATTGTTCTTTGAGACGCTTCAAGGCCTTGGGATTTCGACCGAGCTTCTGGGCCATCTGATTAGGAGTGGCTCCTGGTCCGGCCGCCAGGTAGGTATCGAAGAACCAATCAAGATCCTTCTGGTTCCAATCGTCATCCGCATGACGATTCTTGACCTCGTCGTCTGAGAAGAACCCACTCATTCGTATCGCCTCTTCCTTCGAGGTAGACACTCATCCTCAATCGCCTTCCAGACTTTAGCAGTGAGACTCCTCACCTTCTGTTCTAGGTCCTCCTCCTCAATGTGGGAGATGATGGCATTGCGAGTCCCCTTAAACAAGAGGTCATGAGCATCGTAAGAGGACTTCCCTTTCTTACCAGGATCCTCCCCCTTGGTGATCTTGGGCCAATGCTTCTCGTCAACCAGGAAATCAACACAGGAACCTACATCATCAATTCCGAGGTCATAGTAGATCGGAATCTGAACCGAACGATCCTTACCAACCTTCCCCGTAACCCGGTTCTTCTTCACCTCGGCCAGACATCGACACCCAATGGTCCGCTCCTTCCCGCGGATAGACCGTCTGATCTTGCCGACCACACTCGTCCAGATCTCCAGGTTGGCGTAGAATCGAAGAGCGCGACCGCCTGAGCGCGTCTTCGGCTCAAAGCCAAACCCAAGGTTGTCACGGGTTTGGCCGATAATGATGAGAATGCTCTTAGTCCTCCGCAGGCGCGAAAGAACCTCACGAATGTGTTCACTGTGATATTTGGCTTTACCATCTCCATAAGAACCTGCAACCTCCTCTCCTCCCTCCGACGCCTTCTTCTGCCGCAAAAACTTCTCCGATGCCACCGCCGAAGAAAGTGCATCTTGAGAATCTAAAACGTAGATAAACGGCCGACCCCCACCGAATAGGTCAACCATGTGGTAGTAGAACGATTCTATCGTGTCACTATAGACAGGTTCGCCCCTCTTCACCTCCGGAGGTTCCATCCGCCGAGCCACCTCCTTACCAAAATAATGGGCGATATCCATCAGAACACCTCCCTCTACATCATCAAAGACGAGGCGGTAATCGGCGAAGGCTTTACTACGGCAAGCCTCAGCAAAGCAGGATAGAGACAGCCAGGTCTTGCCCGCCTGGCTATCACCCACCAGGTAGTAATATCCCCCTTTGAGAAAGCCAACGTCGGGGCGATCGGTGCAAGCCAAATTAAGGAGGGTGCTCCCAGTAGAAAGAGCACCCTCCAAATTGAACTTCTCCCGTCTGGCAAGAAGAATGTCCCTAGGGCTCACGGCTAGGCCTCATCCCTATCCGAGTGTCGTTTCTTCTTGGGAGGCTCGTCGTCCTCATCGTCATCATGACCGGCACGGACCCGAGGTTTCTCCCCGTCCTCATCATCGTCCTCCGCAAACTTATTCTTCTTCTTGGGAGGCTTCTCGTCGTCCTCATCGTCATCAACCGGGACCTTCTTCTTGGGAGGCTCGTCGTCCTCATCGTCATCAACCGGGACCTTCTTCTTCTTGGGAGGCTCGTCGTCGAAGTCATCCCAATCGTCGTCATCAACCGGGACCTTCTTCTTGGGAGGCTCGTCGTCCTCATCGTCATCAACCGGGACCTTCTTCTTGGGAGGCTCGTCGTCCTCATCGTCATCAACCGGGACCTTCTTCTTCTTGGGAGGCTCGTCGTCCTCATCGTCATCAACCGGGACCTTCTTCTTCTTGGGAGGCTCGTCGTCCTCATCGTCGTCGTCCTTCTCACTCTCAAGGAAGGTCTTCTTCAGATCGTCATACTCTGGCACAAGAATAAGCTCATCCAGACAACAACCCTTGTCGAGGATCTCCTCGTCGTAATCCTCCCCGCGAGCTCGAAAATCGATGGCCTCCGCCTCCACATAGGTGAAGCCGGCGTAGGTCTTCTCAGCCAGAGCCACCTTCAACGTGAGACCGCCCTCCAGGTGGAAGAAGTTCTCCCACCCCTCATCCTCCTCACTGTTTCGCAGGCGAGCATCCAGCATCTTGCCGAAAAGATGGAAGGAGATGTCCCAGAGCTGAATCCCCTTATCTGGGTCCTTGAGGTTAATGACCTGGAAGAGCTGTCGTTGCTTCGGAGAGAGCTCCTTCACCAGCTCCTCGTCATCCTCGTCGGCATTCTTCATCAAACGCAACCGATGCTCACAGATGGGGCACCGCTCCTTGACCGTCAGACGTGGGCAAGTAAGAGTGTCACCATTGGCCCCCACCGAACGGTGCGTCCAGTAAGTTCGCTCCCAATGGAGCTGGCCCTCATCCGCCCATGGATTCCCCTCGCCTGCCACGAAGGGGATGATGTCCAGGAGATACCGACCCGGTTTGGGTTGGAACATCTGGATGCCCTCCGGCAGTTTCAGGGCGGCACTGGTGAATCCGGTCTTTAGTTTCTCGGCCCGTTCGCGAGCCGAGGTGTATCGTCGTTTTTCTTTCTTCATTTTATTTCTTTGGGTTGGTTTAGTTCTTTCTCTCTTCGTCTGTTTCAATCCGCATCCCTATCACTCGATCGGGATGATTCTTTCTCTCTTCGTCTGGCTCTCAGATAGCCCACAGTCCCGAACTTCATGACCATATAGGCAAGAACAGGAAGAACGAAGAAAATCGCTGCGAGTATTAAGATCAGAGTCATGAGGGTCATCAATCCTCATGGGATTGAGGTCGCCGAACATGCTGCCTGGTCATTTCCTCCACCGCTGCCCGTCCCTTCTCGCTTACTCTGGGGGAGGAGAAATAGCCCATTCCATGAAGTTCCACAAGCAAAGTCAACGTCCTCTTCTTGTGTTCCAAAGCCCACACCACCGCCTGAGCCAGACTATAATCATACTCAGCCGCCTGGAGAGCCACGGTTCCTTTTTGGAAATTGGGATTGCTCAACACGGCGCCGGTGACGGCTGCCTCCGTGACTTTGTCAATCCCGTGATCTTCTGGCGCGGCGCGAATCGCACTCCCTAATTCAGCCTGGAGAACCTTGAGCCGGTTGCTCACCTCATCCACCTTGCGTTTCGCGTCGGCCGCGAGGTGAGCATATTTAAGGTAATCAGAAGGGAGACGAATACATTCTTTGTCCAAATGGAGCTCGTCAATCTGAACAACGGATTCAGGTGTCTGTATGTCACTCATAGCACCTTATTATCTGTTTCGCCCGTGATTTTCTTGTCCTCCCGGACGATGGCGGCCTGGTCCGAGTATTGGGAACCCTTGTATCGTTTGGCGAGCTTTTTGACATTGTGGTGGAGGGCCTGCTCCCGGGTCAGGCCACGATTGGTCCTGAACTGCTGAAGGAAGAATTCTATATCACCCAGCTCCTCGAGAATGTTCTCAGCGTCAATGGGCTTGCCATAGATGACATGAGCCTTGACTGCGTCTAGGATCTCGCCGCCTTCAGTAGCAATACCCAAAGCGGCATGGAGCAGGTCAACCATCGTAGGAGTGAGGGCGGCCAGGATTTCCTCCGGTAATTTCACCAGAGCCTTGACCATCTTTTGGTGTTCCAATTCAATTGTGTTTATGTGTTCCATAATCTCCTAATGAAAGGCCTCCCAACAGGCCGCCGCTAAACCCGCGCTCTTGCTGTCGTAGAAGTTCCGTCCGAAAATTTCAATGATCTTGAAAGCCTTGATCCCGGCCGACTCGCTGGGCACCCTTTCCGGCTTACCATCTTTGGCGTCCTTGCCCACCATGCAGGACCGCGCATAGCCCAAGACCACATAGCGTATCCCCTCTGGATCATCGTTGGCGAGAAGCCGCAAGATCTTGGCAACATCGGCCCATGTCGTCTTGCGGTCCCAGTTGAACAGAGCCTGAGCGAGTCGGAACGCATCGGCCTTGTTGAGGCTCGTCGTCTGGATGGCTTGGATCTGCTCAATCTCAGTCTCCAGTGAGCCAACCTGCTCCAGGATGACTAGAGCCTTGCGAGCCGACCCCTCCGCCGCCTCGGCAATCTCCTGAATGACCCCCTCCGTCAGCGTCATCTGTTCCCGCTCGGTGACCCGACGGAGGAGCCTCACCAAATCATCCTCGGATAGAGCATTGAGCTTGACCTCCGTAGACCGAGTATGGATCGTCTTGATGAGCTTCTGAGGATCCGTCGTCGCCAGCATGAAGTAAACATGACCGGGAGTATCCTCCAAGAGCTTCAGGAAGGCATTCTGCGCGTCGCCAGTGAGCTTATGCGCCTCATCAATCAACCAGATACGGCATTTGCCCGCCATGGGCGAAAGGTTGGCATAGCGGCGGATATCGCGGACCATGTCGATTCCCTTGAAGTCCGCACAATTGATCTCGGTGAAGTCGTGATCCCCACATTGCAAGATCTCTTTGAGGATCCTGCCTATCGTCGTCTTGCCGCAGCCAGATGGGCCCGTGAGCAAGAGAGTATGGGGAATCTTGTTATGGTCCACTAGCTTCTGAAGGGATGCTATCGCCCCATCTTGTCCAATAACACCCTTCAGAGTCTTGGGCCGATAGAGCTTGTAAAGTTCCATATCATGTTATCTCGACTACCTTACCTGCCAGACCCTACCATACCTTACCTCACCAAACCTCACCACACCTTACCTGCCAGACCCTACCATACCAAACCTTACCGCACCTTACCCTACCAAACCTGCCGAACCTCACCTGCCAGACCCTACCAGACCCTGCCATACCATACCTACCGAATCTGCCGCTTGACCTCACGAACCGCCGCATAGACTTGGGCCAGCTCATGAAGTTGACCATAGCGTTGACGGTGATCCTCAAGTTCGCTCAGAGCCTCCTGAAGCATTTCACGCCGCCTCCGGGAGTTGGAAAGAACGTCCACCACCAATCGGTAACCACCACCCCGCGCTCGTCCCATTCTCTTTGTGTTTCCGATGTTTGTAAATGTGTTGCCTTTTTCATGCCTTATTATCTTCCCTCACCAAACTCTTCAAGAAGCGGACGGGATCCTGAGTGGTCTTACTCGGGTCCTCAGGATGAATAAAACGACCCTTCTTGAACTTGAATTCCTGTTTCTGAAACCAATTACCTCCCACCGGACAGATCTCATATTCCACCTCCAATGGCACCACCAACCAAGTATAAGCCTTGCGGAGCCGGACCATGACGACTTCTTCTACGATGGCCAGGTAGTCCTTCAACTCACCAACAGCAACATCCCCCACCAAACTATCATGAATCTGACCAACCACCATTGACCTCATGCGGTGGGTTGCTAACAACCTATTCACACGGATCAAGGCCCAAAGTAAACAATGGAAGGCGGATCCCTGCACGGGGTAGTTCACAACTGAATTCCGATTGAACGAGCCGTGAACTCTAAAGCCCGTCAATAGGTCAAAGTATCCCCTCTTCAGATACTTCCCATACCATAACTTCCGCCACCTCCCATATTCCATGAAACGCCGGTTCCAGAAATCATCCTCCACCTCCTCAAGGTGCTTCTCGAAGGATCCGTCTTCCGGGTCTTGCTCTGGATCCAGCACACCCAAATGAGTAATACCCTGCCGCTCGAGATGATTATACAGCGAGTCACCCTCAGGAGACTTGAGTTTTCCTAGGCGGATCCATTCCCAAAGGTTGCGAGCACAAGCTACGTAGAAGTCACCATAGAACTGAGGGAAGACAAACTTATTCTTCGCTCCATACCTGATATCTTTGGTCACCTGCTCTGGCTCCAGCAGGTAGATCTGGGCAGCCATATCCCGGTGCATGTCCTTAGTCGGGTCGGTGATGTAGGAGATGAAATTTGGGTCTTTATGGTAGGCGGCACTGACCACTACCTCGGCTCCCTTAAAGTCGTTCTCTACCAAAACGTGACCTTTAGAGGCAATAAAATGAGAACGAATTATCTCAGAAATCTCCTTATCTCGAACTGGGAAGTTCTGGAAGTTCGGCTCGCTCGACGAACTGCGGTAGGTGCGGGCCGTGTGGAGGTGAAAAGAAGGATGGAGGCGATCGCCAACCACCTCCCTCTCAATCCCAGTCAGGAAGGTCCCCAAAGTTTTCTGATACTTGAGATACCGGACGATCTTCGCCACGAAGGGGTTGTCAATCTTCTGGAGGGCCTCCTCATCCGTTGCGGGCCTGCCCGTTTCGGTCTCGTCAGTCACCTCATAATGGAGGTCAACATGGAGGATCGTTGCCAATTGTTCCCTGGAGGTGAGATTGGCCCTCTCTCCATACCGCCGCCGCCAAGTCTTCCACACGTCCTCTGCCTCCATTTCATAACGGAGGCACCTGAGTTTCTCTGTAAGAGATCTCCTCGTCTCAACCAACCGAGGGACATCAATCCGTATTCCATTCGCCTCGACCTGAGCGAGGGCAATCGCTCCCTCATGAAGCAATTGATAGCCCTTCTGGCGAACGGCATCAATCCTCATAACCCATCTCCCTCCGCTGTCTAATTGCCAAATGATATTCCAAGAGAGCATCCGTCCCTCCATAGAAGAGAAGAGTCGCCAGATCAATCTCTCTTATGCGGTTGTAGGGACCCTCCTTATTAGTCAGATAGGGCTCGACATTCTCATTGTAGGTGGGAATCCCCAACTTCACGAAGGCTTGGAATTTGAGCGAGCAGATCCCCGGACGATTATCTAGACAGTGAGAGGCCAGCATGGTATCCCATCCCCAATTCACCACGCCATGCCCGAAGGTCGCACGAGTCCACCTTTCCTCAAATTTCAGATTGGCAGCGATCTTCCTTGTCCGTTTCGAGCGGAGGAAGAGACCCGTCACCTCGATTGCATCACCCGACCAGGGATAGGAGATGGTCTCCCTCCCATTGGAGATAGCACAGGACACAATCCGTGCCTTCGGCCATTCAGGTTTGATACAATTCGTCTCATAATCGACCACTACCCAGCCTCCCTCATCATCAATCCTCTTCAACCATTGACGCACCTCCGCATCAGAATAGACCAACCTGATCCTCTTATGAAAGTCAGGCTGCTTCGGGGGATCCCGTTCAATGGAGAAGGCCGCCCTCAAATGGTCAGAGAAGAGCCGGTCCATCAATGGATTCTTCATCCGAATTAGAAAGGCCGGATGGTAGGTAGGACAGATCCAATGATCCTGACAAGGGATCCGCCAACCCACCCATCTCTCGACGGCGCCGATGTCTCCCTTCCAGTACCTCTCCATGAGGCTGGTCAGAGCGGATTTGCCCAAGAGCACAACCACACGAGGCTCAGTCCTCGCAATCGCCTTCCGCACGTTAGGCCGACAATATGAGATTTGCCTTGCATCAGGTGTCTTGTTCTTCGGCGGTCGGCATATCAAGGCGTTGGTAGTCCAGGCATCTCGGTCCAGATCTACGTCGAGATGGTCCAACGTCTGACGGAGGAACCGGCCCGCCTTACCTATGAAGGGCCGACCCTCCTCATCCTCTGTCTTCCCAGGCGCCTCTCCTATGACGAGGACCTCCCTCTCTCCCTTCCCATAAACCCCCATCTTCGGACTCTCACAGGTCTTGAACAATCCGCAAGCCCCACACCTTGGAACCAGACCTCCCGATCTCTCTTTCTGGACCGCCGAGGATTGGAAGAATCCCGTCATAAGCCGAGGCCTGTCTTCTTGCCCTTCTCTCTGAAGAGAAGAATCCCCGTGGTTGATCGAGCGAGGCGTCCATCCCTGACCACTCCAAGGATATCAGATACCCAGGTCTGCAACCTAAAATGATTGGTCCATTCCTCTAACCGCTTGAGTTTCCTCACCACCTCGGCGACGCTCTTCTCACTCACTGGTTTCATCTCACACAAGGCCCCCTGACCCCCATCCACTCGAGGATAGGACCAACCCCGACCGAACAGCTTCTGGGTGAGCACATTGGCCCGAGCCGATCCCTCATCAACCGGCTGGAGAGTTCTGATGAGCTCGAAGTCACACGAGAAAGGTCGCACTTGGTAGATGCCACATCGCCCATCCTCAGGTTGGAGATGACGACAACGACTGGTCTGATTACCCTCCTGAAAATCAGACCAAATCTCAACCTGTCTCCCATTGAAGTCGATCAACCTCTTGATGGCCCCAACAGGTCGTCCCTCTGATGGGAGGTAATCTAACGTGAACTTGAAGCAGCAACCCCCACAATTTGCGGGGCAAGTGTAGTCGCGCAGGAGTAGAGAAGAGACCCTGAGTGGTTGGGGAAAAAATTCCTTCCCACGGAAGGTGAACTTCTCCAGCGTCACGGTCGCAAAATACCGCTCAATGATTTTGGTGACAGAGTCGGATTGCATCACTCATCAGGATCTTCGACCTTCTTCTTCCTCTTGGGTTTCTCTTCTTCCTCGTCATCCTCGGTGGACGCGGCAGCCTCTTCTTCACCTGGATCCTGCGGCCTACCTAATACCGTAACATATTCCCAGCTCCCGCCCACTACCTTCAGTTTATCACCCACCAGCTGAGCCTCATCATATTTCTCGGAGATGTGCTTGAGAAGATCAGGAGCGATGTTGAACTCCATCGGTGGTCCTTCCCAATTGACCTTTTTCACCTCCTTATACCAGCCCGTCAACCCCTCCCCCAGGATGCGAATGACTCCATTAGACAGAGAGACAGATACCAACGGATCGCCCGCCTTATCCGCAGCAAAAATAGCGGCGCGATCACTCGCATCTTTAAGGGACTTGGGGATAGTGATGGGACGACCCTCAAACTTGATGATGTCGTCCAAGGAAGGATACTCCTCGGAATAGCGACGGCAGGAGAAGATCAATCCCTCAGTGTTCTTGAAATGGATCCAGGCCTCAGTCAACGCGAACTGGTCCATCCCTAATTGCGTGATATGAACCAGCGAAGTCCCTCGAACCAAGACGGACTCCCGCAAACCAGTCTCCACCTTGCATCGCATGACCTGCAAATTGTCGCAAGCCTCAATCAGATGGGGTGTCAGATGAATGCACGTAAGCAGAAACCGACTCTCATCCTGGCTCACGCAATGGTGAACCAGCCCTATCCCCTCAACAAAAGCCTTGGGCAGTTCCGCCCACTTTTTCGGGATCTCCACGCGATCAATTGGAAGGAAGATCTCAGCGTCCTTGGTGACACCAAACCCTTTCCGCTTGCCACGAAACTCCAGTTCACCCTTGTCGTTCTCGCGGACCAGCAGCTCTTCATCATCCATCTTCTCGAGAATGGCAAAGAGGGTAGTCGCCTGAATGGCGCCGGTGATGTCGAGACCAATGTCCATCCGGCAGGCCACCTCATCGTTGAAGGTCATCACCGCACTGTCTTGGAAGACCAAACAACTCGACTGTTCTATGAATTCCCTTGGTGAAAGACCCGCCTTCACCGCGTTGAGTTTATTCAGGAAGTTTTCTCGATTTATTTTCATTGCTTTTTCGTTTCCGCCTCAGATAGGCTTTCAACCGGTCCACGCTCCCAGCCTGCCGCTGGCGAAGTTGATGGAAAGTCAACATGATATGGGGTTTCCTCTCAGGTATTAGGACCTCTGGCGTATCGACAAGACCTCCACCTCCACTAAAGTAGATTCTCATGGTCGGGACAGATAGAGTCAAAAGTAAGCTGAGTGTCAGGAACCTTGAGACGATCAGGATGATCTTCCGCGAATTTGCGAAATTGATCAATCAGCAGATTGAGAGACGCCAGGTGATCAGGTCTACACCGTACCAGGGCGGTCGCCCGGTAGGCCACCAGAGTGGACAGGGCTATCTCATCACGAGCGCGGAGGATGAAGATCGGCTCATCCTCGGGGATCGCAACACCGGATTGCACGTTGACAATACTTCCCTCGACTCGATATTTCGATACTTTCATATCATCGCCTAGTAAACCTCCACTCACCCAACCAGTAGTTAAAATCCTCCTCGGTCAGATCGAATCGAAACGTGGCCAGATCCCGCACCCTCAGGATATCCTGACCATCCTGCTCACTCAAAAATCTAAAGATACTCACTCCCAGGTGCATCGGGATCTCCCTTCCGCACCAAAGCACGCCTACCGGCTCTTCATATTTCGTCACAATCCGAAACCCTTCCGATAACGAGCGGATCCCCGCTCGACTATCCTATAATCTAGAGGATAGGGCCAAGGTGGCCGACTCTCCTCCAAATGCTTTAGATACCGAAGGTTGGCAATACTGCGAGCGCGGTGATGGGAGGAGACACCAAATATCTTCACCTTGCCTTCCGCATCCGTCGAACCCATCTCCAATCCCAAATGACGCAACCAATGATCCACCGTCTCGCGAATCGCGGGGGCCGTCTTCCCATAGTCGTAGTGTTTCCCACTAATCATCTTTTGGGGGGAGCGGAAAGACACATTCACCATCATGGGAGGAACATCCCAGCGCCAATCTTCCCTCTCATGACTCCACCGAGGCACATAGAGCCAGCCATAGGCCGAGAGCTTCACCCAGGTCGCCGAATCTATAGACCACCAAGGGTAAGTGCAAACCAATTCCCAGGAGGTCATCGCGAAGCCATGCGTCTTGATAACAGGAAGACGATGATTGGATGCCGGACAGATGTGAGAGAAGAATGCATCAGCCCAACCAAAATATTCATGACGACTGACACCTTGGCCCAAACCACCTACCCCCAACAAGTCATATCTCGATCCGGTATCACCTAAATAGCGATCCACCCATTTCATCTCCGTCCCATAGTGAATAATGGGGACAGGCGTGACTCCATGCTCCTCCTCGAAGTACCTCTGTATTTCCCAGGTCAACTGAGGATTGGAAATGGCATCGACATTGGCGCACAAGATCCCTTTATCAAGATCCCTCATCCTCTTCATGAAGGACGCATAGTTGTCACAGTATCTCCTGAATTCCGAGCCCTTCTTCAAATCGTAATAGCTAAAATCTCCTTGGCTCCATCTAACGGGAGGCTTGTCCAGGTTGCGACCCGTCTTCCCCTTTCGTTCACCATGCTTGAGCACCTCAATGTTATAGATGGAATGAGCCCCCGAATCCACAAAGATGCTCTCTGAATAGATCGTCCCCAATGGCAGTATTCCTACCTGTGGGTGGAATGCCTTCATCATGACCAAATCCCGTCTGGGTATTCCTTCTTCAGAGCTCCCAGGCTGCGGCGAATGTAATCGGCCACCGGATCACTCTTATCATCCTTGAGGCCCTTCTCGGTCCAGAAATAATGAAAGTAATGAGCAGGGACATCTTGCATCCGGGCCCCCTCGTGTTTCCCCCAAGGCATCTTATCAGTATCTTTGAGAGCTCTCACTGTCCGTTGCTCCTGGCCGCCAAATCTACCAGCTTAAAAAACTCATCCCGTGCCGGCCCCTCAGCACGGAACACCCCTCGCATGGCGCTGGTGACCATGACCGCCCCGTGCTTCTGAACCCCTCTACAGGCCATGCAGAGATGTTTCGCTTGCACCACCACCGCCACCCCGCGGGGTCGAAGGTGTGTCTCCAAGGCGTTGGCGATCTGCGTCGTCATCTGCTCCTGAATCTGAAGCCGCCGCCCGAAGCAATCCACCAACCGCGCCAACTTCGACAGTCCCACCACCTTAGACTTGGAACCGGCCGCTGGCAAATAGGCAAGGTGAGCATGACCCGAAAACGTCAAGAGATGATGCTCGCAAACGGAGTAGAATTCAATCCAGGGGCAGACAATGATTTGATCATACTCGGCAGTGAAGGTCTTGGAGAGAATCTGGGAGGGGTCCTGGAGGTAGCCCGCTGTCATCTCCTCCCAGGCTCGCAGAACCCTGGCCGGAGTATCCACAAGCCCTTCACGGTGGGGGTCCTCTCCAACAAAACGAAGAAGGTAACGGACTCCTTCCTTGGCGTTGGCGCCGATGGCCACCAATCTCTCGTTCGCAGCCTGTGATCTGGTAGTCTTTAGCATGGGTGGTCCTTCTAACTCGAGATCTCCAGGGTAGCGCACGAGGTCATAGGCCTCTCACCGGATCACCACCCAAGGGCACGGGAGATCGGCTTCTCGGGTCCACGGTATCAACCTTGAACAACTTATGGATCTGATAACCGGCTCTGAAATCGCCCTCATTCCGCCGGACCTGGTTGATGACCGCCTTTAGAACCATGGGGTCCTCTCGGTGGCCCCATTCAGGATGGAGCCAGACTGGGATGCAGAAAGGGATGGGCAGGCCTAACCTGGTGAGCATCCCGCAGTAGAGGTCTATGTCTGAGGGCTCCTCAACAATGATCTTGAATTCATCGGCCAACCAGATGCTAGCCACCAATGGAGGCTTCCACTTCTTCGGCGAGACAGTGACCCAATCAAAAGAGTCGCCAAACTTGAAAGCCCCACTGGTCTCCAAATGCACCCTCTGGCCGGCAGTATGAAGTCCCTCCACCAAAGGTTCCAAATCGAAGATGGCTGGCTCGCCGCCGGTGACTACCACAAAAGGGACGTCAGCCTCGACGGCCTCCTGAACAATCTTCTGCACGGGCATGATCTCCACGTCCTTCGGCACCCATTTGGGATGCCAGGTCCCGGCAGAGTCGCACCAGGGACAATGAACCGGACAGCCAAAGAGCCTGACAAAGAAAGCTTTCCGACCCATGTGAACTCCCTCTCCTTGGAAGGTCACAAACCGCTCGTGGACACGGTAGCTGGTCTTGGGAGAACTCATAGCTCGTAATGGCAAGAGGAGGTGCAGGTCTCATCCACCTCGACAGCCACCAGCTCAGGAAGATTGGGATGGATCTTCTCAAAGATCCACCTCGCCAATTCCTCACTGGTGGGGTTCATAAGTCCCGTTGTGGCATTCAAGTGATAGTGATCGAGGTAATCCTCCACCAGAGGCCTGACCACCCGAGAGATGTCACCATAGTCGCGAAGCATCCCCGCCTGAGGACCCTCAGAGAAGAGATCTTTCCCCCTAAGAACGACTCTCATCAACCAACTATGACCGTGAAGGCGCCGACATCTCCCTGGATGAGAGGGAAGCACGTGAGAAGCCTCGAACCTAAATTCTTTGGTCAACGTAAATGGCACTGTATCCTATTATCTGCCCTGCCAGAGGAAACCGCGGTCGGAAACCCCAACCGCGGTCCACGAAAACATGGGGCCGTTACCTACGCCTTACCTTTGGCGACCTTGGCCTTCTTCGGAGCGATGCGATATTGAACCAGGCGCTGGTGGGAGAAGACTTCCTCCTCGGCCGCATAGTAAAGGCGGCCGCGGGCCTGGTCGAGGGTGACCCCGGCCTTCTTCGCGATCTCTTCCTCAGTCATCCAATCTTCGCCCACCACCGCGTTCACCTTCGCGGAGAGGGAACCCACTCGGCAGCCGTATTCATCCCGGGCGGCCTTCACGGGAGCCTTGGCCTTCACGGGAGCCTTGGCCTTCACGGGAGCCTTGGCCTTCACGGGAGCCTTGGCCTTGGTCTTGGTGGACTCACCTTCGGCAGTCTTGGTCTTGGTGGACTCACC
>Ga0210377_10000140_pt1 | contig 67241 bp, 73 predicted proteins | sample PLM4_65_b1redo_FD_155480 | JGI IMG/M metagenome (GOLD analysis project Ga0210377, IMG submission 155480) | Groundwater sediment microbial communities from an aquifer in East River, Colorado, USA - PLM4_65_b1 redo | ecosystem: Environmental > Terrestrial > Soil > Riparian zone | place: USA: East...
ACAACCCTCTCTTGGCTTATGTTAGACTTCATCTCGACCTTCCTCGGTATGGTTTGTGCGCTACACAAAAGCATATCCGATGAAGGTCTTTTTTACCTCCCCAACTTATGACTTTAAGAAAGCCCTGATTCCGCGTTCACCATCTCTTGCACAACGACAGCGAGTGCAACGGTGTTCTGATCAATGTTGTTTTTGATGCGATATGCAATCGCGCGCGCCGTCCATAACGATGCCCAACACTTTTTGACGGCGTTGAGTAATGTATCCATTCCATGGATGTTGAGATAAGTTTCCTGCTGACCTGCGAAGGATGCTTCTGGTAAATCTTCAGCCGTTGCGGATGAACGGACCGCTACAGATTTTTCTGGACGCCCCAACGCTTCATACGACCCGCGAATTGATTCGGCGATATCAGGTGGAATCCCCGCCTGAGCAAAGAGGCTGCGAATCGTGGCTGAAGCAGTTTCCAGCGAGGCGGGAAGCGCAGTGTCCACATCTTTGAGGGTTGCGATAATCTTTGTCTGCAGGGCGTTAAGTTTGATGAAGGTGCAATAGGCTTCGGTCGTGATGTGGAATCCACGAGGGATGGGGAAGCCGGCGCTGATCATTTTTGAAAGTGATAAGCCTTTGCCGCCAACGGTTTCGAGGTTGGCTGATGGGTTATCTAGTGCAAGGATATAGGAAGGTTTCATTTCATCCTCCGATTTCAAGTTAAGGAGTAGGTACCTGTTGAGCCAGATCTTTGGCTTCATCGAGCAATCGATCCAAATCATCACGGCTAAAATACTGCCCACGCAAGAAGACGCTTTCGATCTGTTGGGCGTTGCGGATATCTTCCAGCGGATTAGCATGAACCAGAACCATGGAAGCAGTCTTTCCCTCGGTGATGCTACCAAGACGATCTCCCAGTTCCATGAACTGCGCCGGTACGAGCGTTGCGCTTCGCAATATGTCGGCAGCCGGGATGCCAGCTTCCTGCCAGATCAGCATCTCTTCATGAACGGCATAACCGGGGATGATGCCGGGAACCATCAGATCTGTTCCCACCATCAATGGTATTCCAGCCTCATTCATACCCTTGACCATTTGTGCCCAGTTTTGCCAGTAAATATCTGGAATGTCACTTTGCCCAGCCCATTGAGATTTCCAGATGGCAAGAAGATTTTGTGAGATGTATTCACTGCCCGGCAGGTTCCCGGTCTCGAACGTATTCAAGCTTGGGAAGTTCTTGAATGTGACCACTGTTGGCACAACGGTCAAACCGCTTGCGCGCAGCTGTTGATAGACACCTTGCAGTGCTGCCGCATCAACTTCGTCAAGGCGTTCAAAATAATATGCCTGCGAGCCCATACCAGAGTAGATTAACTTCACGGGTTCTCTCAACAGCCTGGCGATTATTTTCTCAAAGCCAAACCAGTGCTCGGCACTGTCGAGACCCGTCGCAGCGGCGTCTTCGATGTAGATCGACTCTGGAACATGCCCAACCACTTTGAGTCCGTGTTTATCGGCTTCTTCCATGATCGCCAAAAACACATCCCGGTCGAGAGTGCTATAGACCTTGATCATATCCACGCCCGCTTCAGATTGTTGGCGGACTGCGATTCGGGCATCTTCGGGCGTTTTGATGCCCAATGAAATCTGGGGAATCAAGGGCGGATTTCCATCCATGATGAAACCGGTGACAACCATTTCTGGTCCAAATATTTTTCCTTGATTCAATTCATCCCGCAGCGGGAGGATGTATTCGTTTGGCATGCCCATATCCCGGACAAGCAGGACCCCATTGGTGACCATCACGCGCCCGAATACGGATGCGTCCAGATAGTGAACATGTGCATCGACGAGTCCGGGCGTTAGATAGAGCCCGTGACCATTGATGATTTTGGCGCCTTTCGGGATATTAACTTTTCCCTGTTCGTCGATTTTATCGATGCGATCATTTACGATAATAACTGTTTGACTGGGAACTGCGATTCCGTTCTCCACGTCAATGACTGTCACATTTGTGATCGTGTAGATGCTTGCAGAAATAGTGTCTGTTGATTTGGTGGTAGTGGCGCCGCAAGCACTCAAATTTGCTGTGGCAAGAAGTGACAATGCTGCAAGATATTTCATAGAAGTTTCCTTTTGTATTTATGGCACCTTGAACGCGGCAATGATCAGCTCGCTTCCATCTGGATCTGAGTTATGGATACGCAAACCCGGCGAATTCTCCACGCGCAAAGAGGGTGACTTCATTGGCATTGACATTCAAGGCCACGATCACAGCCCCACCTTCCTTGCCAAGTTGCCTCACGCCGACCAGCAGGGTTTCATCGCTCAACCATCCGAGCAAATTGACTGAGGAGTCCATACTCAGTTCGGATGTTTTGGTAAAGTTGACGTGCGGATATTCGGCAAAGATGTTCCCGTCTATTGTCGCGACGCGAACTGTGATGATCGGCGCTTTTTCGCCTGGGATGAGGTTGATGCCCTCTTCCCAGGCGATGTAACTGCCCGATGGTGAGATCATGCCGAGTCCTGCACTATCTTCTGATTCTGGTCGTTTGGGAAATGAAACGGTTTGTCCCTTGATAAGATCGGTGACTTGCATATCGCCGGAGTTTGCCTGGACCCAAGCCGTGGAGGCTTGATTGACGGATAGATCGGTAAATGTTTTATCCGCCGCGAGAAATTCGTAAATGGTATTGGATGGGATGTCAAAGTAATACAACCCGGAATTATTAGTGAATAATGCAGGTGTGCCGCCGATCCCAAACATGTGATGAGTAAACCAGATGCCAATGGGCTTTTGGTCCGCGGCGCGGATGGCGAGCGGAGTGATGTATTCAGACTCGCGGCTGTCCATCACGAGGATGGGTGAAGCGGAAGCCAATGATTGATATTCTGTCAGATAGATTTTGCTGCGAATCAGCGCGCCATTCTCTTCATATTGCAATGTGGAATAGGCAACCACCGGACTGGCGGGAAGCCCGATCATATCGGTAAATATGACAGTCTCAGCAAGGTCAAACAATGGGGTGATATTTCCGCCAAGGTTGAGGTTCAGGCGTAATCCGGGTTTCTCAGAGTCAAAGTCCCAGAATACCAACGACGTTGACATAACGCCGTCCGTGATGGGTCCGGCGGTGTGGATTTTTCCGGTCATGGGCGCGGTCTGCCATTCTCCAAGTGCTAACCCTGAGCGATCATAGGCTGTGATTCCGTGCTTGTCGCCAGTGTCGACGAGCACGGCGTAAGGAATGGGGATGCTGGTTGGCGGTATGGCAAGCGGTGCTTGCACGAATTTGGGAGTAGGAGGAAAGACTGGTGGTCCACACTCGCCGCGGTAGTATGCCCACTCGTCACATTCACTGCCATCGGGGAAGATGCAGTAGCCGGTTTGACTTCCGTCTGTGGCGGTGCGAATCTCGAGTTTGTTGCCTTGTTGCTCGCAATAGACTGAAGCCGGGTTGGGCATGTTCGCTTGAGGTAACTCCGTCGAAACGGGAGCAGGTTCCAGCTGAGTCTGAGGCACGGTACAGGCTGTCAGCACTATTAAGATCACCAAAGTGATTGATATAAATGATATGCGTTTCATGTTTACTTACTCCGTGTTGCTTGATTGCTTTTTTGGCTGTGGCTGGTTTCCCAATATGGCTGTCACCAGTTCTTCAGCCGAGCAGCCTTTTACAAGAAAGGCGTCGGCACCTGCCGCGAGCGCTTCTTCCTTGTAATCGGTATACATGCTGATCAAAACAACTCTTACCTTGGGCCAACGGTTTTTTATCGTGCGGGTGGCTTGGATGCCATCAGTCTTGGGCATGCGGACGTCCAAAAGTGCTACATCCGGCTGGAGAGTTTCTACAAGCGCTATCGCTTCATGTCCTTGTGTGGCTTCTCCCACGACCTCCAAATTGGAATGCGATGATAGTACCGCCCGCAGTCCGTGCCGGGCATGAGGATTGTCATCTGCGAGGATCAGGCGAGTTGGTTTGTCCATGTTGAGTTAGCTCTCATGATTTTTTTGAAGATCAGCGATGGGCATAGGAATGAGATTTGAGCCGAGCCTGACGCGGATGTGCCTTCGCCCATTCGATCATTCGACGTCGGTTCTTTAGCAGCCAATCATGGACATTTGCTGCCAGACCTTTTGCAGAGCCTTTAAATAGATGCGCTTCTTCTTCTGAGATCAGTTGCATCTCAATATCTTTGCCTTGATCGTACCTTGGCATATTCAACAATGTCTGTAGAAAGTTGAAATCGCGAAACTCCAGGTTGTGATTGAAATTAGACATATCAGCCTCCGATAATGCTTGTTGCGACATTCATAGCATAGCAAAGACTATGCCGATATTCATCAGTCTGGCGTGGGTTAAGTATTAAACGCGAAGACCGTCTTCTTGACGGTCTTCTCCACAAATTGCGTAGATCAAGGTTGTCGGAGTTTATTGTGTTTTGCTGGGCTCCGCCAGTGAGACTAGACCTTCTTTGAGTGCGTAGAGAGCGGCTTGGGTGCGACTCGCCAGGTGGAGTTTACTCATAATGTTGCTTACATGGGTCCGCGCAGTTGCCTCGCTAATGACCAGTCTTTCAGCAATTTCACGGTTTTCATGTCCTTGAGCTACAAGGTGAAGCACTTCCAACTCTCTAGGTGTCAGAGGTTCGGTAGTGGGTGGGTGTTCGGATGGCGCTGAGATCTCCGATAGTACTTTCCGTGCGATCACGGGATGTAATGAAGCTTCGCCTCGATAAACCTCGCGAATAGCTTCAATCAATGTTTCTGGGCTTGAATCTTTCAGATGATATCCCAATGCACCAGCCTTGATGGCTGGGAAAACCATCTCTTCCCCGGCGAAGGTTGTTAATACCAAAATTCTGGCATCAGATCTTTTCAATTTGATCTGTCGAATGGACTCGATACCGTCCATGTCTGGCATGACCAGATCCATCAAGATCACATCTGGATTTAATTGTTCATCCAGCCTGATGGCTTCCAGTCCATTTTCAGCTTCGCCTACGATTTCCATATCTGGCACAAGTTCCAATACGGCTTTAATCCCTTTGCGGATAATGGCATGATCGTCTACCACCATAAGCCGAATGCGGCTTGTTTTTTTGGTATTGAGATTTTCATTCATAGAATCACATCCACTCTTATACGCATCCCTTGACCGGGGTCGCTTGTCACGGTCAGTTTGCCACCCAATTCAGTGGCGTGTTCCGCCATGTCGGTTAATCCCATTTTGCCCTCTTGGTTGACATTGGTAACATCAAAGCCGGAGCCATCATCAACGATTTCCAGGGTAATGACGGGTCCGTTCTGCCGTAAGGTTAGATTCACTGATTTGGCATGTGCATGTTTTAGGGTGTTGTTGAGTGCTTCCTGCGCGATATGATATAGCCCTTCTTCCATGGTGAAAGGCAGGCGGGTGGTTAAATCTGTTTTCAGTGAAGTTTTCAATCCGGCGCGGCCCTCCACGGCTGATAAGCGAGCTTGCAGAGCCGTGAGCAGACCTTCCTTATCAAGTACAGGTGGACGCAGTTGATAAATTAACAGCCGCATCTCAGCCAGTGCCTCCTGCGAGGTTTCGTTAATTTCTGCCAGATATTTATCTACCTGATCGTAATTTTTTGTCATCAAGTGACCTGAAGCAGCCTGGGAATATAAGTTGATCCCATATAGCGACTGGGTAACCGAATCATGTAATTCGCGTGCCAGACGTTGACGCTCCTCCAAGGCTGCTACCCTTTTCGCATTCTTATACAACCGCGCATTTTCTATCGCAATGCCGGCCTGATTTGCCAACAATGTCATCACTTCCAGGTCTGTTTCGTCGAAGTCATTGAGACGATCGCTTTCCACATCAAATACCCCGATGACCTGGTCATTCACTTTGATGGGTACTGTCAATTCGGATTGTGTTCGACAGCCTTCAATGTGAACATAACGTGATTCTTTACTCACATCTGGGACAATGAGCGGTTTGCCGGAAGCTGCCACCCAGCCTGATATGCCATCCTGTCCTACCCTCAGGCGATCAGGCTTTACCTGAAAGCCGGGCTGCTCCCATAATTCGCCCGCCCCTACATAGTAAAAGATTTCGTTACCTTCGATCATTCCGATTTCAACATGATAATAATTAAAAGTACTCTGAACCAGTTTAACCAATTGGTCCAATAATTCATTGATGTCCAGGATGGATGTGATGCGTTGGCTGACCTCTGTGATCACACGGAATTGTTCTGCGCGATGGCGTGCCAGTCTATAGAGGCGTGCATTTTCAATGGCGATGCCGGTCTGGTTTGCTAACGATTGCATGAAATCTAAATCGGTTTGATCGAAATCGTTCATGCGATCACTTTGGATGTCCAATACCCCGATAACAACTCCTTTTACAACGATTGGAACGGTCATTTCTGACTTTGTTTCACTGCCCTGCATCCAAACATAGCGCGGCTCGCGAATTACATCAGAAATGATAAGCGGAGTCCCGTGCCTGGCGACCCAGCCTGATATGCCTTCTTCACCAACTTTAAGCTGAGCAGGTTTGAATTGAAAATTTGGCTTATCCCACAAGACCCCTGAGCCCACCCTGTACACTACGTATTCCCCTTCGATCAAGCCGATACCCACATGGTAATACTTGAATGTCTGACGAACCAATTGAGTTACCTGAGTAAGTAACTCGTCAATGTCCAGTATTGATGCGATATGCTGGTTGACTTCACTGAGCAGATTGAAGCGCTCGGAAAAACGCTGAGCGAAAACTTGATCCACCATGGCATATCCCTTGCTATGTTATTATCATACACCTACTTTGGATAAAGTGATGAACTAAATTTCTTATTACTCTCAATTGAGTAAGAAAAGGTATCTAGTTCATCCTACAAAGAGTCCGAACGCAACGATCGTACTGATTTCGATCTGACTAAATATCAAATTGTATAGATCAAAGCTATCGCCAAAGTCCAGCCCAGAACAATGATGCACTGGTGGCGATGAGCATCTGGGTTGACGATGTAGTTCCTGAACTTTAAGGCTGGCTAATAGCGTAGGCAAGCTGCGCGGCAATGAAACAACTCAATTCGTCTGCGCGTGCCTATCATTGCATCCTAAAATTAGCGGGCACGATCGCAGACCTGGCAGGAAATGAAGAGATTCAATCCCCGGCATCTAGCGTTGGCGTTGTTATACCGCTCACGATTTTGTTATCAGCACTCTCTTATATCCATTAGTTTTACAACCACTTTGGCGAGTGCTTTCTTGACAGTCTCTATTTTCATCTCTGCTATCTTCATAGTAACAATAACGGTTTTTGTGTCGCTACTGGTAAATTGACCGAAGGAAATAAAATTTCCACCCGCATCTGCAATGGCTTTGGTGATCTTTGCCAATTGACCAGGGTGGTCTTCTGCTAAAGCGGTCACGCGGATTCCAGTTGTGCGGGCCCCCATCAATTCCAGAAAAGTCTTGAACAAATCAGTCTCGGTGATAATGCCTACGACTTTATCCGCTTTCATCACGGGTACACCGCCGATCTTATTATCGGCCATTAATCGTGCGGCTTCCTCAATGGGCGTATCCACTTGCACGGTTAATACTTTGCGCGTCATCACTTCCTTGACCGTGATCTTGCTGAGTAGATAGTTCATTTCCCATACACTCAAGCTTGTGACCTGCGATGGTGTTGCATTTAACAGGTCTTTATCTGATACGATGCCGATCAGTTTGCCATCTTGAAGCACGGGCGCGCGGCGAATACGTTCCTTCTTAAACAATGCCAACGCATCGTGAATGGGCAAATCCTTTGTGATCGAAATAATAGGGCGGGACATTCTTTCGCCAACTAACATGGGTGCCTCCTAAATGATTGTTTTGGACTTACAAACCCAGATATGCCTCACGGACATGCTGATCCTTGATCAATTGACGCGCGGGTCCTTCGATTCCAGATTTACCCTCTGCAAGTACATATCCATAATCGCTGATCGCCAATGCCATTTGCACATTTTGTTCCACCAACATAATTGTGAGACCTGTATCACGCAGAGCGCGTAATCCTTCAAAGAGTTGCAGTACCAGCAAAGGCGCAAGACCCAGTGAGAGTTCGTCGATCATCAAGACCAAGGGTTCAGCCATAATGCCTCTTGCCACCGCCAGCATTTGTTGTTCGCCACCGCTTAATGTGCCAGCTTTTTGAGTATGGCGTTCCAGCAAACGTGGGAACATGTTGTATACCTTATCAAGATTGCTCTTGACTTTCGAACGTGCCCGTTTATTCGATGCGCCCATTTCAAGATTTTCGTACACGCTCATATCGGTGAACAATTGTCTGCCCTCTGGCACCAGCACCAACCCCAACTCCGCTTTGGTGTATGCCGGCATACGGCTGACATCCTGTCCTTGAAACCAGATTGTTCCACTCCATGGTTTGAGCAAGCCCATCACGGAGCGCAGCATGGTTGTCTTACCAGCGCCATTCCCGCCAACGAGACAGGTTAATTTTCCCTCCTCCAATTTCATACTAGCACCCCACAAAATTTGTACTTCGCCATAACCAGAGGTGATATCACGAACTTCAAGAATAGCCATGTTAATTCTCCTCCATGAGCTGTTCAGCAAGTTTGGGATCGCCCAGATACGCCTCGATCACTTTCGGGTGATTCGCAATTTCCTCCGGAGAACCTTCCGCGATCTGCTCCCCATAATCCAACACAAAAATGCGGTCTGAAACATTCATCACAGCCTTCATCAGGTGCTCGATCATAATGATGGTGATGCCCTGTGTGCGAATGTCCAAAATCATTTGGATCATCCCGTCGATCTCGGAGTGATTCAAACCTGCGAGGACTTCGTCCAATAAAAGCAGATGCGGATGTGACGCAAGCGCGCGCGCCATCTCAAGCCTTTTTTTCTGTGCTACGTTCAGACTCCCCGCAAGCTGGTCGGTACGACTGGAGATTCCCACAAACTCGAGCACTTCGTCTGCGATCTTGGCAGCTTTTCCCAGGCTTTGATTCTCGTGCCCGAAACAAGCGCCAACCATTACGTTCTCGCGCACAGTCAATTCGTTCAATGGGCGCACAATTTGATGCGTGCGTGCCATACCCATCTTCGCAAGATGATACGGCATCTTATTCGTCACATCTTTTCCCTGAAATAAAATGCGTCCTTCTTCGGGATGATAGACACCGTTGATGGTATTGAACAAAGTAGTCTTGCCGGCACCGTTTGGACCGATCAACCCCAATATTTGTCCTTTTGGGAGATCAAAGGTTACCTGGGTCAGAGCTTGCAAACCGCCAAAGCGTTTGGTGACACCTTGTACTTGTAAGAGTAATGTCATGCCAGCACCCTCCGCAACACCGCGTTGCGTTGTCTAAGCCAGCCAATTGCGCCCGAGGGAATGAACAACACAATCATTAGTAATAACGCGCCCGAAACGGAGAGTTGAATATCTTTGAAGAAATCGCTGGTCACCAGATACCCGCGCATGCCCTGATAGGCGAATGCGCCAAGAATTGGTCCAAGTACCGTACCCTGTCCGCCGAGCATGACCATGACGAGTAATTCGATCGAAGCGTGAAGCGGGAATGCATCGTGTGGCTCTACGTTTCCATTTTTGAAGAAGAAAAGCACACCGATCATGCCAGGGACAATCGCCGATAAAACGTAAGCCCAGGTCTTTGCATCTGGTGCGAATACGCCCATGACTTCCGCCGCATCTTCGTTCTCACGAATTGCAAGCAGACCCAAGCCAAACTTGGATGTGCGGATGAAGTAGCTCATGATGAGCGCCAAAAAAGCAAGCGCCGCGACAATGTAGAAAGCCATCTCCAGCGCTTTCGCTGCGCCGCCATATGCTTGATACGCCTTGAAGTTAAGAGTCAGGCCTATAGGTCCACCGAACAACTCAATGTTATTAATGAACGCTCTCATCGCTTCGTTCACGCCAATTGTGGCAAGCGCAAAGTAAGCGCCGCGCAGTCGCAGGATCGCCTTTCCCAAAAGAAAAGCCAACAAGCCTGAACTGATGCCGCCGACCAGGATGGAAATCCAAAGTGACACGCCTTGTACACTGAGCAGATAAAAACCGACATAGCCGCCAAAGCCAAAAAATACTATGTGACCAAAGCTCACATAGCCTGTATAGCCAAGCAAAATGTTCAGGCTGGAGGCGAGTGCAATGGCTTTTAAGATCGTGAAGGCGGTTTCACGTGCGGCGGCTTTTCCCGTGATGGTGGGGTACAACATCAACCCCGCAACCACAAGCAAGGGGACGATAATACCGATGTATTGTTTCCAGTTTTTCATTGTTTCGCTCCAAATAATCCATTGGGACGAACAAGCAGGACCAAAATGAACAAGCCGAACTCAATGACAGGCACCCACGAAGTTTCCATGAATGCGGGCACAACGGCTTCAAGCACGCCAAGCGCCAATCCACCGACCAACGCGCCAACCGGGTTGCCCAAGCCGCCCAATACACCGATCACAAAACTCTTGAGTTCATATCCACCCCCCGAAAGAATGCTGAATGGAAAGAATGTCGCGATCAATGCGCCTGAGATGGCAGCCAGCATGGTTCCCAAGCCGAAACTCAACGCCAGGATTTGTGAGGATGGAATCCCCATCAATTCTGCAGCGGCGCGGTTATTTGCCACTGCGCGGATAAATTTCCCGGGGCGTGTTCGATACAGAAATAAATACAGGCTGCCCGTGGCAAAGATCGCCGCCAGCGCCGCGATTAGACGTGTGCCAAGCAGTGTCGTTGACCCCAGGCTCACACTCCCCATATTGAAGTCCACATTGTATGGCGATGTCGTGAAAGCCGCAGTCCCTAACCCAATGATGATCATATTCACAGAGAATGTGGCTAGCAGTGAGGACAGATGCGGTGCATTGATCACACGATGGACAGCCACTGTATAGATCAATATCCCCAGAAGCAAACCAATCGGCGCCACAATAAATAATCCCAAATATGGATTCACCCCTAGTTTATTGAAGATCAAGTAAGTGCCAAACATGCCAAGCGCAATGATGGGACCATGCGACAGGTTGATGACATTCATGACACCCCAGATCAATGTCAGTCCCATCGCGGCTACACCATACACAAACCCCAACAGGATTCCATCCGGTAGTGAAGCAAGGAGCAGGTTTATTTGTTGCATGCTCAACTCCAATAAGAAAAACTGTAGAGCGAGATTAATCTCGCTCTACATGAATATCATTTTACATATTATGGCGCGGTGATCGGGAAGATCGGATCCTTGGTGGCAACATCTGCGGGCCATACGACTTCGCGTACCAATTCGCCCGCATCATTTTTCTGCCATTGAATGACGACCATGCTATGGCCGATTTGCAAGCCATGCGCTTCGGCGGATGTATCGAATTTGATTCCGCCATAGAAGGTGAAGATGTTCATCGCATCGAGCGCAGCTTTGACTGCTTCGCTATCCACGGAGTCCGCGTTCAGAATGGCTTTTTCAAGCAGCATGCCAGCTGCATATCCACCCGCAGCATGATAGGTGGGGGCGTCGCCGAAGGAGGCTTCAAATGCGGCAGCGAATTCTTCGCCTGTCGGACCGTACCATTCGATGCCGAGCGCATTCGCCTCTGCTTCGGTGTGAGTGGCTTTGCCTTCCCATTGGCTGGGACCCGTCACACCGAGGGCAGCATCGCCCAACTCGGAGAATTTGCTATCAGGCGGAGCAACCAGGATGCCGATAAACTGGATGCCAATATTGCGGTCATATAGTTGGCGGGCAAAGGTGCTTCCATCAGGATAGTGACCGCCGCCCAGCACAACTGTCGCGCCTGAGTCAACGATCTTGTTGATGATCGGACCAAAGTCAGGGGTATCAGAAGCGTAGGGTTCCACGAGAACGATTTCAAAGCCCTGCGATTCTGCATACGGCTGCAAACCATTGACCACGCTGGTAGAGAATTTATCGCTTTCATGTACGATGGCGATCTTGGCGGCAGGGTCGAGCCCTTTAAGCATGTCCACAGTGCTGGTGAGATACAAACTGCCGGGGGTATAAAGTTGGAAGACGCCCGTATAACCCTGCTTGTATGTATCATCGTCAGCCGCGCCGGTGGTGATCATCAGCTTGCCGTTCTGCTCCGCAATCACCGCGGCGGCGGCGGTGAGACCAGAGGAGTACGGGCTGATCAAAAAGTCAGCATTATCTTCTGTGATCAAACGCGTATACAGTTCCTGTACGCGTTCCTTTGTGGATTCATCATCGTAACTCTGTGAGGCAAACTTGACAATTGTGCCGTCGCTCAATGTGAGTCCGCCTGCTTCATTTACTTGATTCATCCACAAGTTGAAGCCATTCACCTGGCGTTTGGAAGAAACTTCCTGCGCTCCAGTCTGTGAAGCAGTGAAACCGATCGTGACGGTTATTTCCTCTGCGGCAGCCGGTGGCGCATCCGTTACGGCAACCGGTGCGTCCGTCGCGGGAGCATCCACAACAGGCGTTTCAGTTTCAACAGCGGCCCTACCACCGCAGGCAGTGAGCACCAGGCTCAAAACCATTAACAAAGCAAAGAGATTGAACAGTGTGCGTTTCATTTTCAACAAGCCTCCTTTATTGGCGTGAAAGAATGAAGGCGAATCACAATCAGGCTCAGAGCGGGAAGTGACCGCATTTGAATCAATTGTAAGAAAAACGGGGAAATATCAAATAAAAAACTGAGGTGTAGATATAAATAATTTATAAATAATTCTTGCCCCCAGAGACCTGAATTATTTATCCATCAAAGCGATAGCCCATGCCATGCTCGGTAAACAAATGGTGCGGATTGAGTGGATCGGCTTCGATCTTCTGTCGTAACCGCCCGATATACACGCGTAGATACTCCGCTTCATCGCCATATTCCATTCCCCAGACATTTTGCAGGATCGCACGATGTGATAAAACCCGGCCCGCATGTTTCAACAAATAAACCAGCAGGTTGAATTCGGTAGGCGTGAGATCTACAGGTGAATCTTTTACGGTAACCAAATGTCTCTCCATGTCTATGTGGATATCGCCGCGCACCAATTGCTCTTCATTCGATGAAGGCTCCTGCCAGCGCGCACGCCGAAGCACAGCCTTGATGCGCCCCATCAACTCGCCGACGCCAAACGGCTTGGTCAAATAATCATCCGCACCCATGTCAAACGCCTGCACTTTATCCGATTCTTCCCCCAAAGCAGTCAAAATAATAATAGGCGTTTTGGATGACTCGCGGATCCGGCGCGTTGTTTCCAACCCATCCAAATGCGGCATCATCAGGTCCAGGATCACAAGGTCAACATTTTCGCTTTTAAATACTGCCAAAGCCTCCAGACCATTTGAAGCGGTCAGCACTTTGTAATGTCGCGCTTCCAAATTGCGTCGTACAAAATCACGCAACGATTTCTCGTCATCCACTACTAGAACAACCGGATCATTCATAATGACGCATCTCCCGCTTTGTATAAGTCCAGTGGAATGGAAAAGGCGATACAGGCACCTGCATTCGTCGATTCCACCCAGATCTCACCTTTATGCGCGCGCACAAGTCCCTGACAGATCGCCAGCCCCAAGCCTGCGCCACTCGTTACGCGTGCGAGACTGTCGTCCAAACGATAGAACCGTTCAAAGATGCGCTCACTTTTCTCAGGCGGAATCCCGGGCCCGTCATCCAGTACCCGAAAAACTACCGTATCACTCTGTCTGTTAACTTGCACCTGAATAAAAGCTTTTTCGCCGCCATACTTGACCGAATTTTCGATCAGGTTGCGGATGACTGTCTCCAGCCGAGGCACATCCGCATAGAAGGCTGGCATCCCTGCTTCGATCTTGACCTCGAATCTGTTTCCACTTTCGAGGCGCGCCTGCCTGGCCCCGCGCGTGATGGTCTCCTCGATATTACACTTCTCCAAAGACAATTTCAATGATCCAGCTTCGATCCGCGATAGATCCAATAAATTATTTACCAAGCTGGTCAATCGGTCCGTCTCATTCGAAATGATGGATAAAAATTCCTTTTGCGATTTACTATCCCATTCCACATCATCCGCCAGCAAGGTGGATGCATAGCCTTTGATCGCGGCTAGCGGTGTACGTAACTCATGCGAGACCGTTGAAATAAGATTTGACTTCATGCGATCCAACTCGCGATCAGCCGTAATATCATGCAAAATTACACCGCGGCCAATGGGCATGTCTCTGCCGTCGGTTACATCAAAAGTCTCAAACCTGAGATTCAACGGGCGTCCTGCATATACCAACGCAATTTCTGATTTATGGTTTGAACCCTCCAGGATATTCCCGATCTCAGCTTCCTTGGATATATCTTCGATCGACTTGCTAAGGATGCGGCTGATCACACGTTCCACTTGTATATTTGCCATATCCTCATTTGCAAGTTCGGATAACTCAGCCACTCTTCGGTTTGCGTAAATAGTCACACCTTTCAAATCACTCAAGATCAATCCATCTTCCATGGATTGCACGAGTGCTTCCAGGCGGCGTGTTTGCTCCTGTAAGCGTGTGTCACTGCGTTCAAACAGGATCGCATTCTCTATCGCCATCGTGGCTTGATTCGCAAAGCTCGATAGCAACTGGATCTCGTTGGACGTAAACTCATGCGGCGTGGGGTGAAAGACAAGCAAACAAGTCGGCGGTGCATGTTGGGTGTTAAGTGGAACTGCCAGCACCGCACGATAACCTTCTGCACGCGAACGTGCTCTCTGCGATTTGTAGGATGGATCTGTCTCCGTATCGCTGACCTGGATCGGCTCACGCACACGCAGCGCACGCATGCTCACCGAACCAAACTCACTTGGCTGGATGGATAGTTGTTCAGTAAACCCCTGGGAAAGTCCACGACTGGCACGGATGCGAAAGACGCCGTGCTCGGCATCTAATGCAAGGATGGCGATCCGCCGTACGTTAAGCAAACGCCCCACGTGTTCAAGAATGCGGTCCAACACAACGCTCAGGTCAAGTGATGAAACGACAGCTGTACTTGTTTCCAATAAAGTTGTCTGTTCCTTCATCCGCTCCTTGATGGAGTTTTCCATCCGCAAAATACTACGTATCAGATTCCCGATCTGGTCGCCGCGCCGCGACATCTTTTCGATCTGTGTTCGCTGACTCTGTTCGATCTCTTGATTCATACCAATTGCTTCGGAGATGGGTGCCAGTTTTTCAATGGGATTGATCACGCGCCAGGAAAGGATGCCCCAAAATGCCAGTCCGATCAGAACGAAAGTTGCCATGGCTACCTGCGTGATGCGCTGCAGAATAATTCGGGTTGCGAACGCATTTGCCGTTGGGCGGCTGATGACCACGCCCCAATCCACACTGGGGATGGATGCGTACGTATATAAGCGCTCCTCGTCATTCAGATCAGTTTCTATAATCGAACCGCTGTTGCCCGTTGTTAATGCTTGAGTGTAAATATCAGGCAATATTTCCTTCGCAGGTCTCAATAAGAATGCGGGGTCGGGGTGTGCGATGACCTGTCCGCTGGCATCAAGGATGAGCACCTCAAAACCCTCTTCCTGCTCATGTTCCGAAATTATCGCAGATAATGTATTGCTCAAGCTTTCCAACTTGATGTTCGTGCCAACCAGCCCAAGAAACTTTCCGTCTGATGAACGAATGGGCATTACTGCTGTCGTAACAGCTTGATTTGTAGTAGGGGAAATGCGTCCCTCGGAAATCAATGGAACATTGGAAGTCAACGCGTTCTGATAATAACTACGGAATGAAAAATCATCGCCCACAGTGGAACTAGGACCGGTGGGGTAGTGGTATAACATGATCCCAGCCGCATCTAAACGATAGACTAAATTTACATCGGGTCGCGTACTTAATACGATTGAAAAAAGCTCCCCCATGTTTTCTTTATCTGTGTTGAGTACACTGGCATATGAAGAAAGTTCTTCTACAGTTTTCAACGAATTACTAATCGCAATATCTGTTTCGAGAGCAATGGCACGTGCTAAAGCAATATCATTGGCTTCCACATCCCCTCGTATTCTTTCCCCCACCAGACGGTCAAATACCAACAGCGTTACCAGAAATGGGATGATCAGGAACAGGTAAAACGCCAGCAATTGAAGCCCAAGATCGCGGTAAAAAGTCAACCATCTGCGCATGAATATTGCGGATAATTTTACTACTGTAACTGAAATTGCCTGTTGGGTTGTTTAACCATGCGCGTACGATTCGATAGTCAGTTACTCTATCCACTGAGCTACGGGGGCAAGCGATCGAAATTGTACTTGAAAAGAGTCAGGGCGCGATTCCGGCTTGAACCCCTCCTTGGAGGGGTGTCTTGCACTTGCTTATGGCTATGAACCCTCGTACAATCAGGGCGGCAATAGGAACTACCATCACACAGTACGGGAAAGGGACCGTTATGAGCGACCTCAAAAGTTTTGGCGAGAATATTATCGGAAACCTCGAGCAGGTGATCGTTGGCAAGTCGCAATCGTTGGAATTGGTTGTGATCGGCTTGTTGTGCCAGGGGCATGTCTTGATCGAGGATGTGCCTGGTGTGGGCAAGACCATGCTGGCGCGTAGTCTCGCGAAATCGTTGGATTGCACTTTCAATCGTATTCAATTCACACCCGATATGCTCCCCAGTGACGTGACGGGTGTGTCTATTTACAACCAGCAGAACCGCGAATTTGAGTTTCGCTCCGGTCCCATTTTTGGGCAGATCGTGTTGGCGGATGAAGTCAACCGCGCTACGCCAAAGACGCAAGCTTCCTTGCTCGAAGCGATGGAAGAACGCCAGGTGACTGTGGATGGCATCACGCATCCGCTGCCCAAACCGTTCATGGTGCTTGCCACACAAAACCCGATTGAGTATGAAGGGACATTCCCGCTGCCGGAAGCTCAATTGGACCGCTTCCTCTTGCGTGTGCGGATGGGGTATCCAAGCGCCACAGAGGAGGCAAAGATTCTTAATGGGCAACAGCTTCAACACCCGATTGAGACGTTGAAGTCCGTCGTCAAGGTGAAGGAATTGTTGAACGCGATCGATGGGATCCGTCAGATCTTTGTTTCGCCGCTGGTCCAAAAATATATTATTGACCTGGTGGGGCGCACCCGCCAAAGCACGGATGTTTATCTCGGCGCCAGTCCGCGCGGTAGCATTTCGTTGTTTCGTGCGGGGCAGGCGCGCGCGGCGTTGTTGGGGCGCGACCATGTGCTGCCCGATGACATCAAGGCACTTGCCATTCCCGTGCTCGGGCATCGCATTATCGTTTCGCCTGCCGCGCGTTTGCGTGAGTTGAGCGCGGACCGCATCGTGCAGGAAATTGTGTACAACGCACCAGTGCCAGGTGGTGATTATCAGGCTGTGGCTTCCTCCGAAAAGGCTAAGGGCAAAGCCAAGTGACGCCGGGTCGTGTTTTTGTTTTGTTGATCGTGGCGGTGGGCGGGGTTGGCTCGGTTGTCAACGGCGCGCCGTTTTACACGCGCATATTTTATCTGGGTGCATTGTTGATCGCGCTGGCATGGCTGTTGACTGTGTTCTCGCTGCGCGGTATCAAGGTTGAAAGAAAAGCGCGTTCGTTGCGCGCGGCAGTGGGGGATATCTTCGAAGAACATTATGAGGTCATCAACTCTAGTTTCATCCCGAAGTTGTGGCTGGAAATTTCAAACGACACGACCATTCCGCATGCCACCGGTTCGCGCGTGATCACCCTGTTGCGCGGACGCCAAAAACGTTCCTACACCGCTCGTACCTGGCTCACCAGCCGCGGCGGATTCTTACTGGGTCCTACGACAATCACATCGGGTGACCCGTTCGGAATCTTTCGCGTCTCTAAAAGTTTTCCGGCTACGTCATCATTGGTTGTGTTACCCATGCTTGTGAATGTGACCGAGTTCCTTTCACCGCCTGGTTTGTTGCCCGGCGGCAAAGCGATCCGACGCAAGTCACAGGATATTACGCCGCATGCCTCGGGCGTGCGTGAGTATGTTGCTGGGGATGCCGTCAAGCGGATTCACTGGCCCACCAGCATTCGCCGTAATCAATTGATGGTGAAGGAATTTGAACAAGACCCGCAAGCCGAAGTGTGGCTGTTTCTCGATACGAACAAAAGTGTGCATTTTACAAAGCCCGGTGAACTCTATGAAGCTCCACCGGTGGATGATCTATTCTTATTGAAGCGCCGCAAAGTGAAACTGCCGCCCGCCACGCTGGAGTATGCGATCTCAATCACCGCTTCGCTCGCACATTATTTTTTGGAGGGACGTCGTTCAGTGGGATTGGTCTCGGCTTCGGGGCGCACGTATAAAGTGATTCCGGCGGAGCGCAGTGAAAGACAGGAAGCGAAAATATTGGAAGAGCTCGCCTTCCTGCAAGCCGAAAGCACCTTTACATTATCCACGCTCGTCACCGCGCAAATGGGACAGTTGCCGCAAGGCAGCAGTGCGATCCTTGTGACGCCCACGGTCTCGCCCGAACTTTTGTTAGGCGTGGATAGTCTACAGCGTCGCAGTTTGCGCCCGGTGGTTGTGCTGCTGATGCTGCAATCTTTTGGCACGCGCGCGAGCAATGAAGACCTTGCCAAATCTCTGCTGGAACGCAATGTGCCGGTTTGCCGCATCTATTGCGATGCCGACCTTTCTGAAACCCTCTCCACCTTTTATTCCACCACCAACTTGCAGGAGCGCACATGGCGCAGACCCGTATTGTCACACTTGATTTAAATTTTCAAGGACGCCCGCACGCGATCGCTGCGTATTTGATTCGACATGGGGATGCGGTGATCCTCATCGAAAGCGGACCCGGCTCGACTCTGGCTGCCCTTCAAGCTGGTCTGGCGCAAGAAGGCTTATCTGCCGCTGACGTAACCCACGTCCTACTCACGCACATTCACCTGGACCATGCCGGTGCGGCAGGTTGGCTCGCGCAACATGGGGCGGAAATTTATGTGCATCCCATTGGCGCGCCGCACATGTTGAACCCTGATAAGTTGATCGCCAGTGCCACGCGAATCTATGGCGACCGGATGGAGTCGCTGTGGGGTGAGTTTTTGCCTGTTCCGCAGAATCAACTCAAAATCCCGAATGACGCGGAGACGATCCGAATCGGCAGCGCGGAATTTATCCCCTTGAATACGCCCGGTCACGCGGAGCATCATTACGTCTATCTCTTTGAAGATATCGCTTTCTGCGGAGACGTGGGCGGAGTCCGAATCCCCGGTTATCAATATCTACGAGTCCCGATGCCGCCGCCGGAGTTACACATCGAACGCTGGCATGAAAGTATTGCGCGCATACGAAAAGAAAACCCTGCGCGTATCGCGCCGACGCACTATGGAATTTTTGAGGATGTGGAATGGCAGTTGCGCGAAGTGGAAAAGGGCCTCGATAGCGCCGCGCGCTGGCTCGATGCGACGATGGCGGCTGAGCCGTCCATTGAGCAAATGCGCCAAAGTTATACCGATTGGATCATGGCAGAGGGGGAGCAGATCGGTTTGGATCCCGAAGTAGTGAAAGCCTACGAACTCGCCAACCCGCTCGGCATGAGCGCCGATGGGTTATTGCGCTATTGGAAGAAAGTGAAGATGGCGGGGTGATGGTTTGCGTTAGTAGGCGCTGGGCAGGATTTGGTGGATAAAACCACCAGACGCCGAATCCGCCGTTGGGACAGACTCCCGAAAGTATTCGGCATCGCCCGTACTTGTTCGTCGGTACAGGCGGTGTTGGGCAGGGTTGCAATTTCATTTTACTCCCCAAATCATGAAGTTGTTTGGAGTGGATATGTCCTCTCCATCAAATAATCCTGCTAATAACCGACCATCAGGACTAAATCTAAGCTCAGATGGAGTCCCTGGTAAATCCTTAATGACCTTTAGAACTTCTCCTGTTTTTGTGTTCCACAATTTAATACTCCAGCCATTGGCATTACTTGTCTCAGCATATTCTGTTGTCGCAAGTATTTTCCCATCTGGGTTGAGCGCGTATGTCCATCCGTAACTCTTGTAAAATCCAATCGGTTTTAGAGTATCAACATTCCACAAGACTATCTCGCCGTTATTCGTAGTTGCTATTAAACTACTATCACCATTGAAGGAAGAATTGATAGATTTGAAAGTCGCATATTGTTGATTGTCGGAAGTTTTCCATAAAAATGTAAGTCCGGAAAAGTCCCCCATTAGATATTTGCCATCTGGGCTAAACTCAAGTTGATATAGAGGTGTATCAAGTCTTTGTAACAATTTTTTATCGCAAGTTTCCCGCGCATTAACAATATAAGTATAAGCATCTGTTCCAAATTGTCGAACATGTCCTGTATATCCGTATGCTACACTTTGCCCATCAGGGCTATAACTCACGAAAATCTGGTCAAGAGCATCGAAATTCTCGAAAGTAATAGGACAGGTAATTCGTTTGATTTCTACCCCCGTGTCGGTGGTTACGAAGACTAAATCTCCATCTATTGCCAATACAACTTGTTGCCCATTTAATCCAAATGCGCCATCATAAGCAGAATTCATATAAGGACTATTAGGTTCTTTGACTTCCTTTGTCCAAATTGTTGTCAAAAAATAGGCGTCTATTAATTTGATTTGCGTCCGGAAAATTGTCAACAAGGTAAGTGTGTCAGGCGACCAAACAAATCGGTGGAAAGTTGTCTCAAACCCATTAACTTGCTCAATTTGTACAACATTGGTTACAGAGAGAAATGCCAGTGCAGGTGTTGGTTGTGGCGTAAGCGTAAAAGTAGGCGTAATTGTTGCCGTTTTAGATGGCACAAGTATTGGAATAACTGTATCAATTTGTATTGATGTAGGAATGGGTGTTATTGCAGTTTCGCGAGTTTGAGCGCAACCAAAAAGAAGCAGAGATAAAACATACAAACTCAAAAAGAAACGGACTTTCACTAATTACATAATCCTATTGTTTGAAAACATACACAAGTCCAATCAAGAGTTATACAACTGCTGGCTGTATAAGTACTATATGCAGATTATACGCCGATGGTTTGCCGATATGCAATCAATTCATTGCAAAATCTCAATCTCCCTCGGCAGAGACTTCTCCTCAGCCCACGATCGCACGATTTGTGCAAATAACTCGGGCGTTGCCAACGCCCAGTTGTGTTCGTTTGCCATCGAAAACTTCTTCCCCAAATTGATCAGTCCGCCTTTGGCGTTGGGTAAAGCCGCAGCCAGATCCCGCACGGATTGTTTCATGGCGGCGTATTCCTTTTTGCCTGCCAGCACGAGTGTGGGGGCGGTGGTTTGCTCAAGCCCCTTGGGCAGGCGGTAGGTTTGGTTAGCGAGCATCAAGTTTACGAATTGTGATTCGGTGGTTTCCTGAAAACTCTTTTTGAATTGTGAGTAATACTCATTTGGAATTCCCGTTGCATATTTCATGTTCAGGCGAATCCACCAATCGTTGTTGAGAAAGGGCGGAATGGACATACGATACGTCCAAGCGATTATCGCAGGGGAACTTGCCCAACCCATACCTGGCATTGATCGTAATAATGCGCTGGAAACAATTGCTTTGTCCACCAGCTCAGGCGCAGTTGCCAGTAGTTGAACGGTCACTTGCGCGCCTTCGGAGAGTCCCACAACGATGGCTTTGCCGCCATGCGCTTGCGTGCGGATCAAGTCCGCGACTTTTTCGGAAGCAAGGTCCATGCTGAAAGGCGTGATGTGGCGACTCTGTCCGTGCTCGGGCAAGTCCGCGGCGAGGCAGTGATAATCGGGGAGATGCTGAATGACTGGATTCCACATCCATGCTTCGCCGCCTCCGCCGTGGAGGAAGACGATGGTGGGTGCGTTGTCGGGTCCGGATGATTGGAAGTAAAGGGGCGGTGTGGTCATGTGTTTTCTCAATGAACTCTGTGGTCTCTATGATAGGTTGCTTCGGTATAATATCCTTTGTGGGTTGGTTGCACAAGTGACGTACAGCAGATAAACACCACTCTCGATGATACATCTCCGAGTCATTTAAATGATGATGTATGGTTAGTCTTCTTCGAGATCAGTATTGGCCTGTTCGTACACTATAATGCAGTTGTACACCCATACTTATCTTTCACAAATTCTTGATCGGAACCTTGTTATGAACATTACACTCGCACTTGGCGCCGGGGGCGCAAAAGGCAATTCGCATATTGGCGTCATCCGTCGTCTCGAAAAAGAAGGCATCAAGATCGAAGCAGTCGCAGGCACGAGCTTTGGCGGCGTGGTCGCGGTCTTTTATGCGTTGGGAAATTCACCGGATGAGATCGAGGATATTTTCGATGCGCTCGATCAAACCCAACTCTATGGTCACACGTGCTGTTACTGAGTATCGTCTCGAAGTGGATAAGCCCGAGATCATTCTGCGTCCACAAATAACGGATATTGAAATACTTGACCGTGTGGATGTTCGCGCAGTTGTGAAAAAAGGTGAAGAGGTTGTGGAAGCTGCCCTGCCAGAAATAAAAAATTTATTCGCATGGCAAAATCGCCTACGCCGTGCGATTGGAGTTTGAACATGACACGTGACCTAAGAAAATATGCCAAACAAACCAATGTCCGTATTGGGGTGGGAGCATTTCTGCTTTTACTCATCGTGGGCACGGGTTTGATCTATTACATCTATGGTGCGGGCGCGGCGGTGGGTAGCTTGCTTTGCCTTGGGGCAGCGCTGGTGCCGATCGTCTTGATCTTTGCGGCTCTCGAAATTATGGATTGGATTCAAAAACGTGCAAACCGCTCCTAACACTGACCTCATCGAATTCGAAAATTGGACTCTGCGTATTCGCAAAACGGATCATCCGTCCCCGCGCCTGTTGCTGATGCTGCATGGTTTTACCGGTGACGAAAACTCCATGTGGGTCTTCGTGCGTGACTTGCCGGCGCATTATTGGATCGTCGCGCCGCGCGCGCTGTATATCACGGAACCGAGTGGCTATTCCTGGCGTCCGCAGCATGATGTCGATTTTGGCAGGCCCAGCCTCGAACAGCTTCGACCAGCGGCTGAGGCATTGATCAGATTGGTTGATGCGTATCAACTGTCGGTTAAGATCGATGCGAACGTCTTCGATGTCATGGGCTTTAGTCAGGGCGCGGCGATGTCTAATTTGCTGGCGTTCTTGTATCCAGAAAGAATCCGCAAAACGGGCATTCTGGCGGGCTTTGTCCCAAGTGGCTTGGATGAACTTGTTGCGAAACGCCCGCTCGCGGGCAAACCATTTTTTGTTGCACACGGCACAAAAGATGAAACAGTGCCAGTTGACCGCGCCCGCGCTTCGATCGAAATTCTTGAGCAGGCAGGTGCGCAAGTGACATACTGTGAAGATGAAGTCGGGCACAAGGTGAGTTTGCCTTGTTTGCGGGCTTTGAGGGAATTTCTGGGTAACTAATGACCTGCTCACTCGGGGGCTTAGCCCCCGAGTGAGCGATTGGGTAATACTTTCACAAGGTTCTTGCATGTAAGGACATAAGCCCCTTAATCATCTCTCATTTGCACGTTGACGCACTGTTCTTTTATGAGTATCCTTAACCTAACCCGTAATGCGACATTAATGTCGCATTACATTTAAACGAACCGGAAATTAACCAATGAAAAAATCTTTATCTCGTCGTGATTTTCTAAAACTAACTGGTATGGGATTGGGTGCACTGGCGTTCAACCCGTTCAAGCCAGAAAGATCGCCGCTGGCATTGCCGCAATTCCCAGTCAGCGACCGGCTTGGACGTGTGTTCTCGAAAATCGATGTGCATATAGAACCAAGCTTCAATGCACCTTCCGTGAAGGTGTTGTATGATGATGAGATCGTTGTCTGGCAACAGGAAGTGGTCACGCGCGGTGCTTTGGATATGAACATCATCAACCAACGCTGGGTAAGTACGCCCGATGGTTATATTTATGCGCCGCAACTTCAACCGGTCAGGAATGCACCCAACCCACCGATCACTGTGCTACCCAGCGGACAGTTGGGTTTTTGGGCTGAGGTCACCGTTCCATATGTGGACATGCGCCTGGAAGGTGCCGCGGCGTCCCCGCATATCAAATCATTGCTGGAAGGCAACTTCCCTGTGAGGTTGTATTACAGCCAGGTAGTGTGGATCGATCAGATCGCCCAGGATGGCGGCGTTATTTTTTATCGTTTCAATGAAAATGGTGGACGCCCGACAGGTATTACTGGCGGCAGTTATGGGGATCTGTTATGGGGCGAAGCCTCTGCATTTCGCCCGCTTACACCTGAAGACGTAGTGCCAATTAGCCCAGAAGTCGACCCCACCTCCAAAAAAGTAGTGGTGGACCGCACTGAAAATTATCAAACCCTCTCCTGTTATGAAGGCAGCCAGGAAGTGTATTTCTGTCGTGTCTCGACAGGTCAATATCGCGATGTATATGGCAACCCGGTGACAGAATATTTGACACCCCTGGGTGAACATACCACCTGGCGCAAATCCATTTCCATTCATATGAGCGGCGGCACAACCGGAACGGGCTACGATACTCCGGCTGTTTCATGGTCAACCTTGTTTAGTGGGGAAGGGTACGCAATTCATGCCGCATTTTGGCATAACAACTTTGGCGTGCCGCGCTCACACGGTTGTGTGAACTGCCAGCCTGAAGATGCCAAATGGATCTTCCGTTGGGCAACACCTGTCAATTCGTTGACAGAAGGCGATGTTGTTTCGGAAGGTTTGACGAACGGCACCCATGTCATTGTTCAGGAGTTAACTGTATAGTATGGACTTTACAAACGTAACGATCGGTTTGGCTTTTTTGGCAGGGTTGGCTTCCTTCCTTTCGCCTTGTGTTTTTTCATTGGTCCCTGCCTATGTTGGCTATTTGGGTGGGCGTGCTGCAGGTGGTGAGACGACCGAAAGCAATCGCTTTATCACCTTTACACACGGACTCGCATTCGTCCTTGGATTCAGCGCGGTCTTCATAACACTGGGAGTTGCCACCTCCGCCTTTGGACATTTCCTGTTCGATCTGCGTTTCTGGCTGGCAAAGATCGGCGGCATTGTCGTGATCATCTTTGGGTTGCACATGACTGGTATCTTTCGCATCCCGTTCCTGGAATATGATACACGTGTTCAGCAGGTGCCCGATCGCAAACTAGGCTATCTCTCCTCGGCTTTGATGGGTGTGTTCTTCTCTGCGGGTTGGGCTCCCTGTGTGGGACCTGTGCTAGGCGCGATCCTTACACTCGCTTTGAATGGCGGTTCGGTTTCCACAGGTGTCTCCCTGTTGAGTGCCTATTCAGCTGGACTTGCCATTCCGTTCCTGATCGCGGCGCTGGGCGTGGGTTGGGTTTCATTGACTCTGCGTAAATATGGCAAAGTAATGCACTACGTGGAAGTGGTGATGGGCGTTGTTTTGGTCATCATTGGTTTCATGCTTTTCTCGGGCATCTTTGAACGCATTGCCCAGGCGAGTCAGTTCTTCTGGATCGATTTTGGACTGTAGACTAATGTAGAGACTTCGTCCCGAAGGATTATTTGAAAAGCCCTGGCTGCTTCTGCAAACCTTCGGGACGTTTGTGTAAATTCTCTGTTTATAACCATGCTTGAACTATAATCTGACCCTATGCTAACGATCACTTTGTATGCGCGTAAAAACGACTCTGCCAGTATTGAAGCCAAAGCGAATTTGGAAGCGTTGCAAGAGAAATTTCCACACCGTCTGGTGGAAGTGGACGTGGATTCTGATCCAATTATCCAAAAGAACTTTGGCGATAACGTGCCCTCCATTGAAGTGGGACCCTATAGACTGAGCTATCCTTTCGATAAACAAAAGTTAACAATGACCGTTGGCGCGGCATATGATCGCCGTGACCAGCTGGATAAGCTCGGGCGCGAAGACCATTACGAGCGTATCCAACGTGGGCAGACGCTTACCGGTGCTGACCGTGTGATGTACTGGCTCTCGCGTCACTACCTGGCTGTGCTTAATGTGGTGATGTTGTTTTATTTTGGCCTGCCGATTCTGGCGCCAGTCTTCATGAACGCGGGGATGAAGGTTCCAGCAACGATCATTTATACGATCTATAAACCGTTGTGTCATCAATTCGGATTCAGGTCTTTCTTCATATTCGGTGAACAACCTTATTATCCATTGGAAGAAGCGCATGTGGCGGGCGTCCAAACCTTTGGTGAAGTGACTGGATTTCAAGATTTGAATAACCCGGCTGCTTCTTCGCGTTTCGATGCGCGTCAGTATGTTGGTAATGAAACCGTTGGCTATAAAATGGCGTTGTGTGAACGCGACATGGCGATCTACTCCGCGATCTTTTTGTTTGGGATCTTTTATGCATTGACGGGACGCCGCCTTAAGCCGCTCCATTGGATGTTGTGGATTTTGATCGGTATGGGACCCATTGGCTTGGATGGCTTCTCGCAACTCTTTAGCCAAATGGAATGGTCGTGGCTTTCTTCACTGCTTCCATATCGTGAGAGCACGCCCTTGTTACGTGTCATCACCGGTGCGATATTTGGATTTGCGACTGCCTGGTTCTCGTACCCTTATATCGAGGAATCCATGGCGGAGAGTCGACAGTTCTTCGTCAAGAAACATGCTTCCATTTCGCAGAATAAACCCTAGAATGATTTTGGAATCCAGAAGCTTGCTTCTGGTATTTAAAAAGAATATTTACTGATCCAATATGCCATTTATTCACCAGGATAATCTCCGTTTCTTTCAATTTAATACCTTGCAAGCCAAACACGCGATTTTCACGCGGCATGGTGGTTTAAGCCCTGAGCCCTGGCAATCACTGAATGTTGGTGGGACAGTCGGGGATGAGCGTACCCGCGTCCGTGCGAATCGTGATCTGTCCCTCAAGGTTATGGGATGTGTGCCCGAGTCGGTTTTCGATGTGTGGCAGGTACATAGTGCTGACGTAATCTGCGCCACAGCTCCGCGTCCAGATACTGAGGCAGTACGGCAGGCGGATATCATTCTCACTGATAAACCCGAACTCACGTTATACATGCGTTTTGCGGATTGCGTCCCGATCCTTTTTCATGACCCGCATAAAGGCGTTGTTGGTGTTGCTCATGCTGGTTGGATGGGTACTCTGCGTGATGTTGCTACTGCAACGATCACTGCGATGGCTAAACAATATGGCTCCAATCCAGCCGATGTAATTGCTGGGATCGGACCTTCAATTGGACCTGATCATTATGAAGTCGGCGCGGATGTTATTTTGCAGGTGATGCAAAAACTTGGCGACGAATCAGAGCAGTTGCTCAAATCGCATAACGGCAAGATCCACTTTGACCTGTGGAAGACCAATCGGTTATTGCTCGAAAAGGCTGGCGTAGAAAAGATCGAAGTTGCCGAAATTTGCACGGCATGCCATACGGATGATTGGTTCTCGCACCGTGCTGAAAAAGGGCGTACCGGTCGTTTTGGCGCGTTGATCACTTTGCAATAATCAAATCGTGGCACGGGATGGCATCCCGCACCACGTTATCTTGAATGCGGCGATTATAATAACCATATGACTGACCTCGTCGCTAGTATCCGTGAACGCTATCTTTACACCCTCGAACAAATTGAAAAAGCCGCGCGCAAAAGCAACCGTGATCCGCAGGATATTCGGCTTGTGGTGGTTACAAAATCCCAGCCCATTGAAGTTGCCCAAGCCGCCATTGAAGCAGGTGTTACGATCCTCGGTGAGAATTATCCTGAGGAAGGTGTCATGAAAATTCAATCTCTCGCGGCGCAACCCCGCTCGTCTCTATTGCACTTTTCAGTGGAACGAGCGGGGCAAAGTGGGGTAGAATGGCACATGATCGGACATGTACAGAGCCGCAAAGCCCGTCTCATCGCTGATCATTTTGCACTTTTACACTCCCTCGATAGCCGCAAACTTGCGCAGCGCCTTGATCGTTTTGCCGCCGAGCAAAACCGAATTTTGCCTGTCCTGCTCGAGTTCAATTTGGGTGGCGAAGAAAGTAAATCAGGTTGGGAAGTTTCAAATATAACCAATCTGGATAAAATTTTCCCTGACATTCAAATTGTATTGGATCTGCCTCACTTGCGCGTGCGTGGACTCATGACCATGCCTCCGCTCGGGACAGACGCCGAAGACTCGCGCCGCTTCTTTCAAAGCCTGAGGCTGCTGCGTGACCAACTATCTTCGCACTACCCTCAAGCTGACTGGCGCGAACTCTCGATGGGCACTTCTGCTGATTACACCGTGGCAGTCGAAGAGGGCGCAACCCTCGTCAGAGTAGGAACGGCTATCGTAGGCGCACGCAAATATAAATCGGAGAAGGAAGCGGAATGAGTATCCTGGTCAGCGCAATATTAGTGATAAGAAATATTCTAGAGTTGCTTGTCATCGTCTCAGTGATCCTGTCATACGTGATGGACCCATATCATCCGGTGCGGCGCCGGGTCGATGCGATCGTCGACCCCATGCTGATGCCCATTCGCCGCGTAGTGCCGCTTATCGGTATGCTGGATATTAGTCCGATCATATTGATCATTCTGATCCGTATCATATCTAATTTGATTATCAAACTTTTGTGAGGTGAACAATGGCTGATAGAAAATTTCAAATGCACGATGGTCAAAAAGGTTCTGCCCTGGCTGTGCGTGTCACGCCGCGTGCCAGCCGTAACGAGATCGTTGAGATCCTTGATGATGGGACGGTCAAAGTACGCATCGCCGCAGCGCCCGCCGACGATGAAGCGAACGCTGTGCTGCTGGAATTTTTATCAGAGATCCTCGGTGTGCCCAAAAGCAAACTGGATATTGTTGCGGGCATTTCCGGCCGCGATAAACTGATCGCCGTGGTGGATATGGATGTGGAGACCGCGCACTCTCGCATTGTTGCGCATATTGGCTAGTTGATGAATCAAAAAATCCCCGGCAATACTTTTGCCGGGGATTTTTAAATGTAACGCGACATTTATGTCGCCTTGTCGCGTTACAAGCTATTGCACGGGGCTATAGATCGCTCGATACGTTCCAAAGATCTCGTAAATTGCTCGTAGGTAATTGCGCGTTTCTTCAAAGCGAATGACTTCCACCAATAGATCAGGGTCATTACCCGCGAGTTCATTCCAGGCAAGGGCGTTGCCGGGTCCGCCGTTGTAGGCGGCGAGGGTAGCATACATATTACCGCCCAAAAGATCGCGGTTTTTAGAAAGATAATATGCCCCAAATCGGACACTGACATTAGGGCGATACAGATCATCAGAATCATAACCAGTGGGCCAATTGAGTTCGCTCGCGATCTGACTGCCAGTGGGAGGGACCACCTGCATTAACCCATGTGCGCCCGCCGTGGATTTGACAAAGCCCTCGAACAAACTCTCCTGCCGGATCACGCTGAACATAAAGATGGGATCAAGCCCATACGCTTGCGATTGCTCAATGATCAGGTCGTGATAATACAAGCCATAGCGGACGTGATTGAAATAGGGTGGCGCGGTCAGCGATGCTGACTGGCTATCCTGTCCGGCAAGTGTCAGCACCTGTCGCATGGCAAAGATGGCAGAACGATATAACCCAATGCCAAGCAAATGATTCCCCAGACGGAAACTATCCGTGGGACTGATGCTTACCGATTCGCGCAGTGATTCGAATTCCAGGCGGGCTTCGTCATACATGCCCATTTCCCATAACTCGGTGCCGCGGATGAAGCGGGCGTCTGTAGCGAGTGTGTCGGGTCCGCTGAGATCTGTTTCGGCGGGGAGATTAAAGGTAATGCGTACCCAGGCTTCGGCGTCCTTGCGTTCTTTCTCTAGATCAGGATTCAGATTCACAAGAGCTGGTGTTTCAAACAACGCGCGCCCCATCAGGAGATCGCGGGCGCGTAGACTGTAATACTCAGTGGTATCGAGGGCTTGCCCCTGTTGCCAGGCTTGTTGCGCGGAAGCTGTATCACCGAGTCTTTGTTGTGTCTTCCCGATCCAGAAATAGGCGCGGGCGCGGTCATCAGGTTTAATGGCGAGTAGTAGATTGCGTTGAAAGATGGTGAGTGCGCCGGCAAGGTCGTTCAAGCGATAGTGTGCAATCCCCGCCCAGAACAATGCTGTGGAAGTTTGCTCACTGCCTGAGTATTCATTTGCCACACGTTCCCAGGTTTGCGCGGCTTCTTCGAGACGATTGTCGCGCTCGAGGATGCGCCCGGCAGTCACTAAAAATTCCGGGGCTTCAGTCGCGTTTGGAACTTGAAGGACAAAATCGGTCAGGGTTTTTACCGCGCCATCATAGTCATTCAATACGCTCCATTGTAGAAATGATTTTTCGCGCCAGGCATCGATCCAATCGGGATTATCAGGAAACGCCTTGATGAAATAATCCAATTCCTGCACGGCTTCTTCGGTGCGTTGCAAATTGCGAAAAGTGAGTGCGCGATAGTAATGGACGGTACCGCTATTGACCGGGTTCGCTTTGATATACCGTTCAAAGGCGACGAGCGCCACGTCATTTTGATCGGCGTAATAATCCACAAGTCCGCGGTCAAGATCATCAACGGTGATATCCGCATCCACGAGTGAGACGAGCGCGAGATAGGAATAATACGAAAGCGGATAATTTTCCACGGTGTGTAGATAGCGTGCATTTGCCGCATCGGTCTGACCCAGCGCGACATGTGATTGCCCTGCAAGATAATCCATTTGGGCTTTGAGATAATCGTTGGTTGTGTTGGCAAAGATCTGATCGTAGAGCGTCAAAGCTCCAGCGTGGTCGCCGAACGAGGCTCGGGCTTGGGCAATTTTTGTTTGTAGAGTCAAGCCGTCATCGAGGCGTGAAGCGGTGAGCGCAGCGTTGTAGGCGGTCAATGCGCCGCCGTAGTCATTGAGCTCGTTGAGCGCGTCGCCGCGATATTCCTGTACGTAGCCATCCAGTACACCAGGCACACGGGTCAGGTAGGTGTTGTAGGCATCCGCAGAAAGTTGATATTGACCCAGGTTGTAATAGGCCTGACCCATCAGAAAATAAGCGCGCGCCGAATACGTGGACGCGGAATATTCAGAAGTGAGCGTGTTAAGTTTTTCCAGAGCAAGTTGATAATTTCCGGCGGTGAGTTCGGTGCGTCCAAGCCCCCAAAGCGCGGCGGCTTTTACGGCGTTATCGGTGGTGTCGTTGAACGCACTGAGATACAGCTCACGCGCCAGATCATAATCGCCATTGAATAGCGCCGTATCGCCTGAATCGATTCGCAGAACCGGCTCGGGTGTTGGTAGTGGCGTTGATGTCGGTGGTGGAGTGGGGGTGGGGCTGGGACCTGGTGTGATGGTGGCTGTGGCAGTGGCTGCGGGCGTGGGCAACGCCTGACAGGCAGTGATGACAATCAGCAGCCACACCCCGATTATTTTTTTGATGTGGACCATTTGTTCCTTTTTATTACGGGGCATTTTATGACAGGACTTCCACGTTCACTCCAAGCTGGAGCCTGCCCTCGTTTAACGGAATGACGTTTTGCCCGAAGATCGCCCCCAGTTCATGTTTGCGATATTGGGCAAGGGTCTTGAGCGGCTCTTTCTTCTGCACGAGCGTATCTTTATCAATGGTGGTGACCACGCAACGCGCGCAGGGTTTGACAATTGCTAATTCAACGTCCCCAACTTTGATTTTGTTCCAGGTATCTTCGGCGAACGGTTCGCAGCCCTTGACCACAATGTTCGGACGAAACCGATTCATCGGGACGGGTTCTTCGAGCCGTGAGTTGAGATCTTGAAGCCCTGCCTCCGAAGCGATCAAAATGGGATAGCCATCCGCAAAGCCGGTGTGATCGTCATCGTGGATGGCGTAATCTGGTTTGATCCTGCGTTGAATGCCAGGCGCGATGTGGACAAGCCTCACCGGTGCACCGAGCCAATCCGAAAACCATTGCGCGGACTCGTCGCCTTGGTCAATGGCTGCCACGCCTTTGGTATGCCAGATGTTGACAGGTTGTGTCGTGCCTGTCTTTTGGATCGTAAACTGAACCGAATCGAAATCTGGTGCGGAGAGCGTGAGTGTACCATCGTTCAAAGTGGGGAGCACCCACGCCAGCTTTGAAAACTCGCGTTGCGTGAGCAGGTCGCCTTCGGGTGTGACGACCATCATGCGACGGTCGTCCTGCAAACCCATGCGTTCGACATTTGCAGATTCGACTTCGAATCCACGGCAGGCTTTGATGGGGTAGTAAATGAGGGATGAAACGGTTATAGTCATGGGTGTAATTTTACCTTAGTGGGTGGTCTGGCTACATATTCTCTGTTAAACGGTCAGTTTGCTAATGTATGCTTACTTCATTTTTTATCCACCCAGTGTACAATCAATTGAATATTTTGCAGATTATAACGAGTTGCTATAACAGCGAGACCTGCGGGGTCGAAGACCCACACCGTATGAGTATCTTGCTCCCCAAAACGGGAATCCTGTTCCTCAATAAACATGAAGGATAAACAAACATGAACCTTAAGCCTAGAAGAAAACCATCCCTTGTTCTTGTATTAATGTTTACCCTGTCATCGATTCTTGCCTGCAATATAGAAGAAAGAAGGAGCACGCTTCCTGTTGAATACGACACCTACATAATTGATACTAGTTCGATTCTGATGTCAATAACACAAGGCAAAGAAGATGTGTTCATGCCCGTCACATCATCTGAATCGGAAGAAATACCATCAGAATTTCCTGTAAATTGGAAACAAGCCGATTATCTAGTAATTGCCGATGCATTACATGAGGTAGTCTGGAGTACTTCATTGAAAAACTGGGAACTTAATTCAATGGATTTTGGCTTACCTTGCAACAAGAAGATGTATGGTTTACAGTATGGACACTTTGTATTCTACGACACCCAAGATACGGAGGATGGTAGTGATCGCATTGTACATAATATAGTTATAGATCCAGAGAGGAGTTCTGTTAATGTATGGGCATTAAGATATTCCCCAGTGGTGATACGCTGGGAAACCATTGATTTGACTAAAGCCGTTATAACTGCCGATGATGCCTTGCAGATTGCCGAGGCTAACGGTGGAACAGAGACCCGCAATAAAGTTGACAATGATTGTTATATATCTGTGTCGTTAGTCCCAGATTCGGCAGGCTATGATGGTTGGACGGTAAGTTATTATCAAAATCCGGGAACACTTCTAGAAATATATATAGACCCAATCACTGGCGATATTCAGTAACCACAAATATGCGATGGGAATCGTGTGAAGTCAACTATCAACGGGACAACAACCACGTTTGTGGGCGCTCATGAAGCTGGGCTACAAATTGCCCGATGGGATCACGGAAGACGATGTGAAATATATCGAGGATCACTTCTTGAATCATAACAAGGATAATAGAAGATGAAACGATTTGGTCCCACTATTTCTATCACCTTGGCATTTGTAATGCTATTTGCGGGTGTGTTGTCCTGTAACATTGGGAAAACGGAAGAGCAAACCAATCTGTTTTCCCAATATTACACCATTGAGCCAACCTCACTTCTGGACTCGCTCAAACGTGGAGAGACGGTATTTACTCCTGTGAGCCAGAGACCCGAACTCCTGCCTGTCGATCAAAAGGTAACCGTAAACTGGCATCAGGCAGATTATTTTTATATCGCGAACGCTTTGTATGAAGGAGTTTTAGGGAAAACCCTGCAAGGCTGGCAGCTCAGCAGTATGGATTTCGCTTTAGGCTGCTCCAAAGTGCAAAATGGATTTCAGAATGGAGGTTTCCGGTTCTTCAGCGTGGTAAAGGATAACGACCAAGAATCGCGCTTGGAGCGTTTTATTGATATTGACCCAAGCAATAATTTTGTTCATGTGTCGGAAACGAAATATTCCCCTAAATTGATAGATTTGAAAAGCATTGATCTGGCACAGCTCAAAATTTCCGCCGACCAAGCCCTCCAAATTGCTGAAAGTAACGGTGGAGAAGAAAAGCGTGCATCAGTAAAAAATGCATGTAGCATATCTTCGTTGCTTACCTTGGATCGGACGGACAGATGGCAATGGAAAGTATTTTATTCTCGATGGGATGACCGTACGGTGTTTTTCAATATTCTGATTGATCCATATACAGGAGAAAGCTATCTTCCATGAGGCTAGTAATATAAGGCTTCAACTTGAGTCGCGATGCTGAAAATCGATTGATCGAAGTGAAGAAGAACACAGTAAGCATGGCGACCTTTGTCTATGATGGCGATGGGAATCGTGTGAAGTCAACTATCAACGGGACAACAACCACGTTTGTGGGCGCTCACTACGAATTGACAGGTTCCACCGTCACGAAATATTATTTCGCCGGAGCCTCTCGCATCGCCATGCGGAAATACACCATTCCCTCCTCCATGAGCGTGGAATACTTCCTCGGTGATCATCTTGGCTCGACCAGCATCACCACCGACGCGAACGGAGTCAAGACCTCAGAGATGCGTTACAAACCCTGGGGCGAAGTGCGCTCATGGTGGACGTCTCAACTCACCACCACACCCGCCTACAAACTGGCGGACTACACCTTCACGGGACAGTATTCATACATGGACGATCCATCCACAAGTGGAGTCACGGAAGGCTTTGGGTTGATGTTCTACAACGCTCGCCTATATGACCCTGCAATTGGCAGATTCACAAGCGCGGATACCATCGTCCCTGGCGGGTTGCAGGGGCTGGATCGTTATGCTTATGCAAATAACTCGCCTATCATATATATAGATCCATCAGGACATACATATATGTGTGGCGCAAGTTGTGAGGCGGAATACGAAAAGCCACAATATGGCCTTGATGATATGGCAGATATGTATGATGTTATATTTGATTCAGGCTGGGATGTTTTGGATGAGGCAGCTGCACTTGGAGCTGTGTACAAGGTAGCCAAGGCGCTTCAAAAAGAAATGAATTCTGCCGCAGAGATGGCTTATCAATCATGCCTTGAAAACAGAGCCAGTCCTGAGTCAACGTGCTCCTTGCCAACATCGGTTTCAGCGCAACAGGCTTTTGACAAAAATTTTAGTCAAATAAAATTGGTCAAAGTTACTTCATTTGAATATCAAGGCGGAACTTATGATGCGGGATGTATGACTAGTGGCAATACCATTACATGTGCAAGTTTGAATTACTATCATTACGAAAATAAGGTGTTTAATCTTGTACATGAACTTGGCCACGTGTTTGATCCGGGTGCACGTGTTCCGAAGATTTTTGTGGACAATCGTGATTCTATACTTCGTGCTAACAACATTGACTTTATGTGGCAATCCAATACTGCAAAAACAGGACCTGAAACATTTGGTGATCTCTTTGTAGCATGGGTACATGGCGTTTGGGGACCAAATGGTGATACGGTTTGGGAAGGATATGAGGATCTTGGTAGTGCAAAAGATTGGATGACAACGAATATGAGTGAATGGATAAGGCATTAAGGAGACAGATATGATTAGCTGGAAAAATATTATTCTTTTGTGCTCTGTAATATTTATCATTACAAATTGCAGTACCACTGAGAGCAAGAACATAGAAGCTTCACCTACATCTGGAATAGCCAGTGTTACCATTTCTCCAACTGCGATAAGAACGATTACTCCAACCTCAACTCCAATTCCGGTCTCGCCTACTCCAACACATATCCCAGCTGTTTTACCAACAGTAGAGGAACTTCCAGAGAATGAGGCATATCCTTATTTGATCGAATTGCTTCACAGCCAGGATTGTCAACTGCCCTGTTGGCTGAATGTAGTTCCTGGGCAAACGTCTATTAAAGATGCATATCGCGCTTGGGTACCATTGCTTGGGATAGCCAGCCACTCAAATATTTTGTCACCAGAGGATGGGCGTATTTATTTTGAGTACGAAAATGGTGGAGTTAATGTTTCCATTCAAACGAGATATTCATTGTCAGCTGATTTTAAATTGATTGAGTCCATGTCTGTGGATACTCATGCTTTGCGTAAAGTAGGAAACAGTGGCGCTGAAGAAGTCTACGGCGCACCGTATACCGAGAGTCTACAATCCTATCTTCTTCCCGACCTGTTATCAAAATACGGGAAGCCCGACCAGGTTATCATTAGAATGGAGATTGCTGTCGCCGAGCCGACATCCCCTGATTCTTTTGATATTTGGCTTTTATATCCGCAATATGGGGCTATCGTTTTGTACACCGGTCCTGCCGAAATTATCGGAGGAAAAACTGTACAAGGTTGCCCATCTTATTCGTTTGTCTCCTTATGGCTTGTCGAGGCAGGCAACAATGAAATGTATCAAAAAACTCTAGAGGAAAATTCCGGCATAAAAGGATTATCGCCCACCCCGCCTTATTTCAAATCAACAATGGATGCCCTTGGAATGACATCTGATGAGTTTTTTGAAATATACAAGATACCTACAAATCGTTGTATAGAATCCCCGCTTGAGATTTGGCCATTAGGTTAACTTCAGTTGCTCCCGAATCTAACGTGAGTGATTGCAATACTCGGTTCGAGAGTCTGTTCCTTCGCCGGGCTCTGGTGAATTTTCTGCACCACATCCATACCTTCGATCACTTTTCCAAAGGCGGCAAAGCCTGCTCTATCGGGGTTGCGCTGGTTGCCGAAAACCACAGTTTCAGCCTCTATAAGCGTAAAATGGCAACACCTTGAAAATAAAACGTGCTTCTGAATTGATTTCAGAAGCACGTTTTGATTACCAAAGTAAGGTCTACAACGCTACGCCCAATACTGCCACAAAATGTGCTGCGGCGGCGAGCAGGACGAAGATGTGCCACATCTCATGAAAGCCGAAGACACCGGGTTTGAAGTTGAATATCTTGGTGATGTACACCACTGCACCGAGCGTATAGATCACGCCGCCGATGATGAGCCAGGTCAACCCACGTGCTGATGCCTTATAGATTATGGTTTGTGAAGCTTCAAACCAGGGATAAACTGAAAATCTTTCAAATTGAGTGTGTACAGCGGAATATCCTGTGAAAGCGCAGTAGCCGCGATCAGGGCATCTGGCACACTCAACTTGTGACTCAAGGCGTATTCTTCCAACAGGCCTAGAAAGCGATTGGAAATATCCAGATCCAATGGGATTTGTTGAATCAGGGACAACTGTTTCTGGATTTTCGCCAGTTCGCGTTTATCTTTTGCTCCAAAATACAATTCCCCGGAGGTAATGACCGAAACGGCGAGCTCGGCAAGACCGACATTCTGCAATTCATTCACGATGTCTGAATTGTTTTTATAAAATTCGATCAGGATGTTGGTGTCACACAGAATCATGAGCGGTAGGGCCAGGCTTGTTCACGAATGGTTTTCAATGAAATATCTCTGCCTGTCCACAGACCTGCCAGTGCAAAGAATTCTTTTTCATTTGCAGCGCTTGCAGGTCCTTCTGTAGAGATCTTCTTCTCAGTAACGCTTTCGATGAAATCCAGTGACTTGAGAAAATCCAACAGGGTCTGCGCTTTTTTGCGATCCTTGATGCGGATGGTGATCTGTTCCATAATCATTTCCTTTGTGTAAAAGGATTATACATGATTTTTATTTGACAAGAGTTTACAACGCTACACCCAGCACCGCTACAAAATGCGCGGCGGCGGCGAGCAGGACGAAGATGTGCCACATTTCGTGAAAGCCAAAGACGCCCGGTTTGAAGTTGAAGATCTTGGTGATGTACACCACCGCGCCGAGGGTATAGATCACGCCGCCGATGATGAGCCAAGTCAGCACCCAGGCGGGCAGTGCTGCCAGCATTTGTCCAGCCGCGCCGACACACATCCAGCCCATGATGATGTAGATGCCCGCATTCAACCAACGCGGCGCGCGGATATAAAACACCTTGACGATAATCCCAACGACCGCCAGTGACCAGATAATGCTCAACATGCCCCACTTCCAAAAGCCGGTGAAGGCGTTGACGCAGAACGGGGTGTATGTTCCGGCGATCAAGAGATAGATCGCGGCATGGTCCAATTTGCGGAAAATTTCCAACACTTTATCTTTCACTTGCACCATATGATACGTGGCGCTTGCAGAAAATAAAAATATCAAACTCACGCCATAGATCACCAACGAGATGACCTTCGCCGGTGTGCCCCAGCCCACGATCAACAATGCGATCAAACCGATCAATGCAAGGATCGCTCCCGCCCAATGGGTGAGGCTGTTTACTGGTTCACGTAATTTTTTCAACATATGACTTCCTTTTAATTTTGCTTTAGGCGGCGTCCTCGCCGCCGGGGACGGCGGCGAGAGCAACCTTTGCAATAATTACCAACAACAAACTTGACTTCACTTGCAACTCTTGCAATTCTACATCAAAGCCTGACTCAACGAACGGCGCGCGTAATTTTTCTTTGACTTCCTCAAGCGGATCCACTGGACTCTGATGCGTGACGCGAAATAAAAGTGACATCAATCTATCAAGCGGTTTGCGTCCCATTTGCAGCGCAACCGGTAGGACGACGAACCTGCCTCCGTCCGAAAGGCATCTCTTCACCTCTGCCAATGTCAGCGGGTCATTGATGTATTCCGCTGGGAAGGTGGCGATGACGGTGTCGAAGGACGCGTCTGCGAAGGGGAGTCCTTGTGCGAGGGCGCGTGCGAGAGTCGCTTTGCCAGCTGTGTTGCGTTTGGCGAGGAGTCCCATCGATGCAGATTCATCGATCGCAACCGAGTCCAAGCCTCGGCTGAGAAGGATGCGCTGCAAGTGACCGGGTCCGTGTCCGATCTCGAGAATGCGAGTCCCTGTGATGAAAGGGAGAATGCTTGAGACCCAGTTTTTCCACTGTCCCACTGAAACCGTCGCGGCGACAAGGTCGTAGGCGAACGCGAATTGATGGTAGAGTAGTTTAAAGAAAAAACGCAGGAGGGCTTTCACAGGGTGCAAGTGTCTGTCTTGCAAAAAAACAAGGGTTTGACCACAAAGCGGTCAAACCCTTGTTGCTTTTCTCGCAAACTTATGCGGGGCTTTCGCCTTCGCTATCCGACTTCTTGACTTTGCTGCGGACTGCATCTACAGCACTCTTGCCGCGTTCTTTCACATCTTCGTAGATGGCTGTGCCGCGCTCTTTGGCGGTGGAGTATGCTTCAGTGCTGCGTGTGCGAACTTCCGCAGCTAATTCTTCAGCACGCTGGCGGGCAACCTTGGCGAGTTCTTCGGCGCGGGCGCGCGCGTCAGCCGCGGCGGCTTCTGCACGGGCAAGGGCTTCTTCAGCTGTGGTTTGGGCTTTATCGCGCAGTTCAATGGATTTATCCTTGATCAACGCGCGGGTCTCTTCGCCAGATTGCGGTGCAAAGAGCAGTGCCACAACGGCGCCGGTGAGGCCTCCAACGATGAAGCCGACGAGAAAGGCTCCAAATTCATCACGATCAGACATAGTAACCTCCTTGGGGTTATGTGGTTTGTTTTTTTATGAGACCCTAAGGGTTTCTAAAACCCTTAGGGTCTAAATCACTATTTTTTCTTGAGACCCATTAATTCTAACATACGGGTCAAACCAGCCAAATAGCCATTAAGCTTGACCACCGGCTCAACCACGTTCTCGCCCAAAAACTCCGCAGTGCCGCGCAGGTTGTTAACCGTATCGTTCGTGGCTTTGAGGATCGGGCGGACTTCATTCTGCAACAGATTGATCAGACTCGCCAACTGCGTGACCAGTACGATCAACGCTACGCCAATGATCAACGACTCAAGCGCAACGATGATGATGAATATGTCGCGGATCTTGTCAGTGGGGGTGGCGGGTTGCAGCAGGAAATAGATCGCCACGCCGAGCAGTACCAGGAAAATGATCGCGCCGATGATGACGCCTGTCATTGTGCGTTTCATTTGCCGCTCTTGTTCGAGTTGTTCGGCGGTAAGTTGCGGAGTGGCTTCGGGTGTTGGGAGTGGTGTTGCCATGTTTTTATTATAGCATTTTTATTGTTAATTTCTTGTTATAACATTCCGAGAAGTTTCATTTCATGACGTACAGTCTCTGTCCAACCTTCACCCACCGGTCGAGGGTTGTATCCCAGTTCACGTTTGGCTTTGCTGTTATTACCGACATAAGTAACTCCGGCAACGATGCGCAAGCCTTCAGACGTATATTCATCCGGTAGCCAGGCATCCAATGGCTTTACTAGAATGGACATGATCTTCATGACTCCGGGTGCAACAGCTGCTGGCGGACGCTTCCCAGCAACTTTGGCTGCCAGTTTATAGGCTTCGAAGGTTTCATAGTACTCGCCGCAAATGATGTAGCTTTCGCCAATTTTGCCCTTCTCCATGGCAAGAATGTGGCCCTGCACAATGTCATCGACATGCGCCCAACATTGCGCAGTTTTTCGCGGCAGCATTGGCAATTGTCCCTTGAATAAATTGAGCAACGAGGCCCTGACAGATGAAGTATCACCAGGACCATAAATCAAACCTGGTTGCACGATTACCAGAGGTAATCTTTGTGCAATAAATTCTTTGGCAATTTCATGGGCGACTGCCTTGGTTCTGTCATATTCACTAAGGTGTTGTCCAATAAACTGGTAATTCTCGTCTGCCAAATGACCATGAGTATCGGAGTTGATCGCCAGTGTGCTCGTATAAACACCTTTAGGGATTTTCAATTCCTGCATTAATTCCAGTACGTTGCGCGTGCCCTGGATATTGACCCGCTCGCCGTCGCTTTTGTCCTTTGTGCCGATCTTGTACCAGCCCGCTACGTGGTAGACGCCGTCCACGCCGGTCATCGCTTCACGCATGGACCCTTTGTCGGTTACATCGCCTTTGAACAACTTCACTCCGAGAGCATTCAAGTCGTTGGCTTTTTCGATACTTCGTACTGAAGCGCGGACTTCATGCCCCGCCTCGCGTAATTTTTTCGCCAGTGCGCCGCCCACAAACCCTGTTGCACCAGTAATAAAGTATTTCATTTGTGATTTGCTCCTCATCAATTGACTGTACCAAGTGTAACAAAAAAGTTCTTGACTAGGCAACCTGTTCGGGTTATTATAGCATCACAACCGACCGTTCGGTAGGGAGTACCCATGACCAGAGAAGATATTCTCGAAGCCGCCGCGCAAGTCTTTCGTCAAAAAGGTTTTCACGGCGCATCCATGAACGATATTGCCGAAGCTGTCAACCTGCAAAAGGCGAGTTTGTATCATCACGTCTCATCAAAACAGGAGATTCTGTCCGAGCTTCTTGACCGCGCCTTGCAATTGCTCCTTGAAAGAATTTCCGCGATCACAGTCCAGGATATTTCTGCCGATAAAAAACTCCACTTGATGATCTGCGAATATTTACAGATCCTGATCGAAAATGTGGATCTTGCTGCCGTCCTGCTTTTTGAACATCGGGCGCTCGAACGCCGTCAACAATCCCGTCATATTCCCAACCGCGATAAATTTGAATCATTATGGAAAGAAGTGCTGGCAGAGGGAGTGCGCACCCGGCTCTTCGACTGCGACAATCCCGGGCTCACCACCCGCGCCTTGCTCGGCATCATGAATTGGACGATCACCTGGTATCGCCCCGATGGTGAAAAGTCCGTTGAGCAGATCGCAGATAATTATTCAAAACTGCTTCTAAACGGATTGCTCAAATGAGTGCAAAAGGTTCCTTTGCCGCTTTTGAAACATCCAGTGGAGCGCAGATCCATCGCATTCCGCTTGAGGCGTTTCCCAAATTCTGGGCGTACGCTTACCTGGTTCGAAACGGCAATGACCGCATCTTGATCGATTGCGGTTCAGGCACGGAATCGTCTCATAAAAATTTATTGGAAGGTTTGGAACAGGCGGGACTTCAACCCTTCGACGGGGCTCAGGGCAAGCCTTCAGACTTAACCCATATCCTCATCACACACGCCCATATTGACCACTTCGGTGGACTCTCCAAACTAAAGCCACTGACCAATGCAAAGATCGGATGTCACGAACTGGATTTGCAAACGGTCGCGCATCACGAAGCCAGACTGGCGCTCATCAGTCGCCGCCTCGCTTCTTTCCTAGCCGAAACTGGTCTCGCTGAAGAGACGCGTGATCAGCTCCTCAACATTTACCGTTTCACGAAAGCCATCTACCAATCCGTCCCAGTAGATTTCACTTACGAAGAAAAGAATGCTGTTGGCTTTGAGTTGATCCACTTGCCGGGACATTGCCCCGGTCATGTTGCTTTGCGTCTTGATGATGTCATCTTCTGCGGGGATATGGTTGTAGAGGGTGTCACGCCGCATCTTTCGCCTGAATCCATCAACCCCTACAGCGGACTTGATCACTACCTTGCTTCACTTGCCCAACTTCAACAATGGGCAAGCGATGCCCGCTTGATCTTGAATGGTCATGACGATGTCATCGCAGATTTGCCAGCTCGTATCGAAGCTACCCACAGAAATATTATCCGCCGCATGGGCGATGCCATCACTGCATTAAGCAAACCGTTGACGGTCGCAGAAGTATGTGCGGCAGTCTATGGTGAAGCTGGTGGTTATAACCTTTTGCTCATGATCGAAAAGACCGGCGCATATATTGAATATCTTTATGAGCATGGCATGATCGAAATCACCAACCCCGCCGAATTGGAGAGTGGACAATCCGCCCGTTATCGAAGGTTGCGTGATGAAACCTCTTTATTGGAAGAGCTAAGGAAAAAAGTAAACACGGAAACAAGTAGACAGGTGCATACGTAGATTTGTGTCACGTTTTTACATGTCTACCTGTGTACTTAACATGGAAAGGAAAAAAATTATGTACTCATTTGAACCAACTGAAGAACAACAAATGTTGATCGAGGCGGTGGGAAAGTACGCCAGCAATGACTTGCGTGTCGCAGCGCATGAAGCTGAGGAAAGTCGTGAACTGCCAAAGAAATTGGTGAGCAAAGGCTGGGAGCTGGGGTTGTTGCAAGCCTCCATTCCCGAGTCGTATGGTGGCTTTGGTGAGCGCAACGCAGTGACCAGTGTGCTTGCGCTGGAAGAAATGGCTTTTGGTGATCTTGCTGGCACGCTGGCGGTGATGACACCGTCGCTTTTCGCTACGCCGATCCTGCTGGTGGGTAGTGAAGAGCAAAAGCAGACCTATTTGCCGAAGATCGTCGAGGGCAATTGGAATCCCTATACGGCTGCGCTCATTGAATATGCGTTTGATTTTGATCCGAATGCATTAAAGGCGATGGCTTCAACGGTTGGCGATCATTTCATTCTGAACGGTGAAAAAGCGTTTGTGCCTTTTGCGAAAGACGCCGAAGCAATTCTCGTCTATGCCGATTTGGACGGCAAAACCCAGGGTTTCATCATCCCCAAAGATACAGAAGGATTGTCCATCTCAGACGAACGCGAAAAGTTGATGAGTCTGAACGCGCTCCCGTTATATCGCGTGACCTTGGACTCGGTGAAAGTCCCTGCTGCGAATCGTTTGGGTGGCGCCTCTGGTCATGACTTTGAACCTGTTCTCGCTGCGTTGCGCGTTGCCACTGCGGCGACAGCAGTCGGTGTGGCAAATGCAGCCTTTGAATACAGCAAAAATTATGCCAAGGAACGCGAAGCTTTTGGTGTGAAGATCGCGCAGAAACAAGCCATCGCTTTCATGCTCGCCGAAATGCGGACCGAGATCGAAGCCAGTCGCTTGCTCACCTGGGAAGCGGCATGGAAACTCGATCAAGGTAAGGATGACGCCTTTGTTGAAGCTTATCTTGCCTCCACGGGCGCGGCAGATATGGCGATGATGGTCACGGACCGCGCTGTGCAAATTTTGGGCGGTCATGGTTATATCCGCGAACATCCCGTTGAGATGTGGATGCGGAATGGTCGCGGCTTCGCGATGTTTACCGGACTGGCTATCGTCTAATGTCATTGCGAGGGCGATGTTCTTTCGCCCGAAGCAATCCCCAACTTTGTAGGAGATTGCTTCCCGCAGGTCGCAAAGACATAAATCAAGGAGAAATCATATGCCTATCGAATTTGAAGCACCCAAACCAATTGTTCAAACACAATTCCTTTTGAAAACTGTTGCCGATGAAATGATGCGCCCGAAATCGCGTTATTTCGATGAACACGAACATGAGATCCCCTGGGATTACATGGAATTCATGCACACTGCTATGAAGGCGATGGGCGCCGGATCGCTGACGCCAAAGGAAAGCGGGAACGGACACGAGGGCGCAGAGAAAAAAGAGAAACGACCGCCCATTGGTTATCAAGTCCTTGCGGCGCAGATCGAAATGCTTTCGTGGGGCGATGTGGGGATGTACCTCATCACCCCTGGTGGCGGACTCGGTGCCGCGGCGGTTCAAGCCGCAGGGACGCCTGAGCAACGCGCGAAATTTCTTTCACGCTTCTCTGAGGAAAAACCCACGGTCGGTGCGATGTGCATGACCGAGGCGGGTGCGGGATCGGATACCTCCGCGATTCGCGCGCGCGCTGTTTTGGATGAAAAGACAAACGAATGGATCATCAATGGTGAGAAGATCTTCGTCACTTCTGGCGACAAAGCTTTTACTCAATATGAAAAATTAGGAAAAGGATTTATCGTAGTATGGGCGAGCATTGATCCAACAGCGGGTCGCGCCGGAATGCGGGCGTTCGTCGTTGAATCGGGAACACCCGGTGTGACGATTGCAAAATTGGAGCACAAACTGGGTATTCGTGTCAGTGATACCGCTGCGATCTCGCTTGTGGATGCACGCGTGCCCTACGAAAATATTCTTGGCAGCCCAACGGTGGAGAAAACAACTACCGGCTTCAAAGGCGCAATGGCTACTTTCGATGCGACAAGACCTCTCGTGGCGGCATCTGGTATCGGCGTGGCAAGAGCCGCGCTTGAATTCCTGAAAGAAAAACTTGCGGAGAACGATGTCAAGATCCGCTATGGACTCCCGCGTCAGAAGTTGACCTCCATCGAGCGCGATGTGATTGATATGGAGATTATGTTGAAGTCCGCGTGGCTGATGGTGGTCAAGGCGGTTTGGATGGCGGACAATAAAAAGTCGAACGCACTGGAAGCTTCGATGAGCAAGGTGAAGGCTGGGGATGTAGGCACGAAGATCACGCAGAAGGTGGTTGAGATTTTGGGACCACTCGGTTACAGCCGCGAGTTCCTGGCTGAGAAATGGTTCCGCGATGCAAAGATCACGGATATCTATGAAGGCACGGGACAGATCAACCGGCTGGTCGTTGCAAGGCATATACTTGGATATAGTGGAGCGGAGTTACGGTAATTGGTAAATAGTAATTGGTGAATGGAGGTTGAGATGTCTGCTACGTTTGAGGATTTACAGGTTTTGAAATCTGCAGAGGCGATTGCCGATTCGATTTGGAAACAAGTTTCGCAATGGGATGGGTTTGCGAGAGATGTCGTTGGTAAGCAAATCACACGGTCTGCTGATTCCATCGGAGCGAATATTGCCGAGTCGTTTGGGCGTTATAACTTTGGAGAGAAACTTCAGTTCTTGTATTATTCTCGAGGAAGTCTGTTCGAGACCAAGTATTGGCTCAATCGGACGAGTGTGCGTGAACTGATGAATTCGGGTGATGTTCAGAAATATGTTGCCGAATTAACCTCATTGGCTCGCCAATTGAATACGTTCGCCAGCGGTTTGAGAACTGTCCGCTCTGAGCAAACGGGCAAGAAAACCTCTGCCGTTCGAGAACCTGCGCCAGAGTACATCATCGCCAAACCTGATGATTTCTCAGGCGTTCTATTTTCGGACGACGACCTCACTTGGTTAAACAAATAATTACCACTTACCAATTACCGAAAGGAAGATATATGATATACAAAATACATCGAGCCGTAGTGATCGGTTCAGGGACGATGGGCGCGGCGATCGCGGCGCATCTCGCGAATGCGGGCGTGCCTGTGACGTTGCTCGATATTGTCCCGAAAGATGCTCCCGCAGATGATAAAGCCGCGCGCAATAAGATCGTCAATGAAGGCTGGGATCGTTGCCTGAAAGCCAAGCCTGCCAATTTGATGTCGGCGGAGCTGAAGACGTTCGTCAAGCTTGGTAATCTGGAAGACGATTTTGGTGTCGTTGCAGAAGCAGATTGGGTTTGCGAAGCCATCGTTGAGAATCTCGAGATCAAGCAGGCATTGATGGCGCGCATTGATGAAGTTCGCAAGCCGAATGCGATCGTTTCCACAAATACGTCGGGTATCCCTGTGTATGCGATTGCTGAAGGACGCTCGAAGGAATTCAAGAAACATTTTCTGGGAACGCACTTCTTCAATCCGCCGCGCTATTTGAAATTGCTTGAAATTATCTCGACCAAGGATACTTCAAAGGAAGTGATTGAATTCATGAGTCACTTCGGCGAGTATCGTTTGGGTAAAGGCATCGTGCTTTGCAAAGATACGCCCAACTTCATTGGTAATCGTGTGGCGTTTGGTACAGGTGCGTTTGGCATGGATTTCATTTTGAAGAACGGCTATACCGTCGACGAAGTGGATTCGCTTACCGGTCCCCTGATGGGAAGACCCAAGACGGCGACCTTCCGCTTGATGGACTTGGTGGGCATCGATGTATGGGATCATGTCGGGCGCAATCTCGCGCCATTGATTCCGCATGACAAGCTCGGTCAGGAATATCTCAAGTCTGAAGCGCCGAACAAGTTGATCTCGACGTTGCTCGAACGCAAGTGGCTCGGCAATAAAACGAAAGTTGGTTTCTATAAGGAAGTCCGCAATGCGGAGGGCAAGAAAGAATTCTGGTCGCTGGACTTGAACACGCTTGAACATGTTCCGGCTGGTAAGCCGCGCTTCGACTCAGTCAAGGCGGCGAAAGATGTCGAAGTTTTGGGAGACAGGCTCAAGGTCATGTTAGAGGCGGATGATAAAGCAGCGCAACTCGTCAAAGCGTTCACGTATCAAAGTTTCCAGTACGTATCCACGATCATCCCAGAAGTCGCCGGCACCGTGAAGCCGATCGATGATGCAGTCCGCTGGGGCTTTATGCATGAAGCAGGTCCGTTTGAGATATGGGACATGCTTGGCGTGAAAGAGACTGTGAAGAAGATGAAAGCCGCGGGATATGCACCAGCCAAATGGGTGGATGCCATGCTCAAGGCTGGGGTCGATTCGTTCTATCAATCGAAGAACGGCGAAAAGATCGCGGTGTACGATGTGGTCAAAGGCAAGTATGCCAAGTTGAAGAAGCCTGAGGGTGCGGTGGTGTTGAAGCATCAGAAAATCATCGCACAGAATGTCGGTGCGACTTTATATGATATGGGCGATGGTGTGGCATGTGTGGAATTCCATACCAAAATGAACGCGCTTGATGATGATATTTTCCAGATCGCAACCGAGGCACTGAATCGCCTGGATACCGATTTTGATGGACTGGTTCTCGGCAACGAAGGAGAAAACTTCAGCGCGGGTGCAAATCTGTTCATGATGGTCGTCGGCGCGCAACAAGGCATGTGGGATATGCTCGATGCCGCTGTGCGCAAATTGCAGGATATGAACATGCGTATGCGCTATTCACCGAAGCCGGTGGTGGTGGCGCCTGCAGGTCTCACGCTCGGTGGTGGGTGTGAGATCACGATGCATGCCTCGCGTGTGGTGGCTGCGGCTGAAACCTATATCGGGCTCGTTGAGCTGGGTGTGGGCGTCATCCCGGCGGGTGCGGGTACAAAGGAAATGCTGCGCCGCATTGTGAACCCGGTGATGCGCATCGAAAATGCCGAGCCGCTCGCTGCGCTGCAAAAGGCGTTCCTCCAAATGGGGCAGGCGAAGGTTGCAACCAGCGCCGAAGAAGCACGCGGTATGAATATTCTTTTACCTGCCGATCGCATTGTGTTGAACCGTGACCATCTGCTCGCTGAGGCAAAGAAGGAAGTTCTGCACATGGTCGCGGCTGGTTACAAACCACCTGCGCCTGAGCTCATCTATGCTGCTGGGCGCGATGCGCTTGGAGCGATCCGTATCGGCGCGTGGATGTTCAAGGAAGGTCAATACATCACGCAATACGATCATCATGTGGCAGGCAAGCTGGCTTACGTGATGTGCGGTGGCGAGCTCACACGCGGTCAATGGGTGAGTGAGCAATATATTCTCGATCTCGAACGCGAAGCCATTCTCTCGCTCTTTGGCGAAGAAAAAACACAGGCGCGCATGTGGTCCATTTTGCAAACGGGTAAACCCCTTAGGAACTAGTCGAAAGTCAAACGTCAAATGTCTTCGCTGACTTTTGACTTTCGACGTTTGACAAGGAGCATATTATGAAAGATGCAGTAATCGTATCCGCAGTTAGAACCCCGGTAGGGAAAGCAAAGAAGGGCGGACTTGCCACGGTTCGTCCCGATGAAATGGCTGCTACTGTGATCCAAGCCTTGCTCAAGCGGACGCCGAATCTCGACCCTGCTGAGATCGAAGATGTGGTCATCGGCTGTGCCTTCCCCGAAGGCGAGCAGGGACTCAACATGGCGCGTATGATCGCCTTGCGCGCAGGTCTGCCTGATTCAGTTCCTGCCGAAACCATCAATCGTTATTGCGCTTCGGGCGTGCAATCCATTGCACATGTAGCATACGCGATTCAATCCGGTCAGATCGAAATTGGTCTCGCAGGTGGAGCCGAGTCCATGACGATGGTACCGATGGCGGGCTATAAGTTTGCGCCCAATCCGCACTTCGCGCAGGATCTGCCGCACTATTACACAAATATGGGACTCACCGCCGAGAACGTTGCGGTCAAGTATGGCATCAGCCGTGAAGACCAAGATGAGTTCTCGTTGAAGAGTCATCAAAAAGCCGCACACGCTGTGAACTCGGGCTTATTCGATCCCGAACTCGTGCAGATCGATGTTGAAGTGACCGAGCTTGATGAAGACGACAAACAATTCAAGCGACATTTCTCAGTGAAACGTGATGAAGGTCCTCGTGCAGATACGAATATCGAAGCACTTGCCAAACTCAAACCTGCTTTTAAAGAGGGCGGAGTTGTGACTGCGGGCAACTCCTCGCAAATGTCAGATGGCGCGGCAGGTGTAGTGGTCATGTCCGCAGAGCGCGCCAAACAATTGGGACTCGAACCGCTTGCGCGCTTTGTCTCATTTGCGGTGGGTGGCGTCGCGCCCGAATTGATGGGTATCGGTCCCATCGTTGCCATCCCAAAAGCGCTCAAAGTTGCCGGGCTTACCTTGAACGATATTGACCTGATAGAATTGAACGAAGCCTTTGCCGCACAGGGACTGGCTGTCATCCGCACATTGGAAATGGACGAGAGCAAAGTCAATGTCAACGGCGGCGCGATCGCCCTTGGTCATCCGCTTGGGTGTACCGGCTCGAAGTTGACGACGCAACTCATCTATGAAATGGGTCGCCGCAAATCGAAGTATGGCATGGTCACCATGTGTATCGGTGGCGGTATGGGTGCCGCAGCGATCTTCGAGAATTTACAAAATTAATAACAACGTAGGGGCACAGCGAATTGAGCAACAATCTTGACGAGAGATCGTTCCGCTGTGCCCCTACAAACAACATAACAAGGAGAAATAGAAATGCCCCTCACAATTAATCAACTCATGGAAAAAATGCCGGGTGCGTTCCTGCCTGAAAAGGCGCAGGGCGTGAATGCGACCATCCACTTTAAGTTCACAGGCGCCGATGCAGGTGAATGGAACGCCGCCATTGCCGATGGCAAATGTGCAGTTGGTCAGGGCGCGCCCGCCGACAAAGCGACCATGACCCTCACTGCCGACTCGGGTGATTATGTCAAACTCTTCACTGGCGAACTGGATGGCATGCAAGCTTTCATGCAGGGCAAGCTCAAACTGGGTGGTGACTTGAACCTGGCGATGAAAATGATGCAGATGTTCAAGATCAAATAAAATAGCACGAATCAAAAAGGCGCCATCGCGAAAGATGGGGCCTTTTTTGATTCTATAGAACAATATCGAAATGCTTTTTTAATAGCTCGTGAAATTCTTCTTCGTTTTGGAGTGGATCTTCTTGCCGCTGTCCATGCGCGGTGATGATTAGACGGTCGTTGTCGAGCGAGATACGACCATCTTCTGTCAGACGTGAGATGATGCGGTTGCGCGTAAAGATGGATTGTGGGGATGTTTGATGATAATGACATGTCGCTTCATACTCAGCCGGGAACTGATGAGGTATTAAATCGAAATAATACTGTCTTTCGATTTTTTCTCCATACCCTCTTTGCCAAAGTTGATAGCCATCCCTAAATGGTTCCAAACGATATGCCCGTAAATCCTGTTCCTGCCATTCCAGGTTGTCGATATCCAGTGGTTGCGTGAATGTGTCGCCCCAGCCCACATCCACCAGCCAGCGCGTGGACTCGTTTGGGATGCGCACCATCAACACAAGATGATCAAAATCAATACCGAAGGTGTCATCTGCTTCGTGGTAATCGCGGGCGTTGAGATAGGTCACATCGAAGCCGATCTGTTTCAACAACCACGCGAAAAGACCATTGAGTTCATAGCAGAATCCGCCGCGTTTGTTGACCACGAGTTTGTTCCAGATATCTGGTTCGTTGATCTGGATCACGCGCTTGAGCCCAATATCCAAATTCTCGAATGGCACGTTCTGCATGTGCGCAAGTTGTAACTCACAGAGCGTATCCGCGTCTGGTTTTACGTGCCGGGTATGGTGGATGCGCTCTAAATAGGTAACAACATTCATTGCGGAGTGATTATAACTGGTCGTAGGACCATCCTATGGCGGTAAAATTAGGATGCCTTATTGACCTGCATGGGAGTCAAATATGTTCAAGCCAATTATCGATATACAATCCATTCAAAGACAATTTCAAGATGTGCGCGCGCTGCTGATGCGCGTGGTTGGGAGTCTTACCAAAATGGGCAACCCAATTGTTTCCACTGCGATTCAAGATATTACACGTGTGACCCAATCCGTGAGCACACTGGAGCAGTCAGTCAATGACTATTTGAAGGTTAGGCAGAGTCAGCTTGGAGCGTTGATGGGGGTTGGGCGGGCGATCAACTCGTCCCTGGGGTTGAAGCGGGTACTTGAGGAGGTCATGGATACGTTGATCGAGTTGATGCGTGCGGAGCGTGGCTTCCTGATGTTACGCAATTCCGATACCGGCGAATTATCGGTGCGTATAGCGCGCGGAATTGCGCACATCAATCTGGATGAAGAGTCCTTCAAGGTCAGTCGTACGATCGTAACGAGGGTGGCTGAATCTGGTGAGCCGATCCTGACGACCAATGCGCAGAATGACCCCCGGTTTAATTCACAATTGAGTATTGCGGCATTTCAGCTCCGTTCGATCCTGTGTGCGCCGTTGAAGATCAAGAACGAGCTGATCGGTGTGATCTATGTTGATAACCGGGCGCGCTCCGGGATCTTTCAGGAGAGCGAACTGGGCATGATCAAAGCCTTTGCCGATCAAGCGGCAGTGGCGATCGATAATGCGCAATTGTTCGAAAATTTACAGGCAAGTAATCACGAGTTGCAGGAGGCATATCAGGCAACCTTGGAAGGCTGGGTGCAGGCGCTGGATATGCGTGATAAAGAGACCGAAGGGCATACACAGCGTGTGACCATTCTGACGGAACGCCTTGCACGGACAATGGGTGTGGAGGGCGATGCGCTTATTAATATTATCCGCGGCGCACTGCTGCACGATATTGGGAAAATGGCGATTCCTGATGGGATCTTGTTAAAACCAGACAAGCTTACAGATGATGAACGTGCCTTGATTCAAAAGCACCCTCAGTATGCCTATGATATGTTGAAGCGTATCGATTTCTTGTTACCCGCGATCGATATTCCATATTGTCATCACGAGAAATGGGACGGCACGGGCTATCCGCGCGGTTTGAAAGGCGAAGAGATTCCTTTTGCGGCACGTATCTTCCCGGTAGTTGATGTGTGGGATGCGTTGATCTCAGACCGTCCCTATCGCAAAGGATATCCTCAAGCTGAAGTGCGGGAACGTATCAAAGCGGATTCAGGCAAACATTTTGACCCGCGCGTGGTGGAAGCGTTTTTAGCGTTGGATGATCTATCGGTATGAGTTACAACTTCTTCAAAGGATAAGCCTTTGAAGAAGTTGATGCTTATTATCTTTTGGGGAATTAAAACTTAATCCATAAAAGTGTACAATACTGCACTCTCCATGTCTCCACTCCTCGAAGTTTTTACAGCTTTCCTCAAACTTGGCTTTACTGCCTTCGGTGGACCTGCCGCGCATATCGGCATGTTTCGCGATGAGTTCGTCAGGCGCCGTAAGTGGCTGACCGATGAAGCTTTTCTCGATTTACTTGGTGCAACGAATCTCATTCCGGGTCCCAACTCTACCGAGATGGCGATCCACATTGGGTTTATGCGTGCGGGTTGGGCTGGGCTGATTGCTGGCGGTTTGGCTTTCACCCTACCTGCCATGTTCATTGTCCTGGCGTTGGCGTGGCTCTACGTTGAATATGGTTCCACTCCGCAAGCCACATGGCTGCTCTACGGCATCAAACCTGTAATGATCGCCATCATTCTGCAAGCCTTATGGGAACTAGGTCGCAAAGCCATCAAAAATAAATTGACCCTTGTCATTGGACTTGCGTCGATCGCTTTGTATTTTCTCGGCGTGAATGAAATTCTGTTGCTCTTTGCCGGCGGATTTATTGTCATGCTGATCCAAAATCGGACTCGCCTTCAGAACGTAAAATCACTCATTTTCCTCCCGCTTCTTTCCACGCCCTGGGTTGCTCCTGTTTCATTTAGCTTATCCACCCTGTTTCTGGTCTTCCTCAAGATCGGCGCGATCCTCTACGGCAGCGGTTATGTGCTGGTCGCCTTCCTGCGCGCGGATTTGGTAGAACGCCTTGGCTGGCTGACCGAACAACAACTGATCGATGCGATTGCCATCGGGCAGATCACGCCAGGACCGTTATTCACGTCCGCAACGTTCATCGGTTATTTACTTGGAGGAGTCCCGGCGGCGTTGATCGCCACATTGGGAATATTCCTGCCTTCTTATATTTTCGTTGCCATCAGTAATCCCATCATCCCCAAGCTGCGACAATCTCCTTGGGCAGGCAGTTTGTTGGATGGTGTGATCGTCGCATCGTTAGGTTTAATGGCAGCGGTAACATTTCAACTCGGGCAGGCTTCACTGACGGATATTTTCACACTGGTGATATTTTCTTTATCAGCCGTGGCATTATTCCGTTTCAAAGTGAATTCCACATGGCTGATCGTTGGCGGTGCGTTGGCTGGATTCTTGATCGCGCTGGCAACTTGAGCTGGCTCTAATTTTCTTCCGGGGGTTTTACAGCGCGAAATTCGCGAAACAATAAAAGATCATAAACGATCTTGATACTGCCGCATAAGATGATTGGGACACTGAATAAAGAAGGGATGCTAAAAAAGAAACCAGTCAACAGCGGGGAGATGGATGCGCCCACAGAACGCGCAATGGCAGTTACGCCCGCAGCCGCGGAACGCTCATCGGGGTCAACAACAGCAATGGTGTAAGACTGACGCGTGGGCACGTCCATTTGGGAGATGCTAAAGCGTAAAAGCAAAAGCGTGATCGCCAGCGGCAGGCTGGGCATGAAGGGCACGAGGATCAACAGAATATTCGAGGGAATATGTGTAAAGACCATCGTATTGATCAAGCCGATCTTGTTTGCCATTGGCACGGCAAGCAAGGCTGAGATGCCTGCGAGAACATTGGCACCAAAGAAGATACTGCCGAGCACACCCGAGTCGATCCCGAAGCGCACATGGAACCAATACGCGAACATGCTTTGTACGATCAGGCCGCCTGCGAACGCGTCCAGGGCAAACAAGGCGCTGAGCTTGAACACAACTTTACGTGAACGATGCAGACCCAGCACGCGCTTTATTTCTTTTTGTTGCGGCGCAACCTCAATTGAACTTGAAAGACTGAGGAACAATAAAAGAATCAAAAACCCACCGAGTGCGTAACCTGATAATACAATGCGATACGCAGCCAGCGCGGTCCAACCGTTGTTTTGCAACGCTTGCGCGAGCCAGCCGCCTGATAGCGCGCCGGTGGCGGTCGCGAACGAGCCCACCAGGTTGTACCACGCAAAAACCTGTGTGCGCTTTTCGTTGGAGACAAGTTGTGTGAGGCTGGCTTGTTCAACAGACAGGAAAGGACCAATCTCATTGCCGCTGGGACTGATGACGCCGATGATCGCGGCGATCATCAAGATAATGACCTCGTGCGTCAGCACAAAGGCGACGCCTGCTCCAGCCATCAGCAGCGCTCCCACAAGCAATGTCTTTTTTCGCCCTACCCGGTCGGCGGACGTGGTGAGCCATAACGAAATCCCTGCATCACCGACAAGCGTGAGTGTGAACAGCAGACCAATTTGTGTTTCGGTGAGTCCGGTTTTGGCGAGGTAGAGTGCCAGGACTACGGATAGGAATCCGTAACAGAACAAGCGGATGATGCGGGTGGAGAAGAGGATGATGCTATCGCGGTTCATGATTGTTTTGCCACTTCCAATCGGCACCAGGCATATAATGCATCGTAGACTTCAAATTGATGTTCGAGATTTTCCATGTCTTCGGGGAAGCGTAAACTATATCCCGATGCAATGGCTTCAAGTCCGCGGGCGATGGGGTCGGTGTCTATATCCTCAGCCACATCCGCAGCGTGGACAATCTTTGCGAGTCGCAGTAACCCAGGTTCTTTCAAATCATATTTCAAAATAATGGATTCAAATGAACAACGTCCCTCGTGATGACCGAGTTCCACGCCGGGTGCATCGAAAGGGATTCCGCCGGTTTCCTTGGCAACCTCCTCGATCTGATTTTTGGGCACAAATAAAAACTCCGCTTCGTTATCGATGAAGCGGGTAATAAGCCATGGGCATGCAACACGATCTACGTGCACGTGCGAGCGGGTAATCCATTTCATGAGAGACTCCTTTTGGTTTTCGCTTATACCCTGCTTTGATTATACACAGGTCGCCATACGAATTAGAAAAGCGGACGAGAATTTCTCGTCCGCTTCACTTTTGTGTGTTAATTGTTTATGTTGTTGTGTATAGTCTGCGTTGCAGCCAGAACGCTACATTGACCAGCCCGATCATGACGGGTACTTCTACGAGCGGACCGATAACCGCCGCAAATGCCTGACCGGATGAAATACCAAACACTGCAACCGCCACCGCGATGGCAAGCTCAAAGTTGTTGCTGGCAGCTGTGAAGGATAATGTGGCTGTTTTGGAATAATCTGCCCCGATGGCTTTGCCCATGAAGAAGCTGACAAGGAACATGACCACAAAATAGATCAGCAGGGGGACGGCGATGCGTAACACATCCATGGGCAGTTGGACGATATATTCACCTTTGAGGCTGAACATCACGACGATGGTGAATAGCAAGGCGATCAACGTGATGGGACTGATCTTTGGGATGAAGCGGCGATGATACCATTCCTTACTTTTGACTCTGACCAAAATCAGTCGAGTGAAGAAGCCAGCCAGAAAAGGGATGCCAAGGTAGATGAAGACACTCTTTGCAATTTCACTGATGGTGATATTGACGATCGCGCCCTGCATGCCAAACCATGTGGGCAAGACCGTGATGAAGACATAAGCATAGACACTGTAGAACAATACTTGAAATACACTGTTGAATGCCACCAGTCCCGCCGCGTATTCGGTATCGCCTTTTGCTAGTTCGTTCCAAACAATGACCATTGCGATGCAGCGTGCCAGACCAATTAGGATGAGTCCCGCCATGTATTCGGGGTAACCACGCAAAAAGATGATCGCTAGCGCGAACATAAGGATGGGTCCAATGACCCAGTTTTGCAGGAGGGAAAGACCGAGGACTTTCCAATTGCGGAAGACATCGCCGAGTTCGTCGTATTTCACTTTTGCCAGCGGCGGATACATCATCAGGATCAAGCCGATGGCGATCGGGATGTTGGTTGTGCCAACCGAGAAAGACGTGTTGAAGTTTTTCACTGCGTTCGGGAAGAGAAATCCCAAACTGACACCGATTGCCATCGCAAGGAAGATCCAGAGGGTGAGATAGCGATCAAGGAAGGAAAGCCGTTTGGTGATGCTGGTGGTAGCCATGTTGCCTCTATGCAGTTTCAAGTGCGCTGGTGAGCCAGGTGGTGACTTCGGCGGGCGTTGGGATGCGTCCTGTGGAAACAATCTTTTCGTTGATCACCAGCCCGGGTGTCGACATAACGTTGTATGCCATGATTTCAGCGTAATCCGTCACTTTGATGACTTCGGCTTCGATGCCCATGTCAATTATGACTTTGCGGGCAATCTGTTCCACGCGCTTGCAATTGGCACAACCTGAACCAAGAACTTTAATTGTTGTCATGTGAATCTCCTAAATTACAATGTTGAATAGATAACCAGTGATGATGATTGCCACGCTGATCACGCCGATAAAGACGGCGATCAACTGCGGCTTCAGTACACGGCGCAGGATGATCATCTCTGGCAGGCTCAAAGCGATCACCGACATCATGAAAGCCAGCACCGTGCCAAGCGATGCGCCTTTACCTAGTAATGCACTGACGATCGGGATAATTCCAGCGGGGTTGGAATACAGAGGAATACCGATAAGTACTGAAACAGGCACGGACCACCAGGCGTCTTTGCCCATGATACCGGTCAGCGCGTTTTCCGGAACAAAGCCGTGAATTCCCGCGCCGATTGCAATGCCCACAATGACATACAACCAAACCTTGCTCACGATCTCACGGGTACTTTCGGCAGAGCGCTTGATTCGTTCTTCCCAGGTCAGTTTTTCTTCCAATGCCATCTGTACGCCCGTACGCGGTTTGATGTCATATACAAAGCCTTCCACATAGCGTTCCAGTTTCATGCGCCCCAGGATAAATCCGCTGATCATACCAATGGTGGTGCCTGAGATCAGGTATAGCAGCGCGACCTTCCAGCCGAACATGCCAATCAACAAAACAAAAGCGACTTCACTTATCAGCGGAGATGTGATGAGAAACGTCAAGGTAATGCCCAAAGGAATACCCGCCTGTACAAACCCAATAAAGAGCGGTACGGATGAGCAGGAACAAAACGGGGTAACCGCACCAAAAAACGCCGCCATAAGGTTGCCCACGCCTTCGCCGCGCTTCTCGACCATTGCGCGAACTTTTTGTGCATTGATGAAAGTCTGCACTAGTGAAATCACAAAAATCATACCGCTCAACAGCAAGAGAAGTTTTGGTACATCGTAGAAAAAGAACGCCAAAGACTGTCCGAGGTGGGAATCTTTCGGCAGGTCAAGTAAGCCGTACGTCAACCAGTTGGCAAAGGGCTCGATCACATTATAGAGAATGACCCAGATTATGGCTGCCAGTGCCACCACTGCCCAAGAGCGCAGGTCGGCATTGGAGAAAGGTGTTTTTTCTTGCTTGGTTAGTTCTGTTTGCATTCGTGAAATCTCCCAGGTGTAGTATTCGTAAAATTGAATATGGTTCGGTAAAAAATATTAAATATGAATCAATTGCGGCTTGACTGCTTCGTCGGCACATTTCGGACATGGGCAATCTGTACTGGCATGTTTATGCTTGGGAAGTTTTGGCGCAACGCCAGTGACAGAACTCAGCGTTTCTAGAACGTTGAATATCTCCGGTTTTGTCACGCGATAATATAAATTCAACCCGTCTCGTCGGGGTTTGACTAACCCCGCTTCTTTCAAGATTATCAGTTGCTGAGAGATATAAGCCTGCCGCAAACTCAGCGTGGCTTCCATGTGACAGACACATTGTTCACCGTCGCGCAGGATATCCAGAATTGCCAGCCGGGTGGGATGGGAGAGAGCTTTTAGTAATTCACTTTGGGTTTCGTAAGAATCCATAATTCACCTATATTCAAGTTTCTGAATATAGTATAGGACGAAAAAAGACGCGGGTCAAAGACCAGCGTCACCAAATATCTATGATGTTTATCCTGATTGTTCTGTCAGCCAGTTTTTTATTTTATTTTCGATCAGATCACGGATCTCGCGAAACTTCGCCAGCTTTTCTTCATCCGTACCTTCGAAGGCGGCGGGGTCTTGAAAGGACCAGTGCATACGATTGTTGATCCCGGGCCACACGGTGGGGCAGTTCTTATCAGCATCATCACAGACTGTGATTAGATGTTGAAAGAGTATCTTGCCAAGATAGGTTTCCACACCTTTGGATGATTGACCAGCTATGTCAACACCGATCTCATCCATCACTTTGACCGTGAACGGATTCAAGCCTTTTGGTTCCAAGCCCGCGCTGTGGGCTTCATACTGATCGCCGCCATGTTTACGCAAGAAAGCTTCCGCCATCTGGCTGCGCGCCGAGTTGCCTGTGCATAAGAAAAGTACGCGTTGTTTATTCATCATCACCTCGATATGGTTTGCGTGATGATATTGTATGTGAGCAGTTTTAACGATTGTTTAACAGGAAATTATGATTCAGTTAATTCTTTAGCGAACTGATATCGTATTTGTATTGCTCGAGATAGTCCAATATCTTTTGGCGGATCTCATCTTCAGGCGGCAGAAGGTCCTGACTGCATTTGGAGGTGTGACCGCTGACATTGCCGGTCGCCCATTTGTTTTCCTGCACGTTCAACGTGTACCATTTTTGACAGACCAGCACCTGCACGATCTTGATCTGATAGAACGGCGGTTTGATCTTGCTCGGCGAACCGGCGGTGATGCTGATGATCTGACGATCAACGGGCGGCTCTTCGTTCAGGAAGGATGTGCCGGTCATCCACTCGGGTTGGGAAATGCCGAGATAATCAAGAAGTGTGGCTGGGACATCGATGACCTGAATATTATGTTCGCGCGTGCCTGCATGAGCATTCTTCGGGAAATGAATAATGATCGGGATACGATTCCAGACTGTGTATTTAAAACCGTGATCGGTGTAGATGACCAGGATGGTGTTGTCGAGTTGACCATTCTCTTCGAGATGTTTGTAGATTTTTTCCACGCTTCCGTCGAAGCTGAGAATTGCATCTTCGTACCGGGCCTTATCCCACTCCTCTTCTTCGCTGGCTTCGGTGGAGAAGATTTGCTTGCTGGATGAAAAATGCGGACCATGTGTATCCATCAGATGTGCGAACACGTAGACGGGGCGATCGGTTTGCGCATTGTCTATCGCGGCAAGGATCTGGTCCACGCGTTGTTCGTCAGTCATGCGTGCCGATGGGTTGTTAACTTCCTTCAACGGGTCGCGCATCTCTTTGATAAAGAAAATGTGAAACAGGCGTTCGCTGACGCGCTCTTTGATCGTCCAGATGAAGTAGGCGGATGGTGAATTGCCTAATACTTTACGAAGTGCGTTGAGTGCAGGTTGATTCAGAGATTCGTTATTGACGATATCGAAGCCATCAAGTAGGTTGAGCTTTTGCGCATCTACATAGAAGGGCGTACCAACTTCCACGGTGGTGTAGCCCTGACGTTTCAAGATGCCGGGTAGATGTTCGAAAGAAGCATTGCCATCAAGCACATCTGGGTAACGATAGACTTTGACGGTGATCGGTTCTCTGCCGGTCATCATCGTGGTTGTGGAGGCGGTGGTACTGGATGCATTGGGGAAAGCATTCTCAGCGACCAGTGAAGTCTCTGCCATTTGTTTGAGGAAAGGCGTGGTGTTATGACCGTATCCATATACGGAGAGATAATTCGCGCTGAGTCCATCACCGCCGAGGATGATGATATTTGGGCGTTCGGCGGAAGGCTTGAGCGAATTGTTGTTGAGTCCGCTGAGGTTTGTGTCGGGGGAAAGGGTTACAGATAAGATAAAGGCGATCGAAACAATGAGCAAGCCCACACTGAGAGAAGAGGCGGGCGTCCGGCGCTTTTGGACGCTTCGTCGAATCTGTCGCATTGTCCACCAAACAAAGATCACGAAGCCCACGGCGTAAGGCACCTTGCCCCAGCCTTCGGAGGAAATGATGCCGAATTTGAAAACGGTGTAGGTGAAATTATCGAGCAGGATGAGGGCGGTGATGGCGAGCATGCTGGCGGGAGCGAGCAGGCTAAGGGTGCGCAGGCGCGGACGCCAGATCGGATGTGTGACGAGTAAGGCGGGCAGGGAAAGGAGTCCGAGACATGCCAGTAGAACCAGCGCAACGATGCCGCTGGTAGCGGCGAGGACTCTTATTTTTTCGAACAATGTGAGGGTGCTGAGGGAGGACGGCTTGGTGACAAAGAATAGCCATTCCATGAAGGCGTAGAAGTAGGCGCTGTAGAGGGTGGTGATGATCAGTGTGCGCCAGTTGAAGTTTGGTTGTTTGATTGGTTGGGTCATACGGTCGAGATATTTTACACCCCAATTTGAAATACGAGACTTCGGAAGTCTTTAAGGCTTCCGAAGTCTAAATCGCGTTATTTTCTCTTGAAGATTATGAGTTCATACCCATCGGGGTCACACGGAGACTGAATTCACGTTTGCCCCAAGGCTGGCCTTGGGGCGCGGAAGAAATTGCAGGAAGATTCAAAGGATGGACACTAACTAGCGCGCCAGGAGTTTTCTGGAAACAAAGTAGAGCGCCAAACCTGTTGGGAAGAGCGCAAGAAAGCCAAACACACTGACGAAAAGAATTAGATCGCCAAAGGCATACATCCCGGACGAGGCTTGGGAGGCTGCAGCTGGGATAGACCATTCGTAGGCATAAACAACGCCAATGGCGATGAGACACGCCAGTATATACCCGCCGATCACAAGACCCACTTTTGCCAGTCCGCTCATCTTTGCCATCTCGCAACTCCTAAATCACCATATTACGCACGGATCAACTTCACCCACTGCTTTTTAATATCCAAGCTTTCGATCTTCCAACCGGCATTGGACCATGAACGCTGATTGATGTGATTGCCCTCGGTTTCATGATTCCACCACCGACGGTCTTCATACGCCGACGATGGCAGTTTACTATTCAATATTTTTTCGATCTGCTCAAAACGGAACATAACTTCTCTTTGACTTTTAGGCAGGTCACGTAAATAATTTTCAAGCGGAGTATATTTGCTTGCCACGGTTATAGAAACCTGTCAGCTCTTTTGGTTGCGGAGTGCCAATGCGAAGGTAAATATCCAGATCAAATACGGGATAATGACTGTGCGTTGAATGAGACCATTCCAAGGTGTGAAGACGTTTGGTTGAATGGGTTGTTTTGCTGAAGCAGTGAAGATGATGAGAGCAACTGTCGTGATGATGCCTGCTATCAGAGTCCACGCTTGCAGGTGTTGCCAGTTTGCATCCTCGCGAAAGCGACGCCAGAATACAAAAATGCTAACCGGCGAAAGTGAAAATACAAGCGCGCCAAAGATGCCGTGGAATATTCCCTGCAGACTCATTTGATCGCGTTGAGTACCTGCCACATCCGTAACCAGCGGACCCGAAACGAGGAAACTGAATCCAATGATCGCCAAAAGGATCGGACCCCACTTGGAGGCTTTACCATCTCGAAATTCAGCAGCGACTCCGCGCGTGAAAACCAGGAACAAGATTCCCAGAATAATAAAATTGAATATCTGTATCCAGCCGCGTGGACCGATGGAAAGTTCACTGATGAACGTACTGCGCCAGTCGTAGCCGGGACGCAGCCAGCCTTCGATTGTAAACACCGTGACAAAGAACGCTGACCCGATCATGCCCGCCCAACTAGTCAATACACGTCTATCTGACTTGTTCCCGACGTGGGATATTTTCTTCATGTCAACTCCTATGTTAGGAAAATGGACTGCTCATCATGATACCTTAATAAAACCGAAGTGACGCAGTCCGTCCAGTACGCCGCGCGCCGCCGGATAGGGACTGTGATAATGCCAGGGCCGATTAGCAAGGGACTTGAGTTCGTCGAGAGCATTGATTGGAATGATACCCTTGAAATCGGTTTCGAACATCTGGCGGTCATTACCTGAATCCCCAGCGATCACGACTTGTTCAGTAGACAGCCCGAGTTGTTTTTGCAAAAAGCGGACAGCGTTGCCTTTGCCGAGCGTGCTCGGCAGCACGTCAATGTAGGTGTCGTAGCTGGCTTGGATATAGATCTGGTTCAATTGGGAAAGACGATCGTTAAACGCCCGCAAGGACTCAGGACGGGCGTCCCAATAGAAACCAGCCTGAAAACGCGGCTGACCTTTGTCAAATTCCTGTAAATGAATACCATCCCCAAGCCCGATGCGGTAGATGTTGCCCAGATCCCAATCTGATGCAACTTGTGCTGTGTAGGCGTGCCCGATGCGATTCGAGGGGTCATCCATGTCGAAGATTTCGGTGCCGACATCGCCGCAGATAAAACGCGGACGGGGCAAACGTCCCTGCTCAACAAGTGCAAGCACCGATGAGCGATAGCGCCCGGTAATATATGCCAACGTGACACGTCCAGCATGTTGGGCAACGAACTGGTGAAGCATGGCTTCGCCGATTTCATCACCGAGTAATGTACCGTCAATATCAGCGGCTAACAGGAAGTGTTCAAGTTGTGAGTTTGTCATTGTACAACTACCCTTGCGGATAACTCCCCTAGTGGCAAACTGCAAATGGCGAATTAACTTTCGCCCTTGATGAGTGAATTTGCAGCATGACTGCCATGCAGATATTTTACTAGAAATTATAGGTGATAGTCATCTCGCAAAGCGGATGGCTATCACCTCGCTTAAAAAGAAAAAGCCTGAAAATTGTTTATTCGATACCGTACATGTAACTCAACGCGACTGTTCCGGGTCCGGCGTGTGTCCCAATGACTGGACTCAGCAAGCTGGTAAATGTCTCGATCGGACTCAGTTCAGCCTGCGCGACTTTCAACAGGGTTGCAGCATCCGCCTCGGCATTGGCGTGGGTGACAGCGAGGCGGACCGGTGCCCGGCCCTGGATGCGCTCGGATGCCAGTTCCACCACACGTTGGATCGCTTTCTTCCGCGTGCGGACTTTATCCGCTGGTTCGATGCGTCCATCGCGTAATTCGAGGATCGGCTTGATGTTCAAGAGGGTGCCCAGCAAAGCCTGTGCGCCGCCGATGCGTCCACCGCGGCGCAGGAATTCCAATGTCTCGACGAGAAAAAGCACGCCGCTGTTTTGACAGGCATGTTGCGCAAGTTTTTGACATTCGGTGAGACTCGCTCCGGCTCGAGCAGCGCGTGCTGTCGTGATGACGGGCATACCCAACGCCATGGTGGTTGCCAGCGAATCGACGATGGCAACTTTATCCGCGCCGGTGGAAAGCATGTCTACTGCCTGGATGGCAGATTGAACCGTACCGGAGATCTTGGATGAGATGAACATCCCCAGCACATCATAACCCTGCTCCAACAGGGACTGAAATGTGCTGTGCATCACAGCCGGTGTGACCTGTGACGTGGTGGGCATGACCTTGGAATGCGCCAGACGTTCATAGAATTCGTTGGGCAAAATATCCACGCCATCGCGTTGGACCTGTTCACCCCAAATGACGCTCAAGGGTGTGACGGTGATGTTCAGTTGTTTGATCTGTTCTGTGGGGAGATAGGCAGTGCTATCAGTGACAATTGCGACTTTGTTTGACATAGTGGGGCTGATTGTACTTAACGCGCGTGGATACAACAATAGGGATGCGTCACTTTTGCAGCATGATGACTGTCACGTTGGATTGAAGGCCGCTTCACTACTTCTTGTCATAGAGTTTTACGGTGAGCGACATCACATCCAATGAAATTTCACGTTCCGTGCGTTTTCGAAGCGTCTTGAAGCCGCGCTTTTTTAATAAGCCTTGGGCATGCGTTGTCTGCGCGATAATTTGACCACAACTTTCCCGGCGGGCGACCTCGATCAGCTTGTCCAGCATCAGTAAACCATACCCGCGCCCTCGAAAATTTGACTTGACTGCCATGGCGGTGATGCAAAGTATTCTGCCATCAATGTGATGGGTCGTCGCGGGGTCTTCATCCAAACCCGGCTCGCGCTCTGTCAACCACTTTTCAGAACAGCCAAAGGCTGCGATTTCATTCTCTGCGATCAAAATAAGAAAACCATCTGGGAATGCCTTCAAGCGGAGTTGAAAAGTTTCTGGCTTTTCGGCGGTTCCGTAAGCAGTGAAAGCTTCTGCATCGATCTCTGCAACGGCAGGGATATCTTGGTCTCTGACGTTTCTAACAAGTACATTGTTGGTATCAGACATGGATTAATTCCTTTTGATGTTTCTGTATATTCATAACTGCATCTACAATAGCTCTTGTATTAATTTTGCCAAGAAGCATAGCATGCTGAAAAGTCAAACAATCTTCGTGATTCCCCGTTATATACACGATCCAGCACGGAGTTCATCCCCTCATAGTAATCATTCTACTCGAAATGTGTTAGATATTTGTTGTCTGATTAAATCAAAAAGGTGACAGTCACTTTTACTGTCACCTCGGTTGCAAGTGATTTGAATAGTGAGCTGGTTTTTATGATCAGTCTAATGTTGCTGGAAGACCAAAGAGAGCTGGTAACGTTGGATCAATAAAACTGACAATTTGCAATAACCGGTTTTCATTGACTTCCAAAAGGATGAGACCGAAGGCTTGATATTGATTTGTTTGTGTGCGTTGATAAAGCGCAAAGGCGGGTGTGGAATTGGCATTCGTGCGCCTGAGACGCCAGCGTCCGTTGGCTTTGCCGCCAAACATTCCGTCATCTGCGAAGACCGTTGCGGTGGCAAATATGCCAATCGCTGTCTGCCCTTGATACCATGAAGGGGAGGGTGGCATGGTAAAGACGGTGTCCTCTTTGAGCAATGCGACCAAACCAGCAACATCTGCACTTTCCCAGGCTTGGACAAAATGATCCAGCAGTTGTTGAGTCTTTTCATCAATAGGCGGGGTGATCAAATTTTCTGATGCATTTCCTTGATAGCGGTTGGATAAAGTCACGCGTGCGCGGTGCAGGGCACTGTTCACGGACGACACTGTGAGTTCAAGAATATTTGCTGTTTCAGCGGCGGAAAAATCAAGCACATCTCTTAGGATCAAGACTGCGCGTTGACGAGGTGGCAGGGTTTGGAGGGCAGTCAAAAAGGCGAGCGAGATACTTTCGGACTCTGTATAACGCGCTTCAGGGTTAAGAGCGAATTTGTCTCCAAGCCATTCATCGGGAAAAGGCTCGAGCCAGTTCAGTTCGGGAGCGGGCGGTTGAATTGCAGATGAGGGATCAGATGCGGGAAGGTTATGAAACGGGAGCAGACGTCGGCTGCGTTTTGAATCGAGGAAATCCAAACAGGCGTTGGTGGCGATCTTATACAGCCACGATCTGAAAGAGGCGCGACCTTCATAGGAATCCAGTCGCTTCCAGGCGCGGAGCAGCGTCTCTTGCACCATGTCTTCGGCTTCGTGCAATGAGCCAAGGATGCGATAACAGTGGACTTGCAGTTCGCGGCGGAAGGGTTCGGTCTGTTCGCCGAATTGTTGAGGGTCAGCGGCTGGGATTGGTATTGGTGAAGTTGACAATTGAGATGCTCCTGTCATGTCTCTGACGTATGTATGACGGCATTTCATACCGAATCTGTGCGATGAAAGTGGCTTCGTTGGTTGAGTAGGCGGCGCTCCTCCGCCGTATCGAAACCACAAGTAAGCAAAAGCAATCTTGTAACAATATTTCCTTCGCTTACGTAGTGGTTTCGACACCTGCATGATTTGCTAAGCAAATCACGTGCTGGTGCAAGTGTATGCCCTTCGCAAAGAACCATTTCGACAGGCTCAATGCAGCGGCTCAGGGCTACTCAACCACCGATTTGCCTTGTTTTGACCGCACAGTTTTGACAGCGTGTTCCGTCTTATAATATGAGACCAACCAAAGGAGATAAAAATGAATTACATAACTGTTGTACGTGGAAAGCTCAAGGGGAACCCGGCGGATGCCAAAAAGATGCACGATGCCACGGTAGAACAACTTTCTGCCATGACCAAGCCGATGGGCGCGACCGGACACAAGCCGCACCTGAATCCGAAAGACCCAACTGAGTTCCTGGCAATCGATAGCTGGAACAACCTCGAGGGTTTGCAGAAGTTCATGGGCGACCCCAAGGTCGCTGAGGCGTTTGGCGCACTGTTTGAAGGGATGCCTGATATCAGCGTGTGGGCTGAATCGGATTGGGCTTCGTTCTAGGGTTTGGCGAGAATAAAAGGAGACGGTCATCTCGCGAAGCGGATGACCGTCCGGATGACCGTCTCCTTGGCTACGAAAGAACTCATCTTCAGAAGCGTAAGACCAAACCTTGAAAACTATTCAGGGGAGACAATTTTAGATAATTCTTTGACCAAAGGCGGGATTTTGTTTTGAACCGTATCCCAAACCTGGTTTATATCCACAACATCATATTTGTGGATGACAAGGTTTCTCAAAAGGGTCATTTCGCGCCATGGGATTTGCGGATGTTTTTTGCGTGCCTGCGGGGAAATGTGACGTGCGGCTTCGCCAATGATTTCTATGCGGCGGAGCACAGCATCTTGGCACTGAATGTCCTCATAAAACTGGTCCCAGGTTTTGCCAGAGACATAATCCAGCGCGATCTTTGCAGATTCCAGAATATCTATAAGGTAGGTCTCATCACGCGACATGTATGACCTGTGCCGATTCGAGGATATGTTTTCGCCTGATGTAATTGCGACTATTTTCAACGCCGCGCTTGCTGATTAAATCCACCTTACGCCCGAAGATCGCCTTTAACTCCTCCTGCATCAGAGCCATGTCAAAGAGAGTCACATGCGACCGCGGTTTAAATGAGACTAATACATCCACATCGCTGGTTGCGCGAAAATCTGGACGCAAAGCCGAGCCGAAAATGGCAAACTCTGAAACATTCCAGCGTTTGCAAAAAGCGGCAATTTTAGCCTTTGGAACTTTGATCTTCATTTTATTCATGTTGTTCGTGCTGCTACTTTCGCTTGGTTTCAATTTCAATGCCTAGAAGCGGAGATGATTGAAAGAATTTTGAGGGTTTTACTTTATTTCGCACTAACAATCTTTCGCGGATGCCAGTTTGATCAAACCGTTTTTGATTTTCCCGCTTTACGGCTTGCGCGTGTTTTTTACGTTTATCGAGATATTTATCCACCTCGGCGCGGTTTTGAAGATAGTAACTAATCGTCGCGTAGACGTCTGAAAGCGCAACGGACGGATATTGCTGTGCGATCTCTTCTGCGGTTGCCCCTCTGGCAAAGGCACGTACAACCGTATCCAGCGTGACCCGCGTTCCAATAACCCGTGCGACACCATCTTTGCCAAGTGTCAACGGGAGGGGAATAGGTTGCATTTGCAGGGTAGTTGCCATATGGTTATTTTACTCGAAATCACAGGTGACGGTCATCTCGAGGAAGTGGCTAAATGGGTGAGTGAACAAAATCGATGATGTGAAAAGCGTATTTGGGGAACTGATGTTTTCTCAATTGGCGCTGGTTGAAGTAATAGACA
>Ga0210377_10000141_pt1 | contig 67132 bp, 52 predicted proteins | sample PLM4_65_b1redo_FD_155480 | JGI IMG/M metagenome (GOLD analysis project Ga0210377, IMG submission 155480) | Groundwater sediment microbial communities from an aquifer in East River, Colorado, USA - PLM4_65_b1 redo | ecosystem: Environmental > Terrestrial > Soil > Riparian zone | place: USA: East...
TCTTTCGCATCTTAAGCGAACGTTATCGCAACCGACGAAAACGTTTTGCCATCAGGTTCAATCTGATTGCCGCCATTTGTAACCTGGAACTCAAACAGGCTTAAAACCTACTTATGCAAGAGGTCTATTCAGGGGGTCACAACTATGAACAATGTTGACGCTGCGCGTGTAACCGGGGCCGAAGATGTGGTGTGGAATCTGGGTGATCTGTATGCCGGGTTAGATGACCCCGTGCTGGAAAAAGATTTGGCCGATGCCAGCCAACGCGCCGATAAGCTTTCCGAAGAATATCGCGGGCGGGTTGGCCAGTTGGACGCGGAAGAATTGTTCGATCTCATTCAGACTTACGAAAGCATCGTAGAAACCGCGCAAAAAGTGGGCAGCTTTGCCTATCTGGACTGGTCAACCGAGACCGAAAACCCTAAAGCGGGGGCGTTGCTCCAAAAGGTGACTGAGGAAGGATCGCGGCTCAACCAGAAGCTGGTGTTTGTCGAACTGGAATGGGCCAATGCCCCGGAAGACAAGGCCAAAGAGCTGATGGCTCACCCGGTGCTAGCGCATTACCAGCACTGGCTGGAACTCGCCCGCCGCTATCGTCCGCACCTGTTGAGCGAGCCAGAGGAGAAGCTGCTTTCCGAGAAGGCTGTCACCGGACGTGAGGCGTGGTCACGCTATTTTGACGAGACATTGGGCGCGACAAGGTTCGAGCTAGATGGGCAGGAACTACCGGAGCAAGTGGTTCTTTCCAAGCTTCAGCAAGGGGATCGGGGTCTCAGGCAGCGCGCCGCGGCCTCGATGACCGCCGGGCTGAAAACCCTCAGCCGGACGATGACATATGTGTTCAACACGCTGCTGGCTGACAAAGCCTCCGATGATCGTTTGCGGCATTATTCCTCATGGATTAGCTCCCGCAATCTGAGCAATGAAGTTGATGACAGTGTGGTCGAGGCTCTGGTCGAGGCGGTCACCTCGCGGTACGGCGCTGTGGCGCGGTATTACGGCCTTAAGAAACGGCTGCTCGGTCTGGATGAATTGTTTGACTATGACCGCTACGCGCCCTTGCCCAACGCGGATCGGTTTTACCAGTGGTCTGAGGCCCGCGAGATTGTCCTGAACGCTTACGGACAATTTCATCCGCGCATGAAAGAAGTCGCCGCGCAGTTTTTTGACCAGCAGTGGATTGACGCCGCAATCAAACCGGGCAAGCGCGGCGGCGCGTACAGCCATCCGGTGACACCTTCAACGCATCCCTATGTGTTTATGAACTATGAGGGAACGCCCAGAGAAGTGATGACGCTGGCTCACGAATTGGGACATGGGGTGCATCAATGGCTCTCGCGCGATCAGGGGGCGCTTCAAGCCGGGACGCCCCTCACCACCGCTGAAACGGCCTCGGTGTTTGGGGAGATGCTGGTGTTTCAGGATTTGATCTCCCGCGAGACAGACGCCAATGCCCGGCTGGCGATGCTCACCCAGAAGATAGAAGACACGTTTGCGACTGTCTTTCGCCAAATTTCATTGAATCGCTTTGAGCATACTGTTCATACTGCTCGCCGGGATGAAGGCGAGCTGCCCACCGAACGATTCAACGAACTCTGGCTCCAAACCCAGCGAGCGATGTTCGGCGATAGCGTGACGATGACCGATGATTACGGCCTGTGGTGGAGCTACATCCCCCACTTTGTCAGCGTGCCGGGTTATGTTTATGCCTACTCGTTTGGCAATTTGCTGGTTCTGGCCTTGTACGCCCGTTATCAGGAAATGGGCAGCAGTTTTGCTGACCACTATCTGAACATGCTGTCTGCCGGGGGAACCGATTGGCCGCATCGGATGGTCAAGCCGCTGGGTGTTGATCTGACTGACCCGCAGTTCTGGACGCAGGGGCTAAAGATTATCGATAATATGGTTACGGAGGCTGAGGAACTGGCTGAGAAAGCCGGGTAAATGGGATGGATCGAACAACGGCGCGGAATGTTTATGTAGAAACATCCGCGCCGTTTGTGATCCGGCTTGTCTTTACGAAAGCAAATCGCGCAGGGCTGGTTCCAATGCTGAGAACTTGAATTGAAATCCGGCTTTTGTCAATCGCTCTGGCAAAACCCGCTGCCCGTCAACCACAATCGTCGCCACTTCCCCAAACGCCAGATGAAACACAAAGCTCGGCGCGGGCACGAAGGCGGGACGGCGCATGATTCGCCCTAAAAGCGTGGCAAAACCTCGATTTGTCACCGGATTGGGCGCGGTGAGGTTGTAAACTCCGCTGGTCGAAGCGTTATCGATCAGAAAACGAATAGCCGCGATTTGATCAGCAATGTGTATCCACGACATGAATTGTTTGCCGCTGCCGAGCGGCCCACCGGCGAACAATTTGAAGGGCAGCATCACACGCGGCAGCACGCCCTCATGTCGATCCAGAACCAGCCCGGTGCGGATAACCGCGCAGCGGACGCCCAGTTTGCCTAGCGCGTCTGCCGCCTTTTCCCATTCGAAGCACACCCGCGCCGGGAAATCATCCCCGGCGGTTGATTCTTCGGTGAGACGTTCGTCGCCATGCGGCCCATAATAACCAATAGCAGATGCTTGAATGACTGCCTTTGGCTTTTGGCGCGCTGACTTTATGGCTTCGATGACGGCGTTCGCGGCGTCACGGCGGCTGTCCAGAATGCGCTGCTTCAAGGCAGGTGTCCAGCGCGGGGGCAAAAACGCTGTCCCGCCAATACTTTCCCCCGCCAAATTGACTATCGCTTGAGCGTCTTCAACCAGATGCCCCCATCCTGCCGCCGTTTTGCCGTCCCAGCCATGAATCTGCGCGCCCGCAGGCGCGCCCGCCGCCTGTGTCGGGTTGCGACTGAGGAGAATGACCTCGTGCTGATCAGACAGCAGGCTTTCAGCAAGCGCGCGGCCTATCTGTCCTGTGCCGCCTGTGATTAGAATTCGCATATCAGTTCTCTTTCTTTGGTGAAGCCAAACCGTCTAACCACTAAATGACCGGATGGCGCTCAGAAAGCAGCTTGCGCGCTTCGTCCAACATAAGACGCCAATAGAAAAGCCATCGGCGTAAGATCTGGTTTCCGCGCCTTTCTTATCGCGCAATCTCAGCGTGGTTTGCGCCGTAGGACAGTAACCCTATTATTGTACTATACGTTTTATGCGACCCGGAGCCTTGATGAAATTTTACGCCATTGCCTTGTTTGCTATCCTGTTCGGCGGGTTGAGCAATGGATGTAGCGCTTCAGCCCCCATACCGACACTCACCATTGCGCCTATGCTGCCAGCCTCTGAGACGCCGACTGCCTCGCCTGTCCCTGCCTCGCCTGTCCCCGCGACACCTGTTCCCACAACACTCCCACCCGGCCCCGTTCATATCATCGCCGTCGGAGATGTCATGTTGGGCCGTCAAGTTAATGTTGAAATGATTGAACGGAAGGACTTCACATGGCCGTTTCTGAATACGGCAGACACCCTGAAGCAGGCCGACCTTACGATGGGAAATCTCGAAGACCCCATTGTATCGTACTGCCGCCCCTCCGATGGAGGCGATGTGTTGTGCGCCGACCCGCGCGCGGTTGCGGGGCTAACCTTCGCTGGTTTCGATGTCATGTCACTTTCTAACAACCACATCTTGGACTATGGCAGTGACGCATTTGACGGCACAGATCAGTACTTGAAAGAAGCGAAGATTAATCCTGTGTATATGGGCAGCCCGGTTTTTCTCGAGATCAATAATAATCGCGTGGGCGTTGTCGCTTTTGACGACTCGGAAACGGAACTCAATCTGGACGCGGCGATAGCGGAGGTCAACAGCGCGCGCGGCAAGGTCGATATTTTGATCGCAATTTTGCACTGGGGGTATGAATATCACCCTACGGCTTCGACCCGTCAGGAAAAAGTAGGACACGCGCTTATCGACGCTGGAGTTGATCTTATCATCGGCGCGCACCCGCACTGGCGCCAGAACGTGGAAATGTACAACAATCGCGTGATCTTCTATTCGTTAGGGAACTTCGTTTTCGATCAGATGTGGTCGGAGGAAACGCGGAAAGGAAATATGGCGGATATAACGATCACGCCCGACAAAGATGGTATGACCATCACTTACGACATTATCCCCATCGAAATTTTCACGTTTGGGCAGCCTGACTTTGAGAAAAAATAAACCCCGGAGATACGCCTCCGGGGTTATCATCTGAAAATGGATTGGAGTGGGCGGTATAGGACTTGAACCTATGACCTCATCGATGTCAACGATGCGCTCTAGCCAACTGAGCTAACCGCCCCGAATGGCCCACATTATACGCGGTCGGTTCTGCTCCGTCAAAAATGTTCCCGTCTCAATTCGCGTTCAAGAAGATGCTATACTGAAATCGCTCGACCGCCCCTCCCACCTGAGAGGAGATTTCCCCGATGTCTCGTTACGTGGCCGCCATCGATCAGGGAACGACCAGCACACGTTGCATTCTGTTTGACCAACAAGGCGTCCCGGTTTTCGCGCATCAATTGGAGCATCAGCAAATCTATTCTCAGCCCGGCTGGGTGGAACACGATCCGCTGGAAATCTGGGCGCGGACGCAAGACGTGGTGAAAGGGGCGCTGGAGAAGGCGAAGGCCAATGCTGGCGAGATTGCCGCTATAGGCGTCACCAACCAGCGCGAAACAACCGTCGTCTGGGACAAAAACACTGGCCAACCGTATCACCCTGCGCTCGTCTGGCAAGACACCCGCACCGACGCGATCTGCGCACGGTTGGCGCAGGACGGCGGGCAGGATCGCTTTCGCCTGAAGGCGGGGCTGCCGTTGGCGACTTATTTCTCTGGCCCTAAGCTGATGTGGCTGCTGGACAATGTTTCTGGCCTGCGCGCCGCCGCTGACAAGGGCGACGCGCTGTTTGGGAACATCGACACGTGGCTAATCTGGAACCTGACCGGGGGGCCAAACGGCGGCGCGCATGTCACCGATGGCAGCAACGCCAGCCGCACGATGCTGATGAATCTCGACACGGTGGCGTGGGACGCCGACATCTTAAAGGCGATGAACATCCCGCCTCAGATGCTCCCTGAGATACGCCCATCCAGCGATCCGAACGGGTATGACCTGACCACGAAGACGGGACCATTCGGTGGCGAGATTATCATCAGCGGCGATCTGGGCGATCAGCAGGCCGCGCTATACGGGCAAACGTGCTTTGCCGCTGGCGAGGCCAAAAACACCTACGGCACAGGCTGCTTTATGCTCCTGAACACGGGCAACGCGCCGATCCAGTCCGCCAGCGGCCTGCTGACCACCTTTGCCTACCAGATTGGCGGCGAGAAGCCTGTCTACGCGCTGGAAGGCTCGATAGCGATCACCGGGGCATTGGTTCAATGGCTGCGCGACAACCTGAACCTGATCGACAATTCTGCTGAGATCGAAACGCTGGCAGCCTCCGTCCCTGACAATGGCGGGGTCTACTTTGTCCCGGCGTTTTCAGGGTTGTTCGCTCCATACTGGCGCAGTGACGCGCGGGGGGTGATTGTTGGGCTGACTCGTCATTCCAATAAGGGCCATCTGGCCCGCGCCGCGCTGGAAGCCACCGCCTACCAGACCCGTGAAGTATTAGACGCCATGCGAAAAGATTCGGGCGTCGCGCTGACAGCCCTCAAAGTCGATGGCGGGATGGTTCATGACAACCTGCTGATGCAGTTCCAGGCCGACGCGCTGGGAGTCCCTGTGATCCGCCCGAAGGTGGCTGAGACTACGGCGCTGGGCGCGGCTTATGCCGCCGGGCTGGCGGTCGGATTTTGGGCCGGGCAAGAAGGGTTGCGGGCCAATTGGGGGCTTGATCACGAGTGGCAGCCCAGCATGGCCGCCGAAGAACGCGAAGCAGGGTATCGTCGCTGGCTCAAAGCGGTTGAGCGCACTTTCGACTGGATCGAGGCATGAACGAAAAAGGGAGCATAGCAACGCCATGCTCCCGTAATTTCGCCAAACCATTGCTAGATATCTAAGTTGCGGACGCTCTTGGCATGGGTTTGGATAAATGCCCGGCGGGGCGGGACGTTGGCCCCCATGAGCATGTCAAAGGTGCGATCCGCTGCTCCCGCGTCTTCAATCGTCACCTGAAGCAACGTCCGAACCTCCGGGTTCATGGTCGTGTCCCAGAGTTGCTGGGGATTCATCTCGCCGAGGCCCTTGTAGCGCTGAATCTCGGCGTTGCCGCCAAAGTCCTTGACATAGCCATCCTTCTGCGCGTCCGAATAGGCGTAGAGTTGTTTCTTGTGGCTTTTGACCAGATACAGCGGCGGCTGGGCGATATACAGATGCCCTTCTTTGATCAGCGATGGCATAAATCGGAAGAAGAACGTGAGCAGCAGGGTGCGGATATGCGCGCCGTCCACGTCGGCGTCGGTCATAATAATCACCCGGCCATAGCGCAGGCGCGACAGGTCAAACTCGTCGCTGATGCCCACCCCCAGCGCGGCGATGAGCGCCTGAACTTCTTTGTTATCCAGAATCTTGTCCAGCCGGGCGCGCTCGGTGTTCAAAATCTTGCCGCGCAGCGGGAGGATCGCCTGAAAATGGCGATCACGGCCCTGTTTGGCGCTGTTATGGACAAATACGCCACTGGCTAAGGCAAAGTTATGAGTGCGCGGAACCTCAATGTCGTACACATCGACATGCTCTGACAGCCGTTCCACCGAAACCACACGATGGTTGTAGTTGTGGACAGCTTCACTTGCCTGTTGAACATCCCCCCCAAAGTAGCGTTTGCAGAACGAGTCAAAGCGAAGCAATGACTTATCACGCGTAATCCGCCGATGAGATTGGTAGGCGTTTGTGTCAATCTCATTCTCAGGGGTCATAAATCCTCGTAATGCAGTAATCGTTTTACGATAGTACGTTTCAGCAAGGGTTGTCAGCCGTTTCTGGCGAAACTCCGGTGTCCATTGCTCGCGCGTCTTCTCGCGCCGCCATTCGAGCAAAGCTTGATCCGTCCACTGTCGCTGGGCGAATGTAGAGCGCGCATCGCGGGCTTCGGGATGCTGGACATAGTATTGGGACGTGCGTTCAGATTGAGCATCCCGGTTGGATTGCTCACCCCAGTATGCTATCTGCGCCTTGTTAAGTTGATCGGCATTTTGCTGCCGATAAGCTTCATTGCTCTCGTAGAATACGCGCCACCTATGGGCCATGAAAGCTTTGTAGCTCTGATCACGCCACTGCGCTTTTGCGTTCTTCGAGAGTTTTGCCCGCGTCGTAGGGCGTAGCATCAGTTGGCTCATCTTTTGGCGGAAGGCGCTGCTCTGGCGAGTGACCCGCCATTTTGCGATTGCCTCGGGTCTATGAAGTGTCTGTTCGATATGGGCGCGGTGCAACGCCAGATGTTCATCGGCAGGCAGGCGACGAATATTGGTTGGATTATTGTTGAGTTTGTTGAAGTCAATATGGTGGCAGTGATCACCGTCGACTTTCGAATATACTTCCTGCCATCGATTGTGCCAATCAGCCAACTTATGAGTGAAAAGCCATGTTGCCGAACGTGGATTCCAGACCATCTCATAGCCGTCGATAGTAATGCCCGGCTGGGATGTGTCAGACAATTTACGATACAAAGGCATCAGAGAATCGCCCGGCGTGAGCTGCTCGGCGGGCCGGTATTCCCCATTCCGCATCATGAAACGGTGATCAGGAGTGCAAATCAATGTTTCGCTGTTGTCCAGCGTGACTCTCACCACGTCCGCATTCTGTTGCGTCCTACGAGCGCTGGCAATGCGCTCCAAGCCAACCGTTCCGTTATGGCGAATCGTATAGCAGAAATGCTCGCGGCCCTGCGCTTGTTCCGCCACTATCTCTTTGAAACTGATCGCCCGGCCATCGGCGAGCGCGACTAGCGTCTCGCCGTCAAAACACCCCCCGGCGCTGTCGCCCTCGACGATGTATATCTCAGATTGGGTGGGGTCAGTCGAGGAGCAATCGGCCAGCTTGCCGGGCAGGGTGGTGCTTTGCAAAGGGCTGCTGCGGATCAAGTCGCGGGCGCGCTTGGACGCGACACGGGCGCGCGATGACACCAGACATTTCTCGTAGATGATCTTGGCGGCGCGGGTGTCGCTTTGAAGGAACTCGCCGAAAGCCTGCGTCACCAGTGTTTGCACAAGCCCCTTGACTTCCGGGTTAAGCAGCTTGACTTTGGTCTGGCTCTCGAACTGCGGCTCCGGGTGCTTGATGCTAACAATCGCAGTCAGCCCCTCATAGGTGTCTTCGCCGGTGAAGCTGGGGTCGCTTTCTTTCAGCACGCCCGCTTTCTTGGCGTAAAAATTGATGGCGCGGGTGACGGCGGCGCGGACGCCTTCCAGATGCGTTCCGCCGTCTGGGGTGTGGATAGTGTTGGCGAAGGCCAACAGCGACTCGGAATAATAATCCGCATACTGAATGGCTATCTCAATCTCGATCTTGGCTCCGTGCAGTTCTTCGACTTCAAAAACCTGGTTGCCGTAAACCACATCGTGCAAAGCCTTGCGGTTGCGGTTCAGGTAGCGCACAAACGAGCGAATCCCGCCTTCAAAATAGAACGACATTTCGTGCGGGAACGGTTCTGCCCGCTCGTCACGCAGATGGATGCTGATCCCGCGCGTGACAAAGGCCATCTCACGGAAACGATTCGTGAGCGTGTCAAACTTAAACTCGGTGTCAGGGAAGATTTCGGGATCGGGCAGGAAGTGGATAGTCGTTCCCGTGTCTTGCGACTTGCCTATCTTCTCAACCTCTGACAGGGGATTGCCGCGCTGATAGCGCTGTCGCCACAGATAGCCGTCGCGGCGAACATCGGCTTCCAACGCGACAGACAGGGCATTGACCGCCGACACGCCCACGCCGTGCAAGCCGCCGGACACTTTATAACCGCCGCCACCGAACTTGCCGCCAGCGTTCAATTCAGTCATGACCAATTGCAGTGTGGAAATCTTCTCGGTCGGGTGCATCCCCACGGGAATGCCACGCCCGTTATCTATGACTGACACTGCCCCATTCTTGTGGATTGTGACCGCGATGTCGGTGCATGTTCCGGCCAAAGCTTCGTCGATAGAGTTGTCAACCACTTCGTATACCAGATGATGCAGAGCTTTCAGATCTGTGCCGCCGACGTACATGCCGGGACGACGGCGAACAGCTTCCAATCCGCTAAGATGCTGAATAGAGGCTTCGGTATACGCCAGATTGTTTTGTTCGGGTTCGTTAGCCATCGTGTTCCTTCCACGGATTCCATATTGCTTAGAAAATTACGATTTCTTGCTGTTTTGTTTATCCTGAATAATGCGCCGCCGCTCCAACTCTGCGATAAGCTGTTCGCGGAATTCTGACCAGTAGCGATAGCGATCTTTGAAAAAGACAAATGTGGCAGTCGCCAACCCCGTGCTGATAAAGGCGTTTCCGCCGATAGCGGCCAATGTGATCCAGGAACTGGTGTCAGCCATTCGCCAGACAGCTTGCATTCCCAAAAAGATAACGCCTGCCAGAATCAACATTCCCAGCGTGGCAGGCATATTCCACTGAACAACCCTCATGCTGTCCCACATGCTGCCCAGCACATTTCGGTTGTTCAGCAACATGCTGTGAATCGTGAACGAAAATAAGGCGATGATCGTCAGCCATAGCGATCCCAGCACGATGCGCGTGATCAGCCCTAAAAGCGTCTCGTTGGCAGCGGTCACCTGCGCCATGAACATTTCAGGGGCTGACAGCATGACACACAAAAACACGGGAAGAGCCAGCACGCCTTCCACCGCGAGCAATTGCAAGATGATCCATGAACTGCGTCTCACAAGCCGCCCTAGATCATTGGGGCCATCGTTTACCGCTTGCGCAATTAAGCCAAAATAGAGGATAAGAACGATTAAACCAACTTGAAAAGACCCTATAAATAGAAGCAGCATTCCTGAGTAACTGGAAACATTGAACACCGGAGGCGCAAACGCGAATGGAAGTTGGCTTGCGTCGCGGCTGTTTAACACACTGGGAATCCCCAGCACAGGCAGATATTGCGCTGACAACATCGGGTGAAAGTATTGCTCTGGAGACATCGGGAACAACATCTGCTGAAATGTCGCGCCAAGCCGGGTGGCGAATTCGGGCGTTCCGAGCGCGCCCAGCGCTTGCTGGTAAGAAATTCGTGGCCCCACCCAGATCAGGATGTCAAGGGCCAGCGGGATCAGAATCAAATATAACCGATTGACAACCGTTTCAAAGCCGGATGTCAACGATTCGATGACGCTGATCGGAGGCGGTGGCGGGGTGAAATTTTCCGAAATCATACAGGCTGGATTCTACCACATTTGTTCGGCTGATCCCACTGATTTATGCCACTGGCAGCCGTAATCAGCCAATCACAGCAGCGAAACCGGGTCGATGTCAATTTGAAGAAACTGGCTCGCAGGAAGCTCGTCAAGAATGCTGGCCGGGCTTGGCCCTCGAACAATAATATGCCATCGATACAAATTGTCGCGCTTGGGGTAAAAGCAGGTGGCCGGGCCAATCAACGAGAGGTTGGCGGCTTCCTTATCGGCAATCCGGTTTTGGAGGAGCTTGAACAGTCGCTCCGCTTCCTGTCGCGCGCGGGTCGGGGTTTCCGCGCGGATAATCAAACGCGCCAGACGGCTGAACGGGGGATAGCCCAACTCCCGCCGATGTTGCATCTCCTCAGCATAGAACATAGCAAAGTCATGCCCGGCGGCGGCGCGAATGGCGTAATGCTCTGGCGCGTAGGTTTGGATGATCACCTCGCCGCCCAACAGCCCGCGCCCGGCCCGGCCCCCGACCTGCGTGAGCAGTTGGAAGGTTCTTTCTGCGCTGCGGTAATCAGGCAGATGCAGGGCGGTGTCGGCGTTAATCACCCCGACCAGCGTCACCATCGGCAAGTCCAGCCCCTTGGCGATCATTTGCGTCCCGACCAGCACATTAGCCTGCCGTGACGCGAATCGCTGCAGGAGCAAAAAGTGCGCGTCCTTGCCTGATGAAGTGTCCTTGTCCCAGCGCAAGGGGCGGGCGTCTGGGAAAGTCTCTCGCAGTTCTTGCTCCACGCGCTCGGTTCCGCCCCCAAAATAGCGGATGTGCGCCGAACCGCAGGCGGGGCAGGTCTCTGGTTGTTTGGCGCGATAATCGCAGTGGTGGCATACCAGCAGGCTTTGTTCAATGCCTTTCGTGTCCTGATGGGTATGCCATGTCAGCGGCGTTTCGCAGCGTGGGCAGGCCAGCACATGTCCGCAGTCCCGGCAAAACACATAAGAGGCTGTCCCGCGCCGATTTAGAAACAAAATAGCCTGCTCATCGCGCGCCAGCGTGGCCTTCAGGCCATCTATTAGCGCGCGGCTAAAGATGGATCGGTTGTTGGCCTTCAGTTCCTGACGCATATCCACCACCTGCACAGGTGGCAGATCAATCATCACCGCTTCGTCCGGGTCGGCGGGAAGATGGCTGTAACGGGTTTCGCGCAAGTGATAATGCATCGCCTGCGCTTCAATCGCCCGCCGATGCCCCATGATGCGCCCCGGCAGGCTGATCAACTGGATGCGCTTGCCCGGCCCGGCGTTGGCAAATGTAGTCAGGCTGGGCGTGGCGCTGCCCATCAGAACCAGTCCGTGATGCAGTCGGGCCAGCTTGATGGCGGTCGGCAAGGTGTGATAATACGGCGGCTCGATAGGTGGGGATTGTTTATAGCTATCGTCGTGGCACTCGTCGATCACGATAAGCCCGACATCCTTGAACGGGACAAACAACGCCGAGCGCGGGCCTATCACTATGTCAATTTGCCCGTTGCGCGCCCGCCGCCATGTGTCATAGCGTTCGCCCGGCGAAAGGCGGCTGTGCGTCACGCCCATCCGCCCGGCGAATCGCGCCCCGAATCGGCGTATAGTTTGCGGGGTCAGCGCGATCTCCGGGACTAACACAATGGCCTGACGCCTCTGTTTCAAAACCGCATCGACGGCCCGCAAATATAATTCGGTTTTGCCTGAGCCAGTGACACCGTGTAGCAGAATCGGCGGCGGCTCTGGTTGGGCCAGCGATTGCTGAATTTCGCCCCATGCCGCCGCTTGATCGGGGGTCAGGCCCGGCGGCGTTTCGGGGATAAACGCGAAGTTTTTTAAAGGGTCGCGCCAGATTTCGCCCTCACGCAAAATAACCAGATCATCTTCTTCCAGCGCCTTCAGATCGGCCAGCTTGCTGCCCTCAACTGCCGTGTATATTTGCGCGACGGGTAGCGGGTCTTTGCTCTGTGCCAATGTCCTCAGGATAGCCTCTCGACGCATGTCGGCCTTCGCGCCCTTCACAGCAACCTCGCGGATGGCAATGCTTTCGGGCGGAACGGCCAATTCCGCCATCTGAATCTTCTTGGGGTGAACCGAGGGGGGATCAAGCATAGGCTCTTGGATGATCAAGCCCTGATCACGCAGTTGGCGCACGCCGTCCTGCCAGTTTCGCCGGGGGAATGCCCGCGCAATCTGCCGGGCGCGCAGCGGGCCGCGCGCTTCAAGCAAGCGCAGCAACCGCGATTGAAACTCGGACAGACCCTCCGGCTGCTGCGCTTCCGGCGCCAGGCTGATCAGTTGGTCGCCGCGTTTGGAGAGTCCGGCTGGCATAAAGAGACGAACGCATTCCGCGAGCGAGGCGAGATACGTCTTGCTCATCCACCGCGCCAGATCAAGCTGCGCCGCAATGACGACAGGTTCGCGGTCAATAAGCCTCAAGATGGGCTTGATCTTGTCCACCGGGGCGTCCGGGGCGTGTTGGCTCAGAGCCAGCACAATCCCCTGCGCCAATTGCCGCCCGAAGCTAACCTCAACGAGATGGCCTACCGTCAACCGCCCGGCTAATTCGGGCGGGATGTGGTAATGAAACGCGCCTTCGACGGGCAAATTGACGACAACTTCGGCGAACATGATGGCCTTTGAACAGTGATAGATGCGTGGCAACTTCGGAATATTGCCGATTATAGCGCTGCCACGTTTTCACCGAGGACGATCTTCACGGAGATTGCGGTTCGCTTTCCCAGATGGTCATATCATCAAATTTGAAGGTCGCCCTGCCTGATTTTGAGGCTTCCGCGTATAGGCCAACCGTTAGCTCTTGGCTAGATATGCCTGCAAATTCGGTTACCCGTTCATCGTTGAGCCAGATTGTCACCCGGTTTGCGTCAAGATCAACCTGCCACTTGTTGATCACGCCGACGCCTCGCACATGCGGGAAAAGCCGCCACGGGAGAATGTTAGTCGTTCGGTCAGCTTCGATTTTCAGCGCCGCCAGATAACCATCGCTGTTGACCCCCACGATAGTCTGCGACGCCCCCGCCTCGCCCCACCACAACCCATACCCGGCAGTGGTGTCCCCGGATTGCTGTTCAGCGATAAGAATCGCCGTGCCGGGGGGATGAAGCGTGAAGGGCGCAGTGATCAGCAGCCGCGCCTGCGGTTCAACGGTCACTCGTCCATTGGCAAAATTTTGTCCGGCAAGAACCTTCGAATTGAGCGCAATCCATGCCGCAATATCTTCAAATTGCTCCTCTCGCTTCAGCATTCCTAGCGGACGCGGGTCGCTGACCCCGGCAAGGGCCAGAGCCAGCAGCGTTGCGGCAAATGCCAGAGAGCCGATAAGCGATAGCATGGCAATACGCCACCCCAGACGGGTCTGATTATCAGCATGGGACAGCCTTTTTTGGTTCATAGCGGCCTATGTTTCTCAGGATACACGATTCTTGCAAGCAGCGGCGTAGCCGCCCTTTGATCGACGGCGACCAATGGATAACACCCCGCTTGCGGCGCGGTGATTATTGTCACTGGGAGGCGGATCGAATATCATGTTAAACTCTAGTCGCTCGGTAGGCTTTCTATGCGAGCCTGTCCCCTGCTCTGATCATAGGAGAGTGTCCCCGTGAGCGCAGTTCTGCTGGATGGCAAAGCCATCGCCCAGCGTGTTCAGGATGAAGTGGCGGCTAGTGTTGCCGCGATAAAGGCTAAGGAAGGTTTCACCCCCGGCCTCGCTGCCGTGCTGGTCGGCGAAAACCCCGCTTCGCAGATGTACGTCAAGATGAAGCGCAATCGCTGCGCCGAGGTTGGCATCGAATCGTTTGGCTACGAACGCTCCAAAGATATTACCCAACACGAACTCGAAGACCTGATCCACGAATTGAACGAGAATCCGAAAGTGCATGGCATCCTTGTTCAGCTTCCCCTGCCCGATCACATCGACTCGGATAAAGTCCTGCAAACGATTAGCCTCGATAAAGACGTGGACGGCTTCCACCCGATCAACATAGGCCGTCTGGCGATGAAAGGCCGCGAGCCTGAGTTTATCCCGGCCACGCCGTATGGGTGCATGGTTTTGCTTCAAGAAGCCGAAAAACTCGTGCCGGGTTTCAAGATTTCCGGCTCGAACGCTGTCGTGCTGGGACGCAGCAATATCGTAGGGATGCCGATGTCGTTGTTATTAATCAAGGCCGACGCTACTGTGACCGTCGCCCACAGTCGCACCAAAAACATTCAAGAAATCGTCAGCAAAGCCGATATTGTGATCGGCGCGATGGGTCGCCCGGAGATGATCAAGGGCGAATGGTTCAAAGAAGGCGCGGTGTTGGTCGATGTGGCGACGGTCAAAGTGGATGATCCTTCCTCGCCCAAAGGCTACGTTTGGAAGGGCGATTTCGAGTTTGAGAAGGCTAAGGCGCGTGTCGCTGCCATCACGCCGGTTCCCGGCGGCGTCGGCCCGATGACGATTGCGATGCTGCTCAAAAACACCCTGCACGGCGCGGAGCTTGCCTTGCAGAAAGGCGTGCGCGTCTAACGATGGCGACAACGCTCATTCGCCATGCTCAGATACTCGTGACTATGGACGCAGGCCGCCGCGAAATCCCGGACGGCGGCCTGTTTATTCGCGATCAGGCGATTGAGCAAGTTGGCCCGACCCCAGAACTTCCGGCGCAGGCAGATCGGATCATCAACCTGACAGGCCATGTCGTTTTGCCGGGCCTGATAAACACCCATCACCATCTATACCAGACCCTCACCCGCGCGGTTCCGGCGGCGCAAAATGCTAACCTGTTCAACTGGCTCAAAACCCTGTATCTCATCTGGGCAAACCTGACCGGGGATGCCGTCTACACCTCGGCGTTGGTGGGGATGGCCGAGTTGATACTGTCCGGCTGCACCACATCCAGCGATCATTTATATCTTTTCCCCAATGACTCAAAGCTCGATGATGAAATCCGCGCCGCGCAGGAGATCGGCCTGCGTTTCCATGCCGCACGCGGCTCGATGAGTCTCGGCGAGAGCAAGGGCGGCCTGCCCCCGGATCGCGTGGTCGAAGAAGAATCGGCGATCCTCAAAGATTGTCAGCGCGTGTTAGAGCGTTTTCACGACCCGAACCCCTATTCGATGCTTCGCGTCGTGTTAGCGCCATGTTCTCCCTTTTCAGTGACCGCCGACCTGATGCGCGAATCGGCCAGCATGGCAAAGCAGTATGACGTGACCTTGCATACCCATCTGGCAGAGACAAAGGACGAAGAAGCGTTCTGTGTCGAAAAGTTTGGCCGCCGCCCGGTGGAATACATGGAAGACCTCGGCTGGATAGGCGACCGGGTATGGCACGCGCACTGCGTCCATATGAGCGACCGCGAGATTGAATTGTTTGGCAAAACAGGGACAGGCGTCGCGCATTGCCCTTCCAGCAACATGCGGCTCGCCAGCGGCATTCCCCCGGTGACAAAACTTCTTGCCCATCAAGCTCCGGTCGGTCTGGGCGTGGATGGCTCGGCCAGCAATGATGGATCGCACATGCTGGGCGAAGCGCGCCAGTCGATGCTTCTTCAGCGCGTTCTGGGCGACCCTGCCGCGCTCACAGCTCGCCAGGCTTTGGAACTGGCGACGCTGGGCGGGGCGAGCGTTCTGCGGCGGCCCGACATTGGATCATTGGAAGCGGGCAAAGCCGCCGACCTGATCGCTATCAAGCTGGATCGGCTGGGTTATGCGGGCGCGCTGCATGACCCCGTCGCCGCGACCATCTTCTGCGCCCCGGTTGGCGTGGATTGGTCGATGATTAATGGGCGGGTGGTGGTCGAGCGAGGCCGCTTGACTACATTAGAAATCGAGCCAGTCATCGAAAATCATAACCGGATTGCCCGCCAGATGGTCAACGGCGAGTAGGAGGCAATCATGCCCCGGACGATCATTCAAGGTGGAACGCTGGTCACATCGGATGGCGAAACCTATGCTGACCTAATTATTGAAGGCGAGAAGATCGCCGATATTATAGCTACCGCCGAAGCGCGCCCCGATGACAGCGTGATCGACGCAAGGGGGCTGTTGGTTCTGCCCGGCATCGTGGACGCGCACACGCATATTCAACTGGACACCGGAATCTACAAGACAGCAGACAACTGGGAGATCGGCACAAAAACGGCGGCGGCGGGCGGAACAACGACGGTAATCGACTTCGCCACCCAATTTCCCGGCCAGACGGTTGACGAAGCGTTGGATAATCGTTTCAAAGACTGCGCGCCCGCCATCATTGATTACGCCCTGCACACCATGATCACCGATTTGCCGCATGGCAAAGAGGAATCCATGCTGGGCAGGCTGGTGGAGCGCGGCGCGCCGAGTTTCAAGGTCTTTACCACCTATCGCCCCAATTACTATATGGACGACGCGACTCTCACCCGGCTGATGATGGCGACCCGCGCTGTTAGTGGATTAGTTTTGGTTCACGCAGAGAACGACTCGATGGTCGCCGACGCCACGCAGCAATTGGTGGCGCAGGGCAAGACAGGCTGGCGTTATCATGGGCAGGGTCGCCCTGCGTTCGCCGAAGCCGAAGCGACGCACCGGGTGGTCTATCTGGCCTCGCGTCTCGGCGCGCCGATTTACGTCGTTCACTGCACCCATGAAGCCAGTGTCCGGGCTGTTGAAGCGGCTCGGCGCGAAGGCGCGCACGCCTATTGCGAAACCTGCGTTCAATACCTGCTGCTAGATGAGGAAGTCTACGAAGGCGAACATCCTGAACATTACATCTTGCAGCCGCCTCTGAGGCATTCCCGTGACACGGGCGATCCGCCCGAACGGGGCTACCTGTGGAAACTGGCAGGAGAGCAGGATAACGCGATCAACGTGATTTCCACCGATAGCTGCGACTACATGCTGGCGCAAAAGACTGAATTTACGGATTTCATCAAAACACCCGGCGGTTTGCCCGGCCTCGAAACGTTGCTGCCGTTGGTTTACACTTATGGTGTTCGTAAAGGCAAAGGCGATTTCACTCTTTCAACGTTAGTTCGCAAGCTATGTGAAAACCCCGCCAGGATTTTTGGGTTATATCCACAAAAGGGCGCGCTAATGATCGGCAGAGACGCCGATATCGTTCTCTATGATCCCCAGCCAGAGAGCGTGATCCGTTATCAAGACTTGCATTATGTGTCGGGCTACAACCCATACGAGGGGATGCAGGTCAAAGGCAGGGTTCGCGCGACGATTTCACGCGGCGAGGTCGTCTATCGTGATGGCGAGTTCCCGGCCCGACCGGGGCGCGGCCAGTTTGTGAAAGGCCAGCCATTCTCGCCTGATCTGGCTGTGCGTTAAGGGACATTCATGGAGCCTACTAAACTCATCGAGATTGCGCGGGGCGACAAGCCAGCGGCGGTTCTGCTCAAGAACGCGCAGCTCATTAACACCTTCACCGGCGAGATCGTCAAGACTGATATTGCCATCCGGCGATCACGCATTGTAGGCATTGGGCCGGGCTATAACGCCAAACAGGTGATCGACCTCAAAGGCAAATATGTCGCGCCCGGCTATATTGACGCGCATGTTCATATCGAAAGCTCGCTGTGTATCCCCACCGAATTTTCCCGCGCGGTGATGCCGCGCGGCGTGACCTCAGTCGTCACCGACCCCCACGAGATCGCCAATGTGCTGGGGCTGGAGGGCATCAGCTTTATGCTGGATCAGGCCAAGTACGGCGTATTGAGCATGTATGTGATGGCCTCCTCGTGCGTCCCGGCGACGGATATGGAAACCAGCGGGGCGCGGCTGGAAGCCTACGACATTGAGCATCTGCTAGGCAACCCCTGGGTGCTCGGCCTTGCCGAGGTGATGAACTATCCGGGTGTGGTCAACGCCGACCCGAAAATGCTGGAAAAACTGGACGCCTTCCAGGACAGCGTCATCGACGGCCACGCGCCGGGGCTGTCGGGCAAACTGTTGAACGCTTATGTGGCGGCGGGCATTCGTTCGGATCACGAATGCACAACCGTCGAGGAAGCGCGCGAAAAGCTGCGGCTGGGCATGACACTCTTTATCCGCGAAGCGACCAACGCCCATAATCTGCTGGCGCTGCTTCCAGTCGTCACGCCGGAAAACAGCCACCGGGTTTGCTTCTGCACCGACGACCGTGTGCCAGCCGACTTGCTGGACGAAGGCTCGGTGGATCACATGGTTCGGGTGGCAATCCAACAGGGCATCGACCCGGTGCGCGCTATTCAGATGGCGACTATCAACCCGGCGGAATATTTTGGGCTGCGAGATCGCGGCGCGCTGGCGCCGGGTCGCCGCGCCGATCTGTTTGTCTTTTCCGACCTCAATCAGCCAATCGCCGAGCAGGTGTATCGTGGCGGTTATCTGATCGCGCAGGATGGCAAGATGCTCCCGACAGAAGGCGAACAAGGATGGTCGATCCAGTTACGTAGCTCGATGAATGTGCGCTGGGAAGCTATTGATTTCGCCATCGTCGCGCTTGGCGCGCAGGCTCGCGTGATTGGCAGCATTCCGAACCAACTGGTCACCGAGCATCGAACTGAGTCCATAAAACGCGCGGGCGATCAAGCGGTGGCCGACGTGGAGCGCGATATCCTGAAAATGGCCGTGATTGAGCGTCATCGTGCAACGGGCAATATCGGCAAGGGTTTTATTCATGGATTTGGCCTCCAGCGCGGCGCGATTGCCGGAACAGTGGCCCATGACCATCACAATCTGGTGGTGATCGGGGCGGATGATCAGAGCATGATGACCGCCGCCCGCGCCGTTGGCGAGATGCGCGGTGGGTTGATCGCTGCCAATGGCGATCAGGTGATAGCGAAACTACCCTTGCCCGTCGCCGGGTTGATGTCCGACCAACCGATTGAGCAAGTCCGCAGCCAGATGGATGCCCTGCTGAAAGCCGCGCACGATATGGGTTCGACGCTACGTGATCCCTATATGGCGATGAGCTTCATGGCTCTAGAAGTGATCCCCAGCCTTAAGTTGACCGATGTAGGATTGGTGGATGTCGATCAGTTCAAGGTGGTTGATCTCTTTATCTAACCGGAGACGCGCGCCCCACTGGCGCGAGAGGAGACAGCGATGGTTGAGCAATCCAAAATTGACGCAATCAAAGCCCGTGTCGGCGAACAGCGTGATGACCTGATCACATTTCTGAAGGATATTTGTCGCATCCCCAGCTACGACAGCCTGATTGGGCCGGTGGGCGAACGTATTCAGGCGGAGATGAAGAAACTCGGCTTTGAAGATGTGCGTTTTGACAAAATGGGCAACACGATGGGCCGGATAGGCAACGGGCCAGTCAAGCTGGTCTATGACAGCCACATCGACACAGTAGGCATCGGCGATCCCGCCGAATGGGAGTGGGATCCATTCGAGGGCAAGGTCGAAAACGGCGTCTTTTTCGCGCGCGGCGCGTGTGACGAAAAGGCCAGCACGCCGGGCATGATCTATGGGCTGGCGCTGGCGAACCAGTTGGGGCTGCTGGAAGGCGTCACCGCCTACTACTTTGGCAATATGGAAGAATGGTGCGATGGCATCGCGCCCAATTCGTTTGTCGAGACCGAAGGCATCAAGCCCGATTATGTCGTGATCGGCGAGCCGACCAAAATGGAGGTATATCGGGGGCACAAAGGCCGGATTGAGCTTCAGGTGATGGCGAAGGGCAAAAGCGCCCACGCTGCCAGCAACCATCTGGGTGTCAACGCCATCTACCGTCTCCTGCCTGCTATCGAGGTGATCAAGAATCTTGAGCCTGAATTGAAAGATCATCCCTTTTTGGGGCCGGGCAAAGTCACGGTGACCGATATGAAGGTCGAGACGCCCAGCATCAACGCTGTGCCCAATCTCGCCACGATGTTTATTGATCGTCGCATCACTTTTGGCGAGCCAGCGCAGGAAGCCTTTGAGCAAATCAAAAAGCGTGTCGAAGCTTTCCCCGATCTGGAAGCCAAAATGCTCTTTTACGACGAGCCGAGTTATACCGGGTTTGTCTTTCCCGTCGACAAAATCTTCCCGGCGTGGGCTTTGCCTGAAGATCATCCCTATGTTGAAATAGGCTGCAAAGTCGGGGAAGCTCTGTGGGGCAAGGCGCTTCCCACCGGCAAATGGGATTTTTCGACCAATGGCACCTACTGGATGGGCAAAGCCAACATCCCCAGCATCGGGTTTGGGCCGGGCGATGAAATTCACGCGCACACGGTTATCGATCAAGTGCCGCTGGATGATTTTGTGCGCGCCACCGAATGGTACGCGCTGCTGCCGGGCTATTTACAACGCTAAGTTTGACGGGAATCCGTCCCGTTATTATTCCAAACTCTCTCATTAAGGAGCAGTGAAAACTCATGCAGACTGATTTGCGCGGTCGAGACATGATCACCGAGCAGGAATGGACTGACGACGAGATCGCTACCGTGATGGATTTAGCCTTTGACCTCAAGCGGAAACGCGCCACGGGCGAATCGCGCGCCCTTTTGCGCGACAAAGTGTTGACCATGCTGTTCTTCTTTAGCAGCACCCGTACCCGCGCCAGCTTTGAGTCTGGTATGGCGCAGTTGGGCGGCCACGCGATGTTTGTCGAAGCCCGCACTACCCAGATTTCGCACGGCGACACCGCCAAAGAGATTGGCGAGATTCTGGGCCGCTATTCGGACGGCATCGCTATTCGCAACGTCGATTGGGGCATCGGCAACCAGTATATCCGTGAAGTCGCTGCCGCCAGCCGTGTTCCGGTTTTGAATATGCAGTGCGATGTCTATCACCCGTTCCAGATTTTGGCCGACCTGATGACCATTATCGAGAACTTTGGGCGCGACCTGCGCGGCAAGACCATGAACGTCAGTTGGGCCTACGCCGCCAGCTATCAAAAGCCGATTTCCGTGCCGCAAAGCCTGATCCTGCTGATGAACCGCTTTGGCATGAATGTTCGCCTGACCCACCCGCCCGAATATATGTTGATGCCCGACATCATGCAGCAGGCCAAAGACAATGCCCGCAAAAGCGGCGGCTTGTTTGAAGTTTCGCATGACTTTGACAGCGGATTTAAGGACGCCGATATTGTCTACCCCAAGAGTTGGGGCGCGTCACTGACTACCACCGATGACGCCAAGTCGGCGGAGATAGGCAAGCAGTACACCGATTGGATTTGCGATGAACGGCGGATGGGCATGGCGAAGGACAATTCGATCTACATGCATTGCCTCCCGGCGGATCGCGGTATCGAAGTCGCCGACGCTGTGATCGATGGGCCGCATAGCCGCGTGTATGACGAAGCCGAGAACCGGATGCATGCCCAGAACGCAGTGATGGCGTTGACTATGCGTTAGGCTGCAAGAGCCGCAATGTTCTTTGATGGAAAGGAACGGGATGAAGGTCACTAGGCAGTGGCAACGAGTTGCTCTACAATAAGCACGACCAGTTTGGTCGGATTGGTGGACTGCTGACGGGCATGCTTCTGATTGGTGATCGCGGGTGTCCGACTAAATTGCTCGAAGGAGGCGCTTTCGCAGAAGACACCCATAGCCCTGACCCATCCCCTGTATTGTATCCGCTTAGAAAAGGAGAAGGAGAGAAAAGATGACGCAAAAACGCATTGCCCCTTTGATGGTATTCGCATTGCTGCTTGCCATGGCAATTTCTGCCTGCGCGACAGCAACTCCAGCGGCGACTGAGGTCCCGGCGAAAACGGAAGTGGCAACCGAGGCCCCAGCCACCGAAGTAGCTACGGAAGCGCCCACCGAGACCGCGCCTGCAGGCGTGACCTTCGGCATGGTGCTGGTTGGCCCCAAGAACGATCATGGCTGGAGCCAGGCCCATTATGAGGCGGGCCAGTATGTCGAGGCGAACCTCCCTGGCTCAAAGATGATCGTCTTTGAAGGTCTTAACTCGGCGGATCATCCCGAAGCGACGCTTGCCAGCGTTGTTGATGACATGATCAAGCAAGGCGCGACCCTGATCCTGACCACCTCGGACGCCTTTCAGGATGATACACTGACTGTCGCTCAGAACAACCCCGATGTGACCTTTATCAACGTCTCCGGCGACCATGCGTGGTCAGAAGGTCCGAATGCGGGCAAGGCTCCGGCTAACGAAGGCAACATCATGGGCCGGATGGAGTATACCAAGGCCATCGCAGGTTGCGCGGCAGCCCTGACCACCGAGACCGGCCAGATCGGCTATCTTGGGCCGCTGGTCAACTTCGAGACTCGCCGCCTGGCGTCTTCAGCCTATCTTGGCGCCAAGCATTGCTGGGAAACCTATCGGGGCAAAGATGCCGCCGACCTGAAATTCAATGTGGTCTGGATCGGCTTCTGGTTCAATATCCCCGGTGTAACGCAAGACCCGACCGAAGTCACCAACCAGTTCTACGATCAGGGCGCGGATGTCGTGATCAGCGGCATCGACACCACCGAAGCCGTGGTCGTGGCCGGGCAGCGTGCGGGCGAAAACGAAGCAGTCTACGCCATTCCCTACGACTTTGTCGGCGCGTGCGAAGAAGCTCCCGAAGTGTGTCTCGGCGTTCCCTATTTCAACTGGGGGCCAGCCTATCTGAAAACTGCTCAGACGGTTCAGGATGGCACATGGAAGCAGTCCTTTGACTGGAACGGCCCGGATTGGGCCGACATGAACAACAAGGACACAACGGCGGTTGGCTGGGTCAATGGCGCAGCCTTGAAGGACACCGCCAATTTGGATGATTTCATCGCCAAGCTGGCAAGCGGCGAAGTCAATGTCTGGACTGGCCCGATCAAGCTCCAGAGCGGCAAGGAATACGTCGCTGACGGCCAAGCTGCCACCGATCCCGAAATCTGGTTCTTGCCAGAATTGTTGGAAGGCATGATCGGCTCCAGCGAGTAACGGCGCGAGCAATTAAGAGTTACAAGAGTCACACAGAGAGCGGCATCGCATGCCGCTCTCTTGCGCCTAAGAAGAATGACAGGGGCGACCTAATAGGATTTTGCCCCTTTGTGAACACCTCTCAGACTGTCATGGAGCTTGCCCATGCATGTCGAACTCCGCGATATTCACAAGCATTTTGGCCCGTTGCGGGCCAACGATGGAATCAGTCTAACTTTCGAGCCGGGCCATATTTATGGCATTTTGGGCGAAAATGGGGCCGGAAAAAGCACCTTGATGAAAATCCTGTCCGGCTATCAAGCGCCGACTAGCGGCCAGATTTTGCTCAACCAGCAGCCAGCCAACTTTGCTTCCCCCTCTGATGCGTTGCGGCGTGGCGTTGGGATGCTGTATCAAGACCCGCTTGACTTTCCCCCAATGCGGGTTATCGAGAACTACCAGCTCGCCTACGACAACAAAATAATGTTGCCGCTGCGCCAGCGCGAAGAAGATCTGATCGCTTTTGGCAAGCGCTTTGGCTTCACGCTGGACACCCGCGCTTACGTGGACACTATGACGATGGGCGAGCGCCAGCAGATGGAGTTGCTGCGGTTGCTGGCGCTGGGGGCGGAACTGCTGATTCTGGATGAGCCAACCACTGGAATCAGCGCCGAGCAGAAAACAGCCCTGTTTGACGCTATGCGCCGTCTGGCGCAAGAGGAACAAAAGACCATTATCCTTGTCTCGCACAAACTGGAAGAAGTGCAGGAATTGTGCGACGAGGTGAGCGTTTTGCGGAAAGGGAAATGGGTAGGTTCGCATCCAATTCCGTGTCCAACCGCCGAGATGGTTCGCCTCATGTTCGGCGAAGAACTGCCCCGCGCCGAGCGTGTCTCCTGCCGTGTTGAAAAAACTGTTCTCAAGCTGGACAAGATGGCCGTGCATACCTACCATTTGAATATCGACAATATCTCATTGGATATTCACGAGGGGGAGGTTCTGGGTCTCGCCGGGCTGGAAGGCAGCGGCCAGCAGCTTCTTATCAAAGGTTGCGCCGGGCTGCTGCCTCTGTATCGCGGCAGAGTCATGTTGGACGACAGCCCGGTTGAAGGCCAACGTTCGCCGTTTTTCTGGCTGCCTGGACTCTCTGGGATAGTATTTTCAGGCGGTTTCGCTGCCATGATTGTCCGGCTGCTGCTGGGCCAGATCACCGGGATCGCCGCCGCTGGCGAACTGACACTCGCCGCTTTGTTGGCCGGGGCTATCTGGCTGGTGGGGACGATTATTATTTCGTGGACAAGCCAATCAACGTATCACGCCTTTCAGCAGCGCGGAGGGGCTTATGTCCCGGCTGAACGGCTGGAAGAAGCCCTGATCCCCGGCCTGTCCCTGACCGAACATATGGCGCTCGCCACATCGGGGAAGTCAATGCTTGTCAATTGGAAAGACGCGCAGGATGAGATCGCCCGCCGAATCCAGCAGTTCAATATTAAAGGGCAGCCACAAACACTCGTGGACAAGCTCTCCGGGGGCAATCAGCAACGAGCGATGCTGGCCTTGATGAAAAGCCCCTTGCGTCTTCTCCTCTTGGAGCATCCTACGCGCGGTCTTGATGTGACCTCGGCCAATTGGATGTGGGAGCTTTTTCAAGAACGACTGAAAGAAGGGACGGCCATCATCTTTGTTTCCGCCGATCTGGATGAATTACTGGAACGCAGTGACCGGATCGCAGTGTTCTCTGGCGGCGTGATGTCGCGCATGGTGAACACAACCGACACAACAGTAGACGAACTTGGGCACATGATCGGAGGGGGCGAATCGTAATGGAAAACGCGCTCAAACGAATCTGGCCTGCTGTTCCTGTGATACTGGCGTTGTTCAGCACAACGCTTCTCATTATGGCCTTTGGCTCAAACCCAATCCTAACCTACGGGGCATTTATTGAAGGCGCTTTTGGCACAGAAGACAGCGTTCTCAACACCCTCGCCTTCTGGATTCCGCTGTTGTTATGCGCCACTGGCCTGCTGGTGACGTTCACCGCCGGGCTGTGGAATATCGGCGTTGAGGGTCAACTGGTGATGGGCGCGATTGGCGCAAGCTGGGTGGCGATTGCGGTCGCGGGGCCAAACCCATCGATTCCGGCGTGGATAATCATCCCCCTCGAAATTCTGGCCGCGATGGCGGCAGGCGCGTTATGGGCGGCCCTGTGCGCGGTGCTAAAAACGCGTGGCGGCATCCACGAAATATTTGGTGGCGTGGCCCTCAACAATCTGGCGGTGATTTTCACCAACTACCTGATCTCCAACCCCTGGCAGCCGCCGCGCGGCGGCTCGTTCACGAAAACCGAAAGATTTCTGGACACAGCGCTGATACCGGTTGTCGGCACGTCGCGGTTTAGTGTCCTTTCTCTGGTTCTGGTCATTGTAGCTCTGGTGCTGATTGGTTTAGCTTTGCGTGGCAGCTCGTGGGGGTTGCGCCTCAAAGCAATGGGCAAGAATCTCAAGGCCGCGTTTATTCAGGGCGTCCCCAGCGAGCGTGAAGCGATCACCGGGATGATGGTCGCAGGCGCGCTGGCAGGGCTGGCGGGCGCGGTGCGTGTCCTGAGTTGGTACGACAGCCTGCGCCAGAGCATCGGCGGCGGCATTGGCTTTCTGGCCGTGCTGATTGTACTGCTGGCCGGAACTCAGCCGATCCTGACCGCCTTTATCGCGCTGGTCTTTTCCGCTCTGCTTAATGGCGGCACGACCGTCCAGCTTCGCACCCAGCTTCATTCGGCCCTTAGCGGCGTGATTCAAGGGGCGTTGGTGTTGTTTGTGCTGTTGTTTGGCGATTACAACCAGGTGTTTCGCAAGAAATCCGAAACTACTCCGGTGGAGACTGCCCATGAATGACGCCCAGATAGTCCTGATTCTCGCATCGATTGTGGCCCAGAGCGCGCCCCTGATGCTCGCAGTCACGGGCGAAACGATCACCGAACGTGTGGGTGTGATCAACCTGTCGCTGGATGGCACGATGCTGCTGACGGCGATGGCGGGCTTTGTCGCCGCGCTGCAAGCCCGCAAGTGGCTGGAACCGATGGGCATCGAGGGCAACACGCTCCCGGTGTTGATCGGCTTTCTGGTCGCCGCGCTTATCGGCGCGCTGGCGGCTCTGCTCGTGGCGTGGGGCAGCGCCCGCCTCAAACAGGATCAAGTGGCGATTGGTTTTGTGCTGACTCTCTTGTTGGCTGATCTGGCAAACTTCCTCGGCCAGACCTTCACCCGTGTCCCCGGCCCGTCTGTGAAGCACCTGCCTATCCCGGTTCTGCGCGATTTGCCGCTGATTGGCCCGGTATTCTTCGACCATGATCTGATGATCTACGGCATCTTTCTCACAGTAGGCTTGACATGGTGGTGGATGTACCATACCCAGCCGGGTCTGCAACTGCGCGGCGTTGGCGAACGCCCCGAATCGGCATTTGGGCGTGGCGTGCCTATCAGCCTGCTGCGCTATCTGTACACAGGCATCGGCGGCGCGATGGTCGGCGTGGCTGGCGCGGCTTATTCGCTCAATATCAAGCTGGGTTGGAGTGACAATCACATTCTGGGCATTGGCTGGATCGCGCTTGCGGTTGTTATTTTCGGCGGCTGGCATCCCTTGCGCGGGGTGTTAGGGGCATTCCTGTATGGCGCGACCAAAGCGGCGGCGACCGTCTTGCAACAGACCTTTCCTGAAATCCCCGTGGTGCTGTTCAACACCTTTCAGTGGCTGCTCATGCTGGGCGTGCTGCTGTTAGTTGGCAGCAAAGCCATCAAGCAGCTGGTTGAAACAGCCCCGCCTGCCATCCAACGTCCCTTAGCGGCGGCCTTGCGCATTGCCCCGCCCCGTTCGTTGGGGCGGGTAATTGGAGACGATTAGCTCATCGAAAGCGGATTGAATGATTGATCAGGTGGTTGGGTTGAAATGCAGCATTTGCGGCGAGACCTATCAACCCGGCGCGGTGGAATACGTTTGCCCCAAGCATGGCAGCGATGGCAATCTTGATGTTCAGTATAATTACGATCTGATTGGCAAGCGTGTCAGGCAAGATGGTTTGGCTAACCTGCCGGGCATGTGGCGTTACAAAACGCTGATGCCGCTCGATCCTGACGCGGCCCTGCCACCGCTGGTTGTTGGCAATACCCCGCTGTATCGTTCTAATCGCGTCGCGGGGGAATTAGGGCTCCGCGCAGTATGGTTCAAGGATGATGGGCGCAACCCAACCGCTTCGCTCAAAGACCGGGCCAGCGCGTTGATTGTGGCGAAGGCTAAGTCTGAAGGCCGCACGATGGTCACCACCGCCAGCACTGGGAATGCGGCGGCGGCGTTGGCGGGGTTGGCCGCCAGCATGGACATGCCCAGCGTGATTTTCGTTCCCGCCACTGCCCCCGAAGCCAAAGTGACTCAACTGTTAGTGTATGGCGCGCATGTGTTTTTGGTTAAGGGGACGTATGACGACGCTTTTGAATTGTGCTTGAAAGCCAGTGGCGAATACGGTTGGCTCTGCCGCAACACCGGATACAATCCCTATACTGCTGAAGGCAAAAAGACCGTCTCGTATGAAATCTGTGAACAGCTTGCCGAACAGCCGGGCAAGTTTAGCGCGCCGGACGCCGTTGTGGTCAGCGTCGGCGACGGCAACATCCTCAGCGGCGTTCATAAAGGGCTGAAGGACTTGCTGGCGCTGGGCTGGATCGACCATATGCCCCGGCTGATCGGCATTCAAGCCGTAGGCTCCTCGTTTCTGTATCAGGCGTGGAAGTCAAATATCGATCCCTTGACGATGAAACCCGTGGACGCCAAGACTATCGCCGACAGTATTTCTGCCGGGCTGCCCAGAGATCGTGTCAGGGCGATGAATGCTGTGCGTGAAACCGAGGGGGCTTATCTCACCGTGACCGATCAGGAAATACTGGACGCTATCCCGGCATTGGCCCGCGCCACAGGCATCTTCGCCGAGCCAGCCGCATCCGCCGCTTATGCCGGGCTGATCAAAGCCGCGCGCGAAGGCATTTTGAGGCCCGAAGAAGCGGTGGTAACTTTGATCACGGGCAACGGCTTGAAGGATGTAGCGTCTGCGCGCAAGGCCGTCGGGCCGGCTCACCCGATTGAGCCGGATATGGCGGAGGTTGCCCGCGTCGCCAGTGAGATATTCGGCGCGTAGATGGGTAAAATATAGCTTATGGCATATGACGCATAGCTAACCTTATGATCAGGCAATAGGCCATAAGCGAAATGCCATGCGCAATGAGCGTCTGATATGCCAGCATCGGGAAAGAACGAACTATGGCGCAAGCCCCTCTAATTTCGATAGTCGCGCCCATCTACAATGAATCCGGCAACATTCGTGAGCTATATCGCCGGATAAAAGCGGTGATGGATAGCATTGGCGAGACGTGGGAACTCGTCATGGTCAACGATGGCAGCGGCGACGATTCTCAGGAACATATGGAAGCTATCTACGCGCAAGACAAGCGGCATGTGCGCGTTGTGCGCTTTGCTCGTAATTTTGGGCATCAAATGGCGGTCACAGCCGGTATGGAGTACGCCGCAGGCCAGGTCGTTGTCCTGATCGACGCTGACTTGCAAGACCCGCCCGAACTCATCGTGCAGATGTTAGAGAAATGGCGTGAAGGCTATGAAGTCGTTTATGCTGTGCGCGCCCGGCGCGAGGGTGAAAGCTGGTTCAAACTGGCGACCGCTTCGCTGTTCTACCGCATTCTTTATCGCATCACCGATGTTGACATCCCATTGGACACAGGCGATTTCCGGCTGATGGATCGGCAGGTGGTCAAGGCTGTCCAATCCATGCGCGAGCAGCATCGGTTTTTGCGCGGGATGGTAAGTTGGGTCGGCTTCAATCAGATTGGCGTTGAATATGAGCGCGGCAAGCGTTTTTCAGGCACAACCAATTACCCCTTGCGAAAAATGTTGCGGTTCGCGTGGGATGGCATCACCGGATTTTCCTATCTGCCGCTGCAACTGGCGACATATCTCGGTTTTGCAGTGGCAGGCTTGAGCGCGATAGCGATTGCCATTGTTATTTATCTGCGAGCGTTTACCGGTCAGCAGCCATTGGAAGGCCAGGCGACGACACTGGTCACGGCGCTTTTTCTAGGAGGCGTTCAGTTGATCTCGCTGGGGATAATTGGCGAGTATCTCGGACGCATTTACAATGAGGTCAAAGGTCGCCCGCTCTATATTGTGCGCGATGTGCTAGGGGGACAGCCCAAAGACTCTCGTAAATCTTCATGACACAACGTTAGCGCAAGTTTGTTGGGGGTTAAAACCATGCCCGATCAACCGGAAGTGAACGATCTACTGAGCCAGCACAAAGAGGCTCTGACGAGTTACCAGCAGTGGGATGAGCAGGTCAAGCTCTTGCTCAAAGGCCGCCGCGCGCAAGACCTGACCACCGAAGATATGCTGGCTTACCGTGAAGCCGCCTCCCATCGAGACTCGGCTTACGACCGAATGCGGCAGTTGGAGCGCGAATTGTTGGATGGCATCCCGGACGCCTCCAGCGGATCATATCCAAGAGTTGATCCAAATAAGCTGAACAAACGCGGCAGCGACTAACAGGGTTATCCCTGGATGTTTTTTAGCGCCGATTTTGACATCTTCCCATCAAGGAATATTGATAATGCCTTCACAAAACATCATCACTGGCCCCACCTTTGAGGAAATGCTCCACCCTGAAAAGATGGACTCCAAAACCCGGGCGCGAGCGCGGGCGATGATGACCAAAGACCCGCTTGATCCGATCAACCTGTTCAATATCACATGGAAGGATGAGAAGAATCTGCCGCGTTACTTCGTCCTCCCGCGTGAATTGACCGGGTTGAACACCAACATCGTTGTATTGCACAGTGTCCACTTTCCGACGCGCAGCCATAAAGTTGGCGCCGCGTATTCCGTGCTGGTGGAGAAGGAGCTTTTCGGCGAAGTCGATCCCAAGGTGCATACGCTGGTCTGGCCCTCGACCGGCAACTATGGGATCGGCGGCTCGTTTGTGGGCTGCCGCATGAATTTTAAGAGCATCGTCGTGCTGCCCAAAAACATGAGCCGCGAGCGATTCGAGAAGATTCGGAGCTATGGCGCGGACATTATCGCCACCCCCGGCTCAGAGAGCAACGTCAAAGAGATTTACGACAAAACGTGGGAACTGCGCCGTTCCGACCCCAATGTGCGAATCCTCAACCAGTTCGAGGTCATGGGCAATTATCGCTTTCACTACATAGTGACAGGTGGCACGATTGTTGAACTGGCCGACCTGCTCAAAAAGAAGGGTGTCGGCAATGGCCGGATTTCCGCCTACACCTCGGCGATGGGTTCGGCGGGGACAATCGCGGCAGGCGACCGGCTCAAGCAGGTCTGGCCCGATCTCAAGATTGTTGGCCTGGAGCCGGTCCAGTGCCCAACTCTCTACAATAATGGCTATGGTGAGCATCGCATCGAGGGCATCGGCGACAAACATGTGACGTGGATTCATAACGTGCTTAACATGGACGCAATGGTGTGTGTCGATGACATGGCCTCGGTGCGCGGCCTCTCGCTGTTGACCGACCCCACCGCCCACAAAGCCCTTCAGAAGCGTTACGGCGTCCCGCAGGGCGCGTTGGAGACTATGAGCCAGATATTCGGCATCTCTGGCGTGTGCAATGTGCTGGGGGCCATCAAGACCGCCAAATATTATGGTTTTGGCCCGGATGATACCGTAGTGACCATCTGCACCGACGCCATTGATCGCTACTATTCGGTGATGGATTGGCTGAAGAAAACCGATGGCAAAGTTGATGAGGCGCTGGCTGTGGGTCGCATGGAAAGCGTCTTCCGGGGGCAGGGCATCGATTGGGTGCAGGAAGGCACACAGGAAGCCCGCCAGCGCTGGCACAATTTGAAATACTACACATGGGTTGAGCAGCAAGGCAAGACCGTTGAAGAGCTTGACGCCCAGCGCGATCCGGGTTGGTGGGAAGATCATCAGGCCAGAGTCAAAGAAATCGATAAGCGCATTCTCAAGGCGCGCAAGAACTGAGTTTGTTTTTCGAAAACCAATGGGAATGCCATGTATCCTGAAGACAGGGTTCTGGTAGGCGTGATGCCCGACCCTCGTGATTTCGAGATCGCTCAGGAGCGACACTGGTATCGCGTTCCCGTGTCGCAAGCGCCCAACGGAATCCACGCGGAATATATTGCGTTCTACTTCACAGCCAGATTTCCCCGCGATCTGCGTTGGGCGGTCTCCTATTACGCCCGCCGCACCGGGCATGAGTTGGCGCGCCGGATTAACCTGTTCCCCGATCAACCCGATCACCCTCGCGCGCAGGAGCAGTATTACAAGGTTCAACTGGGCGAGATGCGCGAAAAACTGCCGCCGATTGTCAGCCTGCGCTGGCGGCGCATCACGTTCATCCAGACCACGTGGGATCGCTTCGTGAAAGCGAATGAGGTCAACGACCTCTTTCGCGCCGACAACGAATTTGTGGATCGTATCTATCGTTCGCTTAAAGCCCGCGGCATTCACGCCGAGCGCGAAGTTGTGCTGGGCAGCAGCTCGCGCAAACAGGCTGTTGATCTGGTAATCCCCTGCAACACTGGCCCGGTGGTGCTCATAACCGGGGACGGCCAGCGGGCCGGGGCTATCAAGCTGATTGGCGATGAAGCGCAGGACATGACACAGATTGAGGCTGCTATTGTCGCGCGCGGCGGTGTGGCAGTCGTTGACGCGCCTTTCTAAAGGAACTCGTGATGACAGAACCTCTGCTAATCACCAATGGATTGGTCGTGACATGGGAGCCAGACAGCGAACTTCTCGAACACGGCGCGGTTTATCTGGTGGACAGCAAAGTGGCTGAGGTTGGGCCGTCGTCAACGCTCGAAACAAAATACTCCGGCGCGGAGCGCTTGGACGCGCACGGCCAATTGATCATGCCGGGCAATATCTGCGCGCACACCCATTTTTACGGCGCGTTTGCGCGCGGCATGGCGATCCCCGGCCCGGCCCCCAGGGATTTCCCGGAGATATTGGAACGGCTGTGGTGGCCGCTGGATCAAGCCCTCGACGCGGAAGGCGTTCGTTACAGCGCGTTGGTGTGCCTGATCGACGCGATCAAGCACGGCGCCACGACACTGATCGATCACCATGCCAGCCCCAACGCGCTGGAAGGGTCACTGGATGTGATCGCCGACGCAGTAGAGGAAGCAGGGCTGCGCGCCGTGTTGTGCTACGAGGTCACCGATCGCTATGGCAAGCAGAGCGCGCAGGCCAGCATCGCCGAGAATGTGCGCTTCTTGAAAGCCGCCTCCCCACGCAAAAATATAGTCGCCACATTTGGCCTTCATGCCTCGCTGACGGTTTCGGATGAAACATTAGCCGCCTGCGTGGATGCCGCGCGCGGGTTGGCGACCGGTTTTCATATTCACGTAGCCGAGCATGAAGCTGACGAGTACGACAGCCTCAACAAAACGGGCTTGCGCGCGGTGGATCGGCTGGCGCAGGCTGGCATCTTGGGCGAGAAAACGATTGTGGCTCACGCTATCCATGTTGATCAGCGCGAAAAAGAGCTATTGCGCGAAACAAACACATGGGTTACACACCAGCCGCGCTCAAACATGAACAACGCGGTTGGCGTCGCGGACATCGATGGGATGTTGCGGGCTGGAATGCGTGTTTGTCTGGGCAATGACGGTTTTAGCAATGCCATGTGGGAAGACTGGAAAACCGCCTATTTGCTGCACAAAGTCTGGGCGCGCGACCCGCGCCGCGCGAATGGCGTGAATATTGCGCAGATGGCGATTCATAACAACGCGGCGTTGGCGAGCCTTTTCTTCCCTGACACGCCGCCGGGAATGCTGACGCCCGGCGCGGCGGCGGACGTGATACTGGTGGATTATCACCCCACTACCCCGCTTTCCGCCGGGAATCTGCCCTGGCATATCCTGTTTGGCTTTGAGTCATCGATGGTCACAACTACGATAGTCGCCGGACAAATATTGATGCGCGACCGCAAGCTATTGGCCCTGGACGAAGCTGAAATCACAGCGCGCTCCCGCGAGTTAGCGGCGGCGACATGGAAACGCTACGAATCGATTGCGCGCAAGACGCTGCCTTATTGACGCTCTATGATCGAGAAGGAAGGCAGCAAAGCCTGTTATAATCTTCTTGCGATGTGTTGAGAACAAGGAGAAAATTCGGTGGGCAAGCAAGCACAGACTATCACGCTCGCTGTCATTGGCGGCACGGGCAAGGAAGGCAGTGGGCTGGCTTTTCGCTGGGCGCGCGCAGGCTATGAAGTGATTATTGGGTCGCGGACGCAAGAGAAAGCTGATCAGGCGGCGACGGAGCTCAACAAGGTTTTGGCAGGAGCGGCCACTGTTCGCGCTATGACCAACGAGAATGCCGCGCAGGAAGCGGACATGCTGGTTCTGACAGTGCCTTATGCGGCCCATCAATCCACGCTGGAAAGCGTCGCCAGCAGCAGTGATGGCAAAATCTTGGTGGATGTCACCGTGCCCATTGTGGCGCCCCACTTCACTACTGTCACGCTGCCCCCCGGTCGCACCGCTGCCGAAGAAGCGCAGGCGCTGCTGGGCGACGGTGTTCAGGTGGTTTCTGCCTTCCAGAATGTGTCAGCCACCCACTTGAAAGACCTTAGCCATGCCGTCGATTGCGACGTGCTGATCGCGGGCGGAAATGAAGACGCCAAGCGCACTGTGATGGCGCTGGCCGAAGCTGCCGGGATGCGCGGCGTGGATGTCGGCCCTCTCAGCAATGCTATCGTCGCTGAGTCTCTGACCCCTGTATTGGTGGGCCTCAACAAACGCTATGGGGTCAAAGGCGCTGGAATTCGGATCACGGAAATAGGTTGATCCCTGTGTCTGCTCGCATAGAACTCATTGGCATCTCTGGCATTCCGCTGGCGCAGACCGGGGATAACCTTGTCGATCTGATCGGCCATGCGCTCAGGGATTCTGCCGAAATGCTGCGCGACGGCGATGCGCTGGTCGTCACTTCTAAGATTGTGGCGAAAGTCGAGGGCCGTTGGGTTGATCTCACGACCGTCATTCCCGATGAACACGCCAAACAAGTCGCGTCGCAATGCGCCAAAGACCCGCGCGAGGTCGCCGTGATCCTCGGCGAATCGTCCGAGGTTTCGCGTGTCAGGCCCGGCCTGCTGATTGTCCGGCACAAACTGGGGTTTATCTGCGCCAACGCTGGGATGGATCATTCCAACACCCGGCCCGACGGCGAGTGGCGGCTGCTCTTGCCAGAAAACCCGGATCAATCGGCGCGCAATCTCCGTGATGAGTTTCGTCGCCGCGCCGGGGTGACCATTGCGGTAGTCATCAGCGACAGTCACGGGCGGGCGTTTCGCATGGGGACAGTCGGTGTGGCGGTTGGCTCGGCGGGGTTGCCCGCGCTGTGGGACTGGCGCGGTCGTCCTGATTTGTTTGGCAACGCGCTGCAAGTCACCGAGGTTGGTTTCGCCGATGAGATTGCGGCGGCGGCGGGCATGGTTCTGGGACAAGCCAATGAAGGCATCCCCGTCGTCATCGTGCGCGGCTTGGCTTACCCCGTCAATGAGCAGGCAAACGCGGCTCAATTAGTGCGCCCACTGGCGTTCGATCTGTATGGATAATGCGGGCGTTCCCCCTGAAGCGACGCTTTCCGCCGATGGTTTGATGGCGTTGATCCGCCAGCGGCGTTCAATTCGGCGTTTCCTGCCGCGCCCGGTTGAACCTGCGCTCATCGCTCAACTGCTCGAAGCCGCTCACTGGGCGCCATCAGCCCATAACCGCCAGCCCTGGCGGTTTGTGGTTGTCGCCGATACTTACGCTCGGCGCTCACTGGCAGATAACATGGCTGACCGGCTGGCTGCCGATTTGCGCGCCGCTGGCGTGGGTGAGGTGGCAATCACACAGGACACCAAACGCTCACGCCAGCGGCTGATAGACGCTCCAGCCCTGATTCTGGTCTGCCTGACCATGAGCGACATGGATCATTACGCCGACGATCTCCAGGCCGGGTTTGAGCATATCATGGCGATTCAGAGCGCAGCGATGGCCGCTCAAAACCTGCTGCTGATGGCTCACGCGCTGGGGTTGGGAGCGTGTTGGCTGTGCGCGCCGCTGTTCTGCGCTGATGTGCCTGTGACAACCCTGAACTTGCCAGACAATTATGAGGCGCAAGGTGTCATCATCACAGGCTATCCGGCGGAGACTCGCCAAAAAAACCGTGAACCGTTAGAAAGCCGTGTGATCAATCGGTGAGCCGAACCGAGCGCGTGGCCTTGCTGATTGGCGGCGTGGGTGGCGCAAAACTGGCTGTCGGATTGGCAGCGATCTTGCCGCCAGAGCGTCTAACGATTATTGTCAACACGGGCGACGATTTCGAGCACCTCAGCCTGCATATTTCGCCCGATCTGGACACGGTCGTGTATAACCTCGCCGGGGTTGCTAACCCGGAAACAGGCTGGGGTTTGGCTGGCGACACCTTTCACGCGATGGAAATGGTCGGCCAGCGCGGGGGCGCGGGCTGGTTCCGGCTGGGTGATCGCGATCTGGGCGTGAACTTGCTCCGCGCCGATATGTTACGTTCCGGCAAAACGCTTTCCGAAGTGACCCGCCACCTTGCCCAATCGTGGAATGTTCAACACCCTGTTCTGCCCATGTCCGATGATCCCGTCCGCACATGGTTGGAAACCGAACAGGGCGAATTGGGCTTTCAGGAGTATTTTGTCCGCGAGCGCTGGCAGCCAGTGGTCAAGCGGATCGTGTTCAAGAACGCTGAGAACGCTCGCCCGACCCCGGAAGTTTTGTCCGCGTTGGAGTCGGCGACGCTGATTGTTATTGGCCCATCCAACCCTTATCTCAGCATCGATCCGATTCTGGCTGTTCCCGGTGTCCGTGATCGGATTATCGAGAACCCGGCCCCCTGTGTCGCGGTCAGCCCGATTGTAGGCGGACAAGCGCTAAAAGGCCCGGCAGCTAAGTTGATGAGCGAGTTAGACGTGGCGGCTTCCCCCGATAGTTTGGCCCGGCATTATGACGGTATTCTGGATGGGATTATAATCGACACCGTTGATCAATCGGTGGTCTCTGAATTAGAATCACGGGGCACAAATGCCGTTGCCTTAAATACAATCATGCAATCCCTGCCAGACAAGGTCAGGCTGGCGCAAGAATTGCTCATTTGGGCTAAGGAACACTATTTGTGAACACCTGGGCGATTGTCCCCATTAAGCCTCTCAACCGTTCCAAAAGTCGATTATCCCCCGTGTTAAGCGACAAACAGCGCGAGGAATTAAGCCGCAAAATGTTAGAAAGAACTCTGACTACCCTGAAAGGGGTTGATGGGATCGCCGGGATTTTGGTGATCAGCAGGGACAACGCGGCCCTGCGTCTTGCCCGGAAATTTAAGGTTCAAACCGTGCAGGAAAGCGGCACGCCTGAACTGAATGACGCTCTTACCCGCGCGACGCAGGCGGTAATGGCATGGAACGCCAGCAGCGTCTTGATTATGCCCTGCGACATCCCTCTGATGACCGTTCGGGATATTGAAGCGATGCTTGAATTGGCTGACCAGCCAGAAGTCGTCGTCATCGCCAGTGACCGCCGGGATGATGGCACAAACGCCTTGCTGGTGCGCCCACCGGGGCTAATTGAATATCGTTTCGGCGAGCGCAGCTTTCAGCAGCACATGGCCGAGGCGTTAGAAGCTGGCGTGGCTTTGCATGTGTACGAGTCGCCCGATCTCGCGCTGGATGTCGATATTCCGGCGGACCTTGAGTTATATCGAGCCATTCTGAATCAGCGCAAGTTGAATGAATTATCATGGCTGGGCAGTCTGTGACTGAGCGCCGATAACAAATCTCGCCAGTTAGCCGACGAAAGGAACAACGAAAATGCCACAGCGAGTAGCGCTTTATTTGCAGGACGCGCATCCCATTCCTGACGGGATCAAATATGTCCAGTATGCCGAATCCAAAGGCTTTGAGGCGGTCTGGCAGGCCGAGTCGCGGTTAGTGCGCGATGCCATCGTGCCGATGGCGGCCTTCGCCGCCACAACCAAACGCATCAAAGTCGGCTCTGGCGTGATAAACAACTGGACACGCAACGCCGCGCTGATCGCCGCGACCTACCTGACGTTGGATGATCTCGCCCCCGACCGCGTCATTCTGGGCATTGGCGCGTGGTGGGATCCGTTGGCGAAGAACGTTGGCATTGATCGCCGCAAGCCGCTACAGGCTATGCGCGAGGTGGTGACGGTCGTGCGCGACCTGTTGGCGGCCAAGAACGTGACCTTTCACGGCGAGTTTGTCAATGTGACCGATATTCAGTTAGATGTGGTTCATGGGCGCAAAGGCCCGCGCAACGTTCCTATCTACATTGGCGCGACCGGGATGCAGATGATGGAGCTTTCCGGCGAGATAGCCGATGGCGTGGTGTTGAATTATCTCGTCTCGCCAAAATACAATGCCGAGGCGCTGGCGCATTTGGAAACTGGCGCCAAGAAAGCCGGGCGCAAAATGGACGATATTGATCGCCCTCAGTTGGTTGTCTGCTCTATGGACAAAGATCGCAAAAAGGCGCTGGATGGGGCGCGCAAACTGGTCACGCAATATCTGGGCCAGCAGCCGCACATTATGAAGGCCAGCGGCGTCAGCCAGGAATTGCTGGACGAGATCAACCAGGTCCTTAAGTGGCCCGCCACCGAAGAAGAGATCGAAAAGGCGATGGCGCTTGTCCCGGATGATGTCGTGCAGTTGATCACCGCGTCAGGCACGCCCGAAGAATGCAAAGCGAAGGTCGAAGAATATCTACGCGGCGGCGCGACCTGCCCGATCCTGTACCCGCTGGGCGACGACGTGAACCTGATGATCGACACCTTTGCCGTCACCTAACCTTAAAAATCGTTTCTCACGGAGACTAACTCGCGCGTGATCCAACCGGCACAAACCAAACTGATCTGGAAGCGCCAACCCAATTCGCGTCATTGCTTTGTGTGCGGGCTAGAAAGCGAAGTTGGCCTCAAGCTGCGCTTTGACGATAACGGCGCAGGTGAAGCCCGCGCGCAAATCACCATCCAACGTCAGTATCAAGGCTATCCCGGTATCGTGCATGGCGGGATCATTGCGGCGATGCTCGACGAGATCGGAGGCCGCGTTCTCATGGGGGCCGATCCCGATCGATTTATGGTGACCGCCAAGCTGGAACTAAAATATCGCAAGCCCATTCCGGTTGAAACGCCATTAACGCTGGTCGCCACCCTGATCAAGGATCGTGGACGGTTGGCCGAAGCGCACACCGAGATTCGTTTGCCCGATGGCAGCGTGGCGGCTGAAGCCGAGGCGACGCTGGCTCAAATGCCCGCCGACCGCGCGCCCAGAGAGAGCCTTGACGCGCTGGGTTGGCGTGTTTACCCGGACGATGAGAGTTCTTTATGACTGCGTGGGGGAAGCTCTATGCGTAAACTCTATAACCTGCGTGAATACCACCGTCCCACCGACCTTGATGAAGCTAAACGCTTGCTTCACCGCAAAGGAGTCCGCACTGTTCCGTTAGCGGGCGGCAGCGCATTGATTGGCGAAGCGACCTCCGATATAGAAGCTGTCGTCGATTTGGATGGCCTCAAACTGGACTTTATCGAGTATGAGAATGGCGCGTTGTATCTGGGCGCGATGCTGCGCCTTCAAACCATTGTCGAAAAACTGGCAGATATTTCTGACGTGCTGTTAGCGGATGCCGCCCGACGCACCGCAGGCTGGAATGTTCGCAACATGGCGACCGTTGGCGGCCTGCTGGCCAGCGGCGATGTTCATTCGCCATTGAGTGTCGCGCTGGCGGCCCTCAAAGCCCGCGTCAAAATCTACGAACAGGCGGGCGAGATGCCGCTGTGGGCCGATCTTTCCAAAGAGATTCGGCGGCAGGGACTCAAAGGGAGGTTGATCACCGCTATTAGCTTGAACTTGCCCGGCGGACGTATGGGGGCGTCGTATCAACAGGTGGCCCGCACTCCGGCGGATCGCCCTATTGTTTGCGCCGCCTCGGTGATCTTCGAATCAGGCGCGGACACCCACGCGACCACCGCTGTGGGGGGGCTTCTCCACGATATTTTGGTGTTCAGCCAGAAGGTCAACCGGGATAATCCTTCAGACGCAAGCAAAGAACTGGTTGCCGAAGTCAGCAAAGCGAGAACGCCTGAATCGGTCTACCAATCCGATTTTCTGGGCAGCGCCGACTATCGCCGCTCGGTCGCCCCTGTTCTGGCGCAGCGCGTGTTGCTGGGCGCGCTGGATCGCCTGAATCAATCGTTGGCCTGAGCCATTCACGAATGTCCACTATGCTGGCCCGGTCAAAACCTCGCAATCTGAGATTATTGCTGCTTGCTGTTGCCATCCTCTGGGTCGGCTTTATCCTGCGCGCCAACCGCCTTGACGCCAAAGACCTGTGGGTTGATGAGGCTCACCCCTGGCACTTTGCCACTTTGCCCCTTTTTCAAAGTATTGCGCTGGGATTCTCCGGCGGCCCTGTTAACAGCGGGGCTGATCCGCTGTTCAATATCCTATTGCACTTTTGGATCAAACTGGCTGGCGACAGTGTTTACGCCCTGCGTTACTTGAGCGTCAGCGCCAGTTTGTTGGGCGTCGCCTGGCTGGGGCTGGTGACGCGCCGTGTCTTTGGGCCGCGCATAAGCGCTGTCGCCCTCGCCGTTGGAGCGATAGCTCCTGTCTGGGTATTCTACGCACAGGAAGTTCGACCCTACGCCTTCACTCCCGTTCTGATGTTGATCATGATTGACGCGGTCATCCGGCTGGATAAAGGCCATCCGCGCCGGATATGGCTGTGGGTTTATCTGGTGTGTGGTGAGGCGTTGGCGTTATACATGCACGGCTTCATGCTGGTTGGGGTCATGGCGATCAATGGCTGGTTGGCGGCGCTTGCCCTGCGCCGCTGGCGGCAGCCGGGCTTCATGATCTGGGTACGCGGCTGGTTCCTCAGCCAGATCGCGGCGGGTGGACTGCTGCTGCCCACGCTCTCTGTGAATCTCGCCCGCGCTGGCGGGATCAGAAACCCGTTTGCTGCCCCGCGCTCGGCCCCGGAGTTCGCCACCGAACTCTGGTCGTATCTGATGGGCATCCCGTTTGAGCATGTGTTTGATCCGAGTCCGCTGCGCGTCGTGGTAGCCTTGCTGTTAGTCGGCGTGGCAGCCGGACTTGTTCTAGCGCTGAGAAAAGAAGCGTCTCGCGTTTTGGCCGATTTAGCATGGCTGACGCTCGGCATGGGTGGTATGGCTTTGCTGTATATGTGGCGAGACCCATCCTTCCACCCTCGCTATGCGCTGTTTATGACTGGCCCGCTGTTTCTCATCGTGTCGGTGATCACGGCGCGGCTATGGGAAGCAACGCAAGGCTGGCGCGTTGTTGGTGGCGCGGCGTCAGTGCTGCTCATCCTCATAGCGACTTTTAGTCTCGATAATCTGTATACCGGGCGTTTTCAAGGCTATCGACACGCTTCCACCCGGGTTGTCGCCGAAACCCTGCGCGCCGGGTTTGGCCCGCAGGATGCCATTGTGGTGGTCGCCCCGCATGATTTCACTCTGAACTATTACGGCACAGGCAGCGTGCCTATCTTATGGTCGCGCTTTGACGAAGGCGTTGATCAGCCCGACCATCTTTTAACTGCGTTGGCGGGCAAACGCAAGATTGGCGTATTACGCAATACCAATGAGCGCAGCGACAGCCGCCGCATCCTGCCGTTTTATCTTGAACGCTACGGAAAATTGGTCAGTCGTCAGTTCTTTGAGGGCTATGATCTAGCCACGTATCAACTCGATCCCGGTGTTGTGCCCGGTTTGGCTTTGCCTGAGCCTGTCACACACAGTTGGGGGGATTTGGCGATAGATGGCGTGTCCATAGTTAGCGGCGATGCGACCACAGGCGCGGTGCGCTGGGTAGTTGGGCCGTCGTATGTGTCTGGGACGCGCTACGCAGCCTCAATCCGGCTGGTCGATCCTATAACAGGCTGGCAGATCAGCGGCGCGGACTCTTTGTTATTGGCTGACAATGGCGATCCGACCGAACGCTGGCAGCCGGGCCAGGTCTCGGCGCAGTATTTTGTGCTGCCGCTCCAACCCGGCGTTCCGCCAATCAAAGGCGATCTCTTGCTAACGCTTTACGAAGTCCAAACCGGGCAGTCGCTCGATCTGCGTGACGCCGCGGGCGCGCCCGCCGGACAGCAGGCCCGCCTTGGCGAAGTGACGTTAGGCCGCGCCCCTCAGACATGGGTCTACGAAAATAGCCAGCGCCTTTGGAGTCTTCAAACAGTCAAGTCTGACGTTCTGGCCGGATATGTGATTGACAAAGCGGTGATCCCCCCCGGTGGATCGCTGGGTGTCACGTTGGCGTGGACATTGCCTGCTGCTGAGTTTTCCAAGCATGACGTGGCTGTTCAACTGGTTCAAGGCGGGGTTGTCGTGGCAGAAGATCGCGGCCCCGCCTTGCAAGGGAGGCAAGTCGCCGATGTGCCACCGGGCCAGATATGGCTGGATCGTCGCGTGTTGGGCGTAGCCGTGAGCGCGCAGCCGGGAAAAGCCACGCTGCGGGTGATCATGGATGGCAAGCCTGTCAACCTAGCCCATCTTGACGTGGTTGGTTTTGAGCGCGTCATGCAGCGTCCGCCTATTGAAAACGCGTTAGAGGTAGTGTTCGATTCAGGAATCAAGTTGCTGGGCTATAAGCTGGATGCTCCTTCGCCGATCACCCCGTCCGATGCTGTGAATTTGACTCTGTACTGGCAGGCTCTTGCCAACGGATCGCCAGACGCGAATTTCAAAGTCACTGCCCAAATTCTTGCCGCCGATGGGCATCTGGTTGGGCAGCACGATAGCGCGCCGAGCAACGAGACCCGCCCCTTTAGCGGCTGGTTGGCCGGCGAATATGTGATCGATTTGCACCCGATAATGTTCAATCAGCCGTACATCGGGCCAATCACTATTCAAGTAGCATTGTATGACCCCGTTACGTTTGAGCGCGCCCTCACGGAATCAGGGATGAATGCCCTTGTCCTTCCCGTGTCGTTGGAAGTTGAATCTATTCCGTAATTCGCATAGACTCAGCGTAGCGCTAGCCTCCGCCAACTGCTCTCTATCTCGTGTTGGAGACCGCCTTCGATGAATATCGCCTTTGATCTTAACGGTAAAAGTGTTAGCTGGGATGTCGCGCCGAATCAAACACTGTTGTCCGCGCTGCGCGCTCAGGGCGTATTCGGGGTGAAACATGGCTGCGAGACGGGTGAATGCGGCGCCTGCGCGGTTATCATGGATGGCGCGCCGGTCAATAGCTGTGTCATGCTGGCGGCGCAGGCGGGCGGGCGAAAAATCACCACCATTGAGGGTATTGGCGGCGACCAGATGCGCGGCTGGAAAGGCAGCGAACCGCTTCACCCTTTGCAGGTCGCGTTTGTCGAAACAGGGGCGATCCAATGCGGCTACTGCACCCCGGCGATGATCCTCGCCGCTAAGACATTGTTGGATCAAGAGCCAAACCCGACTGAGCATCAAGCCCGCGAAGCCCTGACAGGCGTGTTGTGTCGCTGCACCGGGTATCTCAAGCCCGTTCAGGCTATTATGCGCGCGGCGGCGGTGATGCGCGGCGAAGAAGTCCCTCCGGTGGATGAGGAAGGCGCAATCCCCGCCCCGCGTGGCCTGTTTGAGCCGCGCAGCGACCAGCCAGACCAGCCTCCGGTGTCAGCCGGGGATGCGGGCGGCGGTCTCGCTTTGAAAACAACCCCCATGCCTACCATGATCGTCGTCGAGGAAACGCCTTTGACCTATGTGGGCAAGCCAGAGCCAAAGGTCGATGGCTTGAAGCTGGTTCAGGGTAACCCGGCCTTCACCGATGACATCGAGATGCGCGGGATGCTGGTTGGCAAGCTGCTGCTCAGTCCCCACGCCCACGCGTTGATCAAACGTATCGACGTGAGCAAGGCCCGCGCTGTGCCGGGCGTTCATGCCGTCCTGACTCATAAAGACCTTCCGCGTGTGGCCTATACCACCGCCGGGCAATCCGACCCTGAGCCGGGGCCGCATGATAATTACAGCCTCGATAACCGGGTTCGCTTTGTTGGAGATCGGGTGGCAGTCGTCGCCGCCGAAAATGAGGACATCGCCCAGCAAGCCCTCGATCTGATTGAGGTTGAATACGAGCTTCTCCCGACGCTGTTCGACCCCCGCGACTCGATGAAACCCGGCGCGCCGATTCTCCACGACGAGCCAGAGAGCTTCAAAATTGAGAACAAGGATCGCAATCTGGCGGCGGTGATTGACTGGGAACTGGGTGATGTGGAAGCCGCCTTCAAGAAAGCCGATTACGTTTTTGAGGATACCTATTACAGCCCTAAAGTTCAGCAAACCCCTATCGAGCCGCATGTGGTGGTGACATGGTGGGATGAAGATGACCGCCTGATCATTCGCACCAGCACGCAGGTTCCGTTCCATGTCCGGCGAATTTTGGCCCCGGTGTTAGGTCTTCCCGAAAAGCGGATTCGTGTCATCAAGCCGCGCATCGGCGGCGGATTTGGCGTCAAGCAAGAAGTTTTGCTTGAAGACATCTGCGCGCACCTGACCATTGTGACCGGGCGACCTGTCCACATGGAGTACACCCGCGAAGAGGAATTTTCGGCCAGCCGCACTCGTCACAACATGTTTCTCACTATGAAGACTGGCGTGATGAAGGATGGCGCGATCATCGCCAACGCGCTCTACGCCCTCTCAGACACCGGCGCGTATGGCTCGCATGCGATGACCGTCGCGGGCAACACCGGCCACAAGGCGATGGCTCTCTACAACGCACCCAATATCAAATTCCACGCCGACATTGTCTACACCAACAAAGTCCCCTCCGGCGCGTATCGTGGTTATGGCGTGCCGCAGGGCTTCTGGGCTGTCGATCCCCACATGGAGCACATCGCCCGCAGTCTGGGCCTGGATCCGATTGAGTTCCGCTTGAAGAACGCGATCAAGGCGGGCGATGAACACCCGGTCAGCAAGATTTGGAGCGAAGGGCGCGAAGGCTCTGCCGAGTATATCCATACCTGCGGGCTGGAGGAGTGCGTAGAACGCGGCGCAATAGCTATTCGCTGGGATGAGCGTTATGCCAACCCGAACTGGCATGAAGTCCCCGGGCGCTCCAACCTGCGGCGCGGAATCGGCGTGGCGATGGTGATGCAAGGCACGGCTATTCCCAACCTTGATATGGGCGCGGCCAGCCTCAAAATGAACGATGATGGTTCGTTCAACCTGCTGATCGGCGCGACCGACCTCGGCACAGGCTCGGACACTGTGTTGACCCAGATGGCTTCTGAAGTGTTGGGTTGCCCGCCAGAGGATTTCATCACCTATTCGTCGGACACCGATTTCACCCCCTTTGACAAAGGGGCGTATGCCAGTAGCACGACCTACATCTCAGGCCGGGCGACGGTGAACGCCGCCGATCAGGTGGCCTATCAGGTCAAAAAAGTCGCGTCGCGGATGTTTGGCAAAAGTGGCGAGCCTGTCGCTGTCGAACAGATCAAGCTGCATGATCGCGCAGCGTGGTCGCCCGATGGCCGTCATATCACCCTGCGCGAGATCGGCTTAAATTCGCTTCACCACGAATCCCAGCATCAGATCATGGCGGTAGGCAGCTACGTCTCCCCCGAATCGCCGCCGCCGTTCGCCGCCCAATTCGCCACAGTGACCGTTGACATTGAGACAGGCCAGTTGGTGGTGGACGATCTGGTTATGGCGGTCGATTCGGGTGTGATCATCAACCCCATGACTGCCAGCGGCCAGATCGAAGGCGGCATGATTCAGGCAGCGGGGTATGGGGTTTGTGAAGAGCTGGCTTTTGACGAGAATGGGAGAAATCTGAACCCGCGTTTTGGGCCATACTGGATCTATCGCTCAGATGATGTGCCGCGCCTGACCACCATTTTTGTGGAAACCTACGAAGAAAGCGGCCCATTCGGGGCCAAAGCCGTCGCCGAGATACCTCTCGATGGGGCAGGCCCGGCAATTGCCAATGCCGTCTACGATGCTGTGGGCGTGCGGATTAAGGACGCGCCGCTTTATCCAGAGAAAATCTGGCGGGCTTTGCAAGCGCTCAAAACTACTGTGCCATAGCTTATGGGGCGAATTCAAGACCCGTCATTGCAGAGTCTCAGTGTTGCGTGGTCGCAGATATTTCTTGATGCGCTCGACAGGATCGGGCGTGAAGCGTGGCCGCCTTTCAAAGAGCGTCGCGGGTTGTTAGCGCAATCTCGCACGGTGATCCCTTATACGCTGGAAGGGCCAACCGCAATTGCCGGGCAAGTGTTTTGGGCCGTGACGCACGTTTCCCGCCCTTCCGGCTTTGACGCATCGGGCGATCTGCTACGCGGGGAGCGCGCCTATTGGCTCATCGGTCTGCGGCCCGACAGCCCACCTATGATGACCATTGAAGGCTCTAAGGCGATTAGTTTCTCGCTTGACCCGTCAACCGATTGGCAAGCGTTGCTGAATCAAGCAGTTCAAGCCGGGCCGAAAGTGGAAGAATTTTATGGCAACAAAGGGCCACTCAGCCATCGCTAAGACACTCTCCAAACGAGCGCGACAAGCTCATGTCTGATCGCGCTGTTTACGAGGCCTTGATGGAGGTCAAGAGGTCTGGAAAACAGGCTGTTCTGGCGACTATCATCCGCGATCAAGGCTCGGTCCCGCGCCATGCCGGGTCAAAGATGCTGGCATTTCCTGACGGCGCATTTATCGGCACGATAGGCGGTGGCGAGATGGAAAGTCGGGTGATCGCCGCCGTGCCTGATCTGCTCAAAACAGGGATTCCTGATATTCTTCACTATGATCTTTCCGATCCCGCGCGCGGCGATCCCGGTGTGTGCGGCGGTCAGGTGGATATCTTTATGGAGCCGATTGTGCCTGATCCGGTTGTGCTGGTGATTGGTTGCGGTCATGTCGGGCAAGCTGTCGTCGATCTGGCGCACTGGTTGGGCTTTCGGGTGATTGCCTGTGATGATCGCGCTGATCTGTGCAACCCGGAGAAAACGCCCTACGCGGATGAGTATCTGGTGATTCCTCCTGACCAGATAGCCAGGAAAGCGCCGATACACGCCCGCACCTATATCGCGGCAGTGACGCGCGGTGTGGCGCTTGACCTGCAAATGATGCCCGATTTGTTAAACACGCCCGCGCGTTTTATCGGTGTGATTGGCAGCCGCAGGCGCTGGGCGACGGCGGTCAAACAGTTGAAAGACAAAGGTTTTGATCCGAAGCGGCTGGAAAGCGTCCATGCTCCTATTGGCCTTGAACTCAACGCCGAAACCCCGCGCGAGATTGCTGTGAGCATTATGGCTGAAATCATTAGTTTGGAGCGTGGGGGAACGGACAAGCCGATGAAATGGATGGGAACGCCTGAGGAAGCGGAACAGGCATCCGGCTGATATGGCAATCTCCGCTCGCCCGTATCAGGGCGAAACCGATCTGCGCCGTATTCAGGCTGCTACCGCCGAGTGGATAGCCAGCGCGGGATTTCTGGGCTATATGAACGTCAGCGATATCGCTCTGCGTCTATTCAATGGCATGCGACGATACCAACCCAACGAGATTGTGCGCCTGTGGGAAGACGACGCGGGCGAAGTCATTGGCTGGGCGATGGCTTATCCGGGATGGAGCAGCTTCGAAGTGTTGCTGCGCCCTGATTTTCGCCAGAGCCAGTTGGCCGACGACATCATAGATTGGGCCGAACGCGAAACAATCAGCCAGATGACGCGAGCCGGGCTAGATAGCGCCTTCATTCGATTGGATGTGTTCGACGGGGATTCTACGCGAATAGACTTGTTAGAACGACGCGGCTATACTCGCGGCAATCAGTCTGGAACAATCTCGATCTGCTCATTGGAACAACCGCTTCCACCCGTTCAACTTCCTACTGGCTTTAGCATTCGCAGCCTTCAGGGAACCCACGAAGCAGATAAGCTGGTGTCTATCACTAGTGATAGCTTTGGCTGGACTTGGACGGTGGAAGCATGTCAACAGATTATGTGTTCGCCCGGTTATGATGTGGAGAATGAATGGGTGGTCGTCGCGCCCGATGGCCGCTTTGCCGCTTCGAGCATTTTGCTGCCAGATGTCCACAATCGGACCGTTATGTTTGAGAATGTCGGCACAGGCCGCGATGTCCGCAGATTAGGGTTGGCAAAAGCGATGTTGATCGCTGGTATGGAGCGCATGAAAACGCGGGGATTCACAATGGCTATGGTTCCGCATGGGGCGGGGTTGGAAGCGGCAGCAGCGCTTTACGCCTCTGTAGGATTCCGGCCAGCCTACACGCTTATTGAATACACAAGACCAGTGAAGTAGCCCGGCGAAGCGATGTCATAACCGACAATCTCCCCCTGAACATCAGGAGCAATAATGACCTATGTGGGAAACGTATTATACGCCTGCCACGTTGGATGAAGCCCTGAAGCTGCTGGCGGAGCATCAAGCGTGGGCGCGGATTATCGCAGGCGGCACGGACATTATCATCGAGTTGGAGCGCCATATCCGGCCTGATGTGCGCGTTCTGATTGACCTAACGCGCATCGCCGGGTTGGATAACATCCGGTTAGGCGACGATGGCCTGATCCATATCGGGCCGTTGGCGACCCATAATCATGTAGTTGACTCTTCCCTGCTGGTTGAGCGCGCTTTGCCATTAGCTCAGGCGTCCTGGTCAGAAGCCGCGCCTCAGATACGCAACCGGGCGACGGTGGCAGGCAACCTGATCACCGCTTCGCCCGCCAATGACACCATCACGCCATTGCGGGCATTGGGCGCGCGGGTGACCCTTCGCTCGGTGGCTGGCGAGCGCGTTGTCTCGTTAGTCGATTTCTATATGGGCGTTCGCAAAACAGGGATGAAGCCGGATGAACTTCTGATCGATATTGCCTTCAAGCCATTAGAATCCAATCAGCGCGGCGTGTTTCTTAAGTTTGGCTTGCGCGCTACCCAGGCAATCTCGGTAGTGAACATTGCCGCTATCCTCACGTTTGATGGCGACAGCGTGGCTCACGCTATCATCACGCAGGGCTGCGTTGCCCCAACGATAATCACATCGCCGGACGCCGAGCAATACCTGATAGGGAAAACGCTCACGGAAGAGACCATTCGGCGAGCGGCAGAACTGGCAGCCGAGGCAGCGACGCCGATTGATGACGTGCGCGGATCGGCAGATTATCGACGCGAGATGGTCAGAGTCCTGACGCGCCGCGCTCTCACCGCGCTGGCGAATAAAACCGAACGCGAAGGCTATCCTGACGATCCGGTGATGTTGTGGGGGCCAACGCAAGGGCGAGTCGCGCGCCCATTAGCGCTTGGTTTTAGCCACGATGAGGGTGAGCCTATTGAGACTACCATCAACGGCAAACCGCTAAAAATTGCCGGAGGAAATCACAAAACGCTGCTGCGGATGTTGCGCGAAGACGCGGGGATGGTCGGCGTCAAAGAGGGTTGCGCTGAGGGCGAGTGCGGGGCTTGCACCGTTTTTCTGGATGGCGTCGCCGTCATGTCATGTATGGTCGCCGCGCCGCGCGCCCATCATGCTGAGATTGTCACCGTTGAAGGTCTTGCTTCAGGAGGCAAGTTGCATCCGATTCAGCAAGGCTTTGTGGACAAAGCGGCTGTGCAGTGCGGCTACTGCACTCCCGGGTTTTTGATGGCGGGAGCCAAACTGTTGGAAGAACGGCCTCACCCGACGGGTGGGGAGATTAAACAAAGTATCACAGGCAATCTGTGCCGATGCACAGGGTATTATAAAATAGTGCAAGCGATTGAGCGCGCGGCTCAACTTCAGGCCAGCCACGCGTCCGACAAGATGAAATCATAAGGAGGAATATCCCATGCCGCAAAATTTCGAGACTGTCGATGAGAGCAAACGTCCAAACCCGATGTCGGGGTTGATTGGATTCATCGTGATAGTGGTTATCGGCGGGTTTTCATTTGCAGTGTCCGCGCCAGTGACTCACTGGCTGAAGACCACCACAGTAGTGGCGGGCGCGTCAGGTCTCAAACTGCTTCCGTTAATCTTTCCTCCGGAATGGCCTGCGCTGGGTCAGCAATTGGCAGTGACAGCGGGACTGTTTCTGATCTTGTTTGTTATTGCGATGGTTCTGTTATTCGCATTTATGAGGCCTTCAACTGCTGACGAGCGAAGCGTTAGCATGAACGATATGCGTCAAGAGGCGCAAGCTCGCAAGAAGCGTCGTTAAGCGCATGGCTGCGTTAAATTCATCTGCGTTCGCTTGCGGGAGGCAGTATGGCGGCAAAGATTATCGGCCAGAGCGTGAAGCGGTTGGATGCGGTTGGCAAAGTCACAGGAGAAACACAATACCCCGGTGACTTGAGCATGGCGGGCATGGCCCACATGAAAATGCTCTTTTCGGCGCGCGCTCACGCCCGGGTTCGTGTTGTTGACACTGCCAGCGCCGAGAGGGTTCCCGGTGTCGTGGCCGTGTTCACTGCGAAAGATGTTCCGGTCAACGAATACGGCTTGATCATGCCTGACCAGCCTGTGCTATGCGGGCCGGGCAGCGCCAAGTCCGGCGCGGATATCGTCCGCACGACTATGGACAACATTGCGCTGGTTGTGGCCGAAACCGAAGAGTCCGCTGCCGCCGCGCGTGATTTGATCCGGGTGGAGTATGAAGACCTCCCGGCGGTGTTTGATCCCCGCGAGGCGATGCAAGATGGCGCGCCTCGCTTGCATGATAACGCGCCCAATAACATCCTTGTTCACTACCGTATCCGCAATGGCGACATGGACGCTGGCTGGAAGGCCGCTGATTCCATCGTGGAGGAGACGTTCACGACCTCATGGCAAGAACACGCATTCCTGCAGCCTGAGGCGGGGTTGGCATATATCGACGAACAGGGCCGCGTGACGGTTCAAGTCGCCGGACAGTGGACTCACGAAGATCAGGAACAGATCTGCCATTCGCTCGATTTGCCACCTGAGCAGGTGCGGGTTGTTTACCCGGCCATTGGCGGCGCGTTTGGCGGGCGCGAAGATATGTCCGTGCAAATCGTTCTGGCTCTGGCGGCATGGAAATTGCATCGTCCGGTCAAGATTGTTTGGAGCCGCGAGGAGTCGATACGATACCACCACAAGCGGCATCCCATCACAATCAGGGCAAAGTGGGGCGCAACGCGGGAAGGCAAGCTCACCGCCGCTGAAGTTGGAGTGGTGGGCGATGTAGGGGCGTACGCCTACACCTCGACCAAAGTGCTGGGCAACTCCACGTTGATGTGCACCGGGCCGTATGTCATCCCGAATGCCCATGTAGACACTTACGCTGTCTATACCAACAACATCCCAACCGGGGCGTTTCGGGGCTTCGGCGGCCCGCAGGGGGCGTTGGCTGCCGAAGGCATGATGAATCGCCTTGCCGAAACGCTGAACATTGACCCGGTAGAGATGCGGCTCAAGAATCTGTTGCGCGAGGGCGACCTGCTGACGGTTGGGACGCCGCTGCCGAAGGGCGTGAGCATAGACAAGGTGGTTAAAGCCTGCGCCCAAACCGCTGGGTGGAAGCAATCGGCGGGGGCATGGCGTCAAGCGGAACATGCCCAGCCGTCCGCGCCCCATAAGCGACGCGGGATTGGCTTTGCCGCCGCTTTTAAGAACGTTGGCTTCAGCTTTGGCGCGCCCGAAAAATGCGGCGCGACTGTGGAACTGCACGGCGGCTCGGAGATTGAAAAGGTCATATTGCGCCACGCCGGGGCGGATGTCGGGCAGGGCGCGCACACCGTGATGGCTCAAATGGTCGCTGAAGCGGTGGGCGTCCCATTGAGCAAAGTCGAGCTTCAGATGTCTGACACGGCCACCAGCGAAGGCTCCGGCAGCGCTTCCGCGTCACGGCTGACGTTCATGGCGGGCAATTCCATTCGCGGCGCAGTCGGCGAAGCGATACGAGTCTGGGAAAACGAAGAGCGCCCCGCGATTGGAACCTATACCTATCGCCCGCCCAAAACCACGATGTATGACGCGACGACAGGCAAAAGCGAACCCAACTTCGCGTATGGCTATGTGGCGCAAGCCGTCGAAATTGAGGTCGATCTGGAAACAGGCGAGATCAAGATTTTCAATGTCGTATGCGCCGATGACGTGGGCCATGCCATTAACCCGCAGCAGGTGGAAAGCCAGATTGAAGGGGCGGTTGTGCAGGCACAGGGCTATGCGATCATGGAGAACTTCCAGATGCGCGAGGGCCACGTCCTGACCCCCTACCTCAGCAACTACCTCATCCCTACCGTGCTGGATGTGCCAGATCGGGTGCAATCAGTCATTCTGGAATATCCTGATCCGATTGGACCCTGGGGCGCGCGCGGCATGGCCGAGATGCCTTTCTTGCCGTTCGCGCCTGCGATTGTCGCCGCGCTGCATGACGCGACGGGGGTCTGGATTAACGATATTCCTCTGACGCCCGAACGAGTCATGAAACGGCTGCGCGCAGCGGGATTGGGCGGATGATCTGGATGATCTTGTTCCCGCAGATCAGGGTGGCTATTCGTGGCGGTGGCGATCTTGCATCAGGAGTCGCTTACCGCCTGTTTGTTTCTGGCTTCCCCGTGCTGATCACCGAACTGGCTCATCCACTCCTGCTGCGCCGCATGGTTTCGTTTGGTTCAGCGATTGTTGAAGGAACGATCTCCATCGAAGGAGTAACCGCGCAGCGGGCCAGCGATCTAGACGAAGCGCTGCGCATCCAGCAGTCCGGCAAGATACCGGTGATGGTTGATCCCGATGGCGTGTCGTTGAACCTTTATGCGCCTGTCGCGCTGGTGGATGCCCGGATGCGGAAGAAAGCGCCAGACGATTCGCCGTTTCGCCCTACCCTCCTGATCGGGCTGGGGCCGGGTTTTGAAGCCCCTGCCAACTGCGACGTGGCGATTGAAACCAATCGCGGACACCGGATGGGGCGGGTGATTGCCGATGGCAAACCGCAGGATGACACAGGCAAACCCGAAGGCGTGATGGGCCATCGCTCGGACAGGGTGCTGCGCGCGCCAGTGGCCGGGTTGATCAAAGCCGTTGTCCCGATTGGGGCGCGGCTTCAAGAAGGCGAAGTCGTGGCGCAGGTGGCTGATCAGTATATCGCCGCCCCGTTTGATGGCGTTTTGCGCGGCCTGATTCACGATGGCATTCAGGTCAACCCCGGCGACAAAGTGGGCGACATCGACCCACGCGGCGAGCCGCAAAACTGTTTCACGATTTCCGACAAGGCGCTAGCGGTAGGCGGCGGGGCGCTTGAGGCGATTTTGTCCAGCCCGCGCTTGCGCCCGATGTTCGAGGCCAGCCGTGCGACTTAACGGCGCGCTGGACATCCAGCCCGGCGCGATAGTTTCGTTTGTGGGCGCGGGGGGCAAGACTGCTGCCCTGTTTCGGCTGGCTTGTGAACTGGTCGAGCAAGGATTTCGGGTTCTAACAACGACTACGACCCGGTTTGCTCAGGATGAGCTGCAACACGCTCCCTATTGCATCGCGCTGGGCGACAGTGATGAACTTCCCGCGTCTCTTCACGATGATTTAGAAACACATCGCCACGTTTTGCTGTATCACCACCTGACGCCGGACAACAAGGCTCAGGGCGTTTCTGCCGCGTGGGTGGATCAACATCTGGCCGGGCTGCCCTTTGTTGACATCTTGCTGATCGAGGCTGACGGATCGCGGCGGCTGCCGATTAAAGCTCCACTGGCGCACGAACCGCCTGTTCCAGCCTCATCGACGCTGGTCATCCCTGTTGTTGGCCTGAGCGCTCTTGATCAACCGTTGGATGACACGCATGTTTACGGTGTCGAGATCATGCAAAAGGCGCTAGGCTGCGTTCCGGGCGAGCCAATCACTGAGGCGATCATCGCGGGTTTCGTGACGCATCCCGAACTTGGCTTGAAGAACGTTCCAGATAGGGCTAGGGTTATCCCCTTGCTTAACCAAGCGACCGAAGCCTTTTTGCCTCGCGCTCGCGCTATTGCCGGGTTAGCCTTGAAATCGCCGCGAATTGCTCGTGTGTTGATTGGATCAGTTCAGGATGACAACCCCATTCTGGAAGCGCAACGGCGGGTGGGGGCGGTGATCCTCGCGGCAGGACAATCCAAGCGGATGGGACAACCTAAGCTGCTATTGCCGTGGGGCGATTCGACGATTATCCGGCGGACAGTCGAACAGATCGCGGCGGCAGGGTTGGCGGAGATTGTCGTCGTGGCGGGCGAATGGGCTGACAGGATTAGAGAACAAGTGGCCGATTTGCCCGCGCGGGTGGTCGTTAACCCGGAGTATGCCACCGGCGAGATGCTGTCATCGCTGAAGGTGGGGCTGAACGCGCTGGGAGGCGAATGCGACGCCTGTCTGGTGGCGCTGGGCGACCAGCCGATGCTGGAATTTTCGGTCACCTGGCGCGTCCTTGACGCTTACGCTCGCGGCGAGGGGCGGATTGTCGCGCCCAGCTACCAGAACCAGCGGGGACACCCCCTGCTGATCGACCGCGCTTACTGGCAGGCGATTCTCGATTTGCCGCCCGGCAAAGCCCCCCGCGATGTATTGCGGGCCAACGAGCAGGCGATTGCCTATGTGGTGGTTGACACCGATTCGGCGCTGGTGGATATTGACACGCCGGAAGACTATGAGCGCGCCCGGAAGAAGGGCGGGTAGCAGTCAGCGGTCAACAATCAGCAGTCAGCAAAAGGCGACCCCACAAAAGACGCGGGGCGCAACTCCTTAACAGGAGCGCAAGCAGCAAAGGGCAAAGGCGCATGGAGCATGGCGCATGGAAAGGCAAAAGGCGAAAGGAACGGCGAACGACATATCGCGTGTTTGCTTGTTCGCGTGTCGAGGTGGTGGCGTCGGACTCCGGGACTGTGATGGGAGGGACGACATTGAACGACACGCGCGCCGAAATTCAATTAGACTGTGATGATGGCTGGATCAGCCGATGGGCGGCGCAGCCCCCTTGAATCTACCCGTCAATTTCTGCTTTCGACCGGGCGGCCACACAGGGCCGCCCCTACAACGGATAGACACTTAACCCGCGCTAAAGCGGGGCACTCAGGGGCTTGCAGTCAGGGCGGCAGGCCCGCTCACAGTCGCGTTGCCCCGGCAGCCATGCCCCCTTCCAGGGGTCCCGGGACTTGATCCTGCCGCTTGCGCCATCCGGGGCCGACGAATGGGGCGATCATCCTGAGAGTCTATCCAACGGCCCAGCGCCGTCCTAGGCGATGCTCGGAGGAACGAGCAGAGGCCGAACGATCTTGCGCGGGGCTGCGCCACGACTCCGGGTCAGGATGCCTGACTGCGCCAAACTCCTTGTGCCTGCGGCGCGACTTTCGCGATTTCCTCAAACCACGTGTCTACGATCACAGGCGGGCGCGGGAAGGGACACGTCAAGGCGCAAACACCCCTGTCTGCGTCCGGCGTGACCGGATGATCGGGCGGATCATCCCCCGCAAGGTGTGAACACAAGTTCCGAGTTCCAAGTGCTGAGTGCTGAGTGCTGGGTGGAAAGTCAACGGCAAAACGACAAAACTTTAACCCCTAAGCGCGGGTTCCACTGAGGACACTGAGAAAATCAGATTAGAACTTGTGTTCGATAACTATTTTAATAGGGAAAAGAGAAAAGTCAATAGCAATTTGTAGCACGTTTGGTCTACACACGTTTATAAAATTCAAACGAAGCGAAGGGCGATCAGCGCTACGGCTATTGACCCTCCCTGTTGACCCGATCAAGAGCGTATTGCCTAAAATCATCATCAGTTTGGTAAATCGCGAGAAAACTCTTGAAATCGTTCAGCGCGGATTCCGGTTTGCCCAGTTTATCTAAGTTCACTGCTCGCTCGTAATAAGCTATAGCGAATGTTGGATCCATCCCAATTACTACTGTCAGATCGGCATTGGACTCTTCTAATTTGCCAAGATCGCGATAATATAGCGCTCTCTCATAATATATATTCGGGTTGACCAATCCTTTTTGGAGAGCGACATTTGCGTCGTCAATTGCTGCATTGAGATTGCCTAAGCGCGCATAGACACTCGCTCTGTCTCCATACATTCCACCGGAATCCCCAGATGGGTCGAGTTCAATAGCTTTATTGAAATCGACAAGCGCTAACTCTAATTTACCTTGCAAAGAATACGCTTCGCCCCGATTGTAATAACCTCTCGCATCAGAGGGATTTAGTTGTATTGCCATTTGAAAGTCCGATATTGCTTGATCTAGCTTATTGAGTTTTTTATATTGAAAACCGCGGAGTATATAGTTTGAGCCGTTCAGGGGGTCGAGTTCAATCGCGCGAGAGAAATCAGCAATCGACTTATCCGGCTCACTCACATTCAAATATAACAAGCCACGCTGACTATAAGCAGCAGCATTGGATGGGTCAAGCGCGATAGCTGCGCTCAGATCTGACATTGCCGCCGCATTTTGCCCAAGGAGGCGCTCACGGGATCCTAGAGCAAAATAGCACATGCTCAAGAGACGTGGCCCAATGGTGAGGCCACAAACGAGGAGCAGCACAACTACTCCGGCCACAACTAAGGCAATCAAGCGCCAATCACGCCGAGCGCTTCTCGCGGGGTCAGGTATTTTATGCATGATCATCAGCGCTGAATTCCGAGTGAAAAGGCAACAGCAGAACGGCGAAAGATTGCGTCCCAAGAGCGCAGAAAAAGACATACTCACTCACCTTGCGCGAAATGGCAACGTTTTAGGGCGGGCACACAGGCCCGCCCCTACTCCCTTTTGCGGGATTCGGGAATTTCCTCACAAGCGCGTCAGGTGAGATGCTCAGTATCCGGGTTCTGGCGGGTCACTTCGCTTCGCCCCAGTTTTGCGCGATGTGGGCGTCCACGCGTAGCGGCACAGACAGCGGGTAGGCCGATTCCATGATGTCTTTGACCATCCCGGCGGCCTGCTCCGCTTCATTTTCGGGGGCTTCGACGATCAACTCGTCATGCACCTGCAAGATCATGCGCGCCCGCAATCCGCGCTCTTGCAACGTTCGATGCAGGTTGATCATGGCAATCTTTATAATATCCGCCGCCGTGCCCTGAATGGGCGTGTTGACCGCCTCGCGCTCGGCGTCACGGCGCTTGCGCTCGGCGTCGGCGGTGGCGTCTTTGGATTGCAGGGCCGGGAAATGCCGCCGCCGCTTGAGCAGGGTTTCCACGTAGCCCACGTCTCTGGCCTGCTGTTTGGAACGCTCTAAATACTGCTTGACCTGCGGGAAGCGCTCAAAATAGGCCTTGACAAAATTCTCGGCCTCCGCCAGCGTCAACTCCGAGCGATCCGCCAACCCGTAGGCGCTCATGCCGTACATCAGGCCGAAATTGACGGCTTTGGCGAAGCGCCGCTGCTCGCGGGTGACGGCTTCCAACGGGACGCCATAGACGGCGGCGGCGGTGGTGGCGTGAACATCCTGATCTTCCAGAAAAGCCTGCCGCAGGGCGTCGTCATTGGACACATGGGCAAGGATGCGAAGCTCGATTTGAGAATAATCGGCCACAATCAGGCGATGGCCGGGCGCGGCGATAAAAGCGTCACGCACCCGCCGACCGATTTCGGTGCGGATGGGGATGTTCTGCACGTTCGGATCGCTGGAACTGATGCGCCCGGTGATGGCCCCGGTCTGGTTGAACGAGGTGTGAATGCGCCCGGTGCGCGGATTGACCATCGCGGGCAGGGCGTCCAGATAGGTGGAGCGCAGTTTTTCAAGCTCCCGGTATTGAAGCAAAGCCTCGATGACGCCGTTGGTGTCATGGGCGCGGAGGGCGTCCAGCACATCCACCGCCGTCGAGTAATGCCCGGACGATGTCTTGCGCATCCCCTGCGTGGGCAGCTTCAAACGCTCAAACAACGCCTGACTAAGCTGCTGGGTCGAGTTGATGTTGAATTCGTAGCCGACGACCTCGTAGATTTTGGCGATCAACTGGCTGAGGGTCACGGCGATCTCGGCGGACATGTTGTTGAGAAAGCCGACATCAACCAGCGCCCCGGCCTGCTCCATCGCCGCGAGGACAGGCACCAGCGGCATCTCAATATCATGGAACAAATCATTGAGGCCAGCCTCGGCGAGGTCTTTCTTGACCAGACCGACCAGCCGCAAGGTCACATCGGCATCCGCCGCCGCGTAGCGGGCCGCGTCCTCAATCGGGACCTGGGCCATTGTGCGCTGGGTCTTGCCCTTGCCGATCAGCGCTTCGATCTCGGTCATTTCAAGGCCAAGCCGGATGAAAGCCTGCCCTTTCAGCCCCAACTTGCCGCGCGAGGTGTCCGGGCGCACCAGCCACTCGCCGATCATGGTGTCGAAACTGAGCGGGGCAACTTCAAGCCCGTTGCGAGAAAGCATCACGGCGTCATATTTGATGTTGTGCCCGGCTTTGGGGATGTCGGGGTCGGTCAGGGCCGGGCGGAGGCGTTCGATGACCCGGGCCAGCGGGATTTGCGGGCCTAAGGCCGGGTCATGCCCGACCGGGATGTAATACGCCTCGCCTTCCTGAACCGAGAGGCTGATGCCGACCAATTCCGCCTCCATCTGGTTTGTGCCGGTGGTCTCGGTGTCGAAGGCGATCATCGCCGTTTTTTCCAGCTTGCCGATCAGATCATCCAGCGCCTTTTCATCCTGCACGATATGGGTGACGCTAATATCGGCGATTTTGACCGCAGGCAGCGGCGCGGGGCTGGAGTCGCCAAAGAGAGACAACTGCTGGCCGTCAACGGGCGGGGCTGCCGAAGGCGCATCGCCGCCGGCAATCTGTTTGAGCATAGTTCGAAATTCCAACTCCTGAAACAGCCGGATGACCGGCTCGCGGTCGTAACCCTGAATGCGGCAGGCTTCAAGGTCAAAATCAACCGGGGCGTCGGTGATGATGGTCGCCAGCTTGTAGCTGAGATAGGCTGAATCGCGGCCATTTTCCAAGGCGGTTCGGGCGCGATTCTCGGCGATGTCACCCAGATGGGCGTAAATCTCGTCCAACGTGCCATACTGCTGCAACAGCTTGCTGGCGGTTTTGTCGCCGATTCCGGCCACACCGGGGATGTTATCCGAGGTGTCGCCGATGAGGGCTTTCAGATCGACGATCTGCGAGGGCGTGACGCCATACTTTTCGCGCACGCCCGCCGGGTCAAAGGTCTGGGACTCGCCGGGCTTGTTGCCCGGCAACTGGACGAGGACGTGATCGGTCACCAACTGCAACAAATCACGGTCGCCGGTGATGATTTCGACATTCAGCCCCATGCTATCGGCGCGGCGGGCGACTGTGCCTAACACATCGTCGGCCTCATAGCCATCGATCATCAGCAAGGGGATGTTGAACGCGCGGAGAATCTGCTGGATGCGGTCGATCTGAAGGCTGAGATCATCGGGCATCTTTTCGCGCGTGCCTTTGTAGTCCGCAAATAACGCATCGCGGAAGGTCGCGCCGGTGTCAAAGCTGACCGCCAGATAATCGGGCGGGTGGGGCGCGTTGATCAGGCTCAAAATGGTGCGCGTGAAGCCTGAGGTGGCTTTAGTCGGCTCGCCGGAACGCGTGGAAAAGTCCGGCATCCGGGCGTAGAACATCTTGTAGGCCAAGGCGTGACCATCGATCAAGACCAGTTTGGGGCGTTGCGCGTCAGGCATGGGAGGTTCCTCAAGAGTTCCAAGTTCTGAGTTCCAAGTCAGCAGCAGGGTCAGAACATTTGAGCGAGATAATGATACATCAATTCAACTATTTCTGCCCAAACAAAACGCCCCCCCGCTCCGGGTCAGGAAGCGTGGGGGCTTCAGGTCAAGGCGGAACTGTTTGAGGCTAGGTCACGACAACCGAATTTTCGCCGCCGTAGGGGTGCATCACATATTTGTCGGCTTCCCAATCGTTGTGCCATTCGTTGCCGTTGACCAGATAGCGAAACTGAAATTCTTTGCCCGCTTCCAGCTTCATGTCAACCTTCCAACTGCCGTCTTTAACCTGCTCCATCGGGGTGACATCTTTGTCCCAACTGTTAAATTCGCCAACCAGATAGGCCGACCGAGCCTTGACTTCGGCGGGCAAGATGAAAGTCACTTTGCAGACAGCGCTGTTTGATAGATATTTTTTCTTGAACATGGCTTCTACTCCTCACCTGCCATAATCCATCAGACGCATGTGAGCCATCGAGCGACCCGTCACGGCGCGGGCTGCTCATTATAGGATGGCACGGCGATATCATCCTGAGTGATGGTGAATTCAGGGCCAAAATAGCGGCTGGCCAGGGCGCGGAGCGTGCCATCGGCCCGCATTGTTTCCAGGGCTTTGTTAACAGACTCAACCAGATCGCTGCCTTTGGGGAAGATGAACCCCAATTGATCGCTGGACAGGGAAGGCCCGGTCAATTTGAGCGCGCCCTGGCTCTGGGCGACATAACCCTGCCCGGTCGTTTCATCAATCACCACAGCGTCGACTCGCTTGTCGGTGAGGGCTTGAATCGCCAGCGGAAATTGAGGAAAGCCAAGCACGCGACTTTCGGTCATATACTCAACCGCGACATCGAAGTTTGTCGTTCCAGACTGGGTGCCAACAATCAGGTCTGGCAGGGCCAGCAGTTCTTGAATGGTCGTGAAGCGCGTTTCATCGCCGCGAACCAGCAAACGCTGCTCGACATTCATATACGAGTCAGAAAAATCGACGATCTCCTTGCGCTCATTCTTGATGGTGATGCCATCGGCGGCGGCGTCAAAATCGCGCTGCCCAACAGAGTCGATCATGCCATCCCAGGCGCGCTCCACAAAGACGGGCGCGCAGTGAAGGCGGGCGCATACTTCCTTCCAGGCATCATAATCCCAGCCCCCGGCCTCGCTGGTCTTGATCATGACATAGTTAAAGGGCAGGTAGGCATTTTCAACCGCAATTCGAATCTGCTTGCACTTAAGATCAACCACCGCGCCCTGACTTGATCCAAGGCAGCCATAGGTCCAGCTTGTTTCGTTGGAGCCCGATATGCGTTGCAGCTTTATGTCATCGCTCACAGGGGTTTCTTGGGCGCAAGCCACAAGCGCGCCAAACGCCACGATGGCGGCCAAGATCAAAAGGGCGTGTCGGAGTCTCAGCGAAGTCATAGCGAAACCTTGTCCATGCCGTTGGCGCTTTTCAAAGAGGAGTTGCGTCCCCTCAAGTTCAGTATATAGTGGGCAAAGGAATCTTGTCAATCCAATCGAAAGCTGGTGACATTCTGCGGCGATAATAGTCGCGCAGTTTCTACAGCACGCATGACCTTGTCAGCGCCATGCGGCTCTGGCAGCGGGTCTACGTTATGCTGTACGGACGTGTCCCGTCCGGCTCGATTCAAGATATTGATCGCGGCGTTGTGGTCTCTGTCAAGCATCAGACCACACGCACATTCAACCCAACGAGTAGACAAGCCGAAGTTCTGAAATGTCACGCCGCAGTTCGAGCAGCATTGGGACGTATAGGCGGGGTTGACCAGCACGATCTCACGACTAGCGTTTTCAGCTTTGTGCGTGAGAAACTGCCGGAACAAATACCAGCCGCTATCCAGAATGCTCTTGCTCAAATGCAGGTTTTGCGCCATATTCTTGATGCTTAAGTTTTCCAGGGCAATCAGGTCGTATTCATTCACCAGTTTTCGCGCCAGTTTGTGCGCGTAGTCGCGGCGCTGGCTAGCGGTATGATCTTGCAGCCGCTGTAGGCGTAGCAGGGCTCTGCGGCGGTTCTTGCCGCCACGTTGCTTGCGGGACAAACTGCGTTGCGCTATTCTGAGTTGTGCTTGCGACAGGCGATAGTAGGCTGAATTGGTTGCCTTGTCGCCATCGCTGGTAGTAATCATGGCGCAAACGCCCATGTCCAGTCCGATAGCCTTGCCGGTCAGGGGGATCGCCTCTGTCTCAGGAGTTTCAACGACAAAGCAGACGTGCCAGCGTCCGGCCTTGTGAACAATGCGAACGGTCTTGATTTTGCCTTCAATCGGGCGATGCCAGCGGACAGGAACGCGGCCAATGCCATACAGTTTCAAACGCTTGCCATCCAGTCTTGCGCCGATGCCGAATTGCTTGAAGGCAAACGAGTGAAACTGGTCACGACCTTTGAAGCGTGGATAGCCCGGCTTCTCACCAGCTTTCACCCGGCGAAAGAAGGCTTTGAACGCTTTGTCCAGATCATCGCAGACCGACTGCATCGTCTGGCTAAATACAGTGCGCGCCTGCGGGAAACTCTGGCGATACCGGATGGCTGTCTTTTCCTGCTCCGACTTCTTGACGCTGCGCCCTTCTAATTGGTACGCCCATTTGCGCTCACTCAGGCACATGTTATACCAGTGGCGGCACACATCAAGCGTCTGAAACAGGCGCAGTTCTTGTGCGTTTGATGGATAGAGACGATACTTGAATGTCTTGACCATCTATCACTAACCTTTCTGAGCATCTACTATGTAGTATGTAGAGATAGAGCATTTCGACAAGTCGCGTGTGTATACAGTTCGGGTGAAGCCCAGAACGCTACCCTAAAAGGCTAGAGGAGCTATCCGATGGATGTTTCAGAGAAGGCTCGAACCGACATATTTGAGAAAACGCAGCAATTCACGCGCGCCCGTGAAGCTCAGGCGATGGGCATCTACCCTTTTTTCACCGCTTTTGACGATTCTGAAGGGACGATTGTCAAACGCGGCGGACGCGAAGTGATCATGATTGGCTCGAATAACTATCTGGGCCTGACCACGCACCCGAAGGTGCGCGAAGCCGCGATCAACGCCATCAACCGATATGGGACAAGCTGCACTGGCTCGCGCTTCCTGAACGGCACGCTAGCTATCCACCATGAGCTAGAAGAACGGATGGCGGCCTTTGTGGGCAAAGAAGCCGCGCTGGTGTTCAGCACGGGCTTCCAGACCAATCTGGGCGCTATTTCGGCTATCGTCGGGCGCGGCGACGTGGTGATCACTGACAAAGATGACCACGCCAGCATTGTGGATGGCTGCCGACTGTCGTATGGCGAGATGGTTCGCTTCAGGCACAGCGATATGGCGGACATGGATCGGGTGATGGGCAAAATTGAGGATGATCATGGCAAGATCGTGATCGTCGACGGGGTGTACAGCATGGGCGGCGATCTCGCCCCGCTGCCGGAGATTATTCAATTGTGCGAGAAGCACGGGGCACGACTGCTGGTGGACGACGCGCACAGCATGGGCGTGCTGGCGGGCGGGCGCGGCACCTCGGCGCATTTTGGCGTGACCGACAAGGTTGACCTGATCACCGGGACGTTCAGCAAGTCCTTTGCCTCGATTGGCGGGTTTGTGGCGGGGGATGATCAGGTTATCCACTATATTCAGCATTTCGCCCGGTCGATGATCTTTAGCGCCAGCCTGCCCGCCTGCAATGTGGCGGCGGCGTTGGCTGCCCTCGACATTATCGAGACTGAGCCTGAGCATGTCCAGAAGGTCTGGGATAACACGGATTACATGAAGAAGGGCCTGAAAGAACTGGGCTTTGACATTGGCAACAGCCAGACGCCGATCATCCCGATCATGATCCACGACGAAGGGTTGGCAATTGTGTTCTGGAATGCCCTGTTTGAAGGCGGGTTGTACACCAATCTTGTGATCCCGCCCGCCGTCCCGCCCAACGGGTCTTTGCTGCGCACGAGCTATATGTCCACGCACACCCAAGAGCATCTGGACAAAGCGTTAGACATCCTGAAAAAAGTGGCGCATGAGACGGGGGTGCTACATTAGGGGCTGATAGCAGATAGCTGATGGCTGATCCCCTTGCAGGGGTTCGGCGGATGACTGAACAAACAACTCGGCCCACGTTACCTGACGTGGGCCGATGGTTATTTATTTCTTCTTTGCTTTAGCTGGCTTGGCGGCAGGAGGCTTTGGCTCCCCGCGAATAAACTCCTCAGTCTTGTTGTGGCAAATGTCATCCGGGTACTGCTCCGGCGGCGACTTCATAAAGTAGCTGCTGGGGCCGTACAGCGCCCCGCTAATCCCGCGATCCAACGCGAGTTTGACGCAGCGCACCGCGTCAATCACCACCCCCGCCGAGTTGGGGCTGTCCCACACTTCCAGCTTGAGTTCGATGTTCAGCGGCACATCGCCGAAGGTAGTGCCTTCCATGCGAATATACGCCCACTTGCGGTCGGTCAGCCATGGGATGTAATCGCTGGGGCCGATGTGCACGTTGTCCGGGTCGATGCCCTCTGAAAGCTGAGACACGACCGCGTTGGTCTTGCTGATCTTCTTGCTCTCCAAGCGTTCGCGCTCCAGCATGTTGTAAAAGTCCATGTTGCCGCCAACATTAAGCTGGCTGGTGCGATCCAGCCGAACGCCGCGATCTTCAAACAGGCGGGTCAGCACGCGATGGACAATTGTCGCGCCGACCTGACTCTTGATGTCATCGCCGACAATCGGCAGGCCCTTTTCGATAAAGCGCTTCTGCCAGTAGGTTTCGCGGGCAATGAAGACCGGGATGCAGTTGACAAAACCGCAGCCCGCGTTCAGCACCTGCTCGACATACCACTTGGTCGCCTGCTCGCTGCCCACTGGCAAATAGTTGACTACGACATCCGTGCCGGTGTCTTTGAGAATCTGCTCGATGTTATCCGTCGAACCAGGCGCTTTCTTGATCTTTTGCGAGAGATACTTGCCCAGCCCGTCGTGGGTCATGCCCCGGCTGACTTTGACATTCTGCTTAGGGACTTTGGCAAACTGAATAGTGTTGTTCTGGCCGGACAGGATCGCCTCGGACAGGTCTTTGCCGACCTTATCGGCGTCAATGTCAATGGCGGCGCTGAACTCCACATCCCGGACGTGATACCCGCCCAGATTGACGTGCATCAGGCCCGGCACAAGGTCATCGTCCTGCGCGTTCTGATAATACTGAACGCCCTGAACCAGAGACGAAGCGCAGTTACCTACCCCTATAATGGCGACACGAACCTTTTTGCTCAACGAATCCTCCCTGCTGTCGGATGAGGCAGCTTGTGATGGTTCAATCACGACTTACGGAAAACTAAAAGAATTTGTCCACGAATGACACGAATGACACGAATTCAAACAGCAATTTCACTCAGGCATTGCGGAGATGGGTTTGCTGTGCGTAAGTCCTGTAAATTATGCCCAAGCATTTTCGATACGGACACCCCGAAGGGTTCGGCAGCGCCGTGTCCCTACGTGATCCATTCTCGATGAAGCGGGTCCCAACTTCGGTGCTTGTAACCCTTTTTGCACTCGCGGCAGATCTGCGCTGAGTCCAGATCGCGGGTGGGCGTTCGCCAGCGCCAGCGCACCACCGCCAGATGATGCTTGCAGGTGGATCGCTGGCACAAGGGGCATGACTCACCTTCCTCATGCCCGGAAGCGCCGAATCGGCTGGCTTCAGCCGGGTTTTTCTCGCACAAATAACAATGGGTGACAGGCATCAAATCAACACTTTGCCGGGAGAGTGAACAGGGCGATTATACCGACTCGCGCCCTATTTTGTCAGAAGCACGTCCCGGATATGCGGCATCGCCCAGTCAACCGTCGGCTCGTCGATAATCAGCGGCGGCGCGAAACGGATCACATCTTCATGCGTGTCCTTGGCCAGAATGCCGTGCGTCTGGAGCATCTCACAGAAACGGCGCGCGCCGCCCGCTTTGGGCTTCAACACGACGCCAATCAAGAGACCCTTGCCGCGCACATGGTCAATATGCGGGCTGTTGATCTCTTCCAGATAGTCGCGGAAATATTGGCCGACCTTATAGGAGTTTTCAACCAGCTTCTCCTCGACAATCACCTCCAAAGCGGCGCGCGCGACCGCCGCCGCCAGCGGATTGCCGCCAAAGGTCGAGCCGTGATCACCGGGATGGAACACGCCCAGAACTTCGCGGGACGCCACGACCGCCGACACCGGGAGCATGCCGCCGCCCAGCGCTTTGCCCAGCGTGACAGCATCGGGGCGGACGCCTTCATAATCACAGGCGAACAGCTTGCCAGCGCGGCCCAGCCCGGTCTGAATCTCGTCGGCGATAAACAACACATGGTTGTCATCGCACAACTGCCGAATACGGGCCAGATAGCCTTCGGGCGGGATGACCACGCCAGCCTCGCCCTGTATCGGCTCGATAAACACGGCGGCGGTGTTGGGCGTGATGGCGCGGGCGATAGCTTCCGCGTTGCCATAGGGCACAGTCACAAAGCCCGGCGTGAATGGCCCAAAACCGTCTTTGTATTGCGGCTCGCTGGAAAAAGAGATGATCGTGGTGGTGCGCCCGTGAAAATTGCCCTCGGCTACAATGATCTCGGCTTGGTCACGGGGAACGCCCTTGACGGTATAAGCCCATTTCCGCGCGGCTTTGATGGCGGTTTCAACGGCCTCCGCCCCGGTGTTCATCGGCAGGGCCATTTCATAGCCAGTGAGGTCGAGCAGGGCTTTATAGAACAGCGGCAGCTGATCGTTGCGGAAGGCCCGCGAAGTGAGCGCGAGCCGCTGGGCCTGTTCGATCAGCGCGTTGACAATACGAGGGTGCGAGTGGCCCTGATTGAGGGCTGAATAGGCGCTCAGGCAGTCCAGATATTTGTTGCCATCCACGTCATAGACCCAGACGCCCTCGCCGCGCGTGATGACCACATCTAGCGGGTGGTAATTATGCGCGCCAAGCTGTTCTTCGAGTTCAATCAGCGTTTCCGACTGTGTCAGCATGGTAGGGGTTGCCATAAACGATCCTTAGAGTTTGCCCAGCAGCCAGAGCATCAGGCCCTTCTGGGCATGGAGGCGATTTTCGGCCTGATCAAATATGACCGAGTCAGGATGATATAACACCGTCTCGTTGACTTCGTAGCCTTTGTGGGCGGGGAGACAGTGCATGACCAGCGTCTTGCGCCCGGAGAGCTTGAGCATTGCTTCGTTGACTTGAAACGGGATGAGCATTTTAAGGCGGCGATCTTTTTCCTCGGCATAAGCCGGGTTGTTGAAGTGCTCCATGTTGATCCAGGTGTCCGTGTAAACAACATCGGCGTCCTTCATGGCTTCTGCCACGTCTGAGGTTTCTTGATACCCGGCATAGGCGCGCAGTATGCTTAACTGCTCGTCGTCGACCGCCGGGGGATCAAACTCCGGGACGCACAGGGTGAAGCGCCCGCCCGCGTAGATAGTCGCCATTGACAGCGAGTTGCTGACGTTATTGGCAACGCCCATATACACAACTTTGACATCTTTCGTGCCGCCTAATTTTTCCTTGATCGTCATCAGATCGGTGAGGGCCTGCGCCGGGTGGTAGCGGTCATCGCAGCCATTGATCACCGGAACTTCGGAGCCATCGGCCAGCGCGACCAGATCGCGGTTGAGCATCATGCGGGCCATGATCAATTCGGCGTAGCGCGAGATAACCTTGCCTTCGTCAGCGATGTCGGCGATACCCAACTGAGTCTGTTGTGTCATGGCGAAAATGGCATGGCCGCCTAACTGGGTCATGCCAACTTCGAACGAAAATCGTGTTCGGGTGGAGGTCTTCTGGAAGATCATCGCCAGCGTCTTGCCCTTCAGGGCATCCGCATATGGCTGGGGGTTCTTCTTGATCTCGATGGATTTGTCGATGATGAGGTTGAAATCGTCGGCGGAAATGTCGCGGACTTTGATAAAGTCAGGCATTCAACGTTCCTCGATGAGTTAGAGGGTCACACCAGCCGACTATAATCCGCTTTTGGCGTGTTCGCAAAGAATCGATGGCGTTGCAAAGCACGAAAAGGTATGCGGGCCTTTTGGAATTTCAGCCTTACAGGGCGACCCCAAAGGGTTCCGCAGGTCGCCCCTTGTATATTAAGGAAAGGGTGTATTCTCTGGGATACACCTGGTCAAGCAGGGGGAGAGGGGTGTAGTGGACCCCAAGAACTGGACAAGCCCTGAAGGGGGCAGTACAGTTCAAGAAAGGATGCCACTACGATGGACAAGCGACGGACATACAGTTCAGAATTCAAGGCGCGAGTGGTGTTGCAAATGA